>Ga0316605_10000349_pt1 | contig 35957 bp, 30 predicted proteins | sample OWC_soil_day20_n_FD_207666 | JGI IMG/M metagenome (GOLD analysis project Ga0316605, IMG submission 207666) | Wetland soil microbial communities from Old Woman Creek delta, Ohio, United States - OWC_soil_day20_noCT | ecosystem: Environmental > Terrestrial > Soil > Wetlands | place: USA: Ohio...
TGGGTTCGCATTTCCTGTTCTGGTTCGTCGGCCTGCTGATCATCCTGATGATCTACCGGCTGGCCCGGCAGAACCTCAGCGAGCAGCTGCGCCAGAATACCGAGCAGGAACTGGCCAGCCATGTCATTGACGACAGCGTGCAGGGCATCCTGATCACCGATGCCGCCGGCCGCATCCAGCGGGTCAACAAGATGTTCACCCAGATCACCGGCTTCAGCGCCGACGAAGCGCTCGGCAAGACGCCGCGCCTGCTGCGTTCGGAGCGTCATGGCCCGGAGTTTTACCAGGAGTTCTGGGCGGCCCTGCGCAGCGAAGGGCGCTGGCAGGGCGAACTGTGGAACCGGCGCAAGAACGGCGAAGGCTTTCCGGTCTGGCAGAACGTCTTCGCGCTGCGCGACGAAAATGGCACGGTATCCAACTACGTGTCGATGTTCCAGGATGTGACCGAGCAGAAGGAGGCTTCGGAGCGCATCCGGCACCTCGCCCATTTCGACGTGCTGACCGGGTTGCCCAACCGCGTGCTGTTCGAGGATCGCCTGAAGCGCGCCCTAAATCGCAGCGAGCGGCGGCAGAATGCGCTGGCCCTGCTCTATATCGATCTCGACGACTTCAAGAAAATCAACGATTCCCTGGGCCACGCCGCCGGCGACCAGTTGCTGCTGATCGCCGCCCAGCGCATGCAGGCGGTGTTGCGCAAGGAAGATACCCTGGCCCGCCTGGGCGGCGACGAGTTCGCGGTCATCGCCGAAGAGCCGGAAGGTCGCGCCTCGCCGCTGGCGCTCGCCGAAAAGCTCATCGCCACGCTGGCCCAGGGCATCAACCTGAACGGTACCGAAGTCTTCATCGGGGCCAGCATCGGCGGCGCCCTCTATCCGGAGGACGGCGGCGATGCGGCAACCTTGTTGCGCAATGCCGATACCGCCATGTATCGGGCCAAGTCGGCGGGACGTAACCGCTGCCACCTCTACCAGCGGGAAATGTCGGAGGCGGCCAGTCGTCGCCTGCAACTGGAAACCTCGTTGCGGCACGCCGTGGACCGGGGCGAGTTTCTGCTGCACTACCAGCCGAAAGTGAACGCGCAGGAAAAACGGCTGCTCGGCTGCGAGGCGCTGCTGCGCTGGCAACATCCGCAGTGGGGGCTGGTCTCGCCGGCCGAGTTCATTCCGGTGGCCGAGGAGAGCGGCCTGATCGTTGCCATCGGCGAGTGGGTGCTGGCCGAGGCCTGCCGCCAGATGGTGGCCTGGCAACAGGCGCACGGCTTTGCCGGGCGCATCTCGGTCAACGTGTCGGCCAAGCAGTTGCGCCAGGCCGGCTTCGTCCAGCGGGTCGCCGACTTGCTCGCCGCCAGCGGCCTGGCTGCCGATGCGCTGGAGCTGGAAATCACCGAAAGCGCGCTGATGGAAAACATCGACGAAGCGCGCCAGGTGCTGCTGCAACTGGGCGAACTCGGCCTGCACCTGTCGATCGACGATTTCGGCACCGGCTATTCCAGCCTCAGCTACCTGAAACGCCTGCCCTTCGATTGCCTGAAGATCGACCGCTCCTTCGTCAAGGACGTGCCCGGCGATGCCGACGATTGCGTCATCGTCAGCACCATCATCGCCATGTCGCGCAGTCTCGACATGCAGGTCATCGCCGAAGGGGTGGAAACCCGCGAACAGCAGGAATTCCTGCAACGCGAAGGCTGCGTCGAGTTCCAGGGCTACCTGTTCGCCCGGCCGTTGCCGGCCGTCGACTTCGCGGCCTACCTGACGGACGGCGGCGGGCGCTTCTGACGTATCATCGGGCGCTTGTCTCCCGCCCCGACCGATCATGAAAACCGATACTCCGCCGACCGTTTATCTCAAGGACTACACCCCGCCCGCCTACCTGATCGACACCGTCGACCTCGACTTCAGCATCGAAACCGGTGGCACCACGGTCAGCGCGACGCTGGCCATGCGGCGCAACCCTGCCGTTGCCGCGCAGCCGCTGGTGCTCGACGGCGACGAGCTGGAAACCCTGAGCGTTGCGGTCGACGGCAAAAATGTGCCGTTTTCTGCAACGGCCGACACGCTGACCATCGCCGACCTGCCCGCCGCCTTCACGCTGCATACCGTCGTGCGCATCGACCCGGACAAAAACACCCGGCTGTCCGGCCTCTACCGCTCCACCGACGGCTATTTCACCCAGTGCGAGGCGCAGGGCTTCCGGCGCATCACCTGGTTCCTCGACCGGCCGGACGTGATGTCCACCTACACGGTGACGTTGCGCGCCGATAAAGCCAGCTACCCGGTGCTGTTGGCCAACGGCAACCCGGTGGACTCCGGCGACGAGCCGGATGGCCGCCACTGGGCGAAATGGGCCGACCCGTTCCGCAAACCCTGCTACCTGTTCGCCGTCGTCGCCGGCCAGCTCGACGTGCTGCGCGATACCTACACCACCGCCTCCGGGCGCGAGGTGCAACTGGCCATCTATGTCGAACCGGGCAAGCTCGACCAGTGCCCACACGCGATGGAAGCGCTGAAGAAGTCGATGCGCTGGGACGAAAAGCGCTTCGGCCTGGAATGCGATCTCGACCACTACATGATCGTCGCCGTCGGCGACTTCAACATGGGGGCGATGGAGAACAAGGGCCTCAACATCTTCAACACCAAGTACGTGCTGGCGCGCAGCGACGTCGCCACCGACACCGATTTCGAGAACATCGACCGCGTCGTCGCCCACGAGTATTTCCACAACTGGACGGGCAATCGTGTCACCTGCCGCGACTGGTTCCAGCTGTCGCTGAAGGAAGGCCTGACCGTCTTCCGCGACCAGGAATTCGGCGCCGACCTGCACAATCCGGCCATTGCCCGCCTCGGCGAAGTGCGCGGCCTGCGTGCCGCACAGTTTCCGGAAGACGCCGGGCCGATGGCCCACCCGGTGCGCCCGGCCTCCTACATCGAGATCAACAATTTCTACACCGCCACCGTGTATGAAAAGGGCGCCGAAGTGGTGCGCATGATCCAGACCCTGATCGGCCGCGACGCCTTCCGCGCCGGCATGGACGAATACTTCCGCCGCCACGACGGCCAGGCGGTGACCTGCGACGATTTCGTCGCCGCGATGGCCGCCGCCTCGGGTTTCGACTTCAGCCAGTTCATGCGCTGGTACGAACAGCCGGGCACGCCGAGCGTTGCGGTCGACGGCCATTTCGATGCCGAAAACCGCAGCTACACGCTGACCTGCACGCAGTCCAACCCGCGCGCCAGCGATAACTTGCCCTACCTGATCCCGATCCGCGTCGCCCTGTTCGCTGCCGACGGCCGCCTGCTGCCGAACAGCGAGCGCACCCTGCTGCTGACCGCGACCAGTCAATCCTTCGTGTTCAACGACATCGCCGATGAACCGGTGCCGTCACTGTTGCGCGACTTCTCGGCGCCGGTCAATCTGGCATTCGACTACACGGCGGAACAACTGACCCTGCTGCTGGCCTTCGAGCCTGACCCGTTCAACGCCTGGGAGGCCGGCCAACGGTTGGCCACGCAACTGATCCTCGACGCCACGGCGGCCATCGCCGCCGGCCAGGAACCGACCTGGCCGGACAGTTTCGTCGCCGCCGCCCGCCGCTTGCTGCAAACGCACGCCCAGCGCGGCGCCGCCTTCGTCGCCGAAGCGCTGACCCTGCCCGGCGAATCGACGCTGGCCGAAGCATTGACGGTGGTCGATCCGGACGCCCTGCACGCCGCCCGCAACGGCCTGCGCCGCCATCTGGCCGAACAGTTGGTCGGCGAACTGGCCGGCGTCTATGCTGCGCTGGCGCCGACCGGTCCCTACCAGCCGAGCGCCGCCGAAGCCGGCCGCCGCGCCTTGCGCAACGTCTGCCTCGGCTACCTGCTCGAACTCGGCACGAACAGCGTCCGCCAACTGGCCCTCGACCAGTTCACCGACGCCGACAACATGACCGACCAGTTCGCCGCACTGGCCGCGCTGGCCCAGCATGACTGCCCGCAACGCGCCCAGGCGCTGGGCGCTTTCTACGCCCGCTGGCAGCACGAAGCCCTGGTCGTCGACAAATGGCTGGCCGTGCAATCCGGCAGCCGCCTGCCCGACACGCTGGCCACGGTCAAAAAGCTGACCAGCCACCCGGCCTTCGACCTCGGCAACCCGAACAAGGTCTACGCCCTGCTGCGCAACTTCGGCGCCAACCTAGTCCGCTTCCACAACGCCGACGGCTACGCCTTCCTGGCCGAGCAGATCAAGGTGCTGGATGTCCGGAACCCGCAGGTCGCCTCCCGCCTGGCCCGCTGCTTCGACCGCTGGAAGAAATTCGACGCCACCCGCCAGGCCGCCGCCCGGCAGGCGCTGGAAAGCATCCGCGACCACGCCGGCCTGTCGCGCGACGTGCTGGAAATCGTTACGCGGGCGCTCGGTTAGTTTTCGGCGAAGGGCGCCCGAAGTCGATTTTTGCCCCGTTTTTCAGGTCGACCGCAGGCAACGGTTGGGGGGCTACCGTCGTTCCACGACGCCGTTCGGGGTCCCCATGGAAGGCGCTGAGCAACGCAGAAAGCGGCGGATAAAGGGCGAGGACTGTTTGAGGGGCGCAGCCCCGAGTTCCGCAGCCCCCGCCGATTTCGAGTAGCGCAAGGCACCGGCGCAGCCGGCGCCGCCCCTGGGGTCGCCTTCTTCTTTGGCTACTTTCTTCTTGGCGAAGCAAGAAGAAAGTAGCCCGCCCGCAAGGCGGAAAACAGAGCCTGAAATGGTGACAGGCCCCGATTTTTACATGACGCGCAGATAGGAAAAAAGGTGGAGGATAATTGGGCAGCGGGTTGGGCGGGAGTTGCCCACCTCAATGAAGAACAGTGGTCTGTACGCTGTTTCTCAGGAGCAAATGAAGGTGTGGAATATTGCGCTTGAGGCGCGCTCTATTCTGCGGGAGGCGATGCCGAACGAACGTCTGGAACCATATACATACCAATTGAAAAATTCTGAAAATCTGGCTTCCCAGGAGACACAAATGTTGCCAACACAAAATCGAATCAGCCTCCTTGTCTGCTCTCTCGTATTTACTGGTTGTTCCACGGTAACTTACTGGGCACAAGAAAACAAAAATCTTAGAGAAACAGCCGGTGATCTGCATGAATGTAGAGTCCAATCTCAACCAGGCGGCCAGAAAATCTAATCGGCAATCGAGCTCGAATATCCCTGCATGACTGCAAAGGGCTATGTTTTAAGCGACAAACCACCTCGCCCATGACTCAACGCCATTGTTAGGGACAGACCACGGTTTTGCCAGAAATCCACAAATTACCTTCCGCCAGTCCGCTGCCCGGCGGGCGCTGGGTAACCCGTAAAGGTCAGGATTGCGGTCGACCACCAGCGGCGGTTTGTTTTTGCCGTTTCAGGTGGCGCTTAGCCATCCAGGCTGGGTGACTTGAAATCGTCGTGACATTTCTTGCAGGTGCGGGTCATCTCCGCGATTGGCGCTTTTAGCTTCTCCGGTGTTCCCTTTTTTGCCGCCTCCCTGAGGCGTACCGCATCGGCCTGGAATTGCTCGTTCAAGGCGCGATAGCGCGCCCAATCCGACCATATTTCAGGCTTGGCCCTGGTGTCGCCGGTGTGAGAGCCGGCGACGAATCCGTCCAGGCTGACCCGCGACAGCATCTCAAGATAGGTGGCATGGCGGTTGAGTTCGGCCTGATTGAACGGAATGCTGCCCTTGGCCATGGCTGAAATCTGCCCGTAGTGGCGCTTGACCATGGTCATCGCTGCGCGTCGGTAGTGGATCGGTTCTTCATAACGGGAAACCTCGGCCCAGCCCTCGATGGAGAAGATGAGCAGCAGCGAAACAGTCATTGCTTTGACGTGGCGTGGTCTGTGGAGCATGGTCAAGATCGGGTGGGCTTATTAATAAAGACAGTATAAGAAATTATCAGTATCTTGCCGGGGGCGACACAGTGTAAAGGAGACCGCAATGAAAACCTGCCAGCTAATGATCCTGTTGATGTTTTTTGCCAGCCCGCTGGCGCGTGGCCAGAATGTGCCGGAAGCCATCTCGGCGCAGTGTGCCGCTTGCCACGGCGAGGACGGTGTTTCAAGCCAGCCGGGATTGCCGCACCTCAACGGGCAACTGGAAAACTACTTGATCGACAGCATGCTCAAGTTCCAGAAGGGAACCCGGCCGACGGAGGTCCCCAATCATATTCCCAAGACTCTGGAGCGCGGCAGCATCGAACTGGTCGCCAAGCACTACGCGGCGAGCAAGGCGGTTCGCCCGAAGCAGGAGGTGGACCCGGACAAGCTGGCACGCGGCGAAACCGTTTTCCGCAATCGTTGTGCCGACTGTCACATGGACAACGGACGCGATGCCGACAAAGACTCCCCGCTGATGGCCGGGCAAAACCTGGGTTACATGATCGATCAGTCCCGGCTGTTTGTCAGCGGCAAGCGTAAATTCGGCTTTATGCAGGATGAAGCGTTCAAGGGCCTGAGCGACGACGACTTGCAGGCCGCCGCCGTCTTTTTTGCCAGCCAGGAGCAATTTGCTCCCAAAGCATCGGGCAAGAAAAAACGGCGCTAGCAGTCGGCGGCTGGCATTGGCGATCGATCACCGCTCATCGTTATCGACTCTGCCGCTGTTCCATGATGCCCGGTGAGACCAGTCATTAGCCCCTCAGCCACGGCCGCAGAAGTTGCCGTAGGGTGTCTTCGTTGTAGCCGCGTACCACCTCGTCGCCGACGACGATCAGCGGGACGCCGTTGCCGCCCAACTTCTGGTGCTCGGCCAGCGCCGTCGAGCTTTTCTCGATGTCGTGCTCGATGTAGCGGATGCCATTGGCCGCGAAGAATTCCCGGCTGGCCCTGCAGTAGCCGCACCAGTCGGTGGCGTAGAGCAGCACGGTCGGCTGGCTGGTTGATTGGGCGACTGGGGCTTTCTGTTGTTGCCATAGCGGCCGGCCGAACCAGAAAGCGGCACCGCAGATCAGCAATAAAACCAGCCAGCGCCCGGCACCGCTGCGTTCCGGCGCCGCGGTGTACCTGCGAAAACCGGCCGGCGGCAGTTCGCCACCGGCTTTACCGTAGGCTTTCTCGCAGGCCGGGCATTGCCAGTCCGGGGCCTGCTCGTCGGTTTTGCGGGCATGGTTGCAGTGTGGGCAGATGCGGCTCATCGGGTCGGCTCCCGCTCAGGAATGTTTGACCAGCGCCTTGGCCGGCGCCCATTGCCGGCGGCTGACCGGCAGCTTTTCCGGCACGCCGCGCAACAGAGCCCAGCCGTAGGCTTCGGCGTCGTCGCCGGCGGCTTTCTCGAAGCCGGCAAGCGCGCCCTTGGCGACCAGCACGGCGCGGTGCAGGCGCAGGAAGCGGTCGGCGAACTCGCTTTCCAGGTGGGTCAGCGCCTCGTCGAGCAGGTACTCGCGGTCGACGGTGCGGGCGGTGACATATTTGAGGTCGGCCTTGAAGTAGAGCACTTCGCCGATCGGCACCAGCAGCAGGCGGCCGCGTTCGTGGCAGGAGAGATGGGTGCGGCCACCGCCGCGCGCTTCCTGGCCGATGTGGTTGAGCAGCGCCGGGTCGGGGTGAGCGGCCGGCACTTTCTGCAGGGCAACCAGCAGGCGCTGGGCGCGTACCGGTTTTAGCAGGTAATCGACGGCGTTGAGGTCGAAGGCCTGCACGGCGTAATTGTCGTAGGCCGTGGTGAAGATGACGGCCGGCGGTTTTTCCAGGCGGCCAAGGTGGCTGGCCAGTTCGATGCCGTCCATGCCCGGCATGCGGATGTCGGCCAGCACGACGTCGACCGACTGTTCGCGCAGCAATTCCAGTGCGGCCAGGCCGTTGCCGGCTTCGCCGACTACCTCGCTCGGTAGTTGCCCGGCGAGATCGCCGAGCAGCACGCGCAGGCGTTCCCGAGCCGGCGGCTCGTCGTCGACCAGCAGGATTTTCAGGGGTTTTTCTGACGGCATGGCAGGCTGATCCTGACCTCGTAGTGGTGTTCGCCGGTTTCGATTTCCAGGCGGGCTTCCAGATCGTAATACAGGGCCAGCCGTTCGCGGATGTTGGCTACCGCCATCTGGTTGCCAACGGCATGTTGTGCCCGACCGGCGGTCGGGTTGGCGATGGCGATCTGCAGTTCCTCGCCGCGCTGTTCGATGGCGATGCGCACGGTACCGCCCTCCGGCGTTGGTTCGATGCCGTGATAGACGGCGTTTTCCAGCAGCGGTTGCAGCATCAGCGGCGGGATCGGCTGCTCCAGGGAAACCGGGCCGATTTGCCAGTCGACCGCCAGGCGTTCGCCGAGGCGCAGGTGTTCTAGTTCCAGGTACTGTTTGCCCAGTTCGATTTCGTCGGCCAGGCTGACCAGTGCGCCGGGGTCGCGCATGGCAGCGCGGAACAGGTCGGACAGCGATTCGAGCGCCGCTTCGGCGCGTTGCGGTTGGGCGCGGATCAGCGACAGTACGGCGTTCAGCGTGTTGAACAGGAAATGCGGCCGGATGCGGGCGTTGAGCGCGGCCAGCCGGGCCTCGGCCTGGGCCGGCGAGAAGGCGCGCGAGCGCAGTTCGAAATAGCCGAGCAGCAACGCGGCGCCGGCCACGGCGAGGACTGCCGGGCGCGCGGGGTTGCCGCCTTCGCCGAGGCTGAGCGATTGCCAGTAGGCCGTCTGGGCATAGGCCAGGCCGCCGCTGATCAGCAGCACGGCGAGCTGGCCCAGGCGTTCGGGCAGCCGGCGCAGCAGGTCGCGGCTGGCCGCCAGGGCGAGCAGGGTGCACAGCAACAGGGGCTCGACCAGCGCCGCCATTTCGATGAAACGGGGCAGCCAGCTGGCCAATTCCGGGCTTTGCGTCAGGGCGGCCAGTAGCGCCAGCAGGTTGGCGCCGAGCAGCACGCGCAGCATCACCCCCAAATTACGCCAGTCGGGCAGGGGATGGGTTGCCGGAAAGTGCCGTATACTTGTCATTCCTGATGTTTTCTCGCCTTGATTGCGCTTATTTTATGACTTCCAACGCCGCACAATACACTTGGGCCGGACGATTCTCCGAGCCGGTTTCCGATCTGGTCAAACGTTACACCGCTTCGGTCGATTTCGACCGGCGCATGTGGCGCCAGGACATCCGCGGCTCGCTGGCCCATGCCCGCATGCTGGCCAAACAGGGCATCATCAGCGCCGGCGACCTGGCCGACATCGAAAGCGGCATGGAAACCGTGCAGCGCGAAATCGAGTCCGGCAACTTCGAGTGGTCGCTCGATCTGGAAGACGTGCACCTCAATATCGAGAAGCGCCTGACCGCGCTGGTCGGCGACGCCGGCAAGCGCCTGCATACCGGCCGTTCGCGCAACGACCAGGTGGCGACCGACATCCGCCTCTACCTGCGCGACGCCATCGACGACATCCTGCAGTTGATCAAGGCCTTCCGCAGCGCGCTGGTCGATCTGGCGGAAAAAGAAGCGGCGACGCCGATGCCCGGCTTCACCCATCTGCAAGTGGCGCAGCCGGTGACCTTCGGCCACCACATGCTGGCCTATTTCGAGATGTTCGGCCGCGATGCCGAGCGTTTCGCCGATGCCCGCAAACGCACCAACCGCCTGCCGCTCGGCGCCGCCGCGCTGGCCGGCACCACCTACCCGATCGACCGCCAATTCGTCGCCGAGCAACTGGGCTTCGAGGGCGTCTGCGAAAACTCGCTGGATGCCGTGTCGGATCGCGACTTCGCCATCGAATTCACTGCTGCCTGTTCGCTGCTGATGATGCATATCAGCCGTCTGTCGGAAGAGCTGGTCATGTGGATGAGCCCGCGCATCGGCTTCATCCAGATCGCCGACCGCTTCTGCACCGGCTCGTCGATCATGCCGCAGAAGAAGAACCCGGACGTGCCTGAACTCGCCCGCGGCAAGACCGGCCGCGTCTACGGCCAGCTGATCAGCCTGCTGACCCTGATGAAGTCGCAGCCGCTGGCCTACAACAAGGACAACCAGGAAGACAAGGAACCGCTGTTCGACGCCGTCGACACCGTCACCGACACGCTGCGCATCTTCGCCGACATGGCCGGCGGCATTACGGTGCGCGCCGACAACATGAAGGCCGCGCTGACTCAGGGCTTCGCCACCGCCACCGACCTCGCCGATTATCTGGTCAAAAAGGGCCTGCCCTTCCGCGACGCGCATGAAGCGGTCGGTCATGCGGTCAAGGCGGCCGAACAGAAGGGCGTCGATCTGCCGCAGCTGACGTTGGACGAACTGAAGGCCTTCTGCCCGCAGGTGGAATCCGACGTGTTTGCCGTGTTGACCGTCGAAGGCTCGTTGGCTTCGCGCAACCATATCGGCGGTACGGCGCCGGAACAGGTGCGGGCCGCGATCGCCCGCGCGCGCAGCCGCCTGTAACGTGAGCAAGAAGCTCGGCAAATACGAGCTGTTGCACAAGCTCGGCGAGGGGGCGAGCAGCACCGTCTATCTCGGGCGCGACCCCTTCGCCCAGCGCGACGTGGCGATCAAGGTCGCCACGCCGGAAATCCTCAGCGATCCGGAAAAGGGCAAGCTGTACACCCACCTGTTTCTGACCGAGGCTTCGCTGGTCGGCAAGCTGAACCACCCGCATATTGTGCAGATCTACGATGCGGTGGTGGCCGAAAGGCTCTGTTACATCGTCATGGAATACGTCGCCGGCGGCACGCTGGAGGCGCATGCCCGGCCCGGCCATCTGCTTGCGGTCGACCGCGTCGTCGAGCTGATTTTCAAATGCACGCGGGCGCTCGATTTCGCCTTCCGCCTGGGCATCACCCATCGCGACATCAAGCCGGCGAACATCCTGATGTCCGGCTCCAACGACATCAAGATTTCCGATTTCGGCGCCGCCATCACCAGCGGCCAGAACGAGCGCACCCAGGTCTCAGGCATCGGATCGCCGGCCTACATGTCGCCGCAGCAGGTGCAGGAGCAGCCGCTCGACCACCGCACCGACATCTATTCGCTGGGCGTTGTTCTCTACCAGTTGCTGACCGGCGAACTGCCCTTCCAGGCCAGCAGCAACTACAACATCGTCTACCAGATCATCCACCACCAGCCGACGCCGCCGTCGAAGGTGCGCCCCGGCCTGCCGGCGGTGCTCGATACCATCGTCGCCAAGGCCATGGCCAAGGACATCGACGCCCGCTATCAGAGCTGGGAGGAGTTCGCCCACGACCTGGCGCAGGTGGTGCGCAGCCGGGCGCTGGAGGGGGCGGCCGCCGAGTTCGCCGATACCGAGAAATTCGCCATTTTGCGCGCCATGCCCTTCTTTGCCGATTTCAGCGATGTCGAAATCTGGGAAGTGCTGCGTTTTTCGCACTGGGAACGGGTGCTGCCCGGCACCCAGGTCATGCGCGATGGCGAACCGGGCGATTTCTTCTGTTTCCTGGCCGAAGGCGAACTGAAAGTGACCAAGGGCGGCAAGATCCTGAATCTGCTGACCGACGGCGACTGTTTCGGCGAAATGGCGGTGATCAACCGCCAGGGCCAGGTACGCGGCGCCGACGTCACCTCGCTGACCGCCGCCAATATCATCACGGTGCGCGGCGAAGCCTTGGAGCGCGCTTCCGAAGCCTGCCGCATGCACTTCTACCAGGGTTTTCTCGACGTACTGGCAGCCCGCCTTTCCCTGGCCAACCAACGCATGGCAGCATTCTGAAATGTGTCACAAATTCAAGGGTAAGACCGGTCTGGTCCGACTGTGGAACGCGCTGGGCTATTCGCGCGACGGCCTGATCGCCGCCTGGAAGAACGAAGCGGCCTTCCGCGAGGAAACCCTGCTCGCCGTCGTCACCATTCCGCTGGCGCTCTACCTTGGCCACAACGGCGTCGAGCGGGCGCTGCTGATCGGCAGCATCCTGCTGGTGCTGATCGTCGAGATTCTCAACTCGGCGGTCGAGGCGGTGGTCGACAAAGCCTCGCCGGAAAAGCACGAACTGGCCAAGCGGGCCAAGGACATGGGCAGTGCCGCCGTGCTGTTAAGCCTGCTGCTGGCCGCCGTGGTCTGGGCCTGCGTGCTTTGGCCGTAGGCTGCGGCGCCGGCCCTGGAGTGGCGTAATTGTATTTTTGTCATTCCCGCGCCTGCGGTGATCCAGTTCGTTGATTTTTCTGGATTCCCGCTTTCGCGGGAATGACCAACCTGGCTCAGCCGCCAGCGCCGTTCTTCCCGTGCTTTTCCATCAACAGCGCCGCACCCTGGAAGTAAGCGATCGCTTCCTCGGCCAGCTTGGGGTCGAGCGGGATGGCCTGGGCGTCCTGGCCGTTGGTACTGACCCGGAAGGCGTCGATGCGGCGCTTGGGTTGCAGCACGGTCAGCACGTCGCCCTTCAGGTAGCCGAGGTTCTGGTAGGTGGACAGCAGGGCGCGCCCTTCTTCCGGCGGAGTTTTCAGGATGTCGCGGCCGATGAAATGGTCGTCCTTGTCCAGGCCGAGTAGGCCGAGGAGGGTCGGTGCCAGGTCGATCTGGCTGGCCAGCTGGTCGACGCGGCGTGGCTTGATCAGCTTCGGCGCATAGACGATGGCCGGGATGTGGTAGCGGTAGACCGGGATCTTGGTCTTGCCGGCGCTACGCGCGCAGTGGTCGGCAACGAACAGGAAGATGGTGTTGTCGAACCACGGCTTCTGCTTGGCCATCTCGACGAAGCGGCCGACCGCGTAGTCGGCGTACTTGACGCCGCCGTTGCGGCCACCCGGCGACGGGATGTCGATGCGGCCCTTCGGATAGGTGAAGGGCACATGGTTGGAGGCGGTCATCACGTGGGCGAAGAAGGGTTTGCCGGCAGCGGCTTCCTTGTCCAGGTTGAGCAGCGCCTGGTCGAATAGGTGTTCGTCGGCGACGCCCCAGATGTTCTCGAACTCGATGATGCCGTCCTGGAAGCTGGTGCGGTCGGTAACCTGGTAGCCCTGGGCGCCGAAAAAGCCGTTCATGTTGTCGAACATGCCGTAGCCGCCGTACAGGAAGTGCGGCGCCCAGCCGCGGGCGGCCAGCGTGCTGCCCAGCGTGTTCAGGTTGCTGACGTCGGGCCAGCGCACCACCGACTTGCCGGGCAGCGGCGGCAGCGCCGCGGACAGCGCTTCGAGGCCGCGCACGGTGCGCGTGCCGGCGGCGTACAGTCTGGAAAAGAGCAGTCCTTCGCCGGCCAGGCGGTCGAGGTTGGGGGTCAGCCCATCCTTGTTGCCGAAGGTGCTCATGTACTCGGCCGACATGCTCTCCATCATGACCACGACGACGTTCGGCTGGCGCTGGGTTTTCAGGGCGACTTTCTGCACCGGGTCGAGGCTGGCGGTGACTTTGGCGTGCCCGGACAGGCGCTGCAGGTCGGCCATCACCTCGGCATCCGGCCGGGTGGCGTAGAACTGGCGGTAATCCAGCTTGTTCTGGCGGGCCGCCCACAGGAAACTGCGCCAGCCGTTGTCGGCCAGTTCGTTGGCGAAGCTGTTGGTCGAGAATTCCGGCGTCGCCATCTTGTAGGCGCCAACCCAGGCCAGCACGATCAGCGGCAGCACGAGCGGCCATTGACGCTGCCCCATCGACGTGGCGACGACCGTCTTGGCCAGCGGCCGGCGCAGGCCCCAGGCGATGACGGCGGTGGCGGCCAGCAGGCCGGCGACGATCTTGCCGACCGGGTAGGACTCGCGGATGTTGCCGATGACCTCGGTGGTGAACACCAGATAATCGAGGGCGATGAAATTGAAGCGGACGCTGAATTCGTCCCAGAAAATACCTTCCGACACGGCGACGAAGAGCAGGGTGAACACATAGGTCGCGAATAGCGGCAAGCGCAGGCGGTTGCGCCATTTTTCCCGGAACATCAGTTCGAACAGGGCAAACGGCGAGGCGACCACGGCCACCGCCGGCAGGTCGCGCAGCAAGCCGCGCCACAGGGCGCCGAACAGGTTGTCGCCCGTCTGTTCGCTGACCGAGACCGAATGCACCAGTAGTGCGACGCGGGTCAGGGAAAAGACGACCAGCGCGATCAGGGCGGCCAGGCCCCACAGCCGCAGGGCGGGGAAATTCATTGCTTGCAGACGTTTCATGTCGGATTGCCGGTATTCGAATGGCGCGCAGTCTAGCAGTCCGGGCGTGAGGAAAGTGTGAGCCGCAAATGAAAACTGCCGGCAATGGCCGGCAGTGTTTAAGGCGGTTAGGGTGGATCAGAGAGCGAAATCGGTTGCATCCAGAGTCGCGACGCCGGTCAGCTTGATGGCGAACTCGGCCGTCGAATCGCTGTCGGTGTTGCCGTAGAGTACGCCGTTGTACAGCTTGAGATGGCCGGCGGTGGAGAATACTGGCATCGAGGTGGCAGTCCCCATGTAGGTGAAGGCCTGATCGCCAGCGATTGCCGTATTCGCGTCGATTAGCCCCAGGTTGATGATGTCGTGCTCGCTGTGCTTGAAGTCGCTGATCACATCCCAGGTGGTGGACGTGGTGCCGCTGTCGCTGAAGGCGGAAAACTGGAAGGAGTCATTGCCCGTGCCGCCGGTCAGGGAGTCGGCGCCGTTACCCCCGTCGATAATGTCGTTGCCGGCGCCGCCGATCAGGGTGTCGTTGCCGCCACGACCACCAAAAAGCACCTCATTGCCAGCGTTGCCGGTGAAGCGATCAGCATATTCCGAACCGTAGGCGCCTTCGATGGTGCGCAACACGTCATTGCCATCCGAGACGCTGCTGGCGGTGGCCGACACGGCGCTGCTCCAGGTCACGGTGACGCCCGATCCTGCATTCTTGTAGTTGGCGAAGTCAGTGCCGATACCGCCGGTCAGCGTGTCGTTGCCACCGTTGCCGCGCAGGGAATTGTTCAGGTTGTTGCCGGTCAGGGTGTCTGCAAGGTTACCGCCGGCAATATGTTCGACGTCACGGATCGTGTCGACACCATGTGCCCCGGCGTTAATGGTTTGCTGCGCGCCATTGGTGGACAGCGTAATGTTCAGCGCACTGGTGTTGCCCTTGTAATCGATCCAGTCCCCACCCGCACCTCCGCTAAAGGTGTCGTTGCCGGCCAGGCCGCGGAACCAGTCGTTGCCTGCGCCGCCCGTCATGCTGTCGTTGCCGTTTGATCCGACGATGCCGTTGATGCCGCTCAGGGTATCGGTTTCGGTTAGCGTCCCGCCAACTGGGCCAGCTGTGGTCAGGGCGTAAACCTTGGCGGTATTGGTGCTGGTCGACAGGTCGACAACGGCCCGGTAGCCGGTGGCCAGGTAATCGTAACGGGCGAAGTCGGCATCAGTGCCGCCGCCGCCGACGATGGTGTCGTTGCCGCCATAGCCGCGGGCGCCTTCTTGCTGGCCGACGGTGCCGAGGTGGATGTAATCCTTCGAATTGCTGCCGTTGATCTGCTCTAGGCCGCTGACCGAGTCCGTTTCCAGGGTGGTCGCCGCGACCAATTGGCTGGCGTTGTTCTTGACGGCGATCGTCGCCGAGCCGGCCAGCGTGCCGGTCACCTTGATCGTGTAGCCGTTGCTGTTGGCCGCCAGGTAGATATAGCCGGCCACATCCCAGCCGGCGCCGCCAACCAAGGCATCGGTGCCGGCGTGGCCGACCAGGTAGTCGTCACCATTGCCGCCATACAGCGTGTCATTGCCCGACCAGCCTTCGAGGGTGTCGTTGCCATTGTTGCCGTAAACTTTGTCATTCCCGGTAAACCCGGCCAGCACGTCGTTGTAGGCGCTGCCGTTAATGGTGTCGTTGCCCGTGAACCACTGAGAGTAGTCGGCCGCCATGCCGTATAGACGTTTCCCGTCAACCAGCACGCCGCTGTCGTAATAGTTGTTGTTCAGATTGTAGTTGAGGTTGCTGCTGGTGAAATAGTTGGCGGTACCGAGCTTGGCCGCGACACCGGTCAAGTTGCCGGTGGCCAGACCCCAAGCATCGTAGGTGAAGCCGGTGCCGGTCAAGGTATAGGTGATGTCGGGGTTAGCGGTCCTGTCGACGGCGACCATCGTAGTGCTGGTTTGCATGTCGATATCGGCGTTGTCGCCAAACTCGATGATGTTGTTGTAGTTGAATGCGGTGTAGGCGGTAAAAGTGGCCATCTTCCGGAACTCCCTCAGTATGAAATCAATTCGCGATTATGCATTGAGATTTCAATTGGGACTATATGCAATTATGTTTTTGCTTTTATGACGTTTTCGAAACAATTTTGCATTCGGGCGTCAGGCTGGGTGTTCTTATGATTCCGGTGCTAGCGAACCCAGGTTGTCGCCGAAATCGATGACGATTTCGCCGCCGTCCGGTGCGTTGCGGGCGACGACCGTCCAGCCGCTGGCCTGGCAGATGTGGCGGACCAGGGCCAGGCCGAGGCCGTGGGCGCCGCGTGGGCCGCTGTAGAAGCGGTCGAAGATGCGTTCCAAATCGGCCTCGGCGAAGCCCGGGCCGCTGTCGGTGATACTCAGGCGGCTACCGTTCAGGCGACAGATGATTTCGCCCGCTTCGCTGTAGCGCAGCGCGTTGTCCAGTACGTTGCGCAGCACCAGGTCGAGCAGCGAGGCGTCGGCGCGCACCGTGCCAGCCGGGGCGATCTCCAGGCGCAGGCCGACCGCTTTGGGCTGCGCCTGGTGTACGGCTGACCAGATGGCGTCGACGGCATCGCGCAGCCGGATTTCCTCGATCAGGGCGGGCACGGTGTCGCGGGCGAGCAGCAGCAGGCTGTTGGCCATCTGGTTGATGCGGTCGACGCGGTCGACGATACGGTTTCCCCGGCGGGCCACGGCTTCCGGCAGGTCGGGCAGGGCGGCCAGCAGTTCGGCATCGGTGCGGATGCCGGTCAGCGGCGTGCGCAATTCGTGCGACAAGTTGGCGACGAAGGCGCGTTCGCTGTCCAGCATGGCCGCCTGCTTGGCCCGGTAGCGGTCGAGGGCCACTGCCACCGCGTACAGCTCGCGTTCCATGCCGGCTTCGGCGAGTTGGCCGGCATTGTCGTCGCCGACCCGTTCGGCCAGGCGTTCGAGCCGCCGGCTCAGGCGGCCGGCCAGCAGGTAGCCGGCGAGCAGGGTGAGCAGGGCGAGGCCGAGCGAGGTGGCGATGGTGACCAGCATCAGGCTGCTGCGCCGGGTTTCGTTGTCTTCGACGTCGTAGGCCAGGATGTAGCGGGCACTGTCGTCCTCGCGAACGGCGACGTGGTATTCCCGGCTGCCCAGGTAGACTTCGTGCCTGCCGACACCGAGACGGGCGAACAGCGGCGGCACGCTGTGTTCCTTGCTTTCCCGGCCGTCCTTGGCGACCCGGTAGAGCCACATCGACGGCGTGTTGGGAAAGGCGGCCTCCGGCGACTTGCGCCAGATGTCCATGCTGTATTCGATCTGCTGGCTGAGCAGGTTGTCGATGACGGCTTCTTCCTTGTCGTCGTACATCAGGATAAGGGCCAGCGACTGGGTGAGGATGACCAGCAGGGCGAGCGCCGCCAGCGAGGCGGCAATGCGCAGGCGCATGCTGGGGCGGCGCTCAGGCGAGGACGAGCTTGTAGCCGAGGCCATGGAGATTGACGATGGTCAGCGGGCCTTGGTCGCCCAGGGCCTTGCGCAGGGTGTGCAGGACGCTGCGCAGGTTGTCGCTCGATTCCTGGGCGTGGCCCCAGATGGCCAGTTCCAGTTCGTGTCGGGAAAACACCCGGTTGGGGTGCTGGAGCAGCAGGGCAGCCAGGCGCAGGGCCTTGGGCGGCAGGGGCAGGCGCTGGCCGTTCAGGCAGACTTCCTGGCTGGCGGCGTTGTAGCTGAGCGGGCCGAGGCTGAGTTGGCGGTCGTCGCGCTGCGCTGTGCCGCGCCGGTGAAGGGCCAGCAGGCGGGCCTCGACCTCCTTCAGGGCAAACGGCTTGGCCAGGTAGTCGTCGGCGCCGGCGGCGAAGCCGTCCAGCTTGTCGTCCAGGGTGTCTCTTGCGGTCAACAGCAAAATGGGCAGGTTTTTTCCCGCGGCGCGCAGTTCGCGGGCCAGGCTGGCGCCGTCGCCGTCCGGCAGGTTGCGGTCGAGGATCAGGGTGTCGATTTCGCCGTTCTTGAGCAGTTGGCGGGCGGCGCACAGCGTATCGGCAAAGTCGCAGGCATGGCCGCGCGCTTCGAGAAAATCGTAGAGATTCTCGGCGATCAGGCGGTCGTCCTCGACAATCAGGATGTGCATGGCGCGGGCTGCAGGCTTACATGCCGAAATGCAAACGGACGCGCTCTTCCAGCAGGCCGCGTGCCTCGTCCTCGTCGCCGTCGGCCAGTTGCTCGAAAATTTCGCGGGCGATCGGGCGAAACACGTCCATGACCGCCGGATCGAAATGACTGCCGGTGTCCTTTTCGAGGATGGCCATCGCCGCGCTGAAGCCGAGCGGCTCCTTGTAAGGGCGCTTGGAGCACAGCGCGTCGAACACGTCGGCCACGGCGAAAATGCGGGCGGCGAGCGGGATGTCGTGGCCGGCGAGGCGGCGCGGATAGCCGCTGCCATTCCATTTTTCATGGTGGCCGGCGACCACGTCCTGGGCGCCATCCAGCCAGCCGATGCCGTTGACGATTTCCTCGCCGAGCTGGACATGGGTCTGCATGACCGCGAATTCGCCGTCGTCGAGCTTGCCCGGCTTGAGCAGAATGGCGTCGGGAATGCCAATCTTGCCGACATCGTGCAGGAAACTGCCGACGATCAGCGACTGCATGCGGGTATCGGTCAGTCCCAGGCCTTCGGCGATGCGGGCGGCGATCCAGGCGACCCGGTAATTGTGGGCGCCGGTGTCGGAGTCGCGCTTGGCGATTGCCCGACCGAGCGCTTCCATCATCGAAATGTGCGAGTCGAGTACTTCGCGCGCCTTGCGGGCATTGTCGGCCGACAGGCGAACGACCACCGGGTAGATTACCGCGCCGCACAGCAGCGAGGCCAGGCTGACCAGCAGCGCGACGGCCAGTGCGTCGTCGAGAATCTGCTTGCGCTGCCAGTCGGGAACCAGGCGCACCCCTTCGAAATAGCCGGAAATCACCAGCCGGCCACTGGCGTCGGTTTCTTCCAGCGGGACGAAAACGCGCAAGACCCAGCGCTTGCCGGGCAGTTTCAGGCTTTCATAGGAAGCGGTTGTATAGGTCGGCCGACCATGCTTGGGCAGCAGCGATTCGATGTTCTCGCCGGCCGGGGTCAGCGTCTCGGCGAGCTTGGCGCCGCCCGCATCGTAGATTTCGGCGATGTCGAACAGGCCGCCGATAATCGCGTTGGCGGCGGCGTGGGCATGTTCGGCGATATCGGCCTGGGTGAGTTGGGCGCGATCTTCGTGCTCGAGGGCCAGGGCGTCGAAATGGCGCAACACCCGGCGCGACTCTTCCATGGCCAGTTCGACGCTGCTTTCCTCGGCATTTTCCCGGGCCAGCATCCAGGCCAGCGGGCTGCTCAGCGAGGCGAGCAACAGGCTGACCGCCGCGATGCGCAGGGCGGTGCGTTGCTTGAAGGATTTCATGATGCTCCCTGAATGACTGCCATCATTATCGGTCGTCCAGCTTAATGGAGTCTGAAGCCGACTATTGATGCCCGTTAATGGTGGGTTAATGATGCATTACTAAAATGACGGGTCTCTATCGTCGATTTTTTGCCATGTCCGCCTATCGCCTGCTCCTGCTTTCCTCGCTCATTATGGCCGGTTCCTGCCTGGCTGCCGAACCCTTGGTGCTGCAGACGGCGCAGGTCAAGGCGCTGGGTATCGTCACGATGGTGGCCGGTGAAATGGCGGGTAACACGGCCGGAACGCGGGGCGGTACGCTGCCGGGCCGCGTCGTGGTGCCCAACGACCAGATGCGCGTGGTGGCCGCGCCGGTGGCCGGGATGATCGACCGGCTGGCGGTGGCGCCGGGAGCCGTGGTCAAGCGTGGTCAGGTGGTGGCGCAGCTGGCCAGCCCGCAGGCTCTGGAGCTGCAACGCGATGCCTTGCAGGCGGGCAGCCAGGCGGCGCTCATGCAACAGAACCTGAAGCGCGACGAACAACTGTTTGCCGAAGGCCTGATCGCCGAATCCCGCTTGCAGGCGACCCGCGCCGCCGCCGCCCAGGCCGGCGCGCAGGCCAGCGAACGGCGCCAGGGTTTGGCCATGGCCGGCGTGGCACCGGGCAAATTGGGCGGCCCGCTGGCGTTGACCGCAGCCATCGACGGTGTCGTGCTCGAACAGGGCGTCCAGCTCGGCCAGCGGGTCGAGGCGGCAACGCTGATCTACCGCATCGCCCAATTGTCGCCATTGTGGCTGGAAATCCAGGCGCCGGTCGATGTCGCCGCCGGCTTGCGGCTCGGGGCGCCGGTCAAGGTGGCCAACAGCGCGGTGGTCGGCAAGCTGATCGCCGTCGGCCGGGCGGTCGATGCGGCCAGCCAGACCGTCTTGCTGCGCGCGGCGGTCGGGCTGGGAGCGGAAAACCTGCGGCCGGGCCAGGTGGTCGAGGTGGAAGTCGCCGGCGCCGCCGGCTCGGCTCAACGCCTGCCGGCGGCGGCGCTGGCCCGTAGTGAAGGTAAAACGCTGGCTTTCGTGCAGACGGCCAGCGACGATAAAGGGGTGAAATTCGAGGCAAGACCGGTACGGATTGTCGGCCAGGGCGGCGACAGCGTGCTGGTCGACGGCATCGCTGCCGGCGAACAGGTGGCGGTCAAGGGCGTCTCCGGTCTGAAGGCCATGCTGGCCGGCGTCGGGAAAGAATGATGCTGGAGCGGCTGATCCGTTTCTCGCTGACCCAGCGGCTGTTGCTCCTGGTGCTCACGGTCATGCTGATCGGCGCCGGCGTGCAGGCCTTTCTCGGCCTGCCGATCGACGCCTTCCCGGATGTGTCGACGACCCAGGTCAAGATCATCCTGAAGGCGCCGGGGATGACGCCGGAAGAGGTGGAAACCAGGCTGGCCGTGCCGGTCGAGCAGGAACTGCTCGGCATTCCGCACCAGCGCCTGCTGCGCTCGACGTCGAAATACGCGCTGACCGACATCACCGTCGATTTCGAGGACGGCACCGATATTTACTGGGCCCGCCAGCAGGTCGGCGAGCGCCTGGCGGCGGCGATGGACAACCTGCCACCCGGCGCGAGTGGTGGCTTGGCGCCGATCACCACGCCGCTCGGCGAGATGTACATGTTCACCATCGAGGGCGACTTGCCGCTGGCCGACAAGCGGGCCTTGCTCGACTGGGTGATCCGGCCGCAGCTGCGCACCATTCCCGGGGTGGCCGATGTGAACAGCCTGGGCGGCGAAGTGCGTACCTTTCAGGTGGTGCCCAATCCGCAATTGCTGGCGGCTCGTGGTCTGGCGCTGAAGGACCTGGCGGCGGTGCTTGAAGCCAATAATCGCAACGATGGGGCCGGGCGCCTGAATGACGGCGAGGAATCGCTGCTGGTGCGGGCCGAAGGGGCAATGCTGACGGTCGACGATGTCAGGGCCGTCGTTTTGCTGGCCAGGGACGGCAATGTAGTGCGCGTCGCCGATGTCGCCGAGGTCCGCCTCGGCGCGCTGACCCGCTACGGCGCGGTGACCAAGAGCGGCCAGGGCGAGGCGGTGCAGGGGCTGGTCCTCGGCCTGCGCGGCGCCAATGCGCAAAGCGTGGTGGCCGGGGTCAAGGCGCGGCTGGCCGAAATCGCGCCCAGCCTGCCGCCGGGGGTGAGCATCGAAGCCTTCTACGACCGCAGCAACCTGGTCGAACGGGCGGTCGGCACGGTATCGAAAGCCCTGCTCGAAGCCATCGTGCTGGTCGTCCTGCTGCTGCTGGCTTTCCTCGGCAACCTGCGCGCCGCGCTGGTCGTCGCGCTGATGCTGCCGCTGTCGGCGCTGGCCACCTTCATCCTGATGCGCATGGCCGGGCTGTCGGCCAACCTGATGAGCCTGGGCGGCCTGGCCATCGCCATCGGCATGCTGGTCGATGCGGCGGTGGTGGTGGTCGAGAACGTCGAGAGCCAGCTGGCCGAAGCCCCCGACAACCTGCCGACCCTGCATCTGATTTTCCGGGCGGCACGCGAAGTGGCGGCGCCGGTGACTTCGGGCATTGTCATCATCATCATCGTCTTCCTGCCGCTGCTCACCCTGCAGGGACTGGAAGGCAAGATGTTCGGGCCGGTCGCGCTGACCATCGTCTTCGCGCTGGCCACCTCGTTGTTGCTGTCGCTGACCGTGGTGCCGGTGCTGGCGTCCTACCTGATCCAGCGCGGCGTGCATCACGAGCCCTGGCTGGTCAGGAAGCTGGCCGCCGCCTACGACCGGATCCTGTCGGCGGCCCTGAGCCACAGCCGCCGGTTCATGCTCGGCGCAACGCTGGCGTTGATCGCTGCGGCCGGCGCCTTCCTGCTGCTCGGCAAAAGCTTCATGCCGACCATGGACGAAGGCGACCTGATCATGCAGCTGGAAAAGCTGCCGTCGATCGGCCTCGACCAGACCATCGCCATCGACAGTCGCGTGCAGCAGGCCATCCTGGCCCAGGTGCCGGAGGTCAAGGCCATCGTCGCCCGGGCCGGGTCCGATGAACTGGGGCTCGATCCGATGGGGCTGAACCAGACCGACACTTTCATGGTGCTGCAACCGCGCGCCACCTGGCGCAAGCCGGACCCGGCCTGGCTGGCTGACCAGCTGCGGGCAGTGATGGCCGATTTCCCCGGGGTCGGCTTCTCGTTCACCCAGCCGATCGACATGCGCGTTTCCGAAATGCTGACCGGGGTGCGCGGCGAGCTGGCGATCAAGATATACGGCCCCGATCTGGCGACGTTGAACAAGCTGGCGGTCGACGTCGAAAATACCGTCAAGAAAGTGCGCGGCGCCGAAGATACCTTCACCCTGAAGAATGACGGCGTGCAATACCTGAAGCTGGCCATCGACCGGCTGGCCGCCGGCCGTTTCGGCCTCAATGTCGACGATATCCAGAACGACCTGAAGGCCCTGCTCGAAGGCCGTCAGGTCGGCACTGTCATCGAGCAGGGGCGGCGCGTGCCGGTGGTGCTGCGCGGCCCGGACAGCCTGCGCAACTCGCCGGCCGACTTTGCGGCCCTGCGTATTTCGGTGCCGGACGGCGGCAGCGTACCGCTGGCCAGCGTCGCCCGCATCGAAAGAATCGACGGTCCGGTCAAGGTCGACCGCGAGAATGCCCAGCGCTACGTGGTGGTCCAGTCCAATGTGCGCGACCGCGACTTGGTCGGTTTCGTCGACGACGCCAAGGCAGCGGTGGCCAGCCAGGTGCCGCTGCCGCCGGGCTACCGGCTGGCCTGGGGCGGCCAGTTCGAGAACCAGCAGCGGGCGGCGGCGCGCCTGATGGTGGTGGTGCCCGTGGCGCTGGCCCTGATCTTCTTCCTGCTCTTTTCGACTTTCCGCTCGGTGCGCCAGGCCCTGCTGGTCCTGTCCAACATTCCCTTCGCCATGATCGGCGGCATCTTCGGCCTGCTGATTGCCGGTGAATACCTGTCGGTGCCGGCCTCGGTCGGCTTTATCGCCCTGCTCGGGATCGCCGTGCTGAACGGCGTGGTCATGGTCACCTATTTCAACCAGTTGCTGGCGCGCGGCCTGCCGGTTGGCGAGGTCGTCGTCGAGGGGGCCAAACGCCGTCTGCGCCCGGTCTTGATGACGGCCAGCATCGCTGCCTTCGGCCTGTTGCCGATGCTGTTCGCCAGCGGTCCCGGCTCGGAAGTGCAGCGCCCGCTGGCCATCGTGGTCATCGGCGGCCTGCTTACCTCGACCGCGCTGACCCTGGTCCTGCTGCCCATCCTGTTCCGCCGCTTCGGTGTGGTGCACACGGTCAGCTTTACGGAGAAAGCCCATGGCTGATGTCCTGCTTACTTTGGTCATGCCCGACGATATCGCCCAGCATGTCGAGGATCTCTTGCTGTCGCGCCCCGATCTGGTCCGCGGCTTCACCGCCAGCCCGGCCGAAGGGCATGGCTCGGTGGTGCATCTGGTCGAGCCGGCCGAACTGGTCAGCGGCCATGCGCCACGCACCCAGATCCAGACCGTCGGGGCAGAGGAGGCGATGCGCGCCGCGCTGGCCGTGATCAAGGCCGAACTGCCGCGCGCCAATATTTTTTACTGGCTGTTGCCGGTCATCGAGCTGGGGCGCCTATGAAACGCCTCGTCTTGTTGCTGGCCGGGCTGGCTGGCCCGGCCCTGGCCGTCGAAGCGACGCCCGGCCTGCCGCCGGCCGAAGTCGTCGCTCGCGTGTTGCGCGCCAGTCCGCCGGTTCAGGCGGCGGCCAGTCAGTTACGGGCCGAGCAGGCCAACAGCGAACGCTTGGCTGCCGGCAGCCATGAATGGAGCCTGCGTCTCGGTAGCCAGCAGCGGCGCAGTCAGCCGGCCGGCGGCCCGAACGAGCGCTTCACCGAATGGAACGCGGCCCTTGAACGCCCGCTGCGCCTGCCCGGCAAGGCGGCGCTCGATGCCGAACTCGGCGCGGCCGGGGTGGCCATTGCCGAAACCGCGCAGGGCGATGCCCTGCATGAAAACAGCCGTCTGCTGCTGAGCAGCTGGTTTGCCTGGCTGAAGGAAAGCAATGCTGCCCGCCTGTGGGCGGAGCAGACCGCATTGCTGCGTCAGCAGGCGGCGGCGGTGCAGCGTCGCCAGCAACTGGGCGATGCGGCGCGTCTCGACAGCGTGCAGAGCGAGGCGGCCCAGGCCCAGGCCGAGGCGCAACTGGCCCAGGCCGAAGTGCGCCAGCGGATCGCTGCCGAAGAGCTGCGCCGCCGTTTTCCCGACTTGCCTCTGGTTGAGCCGGCGGTGATTCCCGAGCCGCAGCCGATTGCCGGCGATGCCGCCGAGTGGCTGGCGGCCATTGTCGAGCACAGCCATGAGCTTGGCCTGGCGGTCGGCGAAACCCGCCGGGCCCGGACGCTGGCCGAGCGCATTGCCCGCGAGCGTCTGGCCGACCCGACCATTGGTCTTCAGGTGTCGCGCGAGCGTGCCGGCGAGGAAAACGTCTTTGGCGCCTACATCAGCATTCCCCTGTCCGGCACGGCGCGGCGGGCCGGCGCCGAAGCGGCCGGCGCCCACGCCGAAGCCCAGCAGGGGCGTGAACTGGCCATGCGCCAGAAGGTCACCGCCGAGGCGGCCAGCCTCTACTACAGCGCCAGTGCCGCCCTGGCCAGCTGGCAGGCGGCCAGCCGGGCGGCCGCGCAGCTCGACAACGCGGCGGCGATGACTGCCCGTGCCTACCAGTTCGGCGAAGGCTCGCTCAACGATCTGCTGCTCGCCCGCCGCCAGGCCAACGAAGCCCGCCTGGCCGCCCACCTGCTGCAACTCGATGCCCTGGAGCGCGGCTACCGCCTGCAACTCGATGCGCACCGGCTGTGGGATTTCGATTGAGAATGCTGCGGTCGCCCCGGAAAACCGGCCGAAAATCGCCGGCTTCTTAACCTGGCGTTAAGCCTGGCCTAATGGTCCATTAAGTCTCGCTGTCTAGACTACGGTCATTGCCTCACCGACTGGAGTCCGATCATGAAAAGAACCTTTGTTGCCGTCAGCCTGACGCTGCTTGCCGGCATGGCCCTGGCCGCGCCGAGCGCTGCCGGCAAACGCGGCGAAGCCTTCTACCATCAGCAGTTCGCCAATAACGACAAGATGCCGGCCTGTGCCAGTTGCCATACCGACAACCCGCTCAAGACCGGTCGCCATGCGGTGACCGGCAAGGACATCCGGCCGCTGGCGCCGGCGGCAAACCCCGAGCGCCTGAGCGACGCGGCCAAGGTCGAGAAATGGTTCGGCCGCAATTGCAAGGAGGTCGTCGGGCGGGCGTGTACGGCCGACGAAAAAGCCGATTTCCTGGCCTACCTGAACGAGGTGCGCTGACATGAAACGCCTGCTGACGTCACTGCTCCTCGCCTGCGCGCTGCCGGCCCTGGCCGACCGCTTGCCACTGCCGGCCGATACGCCGGCCAGCTATCGCAGCGAATGCGCCAGTTGCCATCTGGCCTTCCCACCGGCCCTGCTGGCCGCCGCCGACTGGCAGCGGACGATGAACCAGCTTGATCGCCATTTCGGGACGGATGCCACGGTCGACCCGCGCACGGCCCGCGACATCGCCGCCTTCCTCGTCCGTCATGCCGGTGATCCTTCCCGCCTGAGTGGCGCCGGCGAGCCGCCGCGCATCACCCAGACCGCCCGCTTCGTGCGCAAGCACCGCGAGGTTTCGAACAAGCTGTGGCGCGATCCGCGCGTCAAGTCGGCGGCCAATTGCGAGGCTTGCCATCGCGGCGCCGCCGACGGGCGCTTCAGCGAGCACGACCTGCTCCTGTCTGAACTGCGGCGGTAAATCATGCAGAAAGTTCTCATCTGGGATTGGCCGGTGCGTATCGGTCACTGGTTGATGGCCGGGGGGTTCTGTCTGGCCTGGCTGACCGCCGAAAGCGAAAGCTGGCGGCTGGTCCATGTGCTGGCCGGGGCGACGGTGTTCGCTGTCGCCACGTTTCGTCTGGTCTGGGGTTTCATCGGCAGTCGTCATGCCCGTTTCGAGGATTTTGTCGGCGGGCCGGACAGCGTCCGCCGCTATCTGGTCAGCCTGCTGCGCCTGCGGCCGGATCACCACGCCGGGCACAATCCGGCCGGCGGCTTGGCCATCGTCCTGCTGCTGCTGCTCGGCATCCTGAGCAGCCTCTCCGGCTGGATGATCTACAACGATCTGGGCGGCCACTGGCTGGAGGAGTTGCACGAGGGGCTGGCGGCGACCATGCTGGCCGTGGTCCTGGTGCATCTGGCCGGGGTGGCCGCCGGCAGCCTGTTGCATCATGAAAACCTGGTGGCGGCGATGTTCACCGGGCGCAAGCAGGCCTTGCCCGGCGAAGCAATCGCCTCGGTCCGGCCGCTGGCCGCGCTTTTCCTGCTGGCCTGGGTAGCACTGGCCAGCTGGTGGCTGGCCAGCTGATAGAATCGCCAATCATGCGCATACTGCTTGTGGAAGACGATTTTTCGCTGGGCGACGGCCTGATGGTCGGCTTGCGCCAGGCCGGCTTTGCCGTCGACTGGCTGCGCGACGGCGAAGCGGCCGATCATGCGCTGGCTGTCGAGGAATTCGATTTTGTCGTGCTCGATCTCGGTCTGCCCCGCCTGCCCGGCATGGAGGTGCTGATCCGGGCCAGGCAGCGCGGCCAGGAACTGCCCATCCTGATCCTGACCGCCCAGGATGCGGTCGGCGACAAGGTAGCCGGGCTGGATGCCGGCGCCGACGATTATCTGGTCAAGCCGATCGACCTCGATGAACTGACCGCCCGCATTCGCGCCCTGACCCGGCGCCGGGCCGGGCGGGCGACGCCCTTGTTGCGTCACGGCCAGCTGGAAGTGGACCCGGCGGCGCACAGCGTCAAACTGGCCGGGCAGCCGGTCGAATTGTCCAGCCGCGAGTTCTCGCTGTTGCTGATGCTGCTGGAGAGCGCCGGCCGGGTGCTGACCCGCTCGCAACTCGAACAGTCGGTCTATGGCTGGCGCGACGAGCCGGACAGCAACGCCCTGGAGGTGCATATCCATCACCTGCGCAAGAAGCTGGGCAGCGACCTGATCCGCACCCTGCGCGGGGTTGGCTACACCATTCCCAAAGCATGACGGTCTGGTTCTCCCTGCGCCGTCGGCTGGTCAGCCTGTTGCTCGGCGGGGTCGCCGCCGTCTGGCTGATCACCGCGCTGTTCAGCTATGTCGATGCCCATCACGAAGTCGACGAACTGTTCGATGCCCAGCTCGCCCAGGCGGCGCAGACGCTGCTGGCGCTGGCCAGCCACGAAGAGGAAGAGGGCGTTGAGGATATCGGCGACATCGCCCACAAATACCAGCGGCGCCTGCGTTTTCAGGTCTGGCTGTCGGGCGGCCAGTTGATGCTGCGCTCGGAAAACGCGCCGAAAACGCCGTTGACCGCAAGAGAGGGTTTTTCCGAAACCAGCGACCAGACCGGCCGCTGGCGCCACTTCAGTGTCTGGAACGAGGGGCGGACCGTGCAAGTGCAGGTCAGCGAGGATCACCAGGTCCGTGACGAGCTGGTCGAGCATATTGCCTGGCGCTTGCTGTGGCCGGCCCTGTTCGGCTTGCCGTTGCTCGCGCTGTGGGTCTGGGTGGTCAGCCGGCGGGCGATGGCATCGCTCGACGACATCGCCGGCCAGATCGCGGCGCGCGCCCCGGAGCAGTTGCAGCCGCTCGAGCCGCCGAGCGCGCCGGAAGAAATCCGGCCACTGCTCAGCGAACTGAATCAGTTGTTCCGGCGCGTCGACCAGACCCTGGAAGCCGAGCGGCGCTTTACCGCCGATGCCGCACACGAATTGCGCACGCCGCTGGCCGCGCTGCATGCCCAGGTGCAGGTGGCGCAGCGGGCACGCGACGAGGCGGAACGCCAGGCTTCGCTCGGCCAGTTGCAGGGCGGCCTGATGCGGGCGGCACATCTGGTCGACCAGATGCTGCAGCTGGCCCGGCTCGATCCGGAATCCGGCCTGCCCTCGCCGGCCCCAGTCGATCTGCGGCCACTGGCCGAGGCGGTATGTGCCGAACTGGGCGAACCCATTCTGCACAAGCAGCTCGATTTCGAACTGCTGGCGCCGGCCGCCTGCGTGGTCAACGGTCAGGCCGAGTGGTTGCGCGTGCTGATCCGCAATCTGGTCGACAACGCCATCCGCTACACGCCGGTTGGTGGCAGGGTGGTGGTCAGCCTGGACGGCGAAGGCCCGGCCTGCCGCCTGACGGTGTGCGACAGCGGCCCGGGCATCCCGCCGGCGCAGCGGGCGGCGGTCCTGCGCCGCTTCCATCGGCTGCATCAGGGCGATCAGCCGGGGTGCGGGCTGGGGCTGGCCATTGTTGCGCGCATCGTCGATCTGCATGGCGCCCGTCTCGAACTGGGCGATGCCATACCCGGTCCCGGCCTGGCCGTCAGCGTCGCCTGGCCGGCCTAGCCTGCCTGATCGATCGGAGGCGGGGCCAGCACCACCCGGTTGCGGCCCTGCCGCTTGGCTTGGTAAAGCGCTTCGTCGGCCCGGCGCAGGGCGAGGTCGACCGGGTTGTCGCCGGCTTCGGCCAGGCCGATGCTCAGCGTGATGCGCACGCTGTGGCCGTCGGGCAGCAGGATGTCGTTGTCGGCACAGCGCTGACGGAAACGTTCGGCCAGCGCAGCGGCTTCGGCCAGCGTACTTTCCGGAAAGAGGAAGGCGAACTCCTCGCCGCCATAGCGGCAGAGCAGGTCGGAGGCCCGCAGGCTGTCCTGGAGCAGGGCGGCGAAGGCCCGCAGCACGGCGTCGCCGGCGGCGTGGCCGTAGGTGTCGTTGAGGCGCTTGAAGAAATCGAGGTCGGCCATGCCGATGGTGACCGGGCGCTGGTAGCGCTGGGCGCGGAGGAGTTCGTTTTCCGCCATCTGGATGAAATGGCGCCGGTTGATCAGGCCGGTCAGGCCGTCGCGATTGGCCAGGGTTTCCAGTTCGAGACGGGTCTGCTCGTTGGTCATCAACAGGCTGTGCAGGTGGCCGATGGCGCCTTCGACGGCATGGATTTCCGCCATCGCCGACGGGGGAAAGACCGGCGGCGGGCGATCCACGCCGAGTTCGGACAGCGAACGGTCGATGCGTTGCAGCGGCAAAATCAGGTGCTGGCGCAGCAGGAACAGGAAAATGAGCAGGAACAGGCCGGCCAGGGCCATCAGGACGAACAGTTTCTGGCGGGCCAGGCCGATCGCCGCCGCCACTTCGCGCAGATTGGACGAGGCCTGGTTGACGCCCTGGATCGAAATGTCGTCAACCAGGATGCTGAGCCGATTGGACAGGCGTTGCCACTCGTCGTAACGGGTCTTGAAGGCACTGTCGCCTTGACTGGCCTGTCGCAGCACGTCGCTCAGGAAGCGTTCGGTTTCACCGGACAGGCCGGCCGCTTCCCGGTGTTCGAGGATGCTCGGGTGGCTGGCCACCAAGGTGACGACGAACAGCGCCTGTTGGCGCGATTCCGGGGTGACCGCCGAAAAAACCCGTTCGCCTTCCTGGCGCAATTGCTCCAGATTGCGGGCCAGGCGCTGGTAACGGATGATTTCCGGCACCGTCGTGTCCTGTAGGCGGCTAGTGTTGTCCAGCACGCGGCGCTGGTCAAGGGCGAGCAGGGTGACGACGATCCCGAATACCAGCACGAAGACGCCGGCCAGCAGGCCAAAGGCCCGGCCGGCCTGCAATCCGCGTTGTTCGGGGTCGATCATTCTGGGCATGGGGGCGTCTAGTCGAGGCTGAACGGGAAGTATTGGCGGGTAATCCGGTGATAGCTGCCGTCCGCCCGGAGGGCGGCGATGGCCTGGTCGACCGATTGTCGCAAATCATCGGCCCCCTTGGGTAGCGCGATATGCACCGTGCCACCGAGGCCGTTGGCGGTGAGCGGCGGGCCGACGAACTCGAACTGGCCGGGCTTTTCCTGGCTGAGCAGGGCGTAGGCACTGAGCATCGGGAGCAGGGCGAAATCGGCCCGGCCGGTACGCAGTTGCCGCATGGCCTCGGCCATGCTGGTCACCTCGCTGAGGCGGAGCCGGCGCTCCGCAGGCAGGCTGTGCAGGTAATTGGCCTGCTGGGTTCCCTGGACGGTCACCAGGCTGACCCCGCGCAGCGTCTCCAGCGAGAGGTCGCGCGGCTGCTGGCCGGCGACGGCGACCAGGCGCGACGAAGAGCGCCAGAGCGGCGCGCTGAAGGCGACCCGTTGCTCGCGCTCCGGCGTGCGCAGGTAGTTGCCGAAGCCGAGATCGTATTGGCCGTTTTCGATGCCAGGCAGAATCTCGGTAAACAGCACATTGGCTGTGGTGCAGCGGGACACCAGGCGGCGGCAGATTTCGCGGGCCAGTGCCTGGTTGAAGCTGGCCAGGCCGCCGCTTTGCGCCTGAGGTTTGCCGGCGCCGGCCGAATCCTGTACGCCGAGCGCGACGCGCAGTTCGTGGCCGTGGGCTGGGCCGGCCAGCAGGCCAATGAGGAGGAGGGGGAGCAGTCTGCGCATCAGTTGACCCGGAAGGGCAGGAATTGCGAGTTGATGCGGTCATAGACGCCGTTGCGCTTGATGCGCTCGAGGGCGGCATCGAGCGCCTCCTTCAATTCCGGCTGGCGCGGATTGATGCCGAAAGAGGCATCGCCCTTCAGTTCGGCATCGGGCAGGATGGTCGAGACCATTCCGAGTTTCTGGAATTCCGGGGTCTTGCTCAGATTCATGCTGGTAATCATCGGGATGATGGCGGCCTGGGCGATGCCGGCGGTCAGCGGCACGCCCAGCTGGGCATTGGTCGGCACGCCGACCGTTGCCCAGCCGCGTTGGTGGGCGAAGGCTTCCTGGGCCGAGCCGCGGACCACGGCGACCCGGATGCCGGCCTGGCCTGGAGGGACGCCCGGCTTGGCGAACCATAACGACAGCGAGCGGAAATAAGCCTTGGCGAACAGGATCTTGCTGCGCCGTTCCGGCGTATCGAGCAGGCTGGCGGCGGCAATGTCGTATTCGCCCAGGGCCAGGGCGTCGACCAGGCGGTCCAGTGTGGTGGCGTGGAATTCGCAGCTGACTTTCATCTCCTCACACAGGGCGCGGGCGATGCCGACGCTGAACCCGGTCAGTTCGCCGTTCTTGTCGCGAAAGGCCATCGGCGGCGCATTTTCGAGGACGGCGACACGTAATGGCCGGTCGTCCGCCTGGGCAAGCAGCGGGACGTGCAGGGCGACGAAGAGGGGGAGAAACAAGCGCATATGCGGCAGCATGCGGCCTCGCTAACGATGGCTGTGACCCGAGTATAACTTTACAGGCCGAGGTAGCGGTGCCAGATGCTGTGATCGGCGTCGAGTTCAGCCGAGGCGCCGGACCAGACCACCCGGCCGCGCTCGATGATGGTGTGGGTGTCGGCCAGCGCGATCAGCTTTTCGACGTATTTGTCGACGACCAGCACGCTCTGCCCTTCGCCGCGCAGGCGGGCCAGGCAGGCCCAGATTTCGTCGCGGATCAGCGGCGCCAGGCCCTCGGTGGCCTCGTCGAGAATCAACAGCCGGGGATTGGTGACCAGGGCCCGGCCGATGGCCAGCATCTGCTGCTCGCCGCCAGACAACTGGTTGCCGAGATTCTTCCGGCGCTCCAGCAGGCGCGGGAAGAGGTCGTAGACACGGGTCGGCGTCCACGGTGCGGCGAGCCGGCGCCGGTTGGCGAAAAAAGCAACCAGATGCTCGTCGACCGTCAGATTGGGGAAACACTGGCGGCCTTCCGGCACCAGCGCGATGCCGGCCCGGCCGATGCGGTCCGGCCGCCAGCCGGCGATGTTCTCGCCGAGGAAGCGGATGCTGCCGGCCTTGACCGCTTGCAGGCCGCAGAGGGCGCGCAGCGTCGTCGTCTTGCCCATGCCGTTGCGCCCGAGCAGGGTCGCCGCCTCGCCTTCCAGCATCGTCAGGTCGATGCCGAACAGCACCTGGCTGGGGCCGTAGGCGACCTGCAATCCCTCGATTTCCAGCAGGCTGCTCACAGGTGGTCTCCCAGGTAGGCGCGGCGCACGGCGGCGTCGTTCTTCACCGCCTCCGGCGTGCCGGTGCAGATCAGCTGGCCGTTGACCAGCACCGAGATGCGGTCGGCCAGCCGGAAGACGGCGGCCATGTCGTGTTCGACCAGCAGGATGGTGACGTGGCGGGCCAGATGTTCGATCAGCTCGACCATGCGGGCCGATTCCTCGGGGCCGGTGCCGGCCATCGGTTCGTCGAGCAGCAGCAGCTGCGGCTTGGTGGCCAGCGCCATGGCCAGCTCCAGCGCCCGCTGTTCTCCGTGCGAGAGATTGCCGGCGACGGTGTGCTGCTTGCTGGCCAGGCCGACCTGGTCGAGAAAGCCGGCGGCCTCGGCGAACAGCGCCGCTTCGGCGCGCACCGGCCGCCAGAAGCGGAAGCTGCTGCCGGCGTCGGGTCGGCCCTGCAAGGCAAGCGCGACATTGTCGAGCGCCGACAGGCCGCGAAAGACATTGGTGATCTGCCAGGAGCGCGCCATGCCGGCCCGGACCCGTTCGTGCATGCTCAGCCGGGTGACCTCGCGGCCGGCGAAATGGACGCTGCCGCTGTCCGGGCGCAGGGCGCCGGTGACGTGGTGGATGAAGGTGGTCTTGCCGGCGCCGTTCGGGCCGATCAGCGCATGCACCTCGCCGGCGTCGACGGAGAAATTCACGTCTTTCAGCGCGTCGACCGCAGCAAAGCGGCGCGACAACCGGCGCACGTCGAGCAGGGGTTCAGTCATCGCGCCTCCCGAACAGCGCGGCGACGCCCTTCGGCGCGAACAGCACGACGGCGAGCAGCAACAGGCCGAGGACGATATGCCAGTGCTCGGTGACGCCGACCAGGCTTTCCTCGAGGCCGAGCAGCACGGCGGCTCCGACCACGCCGCCGTACAGCGTGCCGACGCCGCCGATGATGACCATGACCAGCAGCGTGCCGGACTGCGTCCATTGCAGCAGGCTGGGGCTCGCCAGGCCGGTCAGGTTGGCGAGCAGCGCCCCGGCCAGGCCGGCGAAGGCGCCGCCGAGGACGAAGGCGGTCAGCCGGTAGCGGAACACCGGATAGCCGAGCCCTTCCATGCGTGTCTCGTTCTCGCGGATGGCTTGCAGCGTGCGGCCGAAGCGGGCGTTGGCCAGGCGGCCGAACAGCAGCATCGCTGCGGTCAACGCCCCCAAAGCGGCAAAAAACAGCGCGCTGTCATCGGCCAGGCTATGGCCGGCCAGCGTCATCCGGCCGCTCAGTGGCAGGCCGTCGTCGCCGCCCCAGCTGCGCGCCGAGACGAACAGGTAATAGGCCATCTGGGCGAAGGCCAGGGTGATCATGATGAAATAGACGCCACGCGTGCGTAGGCTGATCGCCCCGACACCCAACGCTAGCAGCCCGGCGACGGCCATCGCCGCCGGCCAGGCGAGCAGCGCCTCGTTGATGCCGGCCTGCTGGCAGATGGCCGCGGCATAGGCGCCGGCGCCGACGAAGGCGGCGTGGCCGAGCGACACCATGCCGCCGAAGCCGAGCACCAGGTTGAGGCTTGACGCGGCCAGCGCGAAAATGAGCAGGCGGGTGGCGAAACCGATGTAGAACTCCTGGCCGAAGGCGGTGAGCAGGCTGGGCAGGGCCAGCGCGCCGACCAGCAGGGCGAGCGATACGGGTTTCTGCCAGCGGGCGGCTTGGTAGAAGGACATCTCAAGCCCTCGCCGGACAACACGCCGCGAAGCGGCTTGTTGTGGTGAAGACTAACCTGCGTTTGCAGGTTATGTCGGAACCAAAGATTTTCATTTCATGCTCTTGCCGGAAACAGGCCTTGCGGCTTGAAGAAGAGGATGGCCGCCATCAGCAGGTAGATCAGGATCGAGGCCAGGGCCGGGCCGAGCGTCGCCGCTGCGTCGGCCGGCAAGGTGGCGCGCAGCAGCGTCGGCAGCAGCGCCCGGCCGAGGGTGTCGACGCAGCCGACGATCAGGCTGCCGACCAGTGCGCCGCGGATCGAGCCGATGCCGCCGATGATGATGACCACGAAGGCGAGGATCAGCACGCTCTCGCCCATGCCGACCTGGACGGCGAGCAGCGGTCCGAGCAGGCCGCCGGCCAGCGCGCACAGTGCGGTGCCGAAGACGAAGACGGCGGTGAACAGCGCCCGCACGTTGATGCCGAGCGCTTCGGTCATCTCGCGGTTGGCGGCGCCGGCCCGTACCCACATGCCGACCCGGCTCTTCGCCACCAGCAGGTAGAGCAGGCCGGCGATGAACAGCCCGAAACCGATGATCACCAGCCGGTAGGCCGGGTAGAAGAAGTCGCCAATTTCCACCGGGCCGGCCAGCGCTTCCGGCGGGTTCAGCATCAACGGCGCCGGCCCCCAGAGCCAGCGCACCGCTTCGTTGGCGATCAGGATCAGCGCGAAGGTGGCCAGCACCTGCGACAGGTGGTCGCGCTGGTACAAGCGGCGGAACAGCGCCAGTTCGAGGACGAGGCCGAGCAGGGCGGCGCCGGCCACCCCGGCACCGAGGCCGATCCAGAAGGAATCGGCCGCTTGTGCCGCGGCGGCGACTAAGTAAGCGCCCACCATGTACAGCGAACCATGGGCCAGATTGATGCAGTCCATGATGCCGAAGACCAGCGTCAGGCCGGCGGCGAGCAGGAACAGCATCAAGCCGAATTGCAGGCCGTTGAGGGCCTGCTCGAGAACCAGTTGGGTCACTTCATCTTGCACTGAGCCGCGTAGGCGTCAGCATGATTGGTGAAGATGGTGCCCATGGTCTTGTTGGTGACGCGGCCCTGGGTGTCCTTGCCGATGACGCGCAGGTAGTAGTTTTGCACCGGGTAGTGGTTGCTGTTGAACTTGAAGTCGCCACGCACCGACTTGAAGCGCTTGGCTTCGAGCGCCTTCTGTAGCGCCTTCTTGTCGGCCAGGTTGCCCTTCACGTCGCGCACGGCGCCATCCATCATCAGCGCCGCGTCGTAGCCCTGCGAGGCGTAGAGCGACGGCAGGCGCTTGTATTCCTTTTCGAATTCGGCGACGAAGCGCTTGTTCTCGGCGTTGTCCATGTCGTGCGCCCAGTGCGAGGAATTGAACATGCCCATCATCGGCACGCCGACCGCCTTGATGACATCCTCGTCGGCCGAGAAGCCGGGGGCGAACAGCTGGGTATCGCGCGACAGGCCGGCGGCGACGAACTGCTTGACGAAATTGATGCCCATGCCGCCCGGCAGGAAGAAGAACAGCGCGTCCGGCTTGCTGGCGCGGATCTGCGCCAGTTCGGCGGCGTAGTCGAGCTGGCCGAGCTTGGTGTAGATCTCGTCGGCGACCTTGCCGGTGTAGTAGCGCTTGAAACCAGACACCGCGTCCTTGCCGCCCGGGTAGTTCGGGGTGACGATGACCACATTCTTGAAGCCCTTGTCCTGCACGTACTTGCCGACTGCCTCGTGCAGGTTGTCGTTCTGCCAGGCGACGTTGAAGAAGAAGGGATTGCACTGCTCGCCGGCGTACTGCGAGGGACCGGCGTTGGCCGAGATGTAGAAGGTCTGGTTCTGGAAGACTGACGGGCCGACCGCCAGCATGATGTTGGAGAAGACGATGCCGGTCATGAAATCGACCTTGTCCTTCTTCAGGAACTTGTCGGCGACCTGCTTGGCGACGTCCGG
>Ga0316605_10000350_pt1 | contig 35931 bp, 24 predicted proteins | sample OWC_soil_day20_n_FD_207666 | JGI IMG/M metagenome (GOLD analysis project Ga0316605, IMG submission 207666) | Wetland soil microbial communities from Old Woman Creek delta, Ohio, United States - OWC_soil_day20_noCT | ecosystem: Environmental > Terrestrial > Soil > Wetlands | place: USA: Ohio...
TCAAGAGTTTTTAGGAATAAAAATTTTATCAATAAACTAGTTTTAGAAATAAAAAAATAAACTGTAAATTTGAATTAGTAATAACCTAAAAAGTGTAAACCTATTTCAGGAAACGACAGAAACGACATAAACTTCTTTTAGATCTCAAAACAATACCATTGTTTACTCAAAACAATGCGGTTGTTTTACTAAAACAATGCCATTGTTTGCCAAAAATAATGCGGTTGTTTCGACAAAACAATGGCATTGTTTTGACATTGAAGTCTTATTTAATTATTTCTATTCTTCGTTTTTGTAGATATATATGGCGTTTTGATAGAAAAAGATGGGATATAATTTCAGCAAAAAGAATATTTTACAAAACAAGTCAATTTCTATGGAGCAATACTTGTATAGAATAATCTTTTAGGATAATTAATTGCATAAAAAAAGTCGGTATTTAATCTTGCTAAATACCGACTTGGTTTATTTATTTGTTTTTAAGATTAATCTATTCTTAAAAACTTATGTGTTTGAAATTATCTTTTTCTTTCCAACTTTTCTCTTGAACTTGATGTCTTAGAATTTATAGATGTTTTGTTTGATTCAGAAGATTTCTTGCTTATAGTTGATTCTCTAACTGAACTACTGCGAGGTTGAGAATTAGATTTATTAGTGTTAATTGTGCTTCTTGAGTTATTATTTTGTTGAGTTTTCCTTTCTTGTTGAACGTTTCTTTGAGGAGTAATTGTTTTTGAATTATTATTCAATTTATCTCTACTTTCAATTTTTCTGTCAGGTGTTTGTTTGTTGTTTTCATTTTTTCTGCTTTCAATTACAGAAGTTTTGTTTTCTTTTGTCTTATTTTCCTTTACAGAAGTATTATCATCTTTTACTCTATTTTCCATTACAGGGGTATTGTTTTCTTTTACTCTATTTTCTTTTTTAGAGTCATCTATTACATTTCCTCTGTTTTCCTCTTTTGTCCTATTAACCTCATTTATACGCTTTGGTTCTTGCAATTTGATTTGTGTTCTTGAAGCTTCAGGAGTGCTCTGTTTAAATTCTTGTGCTCTTGTTCGGTTAGAATTTATCAGTTTAGTATTACTTCTTAAGCTGTTATCGTTGAATGTAACTCCTTTATTATCTTTTTTGAAGGTTTCATCCATTGTGGTTTCTGTAGGAAGTTCTTTCAATAGACTCAATTCCTCATTGTCGAAATAAGATTCAGTGTTTATATTCTTAAAGTTCCTATCATTACTTAAGTGTCCATAAGTGTTTCCTCCATTATCATTATTAGGTTTGTTCGGATCAAATGCTCCTGTTCTTCCGTTTCTTCCACTTGGGTCGTTATAGGTATTTGGTCTGTTTGAATTGTAGTTTGAGTTGTTGCCATGATTGTTATGATATGTATTATAGTAAGTATTGTAGTAGTTATTGTAGTTTCCATAATGGTATCCAGGGTTTCCAGTATAATATGGGTTATAACCATAGTAACGGCTCCATCCATAGTTATTATAATAGAAATAATCCCAGTAGTCATCGCAACCATCAATTACTCTTAATGCATAATCTCTTGCTTTTAGAGAGTAATGAATTGCTCTACGAAAGTTTCTGCGATTGTATTGATGTTCTGCGTAATCATTATAATAAACGGCACGGGAAAGATTACTTCCTGTCCAATATCCATAATAATCGGCAATAGAATAAGCTTCTTCAATTATGTATGCAGTTTTGTTAATTGTATTTCTTGCTTTATTTCTATTATATCCATAATAAGAAGCATCTGCATTGAAGCTTACTGTAAGAAATGCAACAACTATTGCTATCATCCCTACAAATTTTCCGAGTTTTTTTGATTGAGCTTTCATGATATTTAAATTTTTAATTTGTTTCTACTTTTAGAGAAACAAATAGCGTGCCAAAGTAAGAAAAGAGATTTTATTTAGTTCTGTTTCTAATAGCAAATTGAATGGAAATCACAATATTCACAATCATTTTTATTCTGATTGTAAGTGGAACTATTATCCAATGAAAGAATATCCTTTAAACAAGAAATTAAATTCTCTTCAAAGTATTGGTATATTTCATCAAAATCATCAATAAGTCTTCTACCTTTATCATCATTTAAAAGATAAATATCACTTGTTTGATTTTCTATTGTTGATGTTTTTATATAAAGAATTTCAGGCTTAATTGTAAAGTAATTTATTTGAGGTATTAGAGCTTGAAATTTTGGATTATTTTTAATTAACCATGAATAGAAAAAAGCTTGAAAGAAATAGTCATTACGTTTTTTGAGAATATCATCATTAAAGAAGATTTGATCTAAACGCACTTCTTTCTTTTCATAGTTATTTGTTTTATAATCTAAAACTCTAACAATGGTATCACCATCTGCATTAAACTTTAAATCAATCCTATCAATATATCCTCCAAGTTTAATTTCGTTTCCTTCAATTTCCAATGTTTTATCAAAATCTTCCTCCATTGCAATAATATTAAATGGAGCATAATTCTTATCAATCTCTATTAGTTTGCGGAGATATTTTATTAGAATTTCTTTTTTGATATTTTGAATTTGGTTGTATTCAATCTTTGGGTTTTTTCTTTGTCTAATCTTCAGATATTTTATCTCAAAGTTTTCATCAACAATCCTTTTAATATTCTTAGAATGTAGTTCAATATCCTTTTTGGTTATTTCTCTTGTATTGGTTTTTTCTATTATTTCATTATAGAACTGTTTTGCACAATCATGAAATATTGTTCCAAAAACATTATCCTGCATTTCTTCATCGAACTCTTGAGATAATGTTAAACCAATAATTTGTTTGAAGAAAAATTTGAGTTGACAATTCAAATAGTCATTAATATAAGTTGGTGAAAGGAATTTTGTTTCAGATTTCTTTAATACCTTATCAACATGTTGTTTTTCTCTATTAAAAGAAAGTACTTTTTCTTTTAGAGAATTAATACCATAAGAAATGGAATTATATTTAAACTCTTTATTGGTTTCTATTCTTAGCTGTTGAATAAAACGAGACATTTCCTTTGGCTTTGTGTCGCTTGACGTTGCATTATAGAGAAAATGAATTGACTCACTATGTTGCAAAAGCCTATAGAAATAGTAAGCAAATACTGCTATCTTTCGTTCAATTGTTGTTAAGCTGTATGCTTTTCTAATAGTAAAAGGGATAAATGAAGAATCAATACTTATATTTGGTAAGGAATCATCATTAGCAGAAAGGAAAAGAATATGTTTAAAGTCCAAGCTTCTGCTTTCCAAAAGTCCCATTATTTGAACACCATTAATTGGATCTCCTTCAAATGGAACAATTATACCATTTAATGCACTTCGAATTGTATTATAAAGCAAACTACCTTTTAAATAAATCTTTTCTTCCTTAAATAAGTCTTCAAGATTATTCAATACATTAGAAAATCTATACAAAGACTCGGCCAAAACTTCTTCAACTGCTTGATGAGAACTTGCAATTTCTTCATTAATATTCTTATCAGCAACTATTTTAGTAATATCCTTTAATGCTAAAATTAGCTCTAAAGGTTTTGATTTTAAACTAAGAAGTGAAGAAATATCATTAAAAGAATTTATTTCACTATCACTTAAATATATTGCATTATTATTGATTAATTCTTTTGTAACGCTGGAATACTCTCCTTTAAAATAGTTATGTTCAACAAAAGGAAGGAGGTTTTTTAGTTTTGGAGATGAATTTTTTGATAAAGAATTTTGATAGTTTAAATAACTATCAATTAAAGTAAACAATGAAGTTAACTGGAATTTATATCCCATTGTTATGTTTACTTTAGTTATTTCATTCCCAATTTTTGGAGGTAAAGCATTTAAAACAGAAGGGAGTAAATCTTCATTGCAAAGTAAAATGGCAATATCTTTTTGTGCTAAATCCTTATTTTCAAAGCTCAGCTTTTCTAACCATTGACTAATATATCCTGTTTGTGAATTTTCATTTGGGCATGAAATAATCTCTAAAGATAAATTATTGGTAAGAATGTTATTTGTATTTATTTCAAAATCATTTGGCATTGGGAAGTTTTTAATATTTTCCCTTAAAAACAATCCTGCTTCCTGCTTTTGATTATTTACATAGTAATTATCATAATCCCAATAGAAACGAGTTTCATAAGTATTTCTTAGCCATGAAAAGATTTCTTTTTCAACATTATTCAATACATTGAAACCTACAACACAATAAACCCTATCCTTTTTTTGCTCTAACTCACTTAACTTTTCTACCAAATCCCTGTAAAGCATTCCTGAATAGCCAATGCCACGTTCTCTTAATTTAGTTTTATAGAGTGTATAAATTTCGAATAAACAATTCCAAACATTTATAAACCTCTCTTTGATTTCAGAAGAAGTTTCAAAGCCAAAAGAAGAATTAAAGAACTCCTTTAGGAGGTTCTTTTGTTCCGAAGAAAGAAAATCAAAACTATTCTCAATTTCTTTATAATCTTCAATATTCTTAAAGACATTCTCTGCATTAGCCAAATTCTTGTCAATATCATCGAAGTCTTTCAAAAGCATAATACCCCAATAGTAAAACTCTTCAAAGGTTTCCTTAACCATTGAAGGTTTATCTCTATAAAAAACTTCTGAATAAACTTCATAAAGATAATAAGACAAGACTATCTCTTGAGCTTCAACTAATGGAGAATACTTACTTACAAAATCATTAATGGTGTAATATTGAGGTGAGAAAAAAGGTTTCTGCATGTAGTTATACAATGCTTCATTGAAGAAAACCTTTGCTCTTTGGTTGGTGAAAATTATATTAAGATTTGAGAAATCACCCTTATATTTTTCAGCCAAATTAATAGCAACTTGAGATAGAAAAGCATCTTTAATCATTTATCTAATTACTTCAATAGAGCCGTTAAACTCTAAAACCTTATCATGACGTTTTCCATAGAAACGATAGAAATAAGTACCATCTGTAGAACCAGTTGCCTTAGGATCCCACAAGTCAGACTTTTCCTTTATATTCTTAACATTATAAATAATCTTCCCATGACGATTATATATAATTAATTCATTTTCTGGAAAAGCTTTTTGCTCAATCAAATTGTGGATATCAAAAATATCGTTTACTCCATCTCCATTTGGAGTTACCACATTAGGGAATAAAACATTATCAACCTGCAAATCCAAGTAAATAATACTATCACAGCCTAAATAAGTTTGAAGTTTTTGTTCATAAACTCCAGTTTCTTTTTCATTAAAGCCAAACTTTTTATATACATTTCCTTTATAAATATTAGCCTTAATTGTATCGGAGAAAGTTGGATTAACATGCAAATACAAAACTAAAATACTATCACAACCAAACTGAGTATTGAGATTTTGAATATAAGTTCCAGAAGAATCAGCATTAAAACCATATTCGTAAATATCTCCATTGCATATTGTATCATAAATTGTATCATAATAAGGCTCATTGACCAACAAAGATAAATTTACAATACTATCGCATCCATATTGACTTAAGAAAGAATGAGTATAAAACCCTTGTCCGATTTCGTTAAAGCCAAATTGATTATATATTTCCCCTTTGCAAATCTCTGCAAAGATTGTATCATTATATTTCTCCCCTACAACCAAGTTAAGATTAACAATACTATCACATCCCATAATGGTTTGCAAATTTTGAGTATAAAAACCCGTTATCCGTTCATTAAAACCATTATTGCTGTAAACCTCTCCTTCGCAAATTGTATCGTAAATTGTGAAATTGTAAATAGGGTTAAAAGTAACGATTAAATAAAAAACGCTGTCAATATCTGTCCCATCAGGCATTATTGTGCAAATTAGTAGTTTATCAATACCACTTATTGCATGATTAGTCGCTGAATCGCGAACTACAATCATTGAATCAACTGTTACACTATCAAAACGCTCGTTAGTAAAGGACTCATTTTCGCACATTGTAACAAAAGTAGAGTCAACAAAATAAGAACTTTGACCATTAACATTTAATGATAAAAGAAACAAAAACAGTCCCAATATTATCTTCCCAAAAATCTTCATCAATAACTTCTATTATTTTATGTACAAAATTACAATATTTATTTCACTTCAATTATCTCGAGAAAAAATTCTTGTAAACAAATAGTTAACGATTTTCAAATTAGCTTTATTTTACCTCAACAATTTCAGATGAGATTTGAGTTTCGGTAAAGTCTACAAACCATAGGTAGGATTGTATTTTACTAAAGCCAATTTGTTTTATTAATTGCTCGTAATTTTTTATTTGAGATGAATATTGATTTATATTCTTCTTTGTTTTCGCAAATTTATAATCAACTAAGATTATTTCATTGTCTTTTGTTATCATAAGTCTATCGGGACGTTTGGTTGTAATTTGTCCTTCTTCTTTTACAATAATATCTATTTCATTCAAAATCTTATATCCTAAAGAAAACCAAACGGATGCTTTTTCTGTGGAAAGCATTTGTTCAACAATACTTTTATAATAGTCTTTTTCTTTAAGACTTATTTCTCCTTTTTGAACTGAGCTATCAATGGTTTTTTCAATATCTTGTTTTGTATTTATTTTTGAAAGGAGGTTATGAAGAATAATTCCTTTTTGGCGAGGAGAAGATTCTTCCTTTTCATCGTTTTTAAGTGCAGTAATAAACTCTTTGGCTTGTCTGGTTTGAGAATATTTTATTTGAGAGTCAAGAAAACTCGATTGAAGTGGTATTGAGTTTGGAGTTATTTTGAAGATATTTGTTTTCTCTGGCGTTGAGGTGTTGAGGTGTTGAGGTGTTGAGGTTTGTGTTTCTAATTCTTCGTTTATTTGTTTATCTGATTCAAGGCAATAGGCATATTGAGTATCTCCATCAGGATTTGTTTCTTGTTGTAGTTGCTTTTTAAGTGCAATGTAGAGATATTTTGAAATATTATCTATGTGTTTTAAGTCAATTCCGTCTTTGTTTTCTGAAAGTTGTCCAATAATTGAAAGGGAATGTTTTGGTCGAGTTAAGGCTACATAGAGAAGGTTAAGATTATCTACAAATTGTTGTAGTTGCTCATCAAGATATTCTTGATGATAAAAAGAATTGTTTAAAGAACTTTTTTTAGATAAAAGAGTTGGAATACTTGAATCCAATCTATTTTCTTTTAACCATAGTTCTGCTTCGGAACTAAATTTCCAATTGGCATAAGGAATAATAACTACAGGAAATTCCAATCCTTTTGATTTGTGAATTGACAATAGTCTTATTCCTTCGTAATCATCGTTTATTATAATCTTTTTTGTTTGTAAATCTTCCTCCCAATAGGTTAGAAATGCAGTAAGGTTGGATGAGTTGTTTTTAGTGTATTCTTGAACTTGGTCTAAAAAAGAAGTTATAAAGGATAGCTCATTTGTATCTTTATCTAATTGCAATTGTTTAATTATATATACAGATAAATCAAAAAGCGGTTTTCTTAAGATTTCTTTTTTTGCTACCCATTCTAATTCTTGAGGTATTTTTTGTGATTCATCTATACTTTGAAGAGGTTTATCATCCTTGTATATGTATCTTTTAAGATTAAAAAGTGATACAGTATTTTCCTTATTGTTTATGTATTTCAAAGCATCTATTATTAGTCTAATGCTTTGTGAATACATATAACTAAATGCCATATCTGAAACAATATTATAGTTTTGCGCTGAAAGATATTCTGCCACAATGCTTACTTGATCATTTGTTCGTAAAAGAATAGCAATATCTTTTGGAGAGTATCCTTTTTCTAAATGATAATCTATCTCTTGTTTCAATGTATCCAATATTCTTTCTTCAAAACTTCCCTTCTTCCCTACCAATAATTGCATTCTTATGCTTCCTGATTGAGGTGAATTTGGTTTAGTTTCCTGTGATGCATCTGAAAAGACTCCTTTAATTTGATTTATTCTTTCTTTATCAAGCTCTTCTATATTATCACATAAAAGGTTTAATCCTTGAGAAAATAGATTATTATTAAACTCTACAATGTTTTTATCTGTCCTGTAATTTGTTTTTAATGTTTCAATATTAGGAATTCTTGGATTAGAGGATGATTCCTCATAAGTTATTCCTTTATCAATATTGTTTAATATTCTCCAGTCTCCATTTCTCCAACGATAAATTGATTGCTTAACATCTCCAACAATAACATTCCTTTGATTATTGTCCAAACTTTCCAAAACCAAAGGAGAAAGTGTTTTCCAGTTCAAAAGTGATGTATCTTGAAACTCATCAATCATTATATACTTAATCTTTGAGCCTATCTTTTCATAAATAAAAGATATATCAGAATTATTATCCAAACGAATTATATCAGATAACAATTTAGAGGTATTAGAAAGCAAGAACTTATTCTCTTCCTTTAAAATATCATCCCTGTGATTAGCAATATTTTTCAATAGACCAATATTATCAATAAAAGGGAGAACGGCTTGCCATGTTCTTAACTCTTGGCTACATTTATCATAATATTCAAAATACTCATTAAGAAGAGGAATTAAAGTATTATTAACTAAATCAGCCTTATTTAAACGATTATTTGCATCACTAAACCATCCATCTATTCCATCAATTGCTTTTTGGTAGTAAGTTTTATCTCTAAAATCAAAATTCTCCTTCCTTATTCCCAGAATACCATTAACTATTCCTCTGCTTTTTTGAACAAAATCATCAACCTTAAGCCCATTTTCATCAAAAATCTTTGTAAACCTGTCTCCATAAGCAATTAAACTCTTTTTGATTTCCTCCAATCTTCTATTCCCTTTTTGTTTAAATTGGCTTAAAACATCCTTATCCAAAGTCTTAATCTCCGATTCAAAACGCTTAAAAACTTCCTTATCCAAATTCCTGCTAAAATCAATCAACTCCTTCTCAACATTCACCTTCTTTCCTTCCTCCACTCTTTTATCAATAATTCCCATATACCAATCATACAAAGCTTTATCCTTATCGGTAGAAGAAATCACCCTTTCAATTGTTTCTTTAATTATATCCGAATCGTCAATTATCAAATTATAATTAGAACCAATTCCAAGCTCCTTTGCTAAATTACGCATAACCTTTTGTAAGAAAGAATCTATGGTTTGAATATTGAAATTGGAATAATCGTGAAGAATATTTTCTAAAGCTCTTGAAGCATTGTCTTGAATAGCTTTGGAGTCCATTTTAGAATTCCTTTCACATAAAGCTTCAAAGAAATTTGTTTTTTGACCAATCTTTATTCCATAAAGCTCTGTTAAAATCCTCAGTTTCATTTCAGCAGTTGCCTTATTGGTAAAAGTTACTGCAAGAATATTCCTGTAAGCATTAGTATCCTTAATTAGCAAACTAACATACTCCAAAACCAAATTAAAGGTCTTACCACTTCCAGCAGAAGCCTTATATACAACAAGATTAGCTATATCTGACATAATAAATTCATTATCTAATGCAAAAATACAATATTTATCTTAGGTAAAAACTAAAAGCTAAGAAGTAAAAGCAAAGTGTTTTTATATTCAATTTAACTTTATCTTTCGGTTGAAAAATTTGGGGATATAATTAATGGAAAATACTACATTATATTCAAAATAATTTTGTATATTTGCAGATGTAAACTGTTCATTAGGTTTATTTAGGACTATTTATTCTAAAGTCTATTTCTAAAAAATAAACTCCAATCCCCAAAATATATTAAATAAAAAGATGCACATCTTTTATAGTGAAAGATGCGCATCTTTTGGTATGAAAGATGTGCATCTTTGGGCTAAGAAGTCCTTGATTAATAAGTTTTATATAAGGACTTAGCAAATTTATTCGCCGTTTAGAGAGAATTATTCGCCGTTTAAATTTACTTATATCAAGGTTTTATTTTTTCTTTCTTAGTTTTATTTTAGGGAAACAAAGTTTTACTTTTCGCAAAGGGCTCTAAGAACTATAAAGACTTTAATGTTCTTAAGGTCTTTAAACTTCTTAAGTTATTTAACAATTAATAAGATTACCATAAAGGGAAAAGGTTTGTATAAAAACATTTCACTACCTTTGAACTTTGAAAAGAAATAATTATAGAATTATAAATTCCGCACAACTATACAAGATTTAATACTTCCATTATTTTAATTTGCTTTTTATTTTACTTTTTCACTTACATTTTCTTGGAAATTGTTGTTTATAATATATATAAGTTTGTCTTAATATAATATTTAAACAATAAATATCATGAAAAGAATTATTACATCATTATTCGTTATTACTTTTTCTTTTAATCTTTACTCACAACAATGGGCAAAAAGTTATACAGGTTCAGAGGGAAGTTCCACTTCTTTTTTCAACACTGTTTATAATACTGTTTGTGACTCTCAAGGCAACACTTATATAGTTGGAACATTTGGAGAAGGAGCAACTTTTGATAGAATACCTCTTTTGGATGCTCAGTTATTTAATAATGCTCAATCTCTTATTGTAGCAAAGCTTGACCCTAATGGGAATATGTTATGGAGAAAAGCTATAAAGAACTGGAGTACTTATGATATTTATCCTGCTAATAATCTTAGAATTATTGGAGATACATCAATTGTTTTAGTCGTGGAGTCTATGTTATTACCCTTAGCTGATCCTTCAACTTTTTTATTTTATTTGGATACATTAGTAAGAGTTCCTCAAGGAGAAAATTATTTTCCTGATTATCCTTTTTCAGCTTCTACTGGATACAAAGGTACTATGCTAATAACATTTGATTTAAATGGCAACTTAATAAATAATCATTTTTTAGAATTAAGATATCTTGATGACAATAATCAGGAAGTTGACGGAGGATCATTAATTAATTATCAAGGGACTTTTGATATTGATAATGAAGGAAACATATATATTTATACAGGACTTATAACACGAGGTTTAGGTATTTATAGGGATAGTTTAAGAATATTAATAGACAAAGAAAGAAATTTAGAATCTTTTAATGTGCCATTAGATGGTATAAATGCAACTTTATTTAAGTTTTCACCTAATTGTCAAGAATTGGTTTGGGTTAGAAGTGTCATGCTTGATACAGTATCTCATGGAGGAGATTCATTAATGATTACACCACTTGCAAGAGGAATAGATATTGACAGTTCAGGAAATATATATATAACAGGATATTTAGAGGTATATAGAGATATTTATAGAGAAGGCTATGGAGATTCAACATGTTATACTGATGTTATAGTTAATCCAAATAATACTAATCATAAAATAAGGATAGCTCCCGAAGATGCATTTACTGGCTTTATAGTAAAGTATAATAGTGATGGAGATGTTATGTGGACAAATCAAATGTATGGAAAACATTGTGAAGCAATAACTCAAGCCCCTGTCTGTGACATATCCAACGTTGTAGTTTCAGAAGAAAATAATGCAGCCTATTTCCTTGCTGTTGGTGGATTTCTAAGTCCATATTTTGGAGGAGGTGGTTTATATTTTGAAGACAGCATTCCACTTAGAAAATATCATGACAGTACTAAAACAATTCTGTTCTTTGCAAAATTGGATAAAGAGACAGGAAGATACATATCACATGGAATAGCTCCTTCTGCTTATGCTACAGGTGATAATTATAATTATTTTGTTACTAATCCATCATTTACTGTTAAAAACAATCAAGTTTTTGCTCAAACTGTATATGAAGGACATCTAAAAGGGAAGGATACTAATTATTATGGAAATGGTTTTGCTTTTATATGATGGAAGGATAATGGATATATAATAGATACAAAGAATTTTCCATCAAATCCTAATTGGGTACGTGCTGGAGTAAAAAATACAGTAGTAAATGATAATGGAGATATGATATTAACAGGAATGTTTAATAATAGTATTGACTTTGGGAATATACAATTAACATCAGGAGGTAACAGTACAGCATATATTGCAAAGTTTAACGACCCTTCATTTATAATTCCTTTTGAGGGAGGAGATACTCTAAACGACCAAGAACCAAGAGCAAATTTAGATTATGTTGTTGGTTTAACAGAAAATCAAATAATAATTTACCCTAACCCTACAAAAGATATTGTAAATATAATTTCAACAAACGAGAGAATAAACTCCTATACCTTATATAATATGGGAGGACAGACTCTAATTAAGAGTGAAAAACTAAAAGTGAAAAGTTAGATCTTTCCAACCTTCCAAAAGGAGTTTATGTTATAAAAGTTATTACAGATAAGAATAGTTATACTCGGAAGGTAATTAGAAATTAATAATGTATTAATTTATTGACTCTTCTGAAATAAGTGTTACAGATTTTACGCTTATTTTCTTGAGCAAAGTTATTGGAAAAAGGAGTTGCTTGTACAAGATTGCTTTTAATATTTCAGCTTGTATAATAAGGGATTCTGTACTCTAAATAAATTTCTCAATTAAAAAGAATTATTTTTTCTTAATCAAAAGTAAAGCTGAATTGATTAAAAGAACTGTATTTTTAATCTTTAATTTAACATTATTTCCAATAAAGTAAACATTTCAAAATTTATGGTGTTATATATGCATTAACACTTATAAATTATAAGACATGAAAAAACAATTAACAATTAACTCTATTGTTACCCTCTCACTAATATTTTTTTTAAATATTCCTCTCCTATCACAAGGAGATTGGCAATGGGCAAGATCTTTTAATGGATATGATGGATCAATTACCTATCTACCCAATAATATTACTCGTAGTGTTTTTGACAGTTATGGGAATATTTATATTGCTGGTAACATAGGTGATGATGTAAAATTTAACAATCAAGAACAATTAGCAAACGATCCAAGAATGAGAAATTCAGGTTTAATTTTAGCTAAACTTGATAATAATGGAAACCTTTTGTGGAGAAAGACTATTAGGAGCACTGAATGTATATCTAATACTTATTGGATGGATATTGTTGGAGATACTTCAATTGTGCTTTTTGCCAATAGTTATGGTCCTAAAGAAAGTGAAGATTCATTGTTTTATTTAGATACTTTAATTGTTGGTTTAAGTCAAGACTCTTTGCTTAACAAAATGCCAAAAGGAGGATTGGATTATTTTATTAGTTTTGATTTGAATGGCAATAAACAAAATGAGGTTTTTATTCAACATAAACAAATTTATAATCAAGGGGGTGAATCGGATTATCAATCGTTTGAGACTATTTCTACAATTCCATTTGTAATAGATAATTATGGAAATACATATTTTTGTGCTACACCGTTTATCCCTCAAAAAATGGATACCTTAAAATTACTTATTAATAACGATAAAGAATATAGTTATAAAGTAGGAGACATTCAAAATAATGCGTTTATGTTAAAATTTAATCCAAATTTTGATTTAATATGGATTAAAGAAATAATAAAGGATACTCTTTGTGTTGGAGATGGAAATTCTTCTTTAATTTTTAATCCAGAAATTTCAAGTATTTCTAAGGATAATGATAAAGATAATAATATCTATTTGACTGGAGCTATTCAAAAATTAAATGGTTCAGACACAAATTTCTATATGGAGATGAATCTGGGCTCTAATCAGAAGTTAAAATTTAATGATATAGGATGGGGAAGCGTTGGTTTTACTATAAAGTATGATAGTTCAGGCAATGCTGTTTGGGCAAATCAAATATACGGAGAAAAAAGATTTAACCCTATTACACCATCTTTTTATAATTATTCAACAAGTGTAGTTAATTCAAAGGTAAACCAATCAAATGAATATTTATACATAATTGGAGAAGCAGGATATTGTACATCTTATTTACAAAATGGAGAAAGAATAATTGACACTACAGCTTTTAAACTATTTTTTGATGATAGCACTCAACTTATACTTGAAATAGACACTTTAACCGATCTTAATACATCTAATGTTTTTTTTGCTAAGCTTAATATTCAAACTGGGAAATACATTTCTCATGGAAAAATAAAATGTAATTTGCAAAATAGTAACATTTTCCAAAACGATCATCCAATTATTTTACATAATAATCAAGTTTTTACTCATGCTTATTATTGGAACTATCTATACGGAGTTAGGGAAAATTATTATTTAGGTAAAGGAGGAGTTGGACTTGCACTTGTAAGATGGAAAGAAAGCGGTGAATTGATAGAAGCAATTAATATACCTGTTTATAACGATATCTGGGCTCATTCAGGAAATGCTATACTTAGAAATAATGGGGATTTGTTTGTAACAGGAACATATAAGAAAAATATTACCTTTGGTAATTTTGTATTAAATGGAAGTAATGCTTGGACAAATGTTTATATGGCAAAATATAATGATATTAGCTTTGTTCATCCTTACGGGATTGGAATTGAAAGTATATCTCAGAATGAATCAGACAACATATTAATATACCCCAATCCAACAAAAGACATTGTAAATATAGAAACCAAAGGAGAGATAATAAACTCTTACACATTATATAATATTGGAGGACAAACAATGATTAAGAGTGAAAAACTAAAAGTGAAAAGTAAAAAGATAAATCTTTCCAACCTCCCAAAAGGAGTATATATTCTAAAAGTAAGAACTGAAAAGAATGTTTATTCTCACAAGGTAATAAGAAACTAATAATAGATTTTTTAAGCAATAAAAAAGGGAAGAATGTTTTTAAGCATTTCTTCCCTTTTGTTTTTCAACCCTGATGAGTGAAATAAATAAACTCTATTTCTTCATTCCGTTGTTTTTCAAAACTGCATCAATTGAAGGTTGTTTTCCTCTGAAACGAACATACATATTCATTGCTTCATCGGTACTTCCTCTTGAAAGAATTTCGTTTTTAAATTTATCGGCAGTTGTTTTATCAAAAATATCTCCTGCTTCCAAGAAAGCATTAAATGCATCTGCATCCAAAACTTCTGACCAAACATAAGAATAGTATCCAACAGCATATTCTCCAGTAAACACATGTGAGAAATAAGTTGAACGATAGCGTGGAGGAACTTGAGAAATTAAACCAATCTTATCCATAGTTTTTTTCTCAAAAGCAACTACATCATTAATCTTATCTTTAGAACTTAAAACGTGGTATTCCATATCCAAATAAGCAGCTGCATAGCGTTCTGTCATTCCATAAGCAACATCAAATGTTCCAACTGAATTAATTTTCTTAAGTAAAGCATCAGGAATTACTTCACCTTTTTCATTCTTAGCAAACATTTTCAAAACTTCTGGTCTTGAGCACCAGTGTTCAAATATTTGAGAAGGCAATTCAACAAAATCTCTTGGAACTGATGTTCCACTTGTTGAAATGTAAGTACAGTTGGAAAGAAGTCCATGAATAGCATGTCCCATTTCGTGGAATATTGTAGATGCTTCTTCTGCTGTTAGAGTTGTTCTTCCTGAAGGAGATTTTGCATAGTTGAAACATACTGTAATTATTGGAGTAACTTTTTTACCATCTTTAACATATTGTTCTCTAAAACTATTGCACCATGCTCCACCAACTTTTGAAGCTCTTGTGTATGGGTCCCAATAAAGAATTCCAACATGTTCATTCTTTCCATTCTTACATTCAAAAACTTGAACATCTTTAGCATAAACTGGAATATCTTTTCTTTCTGTAAATGTTAGTCCATAAAGTTTAGTTATTACATCAAAACATCCTTGACGAACATTGTTGATTTCAAAGTAAGGACGAGTTTCTTCTTCATCAAAATTAAATTTTTGTTTTTTCAACTTATCAGCATAGTAAGACCAATCCCAAGCTTCAAGTGTTGCTCCTGGATAATCTTTAACTAAAAGTTTTTGAAGTTCAGCTACATCTTTTTTAGCTGCAGGAATAGAGTATTTCAACAATCCTTCCAAAAGAGTGTAAACTTGCTTAGGTGTTTTTTGCATTCTTTCTTCCAAAACATAGTCAGCATAAGTTTTATATCCTAAAAGTTCTGCCTTTTTAGCTCTAAGAAGTGCTAATTTCTTAATTACTTCTTTATTGTCACTTTCGTTTCCATTGTTTCCTCTATTATTTTTAGCTTTGAATATCTTTTCTCTTAATTCTCTTTTTTCAGAAAATTGCAAGAAAGGAAATACAGAAGGACTATCTAAAGTAAATATCCATTTACCAGCCTTACCTTTTTCTTTTGCAGTTGAAGCAGCTTGGTCAACTAACCATTGTGGCAATCCTTTAAGATCTTCTTTTTTATCAATTACCAATTCATAACTCTTTGTTTCTTTTAGAGTATTGGCAGAAAATTTAGATTCGTATGTTTTTATTTCACCATTTACTTTTTTTAGTTCTTCTTGCTTGTCTTTTGAAAGTAAAGCTCCTGAACGGACAAATCTCTTATAAATCTTTTCAAGTAACATCTTTTCTTCTTGATTAAGATTTTCTTTGTCTTTATTGTCCCATACTTTTTTAACTCTTTCAAAAAGCTTGGCATTCATATTGATTTCATCAGTATGTTTTGCTAACATAGGTGCAATTTCAACTTCAAGCTTTTGCATTTCATCGTTAGTGTTGGCAGCTGTCATATTAAAGAATACTCCAGTAATCTTATATAACAATTCTCCACTAAAATCGAAAGCTACAATAGTGTTTTGGAAAGTAGGCGTATCTTTATTATCAATTATAGCCTTAACTTCTTCTTTGTGAATCTTCATTGCATATTTGAAAGCAGGAAGATAATCTGTTGGCTTAATTTCTTCAAATGGAGTTGTTCCAAAAGGAGTTTTACATTCTTTAACTAGAGGGTTGTTCGCAATGTCTTTGTCTTGCTTTGAACAACTTCCAAAAACTAATGCTGCACTTAGCATAAGCAAAATTGTTTTTTTCATTGTTTTAATTATTAATTAGTTTATTGATTGTTTCTATTCATTCGTCAACAGTCTTCTTAAATTTGAATTTGGGCTCCTCTTTATTGAGTAGTCTTTTAATATTCTTTCTATGAGTGTAGGGTATGAAGATTGCAACTAAACACGTGAAGACTATTAATGGCACATAAACCTGATAATCGAGCCAATGCCCACAAGTAACATATAGAATTGGAAATGCTATTGATGTTACAATTGAAGCTAATGATATAAATTTATAGAAGATAAAAGTTAAAACAAATATAAGAAGGATTAGAGGCAGAAGATGTTCAAAAATACCTATAACAACGCCAAGCATTGTTGCGACTCCTTTTCCTCCTTTAAATCCAACATAAATTGGAAGTGCATGACCTATAACAGCAATAACTCCCAAACCTAATTTATAGTATGTTAAGTATTCTGCTCCAGAAACCATACCCCAAATCTCAGTATAAAAACGTCCAAAGAAGTTGCCAAGGTAAACTGCAAACCATCCTTTAAGTGCGTCAGTCAAAAGTACAAATAAACCTGGCAAAAGTCCAAGTACTCTAATTGTGTTTGTTGCCCCTGCGTTCTTACTACCTTTCTCCCTCACATCAACTCCATAGAAAGATCTTCCTATCCATACTGCGGAAGGAATTGAGCCTACAAGATATGCTACCACACATCCTAATGATAACATTATATAATGTATTAGTGTCATTGTATTTAAAGTTTATTATTCGTTATTTTCTTGTTTCCCTTCTTTTTCTTCAAAAGTTTCAATTTTTTCTACTTTTCTAATGAAATCCCTTTTCTCATTAGGAGTTGCTATACGATAAGTATAAATCTTTCCATCCTTACCCTTAAATTCTCTTTCTTTATTAGGGGCAGCTTTAATGTAGTCATTAAATATTTCATTAGAAGACATAGCACTCATTGCAGCTCCATTATAGGAGAAGAAATACCAATGATCTGGATTAGCTTCAATATAAATTCTTATTTCATTTGCAAGAGCTGTTTTCAAAAGTTGTATCTTGGCTCTAATATTCTTATTTACTTGATATTTACCTACCATACTTAACTCAACATCTCCATAAGAAACATAAGAGTTAAGAATTGGGTCCCATTGCATCTTAACATTTGAAAAATATAGAGTATAATCCATTTCTTTTGGAATGGTTTTCCATTCTCCTGTAATTAATAATTCTTCATATAGTTCTTTTCCTTTTTCTTGACCAAAGAGCGCAACCAATTGATCTTGATATTTTGATGCTTCTAATTCAATTTGAGTTAAATTCATATCTTCATAAAGTTCAACCCCCATAAAATCTAAGGCTTGTTGATTGAAAGGAAAACGAATTGCAAGACTCATATTCAAATCAGCAGTTGTACTATTATTATTAATCTTTATCTCTCCATAATTGTTCATTGAAACAACTCCATCTTTTTTCAATCCCAAACTAATCATTCCTTGTCCTTTGGCATCACAACTTGTTTTATTCAACACAAGATAATCACCTAAGGCTTCTTTCATATCTTCAAGTTTTTCAATTGAAGCTATTCTATATTCGTTTGAAGCTTTATCATAGGTTAAAAATCCTTTAGCTGTCATAAATGTATTATCTCCCTCAACATCTGTTGTAAGGAAAGCAGAACGAGGCTCCATATTCTTAGGATTAAACTGCATTGAAGCTGTTATTCTCTGACCATCTACTGAAAGTGGAGCTTCTGAAATTGGGATATATATTTCTTTTGCATCAACTCTTGATTTGAATTTAATCCAAGCAAGATTATCATTACAACTATGAGCAATTTGCAGTCCTCCATCAAAAAGGAAGTTTGTATCACTTGCATCAACTTGAACATTTCCAAAGAAAAGAAATGCAGGACTTAGAGAAATTGCATTTTCTTTACTTATATTTCCTAAAGCTCTTGATTCTGTTGGATCAGGATTTATCTTTGACATAAAGATAGGATGCTTTTTGTTGTTTTCATCAACATAATCAATATATCCATTTGCAGAATATAAAGCAGAGGAGTAAATATGTACTCTTGAATTATAGAATTGATGAATCTTTGTTTGAGTATTAACCAAAATTGTTGCATCATCTATTGTATCCATTTGTGCACCTGGACGAATTATTAAAGTAGCATCACCTGGACGTATTGCAGCATCAGCACTTCTTACTAAAAAGACCTCATCGGCAGTTAGTTTATTTGTTTTAAGACTAAGAGTTGGGTGTACTGAATTGAAAGTAAGATTTTTTTGCAATGGATTAGTTGCTGTAAATTTGGCTCCTGGCTGTTCTAATTCAAGTAAACTCTTTATATCTTTTGTAGGAAAATCTCCAGACTTAACACTATTTGAATTTAATAAAGCCAATTCTTTTGAATCCATCATCCAGTCAAACTTATCAACTTCACATACATATTGTAGATAAGTTAAATCACATGGTTTGACTCCTTTCATTGAAGTAAATTCACCCTTTCTTGATTTAAAATCAACAAAAGCTTTAACCTCTTTAGCTTTAAACGCTATATCGTTTCCATTAAGCGAATTTAAAGTAAAATTGGAAGTATATGCGCTATAATTTATGTTCTTAAATCTAAAATTATCTGATTCAACAATCATTTCGCCTGCTTTATTGCTTCCATTTCCAGTTAATCCACTTGGTCTAATAATTAAACTTCCTGTATGGAAAGCTTCTCCTGAGAACATATAGAAAGGTTCTTCTTGTTGAGTAACCACCATATAGTCTTGATAAGGGAACCAATGTTCTGAAGTTTTACCTACACTAACTTCGGGAAACTCTACTTGAGATTTATTTGAACAAATAAACTTATCAGTAATAGTATTCATTGAATCAGGAAGGAAAACAAACATTCTTGATTCAGAACGAGAAGCTATATAATCTAAATAACCAGCTCCTAAAAGTCCTTGCAAACTTAAATCTATTCTATTGTAAAACTGACCCTTTCCTCCATAAGCAATCATACCAGTTGAAGGAGTTTCAATAATAAATCCAAGAGAATAGTCTTTCATTACCTTTAATGGTTCTTTTATATCTGGGAATATTCCAGCAGATTTAAAAACTCCAGTAAATTTAATGCTATCCGTTCTGAAAGTCATTAGGTCTTTAATCTTAAATGGATCTAATTTATAGAAGAATTTTTCTCTTAAATAAGCACCATTTTGAATTTTTGGTTGGTCATAATAAACGAATGATTCTTCCAAAGAAGATAACATTGGATATCCAGGGACTCTTTTTATACTACTTTTATTTTTTGGATCATCTATCAGTAGTTCACAAACCAAGTTTTGAAGTGGAGTTTGAATTTTTATTATCTTATTTGTATCTTCAAATAATGGAACATAGAAAGCCATTGAATCAATCTTTGGAAGATTAAGAGCAAATCTCTCATAATCAAAATAACATTTCTCTCCTCCCATATTAAATCTTCCTGCTGAGATTTTACCATTGAACTCAAAACTTCTATTCTTTTTCATTACTATTTCTCCATTAATCGGAGCAATATTAACAAAATGAGTATCTGACAATGAAAAAGTTTCAATTCCATATAGTCTCAAATCCATATCAAATATATTTAAAACAGCATTTGCTGATTTTTTTGTGGATGATACAAATCTTAGATTATCGTAATCTTGCTTTTTTGTATTAGCTTTAATGTAATCAAATATTTTTTCCTTAACAATTGCAGTTTTACGATAAGACTCATAGTTGATAAAACCATCTATTGCCAAACGCATAAGCATAACTTCTGCCTGAGTTTCGTCTAATCCTAAATAACGTGCAAATTCTTTAACTGGAATATTCTTTTTCTTGTATTTGTCAACAAATCCCTTAACTCTATAAATTGGACTTACTTCATCAATCCCTTTTATCTTATCCCATTTCGCTTCTGTATAATAGTTATTTGACTCAAAGGAAGCAAAAGAAACAGAATTTGATGGAGCTTTAATTGAAGTAAATTCTAAAGTATGTCCATCTAATTTTGCATAAACTGCTTCAGTATAAATATCTATTGCATGATAAGAATCTACCCAAGGACTTGCTGAAATTCCTTCTTTATTATTAATACAAGCAATTTCTTTTTGACTTTTATTGTATCTAAACAGTAATCCAGGATGATAAACAGAATCTTGATTTATATAAAAAGTAATTTGGCAATCAGGTGATGCAATTCCCTCTTGACTAAAAGGGTGCAAAATTGCTTTTGCCTTGCAGAAAAGCTTACCTTCTTTTTTAATTACCAATTCTGCTGGTTCTACTGCTGTTCCATATCCTAAAAACTTTCCTCCTTGTTGTGTAAAACCTCCAACATAATCTACATCAGGGAAAACATTTTTAATTATTTCTTCTCTTTTATATGAAAAGAAACGAGGATAAGTTACCTCACCTACTTTATCGGAACATAAATCTTCTAATGTTCCTGAAAGCTTATGTTGGAAGTATTCTTTATTTGTAAAAAGAACAGAATCTGCAATAATAGATGCTCTTTTTAAAGATACATTATAATTTGACAGTTCTGCATAAACTTGATCTTTTGGAAGTCCTGCTCTTGACCAATCAACTTTTCCTCCAAAGCCTTCAAAACTTTGTTCAACAATATAGAACTTTCCTTTTGTTGAGAAAATAGTGTTTAAGTCTTTTTGAGAAGAATAAGTTAAATCAATATCTGAAGTGAAATCAACATATGGCCCCCTAATAGTATCTATTCTAATAGTGTAACCATTATGTTTAACCTTCCAGTCAACAATTTTTGTTGAATATAGTGTGTTATATTTAACCAAATTCAATGAAGAATTAACTGCATTATTAAATCCTCCCAAGGTGGAAGATTCAATTGTCCAGTTAAGTCCCTTAAACCATTGATTAAAACTTTCATTAGATTGATTGGTAGTCTTAAAAGCAATTTGTGTTTCAATAAAATCATAAAATCCAGGCAAAGGACGAACTCTCTTCTTTAACATAAGATTGGAAAGTTTCATTACATCCTTTTTTTGCTGAACAGGCATAGAATTAAAAACATCTGCATATTGAAGGATAAGAGCTTCATATTCTTTTTGCTTATCCTTTTTCATATTTGCATCAGATAAATAAAACTCTGTCAATTCTGCTACATAAGTATCTGGATTTTCAGTGAAAGCTTTGAATCTTTGACCAAATGAGCTAAAGCTCATAAAAAATATTACAAGTATTAGAACTATTCTTTTATTCATTATGGATTTATTGTTTCTTAATAAAACGTAATGCAGCCCAATTTTCTTTTGAGATATGTGTAACTAAATGCAAATTATTTTCATTTGCGCACTTTTCCAATATTTCTACATCATTATCATAGAAACCACTCAAAAGCAAAGTTCCACCTGTTCTCAAATGTTTTGAATATGTGGCCATATCTTGCAAAAGGATATTTCGGTTAATGTTGGCAATAAACAAATCATAACTCTTTGACAAACCAGTTGCGTCTCCAAGTTGAACATCTACTTCAACATTATTTTTTATTACATTTTCCTTTGCATTTTCATATGCCCACTCATCATTATCCCAAGCATCAACACTCTTAGCTCCTTTCAATTTGCAAAGTATAGCTAAAACTCCAGTGCCTGTTCCCATATCCATTACATCTTTTCCTTCCAACGGTTCATCCCTTAAGAGTTGAATAATTTGATATGTTGTTGGGTGATGAGCTGTCCCAAAGGACATTTTGGGAGAAATCTCAATATTATATTCAACATTTTTAATTGGAGGATGAAAGCTTGCTCTAATATAGCAAAAATCATCAACCAATACTGCCTCATAAGATTTCTCCCACTCCATATTCCAATCCTGCTGCTCAATTTCCTTAATGTCGTAAGATACATTTACAGATGGATTATTTTCTCTAAAAGCATTTAATAGAAAATCCAAATCCTCTTGATTAAATAATTCTTTTTGACAATAAGCAAAGAAACCATCTTTCTTATCTAAGAAACTTTCAAATCCAATATCGCATAAATCACTCTGCAAGATATCGGAATAAATGTCCACAGAACTCAAACTAAGTTCTAATTCAATATAATTCATCAAATAATTAAAATATTTTTGTCTTAGAAAGATTTAACTATGGCAATAAAATCATCTTTTTTCAAAGAAGCTCCTCCAATTAAACCTCCATCAACATCTTTATTTGCAAATAATTCTTTTGCATTCTTGCTATTGCAACTTCCTCCATAAAGAATTGAAATTTCTTCAGCTACTTCTTTAGAATATTTCTTTTCCAATAGAGAGCGTATATGTGCGTGCATTTCTTGAGCTTGTTCACTTGTTGCTGTTTTTCCAGTACCTATTGCCCAAACAGGTTCATAAGCAATAACAACATCAAGAATTTGCTCTTCTGAAAGATGGAATAAACTTTCCTTTATTTGGTTTTCTACAACTTCAAAGTGCTTTCCAGCTTCTCTTTGTTCCAATGCTTCTCCACAACAAAATATTGGAAAAATATCATTTTCCATTAATCTATCAACCTTTTGTGCAATTTCTTCTGAAGTTTCTTTAAAATACTTCCTTCTTTCACTATGTCCTACAATGCAATATTCTACTCCAATTGTGTCAAGCATTTTAGCTGATATCTCTCCTGTATATGCACCATTATTCCATTGAGCAACATTTTGAGCTCCACATGAAAACAATCCTTCTTCTGCCATATCGGAAGTAAGTTCCAAATAAGGAGATGGTGGACATAATATTATGGTTGGTTCTGCATTAAATTTCTCCAACTCTTCATTAATTTGATCAATCAAATCCTCAGCTTCATCAAAGCCAAGATTCATTTTCCAGTTACCTGCAACAATATTCTTTCTCATAAAATTTTTGATTTAATAATTAGTTAAAAAGTAATTTAATGCAAATATACGCTTTTTATTAAAGATAGACGGAATTGAATAAAAATTGTTCTTTCAAACAATTCCATTGAATAGTCAAAAAATAAACGAAGGTTAAAAGAAATTAATCACCGACTTTTTCAAAATATCTGCCTTATATTTTTATTTAAACGGCATTTATTTTTCTGTATAAAAGGATAATGAAACTAAATCTTAAAATTAAACTATCCCACCACCCTAACTCTTGGATCTAAAACACCATAAAGTATATCAACAACAATGTTTATAATAACCAAAAGCACACAAATAACAAGTAATGCACCCATAACAACAGGGAAATCATATTTCTCCAATCCATCCACAATTACAACTCCAACTCCTTTCCAGTCAAAGATATATTCCACAAATACAGCACCAGCCATAAGAGAAGCAAACCAACCAGAAACAGAAGTTATTACTGGATTCATTGAATTTTTAAGAGCATGATTTTTAATTACCTTATATTTACCCAATCCTTTTGCTCTTGCAGTTCTTATGTAATCTTGAGAAAGAGTATCTAAAAGAGAGCTTTTGGTAAGTTCAGAAATAACTGCCAAAGGTCTTATGCCAAGAGTAAAGGCAGGAAGTATTAAATTTTTAAGATCCAAATATTGTCCTTGTCCTAAATCATCCACTGCATAAAGAGAACCAAACATTGAAAGTCCAGTGTAGGGAGCAAGTAAAAATGCAAATAACCAAGCAAAAATAATTGCAGCAAAGAATGAAGGCAAGCTCATTCCAAGAACAATTACAGAAAGATTTATTTTATCAAACCAGCTTCCATTGAAAATTGCAGAAAGACTTCCCAACAAAACGCCTACAATTAGAGCAAAACTCATACTTACCACTGCAAGAATAATTGTGTTTGGGAAAGCTTCTGAAAGAATTTCCGAAACTTGTCTTTTACTTTGATAAGAACGTCTTAGATAAGGTTTCTTAATAACAAGTGAATTATTCTGAGTTTTAACAATTGAAGTATAACTGTATTTATCATCATCCAAATATACGGCATTTTCAGGATTTAAAGAATGAAAGGAAACAGGAGAAAGATCATTGAGATAGCATAAATATTGAACCCAAAGAGGCTTATCTAAACCAAGATCTTTTTTAATTATTTCAACACTTTTTTCATCCGCTCTTTGACCAAGCATCATTCGAGCTGAATCACCAGGTAATATATTAAAAAGAAAGAACACTAAGGTAATAACTCCAAAGAGCACTAATAAACCATAGCCGATTCTCTTAAGGATAAAATTAAGCATATTCTTTCTCTTTATTATCTTTAGAAGTCTATTTAATATCTATATTAAGGTTTTCAAAAGGAGGCAAACATCTCCAAGAATATTTTTTAACAACTTGTCCATTCTTAATCATAACAATTCCTGGATTTGAACGCATAATGGTCATGATAGATTTATCATCAGTTGAGTAAATTAAAATATCTTTTATATTATGTTTATTGGTAAACTCAGCCCATTTACCAACAGGTGATGCGGTAATGATTGCTGTTTGGCATCCTTTCTCTGCAGCTTGTTTTAAAAAGTTTGATATTTTTCGCATAGTTTTATGAGAAGGAACATCCAAATCAACAATGGTTACTATAAAACTAACACCTTGATATGTCAAAAATTCAAAAGCAACATCTTTTTGTTCAACAACCCCAACCATAGAAAAACCATCAGCAGCAATTACATTTGGGTTAATCACTCTACTATTTAAAAATGTCCAATTAGTTGCAAAATTAGGATCTTCTTTATAGGCTTGCATAAGTTCTTCCATACCAAATTCTCTTTCCTTATTTGTTGAGTTATTTATATATGTAGCATAACTAACAGGAGGTTTTTGATCTTCTAGCATTGGCACCATTCTGTTTCCTTCTTTCCAAGGGCGGAAATCAATCATAGGTTCATAAACTGCATTGAATATTGTAAAGGTCAAAACCAAAAAGCTTACAAGTATAAGATAAAACCTTCCATAAGTTCTATTTGATTTGGAAGATAACTTTAGTTTATCCCACATAAATGAAAGGACAAGCAAAACATCAAGAATTATATTCTTCCAAAATGTTTGCCAGTTTGTTAGTTTAACTGCATCTCCAAAACATCCACAGTCAGTCACCTTGTTAGTTAGTGCATCAATAAATGTTAAAACAGTAAAGAAAAACATCATTAAAGCAACCAACCAATTGGTTGGCTTTTTAAAGTACCCAGAAATCAGCATTAGACCAACAAGAAATTCCAAACTACATAGAGTTACAGAAATTACAATTGGAAGCCAAGGAATAGCTTGAAGAAGCCCCCCTAAACCAAATACTCCAATATATTCAGTAATCTTATAGGCAGTTCCATAAGGGTCAACCGATTTAACAAAGCCAGAAAAGACAAATACTAATCCGACAATAATTCTAAATAATCTTCCTAAATACTTCATAATCCTATTTATATTATTGAATTTTTATGCTTGCAAAAACTCCGTAGTTGATAATATCATAGTAGTTAGCATCCTCCCCTTCCGAAACAAATACCTTTCCTTGATTATCTTCAATATTTTTTAATCGCATAATTTTCACAAGAATTAAATCAACAATTGAACTCACTCTCATTGAACGCCATGCTTCTGAATAGTCGTGATTTTTGTTTTCCATTAGAGATTTAGCATTTTGAGAATACTTATCATAAAGTTCTAATGCTTTTTCCAGTTCAAGTTTATCTTTATCATCCTTTGCCACTCCAAGTTCCAATTGAATAAGTGCTATTATTGAATAATTGATTATTCCAATAAACTCATCCAAAATTCCTTCATCAATCTTCATCACTCCTGATTCTTGAAACTGGCGTATGCGATTAGCCTTAATAAATATTTGGTCAGTAACAGAAGGCAAACGGAATATTCTCCACGATGCACCATAATCCTTTAACTTTGCAGCAAACAAATCTCTACATTGCTTTATAACTTGGTCGTATTCTTGTGAGGTATTCATAAAAATATTAATGTCGTTATTAAATTAATTTTTCTCCAAATAAAATGTGTAATTTTGCAAAATAAACAGCAAAAAAACTCTAAAATTGAACGATAAAATTACAAAATTATCTTATAGTGGAACAATAAATTTGCAAGGAAAATTAATTTCATTGCAAAAACCTCTCATTATGGGAATATTAAACCTAACTAATGATTCATTCTTTGATGGAGGTAAATATATAAATAATGTTGAAAAAGCAGTCAATCACGCTAAAGAAATGATTGATGATGGAGCCGACATAATTGATATTGGAGCTTGCTCAACTCGTCCTGGTGCAAATTTGGTTTCAAAGGAAGAAGAGCTAAAACAGCTAATTCCAGTTATTAAAGAAATAAGAAAACAATTCCCAGATATAATAATCTCTATTGACACAGTGTGGGCAGAAGTTGCCAAACAAACCATTAATGAGGGAGCAAATATTATTAATGATATTTCCGCAGGACAATTTGACGACCAGCTTTTCAAAGTTATTGGAGAAATTAAAGCACCTTATGTTTTAACTCATACCCCTTCAACTCCAGATAATATGCAGAAAAAGACTCAATATGATAATATTTTCCTGGATATGTCTAAATATTTTGCAGAGAAAATTGAAGAGTTAAGAAACTTGGGAGTTGTAGATATAATTCTTGATTTGGGTTTTGGATTTGGTAAAACAGTTGAACAAAACTATTTTCTTTTAAATCATATTGAAGATTTCAAAACTTTTGGACTTCCAATCCTGACAGGAATATCAAGGAAAACAATGATTCACAAACCTCTTGCCATAACTCCTCAACAAGCACTTAATGGAACAACATTTTTACATGGATTTGCTTTAATGAATAAAAGCAACATTTTGAGAGTTCACGACGTTAAAGAAGCTAAAGAATGTGTTAAACTTTTTGAATTGATTGAAAACAACAAATAAGACCAAAAAATGATTGAATTAATTGCACAGACATTTCCATTTAAAATTGTAGATCTTCTTGATTTATTTTTTTCATGCCTTCTAATTTATTTCATTTACAAACTTCTTAGAGGCACAAATGCTCTTGGAATTGTATTTACATTTATTGGAATATATATACTATGGATCATTGTGTCCATATTTAAGATGGAAATACTCACAAAAATAATTGGTCAATTTATTAGTGTAGGTGCAATTGGTATTATTATTATTTTTCAACCCGAAATAAGAAGATTTTTTGCTCTAATTGGATCAAAGAGCATGGAAAGAGGCAATAAGAAATTCTTCTTTTGGAGAATTAATAAAGATAATGAGAACAATTTTAATTCAACTGCAATTGTTCAAGCCTATCAACACCTTGCTCAATCCAAAACTGGAGCTTTAATTGTTATTGCAAAACACAACGATTTGGATACAATAATCAAAACAGGAGAAGTTTTGGAATGCTCAATCAACACTCAATTGATTGAAACAATATTCTTCAAAAACACTCCTTTGCATGATGGAGCAATGATAATTAAAGACAATATGATTAAAGCAGCTCGTTGCATTTTGCCAGTAAGTTCCGATTATAGCATTCCTTCTCATTTAGGATTAAGACATCGTTCTGCAATTGGAATAACAGAACAGACTGACGCAATTGCAATAATTGTTAGTGAACAAACAGGTAATATCTCTATTGTCAAAGCAGGAAACCTACAAGAAGGCATAACCCCTGCACGTTTGCAAGAATTCCTAAACCAAGAGTTTAATTTCTAAATAGAAGCTTTATATTTGGTTATCTTATATTTTAATAGTTTTACTCTATAAGTAAATCTTATATGAGTAAGTTATTTATTTCACTTATTCCAAAATATATCAATCATAATTGAAAATAAGTCCATCATAAATTAAAATATGATGGACTTATTTTCAATTATGATTGAGTTTTTTGAGGGTTTAGTTATTGAGTTATTTAAGGAGTTTAAAGTCTTTAATGACATTAAGGTCTTTAAACTCCTTATTCTAATTTTACTGAAATAAGGTTTTCTTTTTATCTAATACTTTTTATTACTCCAGTGTTTGGATTAAATTCAATATTTTTGTTTTTTGTGGTAATTGCTCTTATCATTCCATATTGATTTATCTCCACTCTGTTTGAGAAAGTTTTCTTTGGAGTTTCAACACTAACTAAAACAACTTCTGGAACTGCACTATAAACTCCTTCAATTCCTTCAACTTTTATTTCTGAAATATTTATTTCTGCAGGAGGATTTGGGTTTATAGTTTTAATTGAGTTTTTCTTAAATATTTCAGTTTGATTATTTGTATTGAAACGTGCCAAAAGTGGAATTGGGCTATTGTTTAAAGGTAAAACTAAATCTTCTTCTGCAATTATTGGTTTTTGTGGAGTTAGAGTGAAAGAACGTGTTTCTTCAACAACTGTTTCTGTTCCTGTAAATAGAGCAACATATCCATCAATTATCTCATCCAATTGTTTATACATATAATCAACTGTTGTATTTATATATGTTCCTTCCAAACCTCCTGAAAGTATTTCAATCTGCCTTTCTCTTAGTTGTTCAATTTTCTTTACTGCATCTGCAGCGGTGAAGTTTACCTTTTCTAACATTCCTTTTTGTTGAAGAAGATTTTCAAAAATAGGTTTAGCTGGAAGTGATTGTATTGGTTCAATTGTCTTTTGAGAAATTGTATTGGGTTTTGATTCTTGTTCAATATTCAGGTTGAACTGAGGTTTTGGATGATGTTTTCTTTCAACAAAGCTAATGCTTTCAAGAGTTCCTTGTGGTGACTGCATTACATTAACCTTATCACTGTTAAGGATTAGGGCAAATTGTTGCATAGAAGAAGTTTTGGCTTGAGAAGAAATTTTTATGTCTTTAACTTCATATTTTACCTCATCTTCAGTAATAACATTTTTTACTCCCAAAAGATTACTTTGATTTGCAAACACTCCTTTTTGTCTTATTGTTTTAATAAATGTCACATCAAAAACAACTTCTGTTGATGTTGGAACAGAATAGTAGAATGTCGTTTTATTTATATCATTTGGAGCATATTCAATTGGGTAAGATTTGTAGGTTGAAGAACAAGATGCAAGTCCAATTCCTACTAATAATATTAAAACTATTCTTTTCATAACAATTATATTTTTTTGATTTTTATTTCTTTAATTGCTTTTAAACGCAAAATACCATACTTATTGTCTTTTCTAATATATTGATAGCTCTTTCCATTCTTATAAGCTTCAAAAATTAGATTTGCCATTTGTTCCAATTCAGTTGGAGCTAAATCTTTATCAATAACGTTGAAAACAACATTAAAATTAGTATCAATAATATTTAGTTTCTTTTTTTCAACAGCCAAAGCATAACCCTTTGCAAAAGGAGTTATATAGTCAAAAGTTTTTGTGGTGATTGGTTTAAAAGTTTTCTTATTCGCATAAGTCCATCCCTTGTTATTTTTAACTATAATAAGAGAATCAAAAACTCTTCCTATCTCTTCAAAGTTCACATTAATAGGTTTTGAGTTTTGCATTATTTGATTATTCCTTATTGTTGTTTTCTTTAATTGGTTATTCTCAATAAAAATTAGTGTTGAGTCTTGAATATCAACAATAATATTTAACCCATCATAAATAACATCTCCCTTAGTTCCAAAAATTGTGAATCTATTATTTCTTCTTGCAACAAAGAAAGTATCTACTTCAATATATGCATCAACCTTATCATATTCCGGACGAACATACATTATTCCTTTTTCGCTTATTATTCCCAATCCTCCATTTTCAATTTGATTATAAAAGCCAGAAAAATTGGCAGGTACCACATCTTGATAGTAGGCTTGCATAATTGGTTTACCTCTTTTATTTAAAAGAGCTGTTCGGTCTTGAGCATTTTTAGTTTTAATTATCTCTTTTCCTCCATAAGTTTCAACACTAAAAGATTCAAATTGAGGTCTTGTCAGTTCTTTTCCATCCTTATTCATTAAGCCCCATTGATCATTTGACTTAAAAGAATAAACCTGATCGGGAACAACAACACTCATATCCTGATACTTTGGTTCTACAATAACCGAACCATCGTAATTCATCATACCAACAAATGACTGAGCCCTAAAAAGAACTCTTTCCCAATCAAAATTAACTACATTTTCAGAAGGAATTGACACTTTCTTATTTTCAACCTCTTCCCCTTTTCTATTAAGAATTTTCAACTTATCTTTTTCTCTCACATAGAAATTCCCTCCTCCAATATATCTTACTATATCAGCAGTTGGTTCCATAATCCATGCAAAAGGTAACATAGTTGAATTAACAACCTCAACAAAAGAAATAACAGTGTCTTTGTCAAAATACTCTACAACATCACTATTTGTATTAAACACCATGTTCTTTTCTCCCATTGATGCAACAAAGAAAGTATCCTCATCAATCATTACCTTCACTGTATCAAATTCAGGATATAAGTAGCCTAAGCCATCAAAATTTACAATTCCATATTTATTATTAAACTTTGTAAGCAAAAGTTCATCCTCTGTAACAAAAACATCTTCATATATAGGTTGAAGCATAACCTTTCCTTCTATATCAAGCAAAGCCATTCTTCCATTAGGCATCTTAGCTTTAATATATACAATATCATTGGCTTTATAAACAGACACAGATTCAAAATATGGTTCATAAACCAATGCCCCTGCTGAAGTTAGAATTCCTACCTTATTATTTGTTGTAAAGGAAAAAAGATTGGCTGCTTTTAAATCTTTCACTTCCGAAACGGAATCATATCTACTTTTCAAATTCTCTAAGAGTTCTTTTTCTTGAGAAAAGCCAAGAAAACAAATATGAATTAAGAGGAATAAAGAAACAATTCTTTTCATAATCTTATATGCTTATAGTTGTGGTTCTTGTTGACTTAGGCAGTGGAATGAACCCAAACCCCAAATAATATCAAGGGAATTTATTCCAATAACCTTTCTATCTTTAAAACATTCTTCCAATGTATATATTGCCTTATTATCGTTTTTGCAATTATAAACAGGAACAATTACTGTTTCATTTGAAATGTAGAAATTTGCATAAGATGCTGGTAAACGCTGATCTTCCCAAATAACTGTTTCTGGCATAATAAGCTCTACAATATTTAATTGTTTACCATTTTCAAGTCTTGCCTTGCTTAATATATTAAGATTCTCTTTTAAAGGAGCATGATTATAATCGTTCTTGTTTTCCTCTACAACTGTAATAACTGTATCTTCATTTACAAATCTTGTAATATCATCGACATGTCCATCAGTATCATCTCCCTCAATTCCATCTTCAAGCCAAATAACATTATCTACTCCATAATAATTAATTAGCTTTTCTTCTATTTGATTTTGATTAAGGCTTGGATTACGATTTTCATTCAACAAACAAGCCTTTGTTGTAAGCAAAGTTCCTTTTCCATTAAAATCAACTGACCCTCCTTCCATAACAATATTTGGACGAAAAACTTCCAAACCAAGATATTCTGCCATTTGAGAAGGAATTTTATCATCAAGTTCTGAAGGATATTTTCCTCCCCAAGCATTATAGTCCCAATCAACCAAAGCCCTCTTCTTTCCATCCTTATTCAAAAGAATTGCTCCACCATGATCCCTACACCAAGCATCATTTGTTTTAAAGTTATGAAAAACTATCTTTGACATATCAACGCCAATTTCTTTCAACTCTACTTCAACTCTCTCCTTCATTGCTGAGTCAAGAATGTTGATATTTACAATCTCTCCCTGAGTAAGTTCTTTAATAAATTGATTATAGTAAGGGAATATTGTTTCTATTTTATCAGGCCAAGAGTTTTCATTATGAGGATAAGAAAGCCATGTTGAAGCATGCTTAACCCATTCTGCAGGAAAATAAAATCCTAATTCTTTTGGTGTTTTCATATTATTCATTATCAATATATCTTTTAGTTATTGGTTGATAAGAGTCAATTCTTCTATCTCTTAAGTATGGCCAATGAGTGCGGTAATGATCTGTTTTTTCTAAATCTATTTCTATTACATTAATATCTTCTTCCAAATGTGGTGCTTGATACATTACTGTTCCAAATGGATTGGAAACAAAACTTCCTCCCCAAAACTGCATCTCTCCTTCTTCACCAGTACGGTTAACACTTACAACATGAACTCCATTGGCAATTGCATGAGAGCGTTGAATGGTTTGCCAAGCATTATATTGTTCTGTGTTTGTTTCATTGTCTTGTGACTTTGCCCAACCAATTGCTGTTGGATAGAAAAGAATTTCTGCTCCCATAAGTGATGTTATTCTTGCTGCTTCTGGGTACCATTGATCCCAACAAATCAAAACTCCTATTCTTCCAAAATTAGTTTTAAATGTCATATATCCAGTATCTCCTGGAGTGAAATAAAACTTTTCATAATAACCTGGATCATCTGGAATATGCATCTTTCTATATTTTCCAAGATATTTCCCATCAGCATCTATAACTGCTGTAGTATTAAAGTATAGTCCTTGAGCACGCTTTTCAAACATTGAAGCAATAATAACTACACCTAATTCTTTTGCAACATTTTCAAACAATGAAGTAGTTTCTCCTGGAATTGGCTCTGCTAACTTAAAGTTTTCATAATCCTCAACATCACAAAAATATAATGAAGCAAACAACTCCTGCAAACAAATAATATTTGCTCCTTTTTGAGCTGCCTTGCGAATTGATTCTATTGTTTTTTGAATATTATATTCCTTATCTTTTGTGCAACTTAATTGCACTAATCCTACTTTTACTTTCATAATTCTTTCTTTTAAAATTAATTTGACTCAAGAAAACTCCCAATAATACAACTACCATCCCAACAACTTTATTCAAGGTTAAGACTTCTTTTCCCAAAAGAACTGCAAATAAAATGGTAACAATTGGTACTGCATTTGTAAAGACAGATGTTTTGGGTATGGTAAGCCGTTTGGCGGAATAGGAATAACAAATAAAGGCAATTGATGAACAAAGAATTGCAAGTGCAAAGAGTGGATAAAGAGTATTGAAATTGAAGGTTAAGTTTTTTAGGTTTTTGAATTCAAAGATAAAGAAAAATGGGAGATAGTAAATTGAGCCAATAATATTTTGTGCTGTTGTTATTGTAATGGGTTCATATTTCTTTACAACCTTATATAAAACCACACTATAACTTGCAGCTGAAAAAACTGCCAAAAACATTAACAGTATTCCTTTTCCACTTACATTAAAAGCTGCATTGGGAGATATACTAATTATAAAAAGCCCTATTATTGTAAGAAAAACACCTATAATAAGCTGCCAATGCAAAGCTTCTTTATGAAAAAAATAAAGTCCAAAAGGAACAAAAACAGGGATAGTTGAAATAATAACTGAACCTATGCTTGGATCAAGATATTGCAACCCCCAGTTTTCTCCAAAGAAGTAAAGGAATGGTTCAAAGAACGCTAATGCCATAAAAAGCTTATAATCCTTCTTGTCAATCTTATCTAATTTGCCAGCTATTTTAAATATAACATAAAGCAAAATAGCAGATATCAAAACTCTTAGAGTTATAATTATGATTGGAGAAAAGCCAGCATTGAGCAAGTCTTTAGTCCAAATAAAGCTCATGCCCCAAAAGAGCATTGAGAAGAAAATAGGTATGTAGGATTTAAAGTTCTTTAGCATAAAACAATAAATGTTTAGTTTGCAAATATCCGAAAAAAAAAGCAAAGTGAATAATATCACATAAAATATTATCTTTGCAAAAAGAATTAGGATGAAGAAAATTGGAGTTATGTCCGATACACATGGACATTTACCTAAGGAAGTTTACGAGTTTTTTAAGGATGTTGATTTAGTTATTCACGCAGGTGATATTGGTAGCATGGAAGTTTTGGATGAACTTAAAGCATTCAAAGAGACAGTTGCTGTATATGGGAATATTGATGATTTTGATGTTGTTGTTCGTACAGAAAAAGTTGAAAATATTGAGATTGAAGGACTGAAAATTATGATTACACATATTGGAGGCTATCCAAATAAATATGAAAGGGGTATTAAAGAGTTAATTGAAGCTCAACGCCCAAACATATTTATTTCAGGACATTCACATATTCTTAAAGTTATGAACGATCCCAAATACTCTCTTTTACATATCAATCCAGGTGCTGCTGGTCGCCAAGGAATTCATCAAATTTCAACTCTTGTCCGTTTTACAATTGACTCTGTTCCTAAAGACTTGGAAGTTTTGGAGTTTAATAAGTAGGTATATAAAAAAGAATTTTTAATTTTGCATTTCGAGAAAATACAATAAGAATGAAAAGATTTATCATAATATTATTCCTGAGTTTTGTTACTATACAATCCCAAGCTCAATTCCTTGAACGTTCTGAATTTGGTATTACTATTGGAGGAGGAAACTATTTTGGAGACCTGAATCCCAAATACAACTTCTACAAAACCAATTTAATGATAGGTGCAATTTATCGTTATAATATTAACCCTCGTTGGGTATTGAAAGCAAGTGCTATGTTTGGAAAGGTTGAAGCTTTTGATTCTGATTTCGATAATATACGCAATTTGAACTTTGAGTCTAGGGTTAATGAACTGGCTCTTAGCTGTGAGTTTAACTTTTTTGATTATCAAACAGGAAGTCGCCAACATAGAATTACCCCTTATCTTTTTGGAGGTATTGGAGTATTCTTTTTTAACCCGAAAACAGAAATAACCGACCCACTAAGTCTTGAAAAACAATGGGTAGAGCTTCAAACATTAAGCACAGAAGGACAAGGAATGCCAGGCTATGATTCTCCTTATTCATTGGTAAATGTTGCTATTCCTTTTGGTTTAGGACTAAAAGTTAGCATAAGTCAAAGAGTTTGTATTGGATTGGAATGGGGAATAAGAATGACCTTTACTGATTATCTTGATGATGTTAGCAAAGACTATGTTGACAGAGCAGAACTTAGAAGTTGGAGTGGAGATTTGGGAGTTGCAGCAAGCGATAGAACCTATGAAATTATTCCGAACACATATAATCAAGCTGGTTCAATGCGAGGAAACCCAAAGGTAAATGACTGGTATCAGTTCTTCGGACTAACCATAACCACAAAGTTAAACTACTTTAAAAGAAAGTGTATCACCTTCTAATTAGAATATCTTTTACCTAAAGCTTTTCGTAATCTTTTATCGTAATTGGTGAATTTTAGCTCACTAAGAAAACTATTAAACTTCTTAGTGGGGGTGAAAACAATCTTTGTTGCCCTA
>Ga0316605_10000351_pt1 | contig 35872 bp, 32 predicted proteins | sample OWC_soil_day20_n_FD_207666 | JGI IMG/M metagenome (GOLD analysis project Ga0316605, IMG submission 207666) | Wetland soil microbial communities from Old Woman Creek delta, Ohio, United States - OWC_soil_day20_noCT | ecosystem: Environmental > Terrestrial > Soil > Wetlands | place: USA: Ohio...
CGACTCCGGCGGCGGCGAGCAGCTGCTGGGCGCCGGCGACGCGCTCTTCCTGCCCAACGGCGCCAGCCATCCGAAGCGCATCCATGCCCCCTTCCTGAGCGAAGAGGAGACCCTGCGACTCGTCACCTGGCTGCGCGAGCGCGGGCGGCCCGACTACAACCAGGCCCTCATCAGCGCCATGGAAACCGAAGAGGAGACCGCCCTCTTCGACGACGCGGAGATGGCCGGGGTGGACGACATCTACCAACGCGCCGTGGCTGTGGTGACCCGGGAGCGCAAGGCCAGCACCAGCCTCCTGCAGCGCAAGCTGAACCTCGGCTATGGCCGCGCCGCGCGGCTCATCGACCGCATGGAGGAAGAGGGCATCGTGGGCCCCGACCGGGGCGCGGGCAAGCCCCGGGAAGTCTTCGCCCAGGCGGAGTGAGCGCCCAGCCGGAGGGCCGCCTCAGCCGCCCCGCGCGTGGTCTGAAGTCGCCACTGGAGTGGCTGTAGACCGCGATCACATCTTTCTCGACTTATAGGTAAACAACCATAGACTCCTACCGATATCCGAACCCAGGAGCCTCCATGAGACATGCCGCCCGAACCTCCCTGCTGCTGGCCGCGAGCGTGGCAGCCCTCTTCGCCGCCGAGCCGCAGGCCCCGAAGCCCGCCGCCGCGAAGATCTGCGCCACCTGCCACACCACGGCCCCCGACAACCTCCGCGGCCACTTCGACAACCTGGCCCTCAAGAACAGCTCCTTCCAGCTGAAGATCGACGAACGCACCGAGGTGCTCCGCTTCGACAAGGCCACGGTGAAAGTCGTCACCCCCGAGCCCGCCTCCGACGTGGAAGCGGCCTTCAAGAGCATCGCCAAAGGCCATGAAGTGCGCGTGCAATTCACCGAGAAGGACGGCGTGAAGACCGCGGTGACCGTGGCCGTCAAGCCGCCCGTGAAGCTGGCCGCGAACGAGACCATCACCCTCGACGAGATTCAAAAGCTCGTGGCCATGGGCCCGGAGAAGGGCCACTACTTCCTCTACGACTCCCGCCCGACGCCGCGCTTCCTGGAAGGCGCGATTCCCACGGCCGTGAACCTGCCCTTCCCCGCCTTCGACAAGAACCTCGACAAGCTGCCCGCCGACAAGGGCGCGCTCGTGATCTTCTACTGCAGCGGGAAGACCTGCAACATGAGCCCGGGGTCCCTGGCCAAGGCCAAGAAGCTCGGCTACACGAACGCCAAGGTCTTCATCGAGGGCATGCCCGCCTGGACCAAGAAACAGCCCGGCGTGTTGAGCCCCGCCGCCCTCAAGGCCGCCTACCTCGACACGAACACGCCGCTGGTGATCCTCGACGCCCGCCCCGCCACGCTGGCCGCCAAGGGCTTCCTGAAGGGGGCCGTGGCCGCCGAACCGGCCAAGGTGGCCGACCTGCTCAAGACCTTCCCCGCCGCCAAGCTGAAGCCCCCCGTCGTGGTGGTGGATGAGACCGGCGGCGAGGCCGCCAGGACTGTGGCCATGGAGCTGGTGAAGGCCGGCTATGTGGGCGTGAACATCCTCACCGGCGGCTTCAGGGCCTGGCAGGCCGCCGCCCTGCCCGTGGAGACTGGCACCCTGGCCGCCAAGGCTGTCTTCGTGCCGAAGCCCCGTCCGGGCGCCATCTCACCGGCTGAGTTCACCAAGATCGCCGAGGCTGCCCCAACCGAGCGCGCCGCCGTGATCCTCGACGTGCGCAATGCCGACGAGACCAAGAACGGCGTTATCAAGGGCGCCCTCACGATCCCCGAGCCTCAGCTGCTGGCCCGCCTGTCGGAGATCCCCAAGGGCAAGGCGATCCTCTGCCACTGCTCCACCGGCATCCGCGCCGAGCTGGCCTACCACCTGCTGAAGGAGAAGGGCTACGACGTTCGCTTCCTTCCCGCCGAGATCACCATCATCGACAGCGGCGAGTTCACCATCGACTAGGCCTTCACGGCAACTGGGAAGGGCCAGCTCCAGGGCTGGCCCTTTTCATTCGGCTGGAACAGCCTTCTTCGCCCGCCAGCGGCTTCGCTGGGCCGGGTCGGCCATGCCGTTGGCATGGCAGCTGCGGCAGCTGGCGAGGTGGGCGTCGTCCCCTCGCCAGTAGGCCCGCGATTCGCCACCAAATTCGCGGCGCTGCTCCATGGGGATGCGCGCCCAGTAGAAAGTGAGCGAGGGACCCAGGGGCTTCATCTCCAGGGCATAGAGGGGGCCGACATCGGCACCCGGGCGCCCCCAGCGGTCCTCGGTGGAGCTGAGCACCACCAGGGCGCCCTGGGGCAGGGGCTGGCCGGCCCGGTAGGCCGCGGCCGCCGTGGGGCTCGCCCAGGCGCGGATCCAGCGGCCGCCGTGGGCCGGGGACTTCACGGGCTCGGAGTGGATGGGCTCCAGGGCGGCATGGTCGAGGGCCCGGAGGGGTGCGTTCGCCTCAGGATCCGCCGCCACTGGCGGGGCGGTCTGAGCCGGTGAGGCGGGTACGGCCACCGGCGGAGGGAGCGGAACCCGGTTCGCATGGGCCAGCCGATAGCCGCCCTCTCCCGCCAGGAGCAGGAGGGCGGACCAGGCCAGGCCCACCACGAGGGTCAGGAATCCGAGGCCCTGGTGGTCCTTGCGCGGCCGGTTCATGGCCCAGAGGGCGGCGATGGCCAGGAGGAGGGACGCCCCTCCCAGCAGAGCATGGCGGAAGAGCACCGCGTCCGGCCCATGGCCCGAGGCCGGGAGGGGCAGCAGGCGATGGTCGGGGATGAGGTTCAGAAGGCGGCCCGAAGCGAAGCCGCTGACCACGGCGCCAAGGGTGCCGAGCAGGCCGGTCCAGCCGAGGTAGCGGCTGACCGTCCACCACGGGCGGATCCCGCGCCCAGGCCGCTGCGCGGCGATGAGAGCCCAGGGGAGCAGCAGGCCCGAAGCCACCGGGAGGTGGGAGAGGAGGGCGTGTTTGAGGGCAATCCAGTCCATGGGACCCGCACCGTTGGTGGCAAGACTCCCCGCAGTCTGCCAGCGTCTGCTGATTCTAGGGAGTGGATTTGCTGTCACAATCGCTGCCATGAAGCAGACCCTCCTCCAGCATGTCCAGGACGCCATCCAGCTGAAGCAGACCTTCTTCGCCCAGGAGATGGACCGGATCGTGGCCCAGGCCGACGACATGGCCGAGCGCCTGCGCCGGGGCGGCCGGATCCTCGTGTGTGGCAACGGGGGCAGCGCCGCCGATGCCCAGCACTTGGCCGCCGAGCTCAGCGGCCGCTATGTGAAGGAACGCCGGGCCCTGGCGGGCATCGCCCTCACCACCGACACGTCCGCCCTCACCGCCATCGGCAACGACTATGGCTTTGACCAGGTTTTTTCCCGCCAGGTCGAGGCCCTGGGCCGTCCCGGCGACCTGCTCATCGGAATCAGCACCAGCGGCAACAGCCCCAACGTCATCCGGGCCGTGGCCTCGGCCAAGGACCTGGGCGTTCGCACCCTCGGCCTGCTGGGCCGCGACGGCGGCAAGCTCGCCGGTCTCATGGACGACGCCCTGGTGGTGCCTTCCACGGTCACGGCGCGCATCCAGGAAGTGCACCAGATGATCTACCACTTCTGGTGCGAGGCGCTTGATGCGCATTTCTGAGGGCCGTTCTTGATCGCCGCTGCCGGGCTGCTCCTTCTGTCCCTCCTGGGACAGGGCCAGGCTCCGGCCCAGGCCCAGCCGCGCACCTACTACTGGCGCGACACCAGTGGCCAGACCCACATCACCAACACGCCCCCGCCGGCCAACGCGGAGATCCTCGAGCCGCCCCCACCCCCGGCGGTGGAGCCCGGCAAGGGGGGCTCGCCCGAGTTGATCCGCCAGAGCGCCAGCCGGGGAGGGCGCCGCCAGGTCGTCCTCAATCCCGCCCAGCAACAGGCCTGGGAGGCCCTGAACCAGCGCCTGGCCAAGGCCCGCGCCGAGGGAGACCGCCGCACCCTGGAGGCCGTGACCGAGTCCCTGATCCAGGACTGCCTCTGGGGCAATGGGCTCTGGGCCATGCCCATCGTTCCCATCGTCTCTGTGCTGCTCCTGGGCCTCATGGGGTGGTGGCTGGCCCTGGGGCTCCGCCTGGGCTCCCAGATCCCCCTTATCGGCGGCTTCCTGGTGCTGGGACTCGCCTTCGGGCACCTGCTGCTGAACGTCTTCCTCTACCATCCCCAGGCGGTGCGGCTGCGCCAGAACCTCGAACTCCTCGAGCACCACATGGGCACGGGCAAGGCCCTTCGGCCGGAGCACCGGACCCTGCTCCAGCAGCGGTACCAGGCCCTGGAACAGGCCTCGGAGCCCATCCAGGCCCCCTGGCGCTTCCCCGCCGAGGTGCAGAGCCTGCGCGAGGCCATGAAACAGGTGATGGTTGAACCCTGAGCTAGAGCGCCGGCTCCCAGCACTCCGGCGGGCCCTCCAGGCGGAGCCGCTCGGGCTCTACCTCCACGTGCCCTTCTGCCTCGACCGCTGCACCTACTGTTCCTTCGCCACCACCCGGGACCGCAGCCTTCAGCCCGAAACCGCCCGTCGCCTGGCCGAGGAGGTCGCCGAGTGGGGCCGGGCCCTGGGCCGGCCGGCCGTGGACACGCTCTACCTGGGCGGCGGCACGCCGTCGCTGCTCACCGTCGCCGAGCTGGAGCGCCTCACCCTCGCCATGCGGGAAGCCTTCGACCTGTCGCCCCTGCAGGAGGCCACCCTGGAGGCCAACCCGGGCACCGTGGACCGGGCCTGGCTGGAGCGGGCCCGCGGCCTCGGCTGGGACCGCATCAGCCTGGGCGTGCAGGCCCTGGATGACACCCTGCTTGCGCGCCTGGGCCGCATCCACGGCGCCGACCAGGCCCTGGAGGCCCTGGCGCTGGCCGAACGCGCTGGATTCCAGCGCCGCAGCGCCGACCTCATGGTGGGCATCCCTGGACAGTCATTGTCGAAGGTGCTGGCGGACGCTCGAGCCCTCGTCGCCACCGGCCTTGAGCACCTCAGCATCTACCTTCTGGATCTGGACAAGGCCTGCCCGCTTCGCGCCGACATCGACGCCGGGCGCCTCACGCTGCCCTCCGAGGACGAGGTGGCCGATGTCTTCGAGGCCCTGCAGGAGGAACTGCCCCGGCTCGGCCTCCAGCCGTACGAGATCAGCAACTACGCCCGGCCCGGCGCCGAGTCCCGCCACAACAACCGCTACTGGGAGCGTCGCCCCTACCTGGGCCTGGGCCCCAGCGCGGCCTCGCAGATCGGCGACTTCCGGTGGACGGAGGGCAGCGTCCTCCCCGCCTGGGCTGAAGGCCGCGCTGAGCTCGACTTTCAGGAACTCGACCCCGCGGAGGCGCTGGCGGAGATTCCCCTCCTGGGTCTCCGCCTCCACCGCGGCCTGGACTGGGGTGTTCTCCGCGCCCGCGCCGAGGCCCTGAACCTGCGTCCCCTCTGCGACGCCTGGGAGGCCCGCCTCCGCGCCCTGGCCGGGGAGGGTCTCGCGATCTGGGAGGCGGACCGCGTGCACCTCAGCTCCCGCGGGATGCTCGTCAGCAACGGCATTCTGGGGATGTTCACATGAGATACCTCGGCGAAAGCGCCGCCCTGCTCACCTCGGTCTGCTGGACGCTGAACTCCGTCTGCTTCACGGTGGCGGGCCGCCGGGTGGGCTCGACCACGGTGAACGTGGGCCGCATGCTCATGGGCTGGGCCTCGCTCCTCCTGCTGCACCTGGCCCTCTACGGCAGCCTCTTCCCCGTGCAGGTCGGCGGCGCCCGGCTGGGCTGGCTGGCGGTCTCAGGGCTCATCGGCTTCGCCCTGGGCGACGCGGTGCTGTTCGAGGCCTTCGTGCTCATCGGGGCGCGGCTGGCCATGCTGCTCATGACGCTCTCGCCCATCTTCAGCGCCCTGCTGGCCTGGCTGTTCCTCGGTCAGGATCTCGGCCTGCCCAAGCTCCTCGCCATGGTGGTCACCCTCGGCGGCATCGCCTGGGTGGTGTGGGGCGGCGGCGACCACGAGAACCATCCGCACCTCTGGCGCGGCATCCTCCTGGGTGTCGGCGGGGCCATGGGCCAGTCCATCGGCCTGCTCTTCAGCAAGTTCGGCCTGGCGGGCGATTTCCCGCCGATCTCGGCGAACCTCATCCGGGTCACCGCCGGCGGCGCGGCCCTCCTGCTCTACTTCGGCGTCACGGGCAGCCTGCGCGGCACCGTGGCGAGGCTGCGCGACGGCCGGGCCACGGCCTTCATCGGCCTCGGCGCCCTCACAGGCCCGGTGCTGGGGGTGGTGCTCTCCCTGATCGCCATCGCCAAGGCCCCCATGGGCGTGGCCGCCACCCTGATGAGCCTCTCCCCCGTGCTCCTGCTGCCCATCTCCCACCTCCTGTTCAAGGAGAAGGTGGGCGGCCATGCGATCCTCGGAACCCTGCTGGCCCTGGCGGGCGCGGCGGCGCTGTTCTTCGTGTAGCCCCCGCCGGGGTCAAAGGAAAAAATCACCACCAATACACCAGGAAAGAAGAGGCAGTTCTTGGTGCCTTGGTGTCTTGGTGGTGAAAATGAACGTTCTCAATCCCAGGTGCTCACCATCGAAGGAGCCGCGCATGTCGCTTCGCAAGGATCCCGTCAGCTGGCTCTATCCGCCCATCGAGCCGCGTCGCGTGATGCGCCTGAAGGTCTCGGATCTGCATGAGCTTCACGTGGAGGAGAGCGGCAATCCCGACGGCAAGCCCGTGGTCTTCCTCCACGGCGGCCCCGGGGGCGGCACCAGCCCCAAGCATCGCCGCTACTTCGACCCCGCGAAGTACCGCATCATCCTCTTCGATCAGCGGGGCTGCGGCCAGAGCACGCCGTACGCCGAAGTCCGCGAGAATTCCACTTGGGATCTCGTGGCCGACATCGAGCGCATCCGTGAGCACCTGGGCATCGAACGCTGGATGGTCTTCGGGGGCTCCTGGGGGGCGACGCTGGGCCTGGCCTACGCAGAGCGGCATCCCGAGCGGGTGACCGAGCTGATCCTCCGCGGCATCTTCATGCTGCGCCGCCGCGAGGTGGACTGGCTCTACCAGGAGGGCGCCAGCCGCATCTTCCCGGATGCCTGGGAGCCCTACCGCGACGCCATCCCCGAGGGCGAGCGCGGCGACTTCCTGCAGGCCTACGCGAAGCGCCTGCTGAGCGAGGACCCGGCCGTGAACCTGCCCGCCGCCAAGGCCTGGAGCATCTGGGAGGGCGCCACCAGCAAGCTCGTCCCCGACCCCGACTTCATCGCCTCCTACGGCGACGAGGCCACGACGCTCGCCTTCGCCCGCATCGAGTGCCACTACTTCCTGAACCAGGGCTGGATGGACGAAGCCCAGCTGCTGCGGGATGCCGGTCGCCTCAAGGGCATTCCCGGCGCCATCATCCAGGGCCGCTACGACATGGTCTGTCCCATCGAGAGCGCCTGGGCCCTCTCCAAGGCCTGGTCCGAGGCCGACCTCGTCATCGTCCCCGATGCCGGCCACAGCGCCTACGAACCCGGCATCTCCCGCGCGCTGGTCGCGGCGACGGACCGGTTCGCGGGATAAGGGATCTATCCCGGCGCGGGGGGTTCGAATCGACCCGCGAAGGCTCCATCCCGCCTACACTTGGTGCTTCCGTCTGCGAAGGAAGTCGACGCATGTTGAGAACTCGTGATGCCGCGCCAGGCTGTTGTGCACCCGTCCTCCGGCGGAATTTGAAGGCGGTCTCCCGGCCGCACAGGCGCTGAGCCATGTGGAAGACCACCGAAGGCAGCACCGGGCGGCTCCTGCAGTTGTGTCTGGGCTACTACCTCGCCTACATCGTCACGGGCCTGGTGGTGAAGGCCTTCACCGCCGCGCCGCAGACCCCGCTCGGCACGCCTCCCATGAACGCCATCGCGTTTCTGGGTTACAACACCCTGGGCGCCAACCTCACCTGCCTGATCCCTGTCCTGGCGTTGGGGTGGTTCCGCATCCGCTCCATCCGCCTGGTGACGGTAGGCGGGGTGACGTTCCCCTCGGAACTGCTCTACATCGTCCCCAGCGGCATCTGCACGGCGATCATCATCCCCACCACCACGCTCATGTACACCCTGCCCATCTCGGTGATGGTGGCCATGGTCATCATGCGGGCCAGCGTGATCGTCATCGGCCGGGTGGTGGATGGCCTCCAGATCGCCCAGGGCATCCTCCAGAAGCGGATCTACTGGGAGGAGAACGCGGCCGTGGCCTTCGCAGTGCTGGCGGCCTGCATTGAATTGTTCGGGTCGCACACCGGGGGTTTCGCCTTCCTGCGCAACCGGGCAGCCGTGGTCATCTTCACGAGCTACATCGCGGCCTATGCCATCCGCATCTACATCATGAACTACTTCAAGAACACCCGGCCCAAGGGCGCCCCCATGGACAACACCGGGTACTTCGGCCTGGAGCAGATTTCAGCCTCCGTGACCATGGTGCTGATGGCCCTGGCCGTCCTGCTCGGACCCCGCGCCTTTCCGAGCTGGCTCGAAGCCCCGCAGGTGGCGGATTTCATCGCCGCGATCCAGCAGCCCGCCCCGGGCTGGCTTTGGGCGGCCTTCTCGGGCATCGCCTTCGGCCTGGTGGCCTTCTTCTCGGTGTTCATCTTCATGTTCAAGGGCCGCACGGCCACCTTCACGGGTCTGCTGAACCGGCTCACCTCCCTGGTGGCGGGCACCACGGCCACGGTGGTCGGGCACTGGCTGTTCCGCAGCAAGCTCCCCAGCCTGCAGAACTGGATCTCGCTCGGGTTCGTCCTGGTGGCGGTGACCTTCCTCACCCGCGCGGAACGCCGCCGGGCCCTGGAGCTGAAGCTGGCCCAGGAGATCTGAGCCGAACCTGTCGGTTCAGCCTTTCGCCCGGTTCTTGAAGTGGTCGTACACGAACCAGCCCACCCCGGCAAGGATCAGCACGCCGATGACGGCGTCCAGCTTGTGGAAGTAGGCGCCCAGGGTGTTCCACTTCTCGCCGAGCTTGAAGCCCACCCAGGCGAGGGCGAGGCACCAGGGGAGGCTGCCGAGGAACGTGTAGATGTGAAACCGGGTGCGGTTCATGCGCGCGATGCCCGCGGGCAGGGCGATGAAGGTGCGCACCACGGGCAGCAGGCGGCCGATGAAGATGGCCCAGGTGCCGAAGCGCTCGAAGAACCGGTGGGCCTGATCCAGGTGCCCGGTATGCAGCCAGATGTAGCGGCCGTACTTCTCCACGGCGCGCCGCCCGCCCCAGGCGCCCACCTCGTAGGCCGGAATGCTGCCCAGGTTGCAGCCCAGCGCCCCGAAGACCCCCGCGATCCAGATCTGCGCCACAGGATTGCCCGCGCCCAGGCCGAAGAAGGTGAGCTGGCCCTTGTAGGCCAGGTAGCCCGCGAAGGGCATGATCACCTCGCTCGGAAGCGGTATGCAGGCGCTCTCGATGGCCATGAGCAGCATGACGCCCAGGGGGCCCATGGCGGCCATGACGGCCACCATCCAGGCGACGATGGGGGCGAGGATCTTCTGCAGCATCGGGCCATCCCAAAAGGATCAGTCTACCGGGAGGCTACACTGGTGGCATGTCCGAGGATCTCGTCCGCAACCGCAAGGCCTTCCACAACTACCACGTCCTCGAGACCTGGGAGGCGGGGATCTCGCTGCAGGGCACCGAGGTGAAGGCCCTGCGGGCGGGCCTGGGCCAGCTGCAGGACGCCTATGTGGATGCCGTGGGCGGCGAGCTCTGGCTCAAGCAGGCCCACATCTCGCCCTACGAATTTGGCACCTACGCCAACCACGACCCGCTGCGGGCCCGCAAGCTGCTGCTGCACAAGGCCGAGATCACCAAGATGACCGCCAAGGTCGTGCGCAAGGGCCTCACCATCATCCCCCTGGCGATCTACCTCAATGAAAAAGGCATGATCAAGGTGAAGGTGGCCCTGGCCGAAGGCAAGGCCGTGGGCGACAAGCGCGAGGCCCTGAAGCAGCGCGAGCAGAAACGCGAGATGGACCGCATCCGCAAGGGCTCGCGGGAATAGAAAGCCCCCCGCCTTCGCAGGGGGCTCGGAGCGGGGCGGCCAGGACTCAGGGCGCCAGCACGACCTTGACGCTGCCGTCCACGGCGGACTTGTCCACATAGCCGATGAACTTCGGATTGTCGGCAACCATCTTGACCACGGCCTGGTTGCCGGCCAGGGCTTGCGGAGGCTGGGCCTTCCCCGAGAAGGTGAGCTTGGACCAGTGGGCCCGCAGCTGGGCCGCGTTCTTGCCCGTCACCTTCTGGTAGAACTCGTTGCGCGCACCGGAGCCTTCCGCCTGATCCAGCGGCTCGCACATGGCCCCGGTGTAGAAGGTCTTCGCCTGCCCCAGGAAGATCTGGGACACCTGGTCCGCGGTCAGTTTCGAGATGGGGTTCTTGGTGGAGATGATCACCACCACCTGGGCCTGCGCCGTCGCCGCCGCCATCCCCAAGGTTCCCGCGAGGAGGATTCCAAACAAGCCATTCGCTCTCATGGTGCGCTCCACGTCAGAAAACGAAGTCGAGGGCGAGGGTGGCGAGGTTGTAGGTCTCGCCGGTCTTGAAGCCCGGGTGGATGTTGACGAGGGCCCCGTAGGAACCCGTGGCGTTCTTCACGCGGTCGAATTGGGCCTTGGCCGCGAGGTTCTTGTAGAAGTCCCAACGCAGGCCGACGGCCACGCTGTTCTGCGCGTGATCCTGGCCGGAGACGATCGCGTTGACGATGGGATTGGCGTGGCTCGTGGGCGAGTCGGTCGTCTTCCATCCCGCGGTGAGGTAGGGGGTCCAGGCGCCGAACCGGTAGCCGCCGGTCACGTAGCCCGCCGTCGTGTGCAGCAGCTGGTTTTCGTCCCCGCCGGTCCGCGCGGCCTCGGCCATCACGAACCAGTCGCCGGGGTCGTAGTTGTATCCGAGGCTGATGTAGGTGATCCGGTCCTTCTTGATCTGGTACTGGTCTGCCAGCGCAGGGTTGCCGCCGAAGGCCGGGGGCAGGGTCCGCAGCAGCGCGTAGGGCCCAGCCGGGCCGTCCACCGCCGAGCTGTCGAAGGAGCCCTTCATCTGGAGGTAGAACACCCGGAAGGTGGCAGATCCGTAAGCCGCGGCGACGCTGACGGAGCCAAGGGAATCGCCCTTGAACTTCGCATCGCCGGCCGCGCTGGGCACCCGGGCCATGGTCGAGCCTCCGAGTACCTGCCCGGAGAAGGCCACGGGCCCGGCGGTGGCCTGCCAGGTGAGATCAACCCCGTCCACGAAGGTGATCGGATTGAACTGGTAGACCTCCACGGGCGGCCGGGCCCAGGGCGTGGCGTAGCCGACCTTCTGATAATCGGAGATCAGGTAGGCGGAGTAGGGGATCCGGCCAGCCCGGAAGGCCAGGCCCGGCAGCGCCTGGAACTTCAGGTGAGCCATGTTCAGGTAGGGATCGTAGCTGTCGTCGTAGCGGCGTTCCGCGATCGCCTGGACCACGGCGGAGAAGCGCTCCGTGAAGCGAAGGTCCACCTGCAGCCCCAGCCTGGAATCCAGGCCCAGGTCGGTGCTGCGGGTGAAACCAGGGCCCTTGGGCTGCGAGAAGTTGGTGGTGAAGTCCGCGTTCTTCTCGCTCGAGTGGACGGCCGCGAAGGTGCCGAAGCCGCTGAACTTGAACATGTCCTGGTCCGCGCCCTGCGCTGATCCAGGAACCGCGCCCACCAGGGCGGCGAGAACTCCGGTCATCCAAACGGGCTTGTACATGCGCCGCCTCCTTGCGCCGCGGCGATCAGGCCCAGAAAAGGCCCGCGCGGCTCGTAGAAACGACTACGGCAGGCAAGCCCTGAAACATAAGATTTGCACGCGAGAATACCCGTTTTTTACACACCCAAGCATCTTCAATCTAGACGCCAGGTCGATGCTCAACCCTGCTGCCCCCACCCTCGCTGCGCAAAGGCAGTCAGGCGCTCGTCGCTGCCGCGGAGGGCCAGCGCCCGGGCCACGAAGCGGCCGACGGGATCGGCCTCGAGGTTCACGGGATCCCCGGGGCGCAGGCCGTTCAGCGCGGTGCGGGTGACCGTCTCGGGGATGAGCGCCACGGAGAACCAGTCGTGGCCGCAGTCCACCACCGTGAGGGAGATGCCGTCCACCGCCACAGAGCCTTTGGGCGCCATCATGGGCGCGAGGATCGGCGGCATGGCGAAGCGCCAGATGCCCTCATCCACGCTGCCTTCCGTCCGGGGGCGCGACAGCAGCTGTCCAACGCCATCCACGTGACCCGCGACCAGGTGGCCATCCAGCGGCTCGCCCACGCGGAGCGCCGGTTCCAGATGCAGGACCGCGCCCGGGGCGAGGCGGCCCAGGGTGCTCTTCGCCAGGGTCTCCTCGCTGAGGTCCGCCTCCCAGGCCCGGCCGTCCACCGCCACGCTGGTCAGGCAGACGCCGTTCACCGCGATGCTCGCGCCCAGTTCCGCCCGTGCCAGGAGGTCCGGCGGCGCGGCGATGCGGAGGCGGGCTCCCCCGGGCCGCGACGCGCGGGAATCCAGGGTGCCGAGGTGACGGATCAGGCCGGTGAACATGCCGAAAGCATGCGCGGATTCACGGGCCCGGGCAAGGCGCTCAGGCCGCCCGGTCCCGGAGCCGGCTGTGCCGCGCACTGTACAGGAAATAGGCCAGGAGGCCGATGCCCAGCCAGATCCAGAACCGGATCCAGGTGTGGCGCGGCAGGCCCAGAGCCAGCCAGAGGCAGAACACGATGCCGAGCGGAGCCGTGAGCCACACCGCCGGCGCCCGGAAGCGCCGCTCGGCGAGGGGTCGCCGGACCCGCAGCACCAGGATCCCCGCGCAGACCAGGATGAACGCGAAGAGGGTGCCGATGTTGGTCAGCTCGATGATCTCGTCGATGTTCATGAACCCGGCGGGCAGCAGGACGATGACGCCGGTGAGCAGGGTCGCGTTCAGGGGCGTGCGGAACCGGGGGCTGACGGTCCCGAACCAGGGCGGCAGCAGGCCGTCGCGGCTCATCACCATGAAGATGCGGGGCTGTGCCATCTGGTAGACCAGCAGCGCGCTGCCCAGGGCCACCACGGCCCCGATGCTCACGATGGCCGAGATCCGGTTCATGCCGATGGCCGTGAAGGCATGGGCGATGGGATCGGCGATGCCGTGGTAGGCGCTGTAGGGAAGGATGCCCGCCACCACCGTGCAGACGCCCACGTAGATCACCGTGCAGATGATCAGGCTGCCGATGATGCCCCGGGGCATGTCGCGGGAGGGATCCCGGCATTCTTCCGCCGTGGTGCTGACGGCATCGAAGCCGATGAAGGCGAAGAAGATGATGGCCGCGCCCGCCTGGATGCCCTTCCACCCGTTGGGGGCGAAGGGGTGGAAGTTCTCCGGCTTCACGTAGAAGGCGCCGATGGCGATCACCATGAGGAGCAGCACCACCTTCACCGTCACCATGATGTTGTTGGCGCGGACGCTTTCCTTCACGCCCCACACGCAGAGTGCGGTGATGGCGATGGTGATGAGCATGGCCAGCAGGTTCATGCCCAGGGGCAGCCCGCCGAGGGTGGGCGCCGTCTTCAGCACCTCCCAGTTGAGAAAGACGGCCGCGCCGTCGAGCGCGCCGGCCTTGGCCTGGGCCAGGTAGTGCAGCTTGTCGGCGAAGTGCAGCGCGCCCTGGTGCGAGGCGGCGAAGGCCTCGGTGGGGAACATCATGGTGCGCGGATCCATGCTCAGCCAGCGGGGGATGTGCAGGCCCAGGCCCCGCAGCAGGTTGTCCATGTAGCTGCCCCAGCTGATGGCCACCGCCACGTTGGACACGGCGTATTCCAGCAGCAGGTCCCACCCGATGATCCAGGCCATCAGCTCGCCCAGGGTGGCGTAGGTGTAGGTGTAGGCGCTGCCCGAAGCGGGAATCATGCTGGCGAACTCGGCGTAGCAGAGCGCAGTGAAGCCGCAGGCCAGTGCCGTCATCAGGAAGCTGATGATGAGGGCCGGCCCGGCGGCGGGCCGCGTGACGCCGAAGGTGGAGTCGAAGCCCCCCGCCAGGCCCGTGCCCAGGGCCGAGAGGATGCCCGCGCCGATGATGGCGCCCACGCCCAGCAGGGCCAGGTCCCAAGCGGTGAGCGTCCGCCGGAGCTTCCCCTGTTCGGGTTCCTCCGTGTTGGCGCGGATCTGCTCGATGGGTTTGGTGCGCAGCAGCTGATGGATCATGGAGGCCTTGGGGAGAAGGATCATGCTATCAGGCGGGCTCCGGGCGTTACGCTTAGGGCCATGAGCACGAAGCAGGAGCAGGGGCTCCATGTCCACGAGCCGGGGGGAGTGGGAGGACGGCGCAGCGCGCTGTCCGATGAATGGAAGGCCACGTTGGCGAAGCCGAAGCCCGAAGGGCGCGGCACTGGAGGTGCCGCGTGAGGCTCTGGAGCGACCGCCGCCTGCGCCTGTCCCTCACAGGACTCGGCGCGCAGTACCTGCTGGCCCTGATGGCGGTGGGGGCTTTCTCCGTGAACACCGGGAACAACCTGCTCTACCTCGTCTTCTCCCTCATGCTCGGACTCTTCCTGGTCTCGGGCATCCTCAGCCGCCGGGCGCTGCAGGGGCTGAAGGTGGTGGATATCGAGGGCGGCAACCTCTTCGCCCGGGTGCGCGGCGGCATCCGACTGCGGCTGCTGGACCAGCACCGCGGCCGGCTCCGCGGCCTCGAGCTGCATCTGGGCATGGATGACACCACTGTGGAGCCGGGCTTCCTCGGCGCCACCCGCAAGGACGGTGACGCCCTCGCGGTCCTCCAGGCCCGGGCCGGGCACCGTGGCTGGAGCCGGGTGCGGGCACTGGAGCTCCGCACCCGCTTCCCCTTCGGCCTGCTGGAGAAATCCCGCTTCATCGCGCTGGACGAGCCCCTGCTGGTGCTGCCGCACCCCCGCACGCCCCCGGCCAGGCCCGCCAGCTGGCGCGGCGAGGGACACCGCTCCCTGGCCCAGGAGGGCACCAGCAGTCCCGAAGGCGCCCGGCCCCTGCGCCTGGGCGACGCGCCAGGCCGGGTCCACTGGAAGCGCACGGCCCAGCGCAGCCAGCCCTGGGTCCGCACCTTCGAGGAGGAACGGCCCATCGGCCTGCACCTGCGGCTGGATCTCACCGCCTGGGCCCCCGGCCGCCCTTTCGAGCGGGAGCTGGAGCGGCTCTCCGGCGCCGTCCTCCAGGCCCGGCTCCAGAAACGCGAGAGCAGCCTGGAGGTGCAAAGCGAGGAGGGTCTGCGGGAGGTCCACGGCCACGCGGCCTGCTGGCGGGCCCTGGCGCTGGCCCAGGCCACCGGGACCCAGGAGGACGGATCCGAGCCCGCTCCGCTAAGCTGAAGTCCCGTTGGAGGTTCTGGTGTTCGACGATCCGCAGTCCCCGGCCTGGACCCCTCTCCTGGATGCGGCCTGGAAGGCCTGGAGCCACGCCCACGCCCCCTACTCGCGCTTCCACGTGGGCGCCGCCCTGCTGACCAGGGATGGGAAGGTGGTCGGCGGCTGCAACGTGGAGAACGCCGCCTACCCCGTGAGCCTCTGTGCCGAGCGCGGCGCCCTGAGCGCGGCCGTGGCGGACGGCCTCAGGCCCGGCGACCTCGCCGCGGTCGCCGTGGTGACCGACACGGCGATGCTGACGCCGCCCTGCGGCGCCTGCCGCCAGGCCCTGGCGGAGTTCGCCGCCACCCTGCCGGTGCTCCTCGCGAACCGGAGCGAGCGGACGCTGCATCGCCTCGAGGATCTGCTCCCCCACAGCTTCACCGGACGCAATCTCCTGTAGCCCTATCCAAGGCAGGCAGCCCCGCCTACACTTTTCGAACCCGCCAGGCACATCGAGGCAGCTGAATGGCCATTGATCGCATCAAAGTCAAGAAGGAAGCCGACAAGCTCTTGACGGCGGGCAAGGTGGAGCGGGCCATCGACGAGTTCCAGAAGCTCGTGGATGACAATCCGAAGGACTACAACACCCTGAACCAGATCGGCGACCTCTGCGTGCAGATCGGCCGGGTGAAGGAAGGCGTCGACATCCACAAGCGGCTCGGCGGCTCGTACGAGCGCGACGGCTTTCACGCCCGGGCCGCCGCCATCTTCCAGAAGGTGGTGCGCAACGCCCCCGAGGACATCGACGCAGCCCAGCGCCTGGCGGACCTCTACCGCCAGATGAACAAGACCACCGACGCGGTGAAGGTGCACCTGCAGGTGGCCGAGCATTTCCAGAAGAAGGGTCTCATCAAGCGCGCCCTCGAGGAATTCAACAAGGTCGTCGACCTCGACCCCAAGAACCTGAAGATGAAGGTCAAGCTCGCGGACCTCTACAACAAGGAGGGGATGAAGGACCGTGCGGCCGGCATCTACCTGGAGGTCGCCGAATCCCTCGCCATGGAGCAGATGCACGGCGAGGCCAACCAGATCCTCGAGCGCGCCAAGGCGATGATCTCCACGCCCCAGGTCTACCTGACCCAGAGCCGGCTGGGGGTGATCCAGGGCGACTACACCACCGCCGCCCAGCACCTGCGCGAAGGCCTCGCCACCAACCCCCGGAACACCGACCTGCTGGAGGCCCTGGCGGAAATCGAGCTGCGCAGCGGCCATCCGGACCGGGCCCTTGAGGCGCTCTCCGAGATCGCCCAGCTGCCTGAAAAATCGCTCCCGCTCTGCGAGAAGGCCCTGCGCACCCTCGTGAACTCGGATCGCGCCGAGGAGGGCCTCCGCCTCTTCGCCCCCATCGCGCGGGAGCTCGCCCGGCGGGGCTCCGGCGACACCGTGGGCCGCACCCTTCGCACCGCCCTGCAGGGCAACATCGGCATCGAGGCCTGGACCCTGCTCGCCGAGATCGCCCACCAGAGCGGCAACCGCGCCGACCAGGTCCATGCACTCCAGAGCGCCTACGGCCTGGCCCACCAGAACCACGATCAGTCCCTCATGAGCCACCTGGCGACGCAGCTTCAGGCGCTGGGCGTGGTGCCTGGCGCGGTCGCCCCGGCGCCGACCGGGTTCTCCGCTGCCCCCACGTCCGGCGGCTTCGAGCCGCTGCCGCCGCAGGACATCACCCGGCACGGCGGCGAAACGGAAGTGGATCCCGTCAAGCGTCTGCGCATCGAGCAGTTCTCCCGCGAGGCGGAAGCCCTGCTGCGGGGCGGCAGCCCGGAACGCGCCATCGAGACCTACAAGAAGGCGCTGGATCTGGATCCCACGGATCTCACCATCATCGAATCCATCGTGGCCGTGCACCGCACCACCGGGCGCCTCACGCAGGTTCAGATGCAGTACGTGCAGAGCGCCCAGGCCCTCGTGCACCTGGGCCGGAAGCGGGAGGCCGCCCACCTGCTGGACATGGCCGAGCAGCTTTTCCCCGGCTCCACCCGCATCCACCGCCGCGCCATGGGCCTGCCGGAACCCGGCGTGCTGCCACCGCCCGCCTCCCGGGCCCACACGACCGCCCCCGCCCCGTCTCCCTCGGCACCTGCGGCCCCCCCGGCATCGCCCAGCATCCCCCTGCCGCCGCCCAACGACCTGGACGTGCTCATCGGGCTGGACGTCCCCGGCTTCGAGCCGCCGCCGCCGGCCAAGGCCCCCGCCGCCTCCGCCCCTGAGCCCATCGCCCTGGGCGAGGGACTTCCGCTCCTTCCCGACCAGGCGGAACTGCCCCCCGATCCCTTCGCGCCGCCTCCCTTCGCGCCGCTGGCCTTCGATGTGCCGCCACTTCCGCTGCCGGAACCCAACCGCGAACCCGCGGCCCTGGAGGCCTCGGACCTCAGCTGGATGGACGCGACGCTCACGGACCTCTCGCCCGAGCCCATCCCCGCGGCCGATTCCTCCTCGGCGCCCACGATGCCCCTGCCGCCCATCCCGACGCGGCAGCTCTCCCCCGAGGAGATCCAGGCGATCTCGGCCCTTCCCACCGACCCCCCGGTGCCCGCCGCGCCGGGCCTCGTCCCCGCGGCCCTGTCGGAAGACCTGGCCAGCCTGCTGGGCGACATCGATTTCCAGCTCGACTACGGCAGCCCGGAAGAGGCCAAGGTCGAGATCAAGGCGGCCCTGCGCCAGTTCCCGGGGCACCCCGAACTCGAGGCGCGGCTCGACCGCGCGGAAGCGGCCCTCCAGAAACTGGGAGTCGCCCCCGCCAAGGCCAGCGCTCTCGACGAAAGCGACTTCGCGAATTCCTTCTTCGACCTCACCGACGTGCTGGGCACGGCTCTCATGGACACGGGCGAGGGCGAGGAGATGCACGACGCCACCCGCGTGGTGGAGAAGATCCAGAGCGTCGACGAACTGTTCAGCGCCTTCCGCGAGGGCGTGGAGAAGCAGGTCAAGGGCGACGACTACGACACGCACTACAACCTGGGCATCGCCTACAAGGAGATGATGCTCATCGACCCTGCCATCGAGGAGTTCAAGATCGCCATGGGCGATCCGGAGCGCACCCTCGAGTGCTGCTCCATGCTGAGCATCTGCGAGCAGGCCCGGGGCGACCTCGGCGCGGCCGTGGAATGGCTCCGCCAGGGCATCCTCTCTCCAGGCTTCCCGCCCGAGGACAGCATCGGGCTCCGCTACGACCTGGCCGAGATCTACCTCCAGCAGGGCCACACCGGCATGGCCTCGGAGGAATTCAAGGCGGTCTACGACATGGATCCCGACTACCGCGACGTGGCGGCCCGCCTGGCCTGATGTCATCCGGGGGTTCCGCGCTGCGCGCACACCCCCGGACCCCCGCGCTTGGCTCGGCGGAGCCGCGCCTCGCTTGATGTCATCCGGGGGTTCCGCGCTGCGTGCACAGCCCCGGACCCCCACGCTTGGCTCGGCAGAGCCGCACCTCGCTTGATTCACTCCAGGGTTCCGCGCTGCGCGCACACCCCGGACCCCCGCGCTCGACCCGGCGGAGCCGCGCCTCGCTTGATTCACTCCAGGGTTCTGCGCTGCGCGCACACCCCCGGACCCCCGCGCTCGACCCGGCGGAGCTGCGCCTCGCTTGATGCACTCCAGGGTTCCGCGCTCCTTAGGCTATTGCTTGCGGAATTGCGGAGGTGGGGCCTTCTGTTGGGCGGGGCGAATTCGGGGGTGGATGCCTTCAGGCGAGCAGGTGGCTGCCGCTGGCGCCCCAGGGCTGCAGGGCCTGGAGGGCGGGCTGGACGGGCTTGCCGGGGCGCTGCAGCTGGGTCAGCTCCAGGGCGCCTTCCGTGGTGGTGAGCCAGGCGCCTTCCTTGCCCCAGAGCAGCTGGCCGGGATCTCGGTAGCAGGTGCGCAGGGCGCCCACCCCGCAGACCTTCAGCGGCTGCCCTTCCATCTGCAGCTCCGAGCCGGGCCAGGGCCACAGGGCCCGCACCTGGCGGTGCAGGTCCGCCGCGGGCCGGCGCCAGTCCAGATGGCCCATATCCTTCCGCAGCTTCGAGGCGTAGGTGGCCAGCTCGTGCCGCTGTTCCTCGGGCCGCGCACAGCCGCAGAGCAGCAGGGGCAGCTGGTCCATGAGCAGCTCCGCCGCGTCGGCGGCGAGGGCCGTCAGCAGGCTTTCCGCCGTGTCCTGCTGCCCGATGTCCCGGTGGCTCTGGGCCAGCACCGGCCCCTCGTCGAGCCCCGGGGTGAGACGCATGAGGCTCACCCCGGTTTCCTCATCCCCCGCCAGGAGGGCATGGTTCACGGGCGCGGCCCCGCGCCACCGGGGCAGCAGGGAGAAATGGAGGTTCCACACGCCGAGGGCGCAGGAATCCAGCATCCAGCGGGGCAGGATGTGACCGTAGGCCACCACCACGGCCAGATCCACCTTGAGGCCTTCCCACAGCTCGCGGGTCTCGGGCGCTTTCCAGTCCAGGGGCTGGTGGAGGGGCAGGCCCAGCTCCAGGGCGGCCACCTTCACCGGCGGGGCCTCCAGGTGGCGGCCCCGGCCGGCGGGCCGGTCGGGATTGCAGAAGACTGCCGCGACCCCTTCCTCGGCGAGGGCCCTCAAAGCCGGGACGGCCGCGCGGGGGGTGCCGAGGAATGCGATGCGGGTCATGGTCAGCCTTTGGCTTGCTTCTGGTACTTCCGTTGGATCACCTGCCGCTTGACCGGGCCGAAGTATTCAACGAACAAGCGGCCCCGCAGGTGATCGATCTCGTGGCAAAAGGCCCGGGCCAGCAGATCCTCGCCCGTGAGCTCATGCCAGGAGCCATCCTTGCTCCGGTTCCGGACCGTCACCTTCTGGGGGCGCTCCAGCACCTCGCGGATGCCGGGGATGGACAGGCAGCCCTCGGGCCCCACCTGGCTCCCCTCTTCGTGGATGATCTCCGGATTGACGAGGATGATCTGCTGGGCGGGATCCTCTCCGCAGGAGCAGTCGATCACCGCCAGGTTGAGGTTCACGCCGACCTGGGGCGCCGCCAGGCCGACCCCTTCTTCGTCCAGGGCGGTCTCGAACATGTCGGCCACGAGCTGTTCCAGCTCGGGGGTCCAGTCGCCCACATCCTGGCTGTTTTTCTTGAGGCGGGGATCCCCCCAGGTGAGTACGGGCAGAACGGCCATTCAACCTCTCCAGTATTCCAGTGTAATCCATCGCCCTTCCCGGGGTAATCTGGGAGGTCCGTACCCCGGAGCCCCGCATGCTGCGTTCATTCCGCCAGGTCTTCAAATCCAACCGCACGCCCATGGCCGCGGTCATGATCGTCGTCCTCCTGGGCCTCGTGGCCTATCTGGCGCCGTCGGGGGGGGCCATGTCCGCGGACACGGTGGTCGCCCGGGCCTACGGCCATGAGATCCTCATGCGCGACCTGGCCGAGCACATGCAGGAGCTCTACCAGCGCTACGGCAAGCAGGCCAGCCAGGAGGCCCTCAAGCCCTTCATCCAGTCGCAGGCCCTCCGCGACCTCCTGAACCAGAAGCTCATGGAGGAGCTGGCCGAGCGGCATCACGTGGTGGTGACCGACGACGAGGTGGGCGCCCGCCTGCGGGCCTTCCTCCGTCAGTACCCCATCTTCCTCGACGCCCAGGGCAACCTGAAGTCCACCGCCGAGATGAAGCAGGTCTTCCAGGACACGGGCTTCAACCCGGCCATGCAGGAACGCGCCATCCGCAACGAGCTGCTGAGGACCAAGCTGGTCCAGCAGGCCGCCCTGCTGGTGCCCGTGGATGAGGCCTGGATCGCCCAGGAGAACCGGCTCCGGAACGAGAAGGTCGCCTTCCAGCAGGCGACCCTGGCCGTGGATCCCGCCATCGTCGCCGATCCCGGCGATGCCGCCCTCGAGGCCTTCTACAAGGCAGGCGGCGAGCGCTTCCTCCAGACCCCCCGCCGCGTGCTGCAGTTCGTGGCCGTCGACCGCAAGGACATCGGCAAGGACGCCCAGGTGGACGAGGCGGCCCTCAAGGCGGCCTTCGAGTCCCGCAAGGGCGACAACACCGAGTTCAAGGCCCGGCACATCCTCTTCAAGGCCGAGGGCGACGCCCAGGTCCAGGAGGCCACCGCCAAGGCCCAGCTGCTCCGCGAACGCCTCGTGAAGGGCCAGGATTTCGGCAAGGCCGCCGAGGAGCTCAGCGAAGATCCCAGCGCGAAGGGCAACGGCGGCGACCTTGGCTGGTTCAACGCCTCCAAGATGGTCAAGCCCTTCTCCGATGCCGCCGCGGCCCTGAAGCCCGGCGAGATCAGCCAGCCCGTGCGGACCCAGTTCGGCGTGCACCTCATCAAGCTCGAGGGGCGCCGCGAGAAGTCCTTCGAGGATGTGAAGGCCGCCCTCGCCCGGGAGATCTCCGACAGCCGGTTCAACACCCGGGCGCAGGAGCGCCTTGAGCAGATCCGCAAGCGCGCCAACGGTGGCGACCTCGCCGCCGCGGCCAAGAGCCTGGGCAGCCCCGCCCAGCTGAGCCAGCCCTTCAGCAATGAGCCCACCGCCCAGGTGGAAGGCCTGCCCGAGCTCCCGCAGATCGCCAACGAGGCCTTCCGCATGAAGGTGGGCGAGGTCTCCAAGCCCATGGCCTTCGGCGAGCGCCACCTGTTGTTCCGCGTGCAGGAGGAGCTGCCCGAGGCCGTCCCGCCCTTCAAGGAGATCCGCGCCAAGGTCCTGGCGGCCTTCCGCCTGGAAGAGGCCCGCAAGCAGGCGCTGGCCAAGGCCGAGCAGGCCCTCAAGGCCGGCGGGCTCCAGGCCGTGGGGCCGGTCACCGACCAGACGGCGGCGCCCCTCGCCGGCCTCCGCGACCTCGTGGCCCACCCCGGCATCCGCAAGGCTCTGCTCGACACCCCCGTGGGCCAGACCACGCCGGTGCTCTGGGCCCAGGACGGCAAGCTCTGGGTGGCCCGCATCACCTCCCGCGAGCCCGCCCCGGCCCTCACGTTCGAGACGCGCCGCACCCTCATCCAGGACGTGCAGACCACTGAGGCGCAGAAGCTCCTCTCGGCCGAGATGCAGGCCCTCGACCGCCAGGGCCGCCTGCGCCCCGGCTTCAGCAGCTTCTGGGGCCACTTCGGCGGGATCTACGTCAATGCCAGCGCCGTCCAGGTGCCCATCGAGGAGTAGGTCTCAGCCGGCCGGAAGCTGAGGCGCCGCCTCCCGGAGCGCCCGCAGATGCGGGTGCTCCGGGGTGGGCGGGGCTCCATCCGTCCGGCCCTGCCACAGGACCTCCCCCTGCCCCAGCAGCAGCAGGTGATCGCAGAGGATCCGGGCCAGGGCCAGGTCGTGGGTGGCGATCAGCAGGGCCGTGCCCTCGGCCTTCACGCGTTGCAGCACGCCGAGCAGGTGCCCGGCGAGGGTCGCGTCGAGGGCTGAGAAGGGCTCGTCCAGCACCACCAGGGCGGGTTCCAGCATGAGGGCCCGGCCCAGGCAGAGCCGCTGGCCCAGCCCGCCGGACCAGGCCGCCGGCCGCTGATCCAGCGCGGCCTCGGGGAAGGCGACCCGGGCCGCCATGCGTGCCGCCGCGTCGCGGCGCGAAGCGAAGTCGCCCCGCCGCCAGACGTCGAGCGGCTCCTGGAGGATCTCCCAGCCGGTGCGGTGGGGCGGCAGGCTGGCCAGCGCATTCTGGAAGACCGCCTGGAGCCTCGGGCGCCGGAGCCGCCGGGCCGGCTCCGCGAGGGGCGACCAGGCCTCGCCCTCCAGGAGGATCCGGCCCTCAGTGGGTTCCAGCAGGCCCAGCACCAGGTTCAGCAGCGTGGACTTCCCCACGCCGCTCTGCCCCACCACGCCCAAGGCCGTGCCTGCCTCCAGGGCGAAATCCACGTCCTTCAGATCCCAGCGGTCGCCCCGCCGGAAGCCCAGGCCCTCGACGGTGAGCGTCGGGCCTCGGCTCAGCGGATGACCTCGAGGCCCAGGTAGGGCCGCAGGGCCTCGGGCACGCGGATGGAGCCGTCGGGCTGCTGGTAGTTCTCCAGGACAGCCACCCAGGTGCGACCCACGGCCAGGCCGCTGCCGTTCAGGGTGTGGGCGAAGGCGGGCTTGCCCTCCTTCCCCTTGGCCCGGATGTTGGCGCGGCGGGCCTGGAAATCGCCGAACCAGCTGCAGGAGCTGATCTCGCGGTAGGTGTTCTGCGAAGGCAGCCAGACTTCCAGGTCGTAGGTCTTCTGGCTGCTGAAGCCCATGTCGCCCGTGCAGAGCAGCACGCGGCGGTAGGGCAGCTGCAGGAGTTCGAGGATGGCCTCGGCATCGGCCGTGAGGCGCTCCAGCTCGGCTTCGGCCTGGTCCGCGGCGGCGAAGGTGACGAGCTCGACCTTGTGGAACTGGTGCTGGCGGATGATGCCCTTGGTGTCCTTGCCGTAGCTGCCGGCCTCGCTGCGAAAGCAGGGCGTGAAGGCGCAGTGGCGCAGGGGCAGCGATTCCGCGGCGAGGATCTCATCGCGGTAGAGGTTGGTGACGGGCACCTCGGCGGTGGGGATGAGGTACAGGGGGTTCGGCCGTTTCCCCTGTTTCTCGATTTCTCTGAATCGATCAAAGAGTAGTTCGTATGTTTTCGTTTCATCCCACTCAGTGTTTGAATTACCAATGGAGACGCACTCTCGAACGAACTCCTTCAACCTTGTGGTTTTCCTGGTCCCAAAATTCCAAAGCATCGCGTCAATGATCTTAAAGTCAACAATGGCTTCTAGGACCAGAGTGTTTTCAGTCGTCTGTTGGTATGTGAATAGAACATCCCCAACTTGATGGAGATTTTCAGTGGTTGGTTCACCTGGAACCTTGAAGAGGTCCTGCTCGAACTTCGGCAGCTGGCCCGTACCGTACATGCTGTCGGCATTCACCAGGTAGGGCGGGATGACCTCCTGGTAGCCCGCGCCGGTCTGGCGGTCGAGCATGAGGCTGATGAGGGCGCGCTCCAGCTTGGCGCCCAGGCCCTTCAGCACCGCAAAGCGCGCGCCACTGAGCTTGGCGGCGCGGTCGAGGTCCAGGATGCCGAGGGCGGTGCCCAGCTCGACATGATCTTTCGGCGCAGCGATCTCGGGGACCTCGCCCCAGCGCTTGATCTCCATGTTGGCGTGCTCGTCGCGGCCCGCCGGCACGGAGGCATGGGGCGGATTCGGGATGCCCGCGAGGAAGTCCTTGAAGGCCGCCTCGATCTCGCGCTCCGCCGCCTCCAGCGCCTTCATCTGGTCGCCCACTTCCCGCTGCTGCGCGATGAGATGGTCGGCATTCTCCTTGGCCCGCTTGAGGCGGCCCACCTCGTCGCTGACGCGGTTGCGCTCGGCCTTCAGGGCCTCGGCCTGCTGCAGCACCGCGCGGCGGCGCTGATCCAGTTCCTGGTACCGCGCCCGGTCCAGCGTGTAGCCGCGGTCCAGCAGCCGGGCCGCCACGGCATCAAGGTCGTTGCGCAGGAGGTTGGCATCAAGCATTGGAGGATCCCGGAAACCTCCAGTTTACCGGCCCCGAGCGATCCTGGTCAGGCCTGCGACCACGCCCCATCGGGCATGGGCTCTCCCGCCCTCCCGACCGCCGGGTGACGGAGGACGCGCCGGGGGCGCGTCCGGAGTCGGGCCCCGGCGAGGAGGGAATCACGCGGCCATTAGGCCTGCGACCAGGCCCCCTCAGGCATGGGCTCTCCCGCCCACCCCACCCCAAAAGCCTCGCGCACCTGGGCGAGGTCGCCACCCGCGCCCAGGACCAGGCCCAGCTTGGCCAGGGCGGTCCAGCGGGTGTGCAGGCCGCCGGAGATGGCTCCGAAGGCCTCCACCTGGCGGCCCAGCTCGTAGGCGGAGAGGTCCACCCCGCCGTGGGGGCACTGGGAGACCACCACCACGGGCAGCTTGCGGCCGCGGCAGTCCTCCAGGAAGGCCTGGAGGTCCGGGCGCCCCATGGGCAGGTTGCCGGCACCGAAGGCCTGGATGAGCACGCCGCTGACGCCTGCGGGTGCGAGGCTCCAGGCCATGCCTGGATGCGGGGTGACGGTATGGATGTTCAGGTCCAGCGCAGCGCCCAGCCCCATCGGCACCTGCCGGGTGAACTGGCCCGCGTCGGGATGGAACTGGATCTCCGCGCCGATCTCCGCCAGGGGCGGCAGGTTGGGGCTCTGGAAGGCCTCGAACTGGTTGGCGCTCAGCTTGTCGGTGGCCACGCCGCGCAGCCAGTGGTTGCCGAAGCAGATGCCGATTTCGGGGATGCCCCGGGTGGCCAGGTCCACCGCGTTGACCAGGTTGCTCCGCGCGTCGCTGCGGACGAAGGCCAGGGGTCGCTGGCTGCCGGTGAGCACCACGGGCCGGCCCAGGTCGGCCAGGAGGAAGCCCAGCACCGACGCGGTGAAGGCCATGGTGTCCGTGCCATGGATGACCACGAAGCCGTCGAAATCCCGGGCCGCGCTCCGCAGCCGGCCGGCCAGGCCCAGGATGTCCGCGGGCTCGAGGCAGGCGGAATCCTGGTTGAAGGGCACCTCCACCGACAGCGCGGCGAGCTGGCCCAGTTCGGGCACCTGCACGAGCAGGTGGTCCAGGAAGCGTCCCGGCGCCAGGGACGCGGGCTCGCCGCTCGGCGCCATGCCCAGGGTGCCACCGGTGTGGAGAAGCAGGATCTTCCGCATGCCTCCACCCTATCCAGAGCGGCGCTCCGGCTCCAGCCCGCAGCGGCTGGCGGGTTCCCGGATGGGCTTCCGGATGGTTAACTGAACCTGAAGATTCATGCGTCGAATCCCCCGCGCCATCCAGCTGATCGTGGCCCGCTACCTCCGGCGGCTGCTGAGGAACCGCCTGGAGGCCTCGCAGCTGCAGGTGGTGGTGGACCGGGCCCTGGCCACCCTCCCCATCCAGGAGAAGCTGCTGATCCGCGAGGGGGCGCTGCGCTCCGAATCGCTCAACCGCCAGCTGGCCTGGGCCATGGCCTTCGTGGCCGGCGCGGTGAACGCGGGCGGCTTCCTGGCGGTGAGCCACTACACCTCCCACGTCACCGGCGTCGTCTCCTCCATGGCCGACGAACTGGCCGCCGGGGACCTCAACACCGCCCTGGCGGCCCTGGCCATGATGCTGAGCTTCCTCGCCGGCGCCTTCGTCTGCTCCACCCTCATCAGCTTCGGACAGCGCCGCCGGATGCGCAGCCGCTACGCCCTAACGCTGGCGGTGGAGGCCGGGCTGATGCTGATCTTCGGTTTCATGGGCAACCGCCTCCAGCAGGAGATCCAGTTCTCGCTGCCCATCACCGTGATGCTGCTGTGCTTCATCATGGGCCTGCACAACGCCGTGACCTCGATCATCTCCGGCGCCGCGGTGCGCACCACGCACCTCACCGGCACGGTGACCGACATCGGCATCGAGCTGAGCCGCCTCACCTATGTGAACGTCCACCAGCGCCACGGGCGCGAACGCATCGTCGCGAACCGACAGAAGCTCACCCTCCTGCTCCTCATCCTCGTGGCCTTCCTGGCGGGCGGGGTGGTCGGGGCGCTGGGCTTCAAGCACATCGGCTTCAAGGTGACGGTGCCCCTGGCGGGCTTCCTCTGCTTCCTGGCGGCCCGGCCCCTGCTGCTGGAGCTGCGCCTGCTGCTGAACCGGCTCCGCCGCCAGTGGATCCCGGAGGACCGCGGCTGAGTCGGGGCCGGAATCAGGCCCTCAGACCACCTCCAGCCCGGTCATCCGCTCCACGCCTTCGATGCGGCGGGTGCGCACGGAGCCCTGCCCGCCCACGATGAGGCGGCACCCTTCGGGCAACCGATCCTTGAGGTCCATGAGCAGCTTGCGGGTGGTCTCCCCCGCGCTCTGGACAGAGAGCCCCACCGCCACCCGGTCCACGTTCAAGGTGCGCGCCGCCTGGGCGATGCTCGCCACGGGCAGGTCCACGCCCAGCAGCTCCGTGCGGGTGCCCTGGGAGGCGTAGGCGAGGGCCGCCATCAGCAGGCCCAGGCGGTGCCGCTCGCCCGGCAGGGTGCACAGCAGCACCCGACCCCGGCTGGGGAGGGTGCGGCACTCCAGGCGCAGCTCCCGCAGGAAATCCTCGAGCACCTCGGTCACCAGGTGCTCGTGGTGGATGCCGATGCTGCCGTCGGCCCAGGCCATGCCGACCCGGTCCAGCAGCGGGGAGACTGCCCGCTGGAGGAAGGGCTTCCAACCGAGGTCGGCCAGGGCCATCCGCAGCTGCCGGCGCATTCCATCGGTATCCATGGCCATGACCGCGGTGAAGAGCGCCTCCACCAGGGGATTGGCCGCAGGCACCAGCATCCGCTTCAGGGCTGCCTCGCCGGAGCGGGTCACCACCGAGGGCCGATGCCCCTGGGCCACCGCTTCGGCCATGAGCCGCAACTGATGGAGGTCCTCCCGCCGGTAGCGCCGGTGTCCCGAGGCCAGGCGGACGGGGACGGGAAAGCCGTAGCGCCGCTCCCAGACCCGGATCACGTCCGCCGACAGGCCCGTTTCCGAGCAGATATCTCCAATGCTCAACAGATCCGGCTCGACCTTGCCCATGGAACACGCCCCCCGACCACCTGAAAGTAATCGGTTTCGGGAGTTTTGTCCAACTCTAAATTAGAACAAAATCTAAGAGGCCACCACCGTGGCCTTCACTTCGTCAAAGCCCTGGTCCCCGTTGCAGCTCACCACCACCGCGCACTGGCCCGGCTGGCTGGGGGGCAGCTGGACCTCGCCCGAGAAGCGGCCGTCGGCCCCCGTGCGCCCCGAGAGCAGGCCCGTGGCCTTCTTGAGGCTGGAGACCAGCTTCACGGACACCTCGGCGCCGGCCACCGGGTTCTGGCTCTGGCAGAGCCGCGCCTGAACCTGCACCCGGAAGAGGCTCCCAAAGGCAGGCTTCAGGGGTTGATCCACCACCAGCTCCAGGGTGTCCACGTCCCCCTCCGCCTGCAGGAACTCGAGGATGGCCTGGTCGAGCGGGCGGTCGTTGAAGGCCTGCTGCTCGAGCATGTCGGGCGGGGTGAGGTCGTACTTCCCGTTCTTGATGTCCCGGATGACGGCGCGGTGCTGCTCGTCCATGCGGGTCTGGATCACGGATTCGGTGACCGGGGGCGCGGCGAGCAGGTCCTCGTAGGAGGACCGGTAGCTGTCGAGGATCTCGCCGCCGGCGTAGATCAGGGTTTCGATCTTGGGATTGGCGTAGCCCTTGTCTTCCGTCTGCACATGGAAGACCCGGTTCCCGTGGCGCACATCGGTGTTGTAGCCGGTGATCATGGCAGGAGCCTGGGGGACATCCCTCGGGAGGGGCCGTGGAACGGGGGATCGAAGCGCTTCATGCGCCTATCTCTGCAATCTTCCCGCCAAGTCGGGCATGACTTCCCAGGCGATCTCGCGCAGGACCTGATCGCCCATGCGGGCCACCACGGCCTTCACCAGCGCGTCCATCATCGCCGGATCAGCCAGCAGCGCCTGCGCCATGGCCCGCGCCTGGTCAGAGGAGACTGGTTCCGTCACGGACAGCACCTGACCGGGGGCGGCAGCGGTCTGCCCACCTGCGGCAGGGGGCGCGGGAAGGTCCTCGACGGAGGCTGCGACCGGCAGGAGCCCAGCGGCGGCGGCGACCTGGGCCACGGACGGTTCAAACGCCGCATCCATGCCCATCTCCGCTTCGAGGTCGGGCATCGGGATCGCGTGCGTCCCCGCGGGACCTTCGAGTTCCTCCAGCCCGGAAAGGGTGACGAGGTTCTCCTCATCGATGCTCAGGGTGTCAGGCAGGTTGATGGTCGGAGGCTCAGCGAAGGATGGCGATTCCATGGCGGGCGCGCCGGGCAGGGGCGTGCCCGCCAGGTCCTGCAGGCTGTCGAGATCGAGCTCTTCCAATTCGAGGTGCACATCGCCCAAGGCCGGCGCGGACGGCCCTGGCTCGGGGCTCGGCGCGAGTTCACCCGCCGATTCGAAATCAGGCACGAAGGCTGGCTCGAGCGCCACGGAGGCCGGCTCCTCCGGCCAGAGGTCCTCGGCGGTCAGCACCAGGAGATCGTCTTCCAGCTCCGGTTCGGGCAGCTCCGCCACGGCGGGGAAGTCCTGGTCTGTCATCGGCCCAGCTTGCGGCCCCGATGGTGGCTCAGACGGGTGCACAGATGGGAGCTCCGGTTCCAGGGACGGCTCGGGTTCGGGCCGGAACTCGGGCAGTACCGCTTCGGCGCGGGCCACCAGGTCCCGGGCGGGCGTCGCAGGCACGGTGCTGAACGGGGAGGGGCCGGGAGGCGGCACGGGCGTGGCCAGCAGGGCCTTCACGCGGTCCCCCAGCTCGCGGAGCTCGATGGGCTTCTTCAGGAAACCCTGGATGGGCGCCTTGGCCAGCTTGGAGGGATCCACCGGGTCGAGCACGCCCGCCATCAGGGCGATGGGCATGCGGGCCGTCTCGTCCATGCCGCGCAGCCGTCCAAGCAGGGTCCAGCCGTCCATGCCCGGCATGGCCGTGTCCACCAGGGCCACGTCGAAGCGTTCGCCGCGCCCGATGCGGTCCAGGGCCTCCGCCGCGGAGTCCACGCACACGAGCTCCACGTCCGTGGGAGCCAGGAGGGACTCGGCAATCCTGTGGATGCTTGGATTGTCGTCCACGAGGAGGAGACGGGGCATCGGGAACCTCGGGAAGCCGGGAGGAAGAAAGAGTGCTGGGCACAACGCTACCAGAAATGCGCACAGCCATAGCAACGGATCGGATCAGCGCAGCAGCTTCCTGAGGATCCGCACCCGTTCGACATCCACCAGGCGCACCAGCAGCACCCGGTCGCCCACCCAGATCCATGCCACGCCCAGCGGCTCCCGGAGCGCCACCTCAGGGCCCCGGGGGAGCCAGCCCTTGACCGAGGCGCGGAGCCCCACCGCCGCGCGCCATTCAGATCGGTACGTCTCGAACAGCGCCTGACGCTGGCGCTCCGGCGGCAGGGCGCTCTCGTTCCAGCGCTGGTCCCAGGCATCGAAAGCGCCATTCTCGCGCCAAGCCCAGGCTGCGTCCCAGGCGGGCCAAGGCAGGGCCTCCGCCGGTACCGGCGACCATTCCACCCTGCCCACGGGACTGGTGCGCCGCTGCATCTCCTCCTCGGGCCCCGGACCGGAGGGCACCGGACGCACAGGCTCGGCGAGGCCCATCCGCTGCGGCGGCTGCGCAGCGAGCAGGCCTGCGCCCGCAGCCTGACGGCGCCACTTGCCGCCCTCAAGGGACCAGGCCGTCCAGCCCTGGGCGCCCCCATGCCAGAGGCGGTCCGACCGCGGGAACCACAGCCCGTCCCCGGCATGCCAGGGAATCTCCAGGCGGGCCCCGGGCAGGTCCCGGCCGTCCTCAGAAAGCGCCTCGGCCCGCGTGGCCACGCCCCGGGGCGGCGACGGCAGGCCCGGCTCGTCCCAGGCCGCGAGGGTGGCTTCCCCGCCATCGCCCTCCAGGGGCAACGCGCTCAGGAGGAATCGGGTGTCGCCCCTTCCTTCCATGGGTTCGAAGAACCCGATGAGGGCCGCCCGGCCATCCCAGCTGAAGCGGCTCCAGGGGCCGGACTGGGTGGACCAGAGCACCCGGCCTTCGGGCACTTCCAGCAGCCGCGTCTCGAAGCGGTCCGGGTCCATCTGGAGGGTGACGAGCAGCCGGTTTCCCTTCGCGGGGTCCAGCCGGGCCGAGCAGAGGGGCGCGTCGAAGCGGTAGCGGCGCCATTCCAGGCCCTTCCACAGCACCACCTCGCTGCGCCCGCCAGGGCCATTCAGCGCCAGGCCCTGGTCGCCGAGGTAGGGCGAGGCCGGCTCCCAGGGCGTGCCGAAGCCCCCCTCGAAAGGCCATGCCTCGGGCTGATCGGGATCGCGCGTGCCCTGGAAGCGCGGCGACCACCCGTCCTCCAGGCGCAACTCCGCCAGGGACTCATAGCCGCCCAGGTTCATGACCATCGGCGCGCCTTCCACCGCCACCCCACCGGCGCTCACGGGGCGCGGCGCCTGCACCACCGCGAAGAGCAGCAGCATGGCGGCGATGAAGAGCGTGGCGATGATGTACCGTTGGGGGATCACGGGGGGCCCGGGAGTTGGTTCCATCATGCCCCATCCCCCGGGCGGAGGCCGGTCCGAGATGAAGCCCAAATCCACCGTGGAGACCGAACTGAAGCTGCGCATCCCGGCCACGGGGCCCTTCCGCCCGCTGCTCGAAGCCCTGGGGTTCCAGGAAGTCGTTCCCGCCCAGGCCGAACTCAGCGTCCTCTGGGACCGGGAGGGCAGCCTGCGCGACGCGGGTTCGGCCCTGCGCACCCGCCGCTTCGCCGGCCGGACGCGCCTCACCTGGAAGGGCCCCAAGGTGCCCGATGCCCTCCTGAAGATCCGCCCGGAATTCGAGACCGGCATCGAGGACGGCGAGGCCCTCGAGGCCATCCTCCGTGCCCTGGGCTTCGAGCCGGTGATGCGCATGGAGAAGGTCCGTGCCGTCTGGGAGCGCGCCGAGCTGGAGGCCTGCCTGGACGAGACGCCCTTCGGCTGCTACCTGGAACTGGAGGGCGATCCCCAGGCTATCCGCGCCGCCATGGAGGGCGTGGGCCTCGCCCCCGACCGGGCCGAAACCCGCAGCTACCCGGAGCTGTACCGGGCGCACGGGCTGGGATAGCGCTTCAGCGAAAAGCACCACCAACCGCAGAGGACCAACCCTCCGTGCGAGTGGGCGCGACGGTTTAGACCTTCAGCACCCGCTCCAGATCCTCGATCAGGTCCTGCACGTCCTCGACGCCCACGCTGAGGCGCAGCAGGTTGTCGTTGATGCCCAGACGCTGCCGATCGGCTTCGGGCACGCTGCCGTGGGTCATGCTGGCCGGGTGGCAGACCAGGCTCTCCACGCCGCCGAGGCTTTCCGCCAGTGAGAAGACCTTGAACGAGGACGCCATGCGCCGCGTGCGCTCGGCGTCGCCGGTATCAAAGCTCACGATGCCCGAAAATCCCTTCATCTGCTGTTTGGCCAGGGCGTGCTGGGGGTGGGATTCCAGGCCGGGGTAGTAGACGGCCTTCAGGTCCTTGCGGGCTTCCAGCCACCGGGCGATCTGCAGGGCGCTGGCATTGTGGCGCTCCATGCGCAGATGCAGGGTCTTGGTGCCCCGCAGGATGAGCCAGGATTCCATGGGCGAGAGGATGCCGCCGGCGGCCTTCTGATGGAACCGCAGGCCCTCGGCGATGTCGTCGCGGTTGGTGATGGCGATGCCGCCGATGGAGTCGCTGTGGCCGTTGAGATACTTGGTGGTGGAGTGGAACACCAGGTCGGCGCCCATGTCGAGGGGCCGCTGGTTGTAAGGGGTGGCGAAGGTGTTGTCCACCGCCAGCACGGCCACGCAGCGGGCCTCGGTCATGACGCGCCGCACGCCGGGAATGTCGGTGATCCCGAGCATCGGGTTGGTGGGCGTCTCCAGCATCACCAGCCTGGTGTTGGGCCGCAGCGCCGCCTTGAAGGCCGCGAGGTCGCCCGTGTCCACCTGGGTGTAGGTGAGGCCGAAGCGGGTCATCACCTTGTCCAGCAGGCGGAAGGTGCCGCCGTACACGTTGTCCCCCAGCACCACGTGATCGCCGCTGGACAGCTGCTCGAAGATGGCCTGCACCGCCGCCATGCCCGACCCGAAGGCCATGCCGTGCTTCCCGCCCTCCAGGGCCGCGAGGTTGCCTTCCAGGGCGTCGCGGGTGGGGTTGCGCACGCGGGCGTAGTCGAAGCCCTTGTTGATGCCCAGGCCTTCCTGGATGTAGGTGCTGGTGAAGTAGACCGGCGTCATGATGGCGCCGTTGGTGGGATCCGGCGCCTGGCCGGCGTGGATGCAAAGGGTGTCGAAACGGGCTTCGTGGGTCATGGCGCTATCCTTCACGGGTTCCTAAGCATGAAGGGATGTCGCCATGAGGGAAAGCCTCCGCTCCGCCCTGGTCCTGTCCGCCCTCCTGGGAGGCCTCCTCGCTTGCCGAACTGACAAGCCGGAGGACCAGGTGAAGCGGGCCTTCGAAACCTGCCGTCTCGCCGTGGAGGCGGGCGACGCCGCCGGGGCCACCGCCCCCCTGGATCCGTCCTTCCGAGGCCCCGATGGCATGGACAAGCCCACGGCCCGCCTCTTCCTCATGGGCACCTTCCGGCAGGAGAAGGTCGGCGTGACCGTGCTCCGCAATGTGGTGACGGTGCGCGGGAATGATGCCAACCAGGAGGTGGACCTGGTTCTCACCGGGCGCAGTGGCGGCCTGCTGCCCCAGGACGCCTCGCAGCGCTCCTTCCAGCTGCGCTGGCGCAAAAGCGGGGGCGACTGGAAGCTCGCGGAGATTCAGTCCCTGGACGGGCGCTGAATCCTGCGGAGGCTCAGAGCCCCAGGTACTCCATGAACTCACCGTGCTGATCGAAGGGCAACCGGCAGGCCTGCATCTCCTCTCGCACCATTTGGTCGCAGCGGGTCACGGCCTTCAGGGCCGAGGGGGCGATCCCTGTGTCCCGCGCATGGCGCAAGGTCTGCATGACCGCGTCCAGCCGCCCCAGGCGATAGTGGGTCACCATGAGCATCGCGTGAGCCTTGACATTGCCTGGGTCGATCTCGAGCGCCTGAAGCAGCTGATGGCGGGTGGTCTCCAGCACGTCCTGCCGGACCTCGGCGCGACCATAGGGCCCGGTGCCCCCAGGCGCCTGGGGCTGGCGAACGATCGGGGCCTTGGCCAAGGGAAGGTGGGGGTGCAGCGCCGAGGAGGTGGGCGGGCGGATGAACGAGCCGCTGCCCGTCGTGCCTGACGCAGAGGGAGTGGGCACCCCCCTGGGCCGCACCACGGACATGCCCCGGGGCGGCGTGGGCGGCGCGGGGGCCTGGGACGCGGGTGGGCGCCTGATCTTGAGGGCCGTCGTGGGCCGCTCCTGCTCCCAGCGCCAGGCCGTATCCTTGGCCGACCGCAGCACCGTCGCCAGATCCTCCGCAGTCTGGAACCGGTTGGAGGGATCCTTGGCGAGCGCATGCAACAGCACGCCCTGCACATCCCGGCTGATCCCCTGGAAGGCCGTGGGCGGAAGGGGCGGCGGTGTCTCATGGAGCAAGCGGTAGATGACGGAGCCGGGGCTGGGCCCGTCGAAGGGCGGGATGCCCGCGAGGGCCTCGTAGAGGATCACGCCCACCGCGAACAGGTCGCTGCGGGAATCCGGGCGCCCGCTCTGCAGGTATTCCGGCGCCATGTAGTTCACCGTGCCGAAGACCGTGCCCTCGTCGGTGGTGTCCGAGTTGATGACTTTGGCCACGCCGAAATCCAGCACCTTCGCCTGGAGCCGCTTCCCGTCCCACACCACCCGGATGTTGGAAGGCTTGATGTCGCGGTGCAGGATCTGGTGGCGATGGGCCACGGCCAGCCCGTCGCAGACCTGGGCCAGCACCTCCAGCGTGTCCCGGGGCGTCAGGGTGCCGGCGCGGATGAGCGTCCCCAGATCCTCGCCCTTCACCAGCTCCATGGCGAGGTAGAGCACGCCCTGCTCCTCCCCCATCTCGTGGACCGTGACGATGTTCGGATGGTTCAGCACGCCCGCCGCCCGGGCCTCGGTGGCGAAGCGCTCCCGGGCTTCGGGCCCCATGCCCGCCGAGGTGTGGATGACCTTGATGGCCACTTCCCGGCCAATGATCGGGTCGCGGCCCAGGTAGACCTCGCCCATGCTTCCCTGGGCGAGAAGCCGAACGATTTCAAACTTGCCAAGGCGCGTCAGCACGGGATTCCCGGTCGATGGTTGTCCGAATCATCGGACGCGGGGCGGCCTCCGTCCAGGGCTTTTTGACCCGGCGCGTGGCCCACCTGTGTCACGCGCCCTGGGCCCGCAACCAGGCTTCATCCCGCACAGGGATCCCCAGCGATTCAGCTTTGGCCAGCTTGGAGCCGGCCTTCTCTCCCGCCAGCAGCAGGGTGGTCTTGGGTGACACGCTCCCCGTCACTTTCGCACCCAGGCGCTTCAGCCACGCCTCGGCCTCTTCCCGGGAGAGGGATGGCAAGGTGCCGGTGACCACGGCCACTTCGCCGGACAGGGGCAGGCCAGAATGATCCCGGGGCGCCGGCGCCGCGGGCTGCACCTCCAGCGCCGCCAGCCGCGTCGGCAGGTCCGGGTGCAGCGCGGCGAAGGCCCGCAGGGCGGCGGCCACCTTCGGCCCCACCTCCTCCACCGCCTGCAGGCGCTGCTCATCGGCGGCCCACAGGCTTTCCAGCGAAGGGTAGGCCTCGGCGAGAAGTTCCGCCGTGCGGGCTCCCACCATCGGAATGCCAAGGGCGTGAATCCAGCGGGAGAGCGGCTTGACGCGGGCGGCCTCCATCGCGTCGAGCAGGTTCTGCGCGGACTTCTCCGCCATGCGGTCGAGGCTCGAGAGGTACGCCAGGCCCGAGCGGGGATCCGCCAGAAGCGTGAACACCTCCCAGGGCTGTTCGAAGCGGCCAGAGGCCACCAGCTGCTCCACCAGCGCCTCGCCCATGCCCTCGATGTCCAGGGCCGAGCGGCCGCCGAAGTGCAGCAGGCGAGCCACGAGCTTGGCGGGGCACTCCGGGTTGAGGCAGCGGATCGCCACCTCGGCGTCGTCGGCCTTGCCCACCTCGCCAGCGCACACCGGGCAGGTTTCCGGAACGACGGGCGCCGGCAGGTCCCGGGTTTCTTCCCCCGGCACCAGGGCCACCAC
>Ga0316605_10000352_pt1 | contig 35838 bp, 29 predicted proteins | sample OWC_soil_day20_n_FD_207666 | JGI IMG/M metagenome (GOLD analysis project Ga0316605, IMG submission 207666) | Wetland soil microbial communities from Old Woman Creek delta, Ohio, United States - OWC_soil_day20_noCT | ecosystem: Environmental > Terrestrial > Soil > Wetlands | place: USA: Ohio...
TCCTCGTTTCGCTGCAAGGGTCTGATCGGCCGGGCAGTAGCTCCCAAGGTCGCTCTGCCCGATCCGTCATCCCCTAAGCAGCTCAACTTGCGGGGTATTTGACCTGCGACCTAATGCGGGGACTGGGGACTGGTGAAGGGAGACTGGAGAAATTCGACGAAAAAAGTTCGACGAAATTCTTTAAAATGCTAATCTGCAGACCGCTGACTGCAGTCTGCTGTCTTAAAGTAGCTCCGAGGGTGCGTTATATTAGTATTTAGCAAATAACCAAACATGCTATTTTTTGAAGTATTGATATCTATTCTGATAAATGATTGGTACAGATCCTTAGCAGAATCAGTATTTTATAGATTTTACTAAAACAGAATATTTTACAAAAATCGCCACCAACCTTTTAATAGAATAGTAAAATGAAGTCGATTGCTAGTGTGCTCGAATGCTCATGTGCTCAATTTTTCATTTTTCATTCTTTTTCACACAAAGAACACTAAGAAATTTCACTCAGAGTTCTCTGAGATAAAATTTCTTAGTGTTCTTAGAGGTGAAATTATAAAGTTAAAAAAATAAAGTATTTAAAAAAAGTGTATATTGGTTGTAATGGGTTCCACTATATTATAAGGTAAAAGACACAATTCACAAACATCAAACTTTAAACATCGAACGTTTAACGTAAAACGTTTAACGTTTAACATCGAACGTCTCAATAACAAAATAATGCTAAATGTTTGCGATTACATTAATGGTTATTATCGTTCTGATCAGTCCTTTTAAACTGTTTTCATCACTTTTCATAGTTTTCATTTTCATTGTACAAGAGTATGAATCAGTCATATAGATTTCAAAATTGTCCCCAAATTGATCCCAGCTATTCATCACTTTTGTACCTTCTTCTCCCATATTTGTAAACCATTTTTGTGGATATTTCGTAGTATTCAATTCCATATACCCATACGCAGAATATTTTTTAATCGAGGAAGCAAATTTTGTGGTACTCATATTTTTGGGTCCATAACTGCCACTCTTGAATCCGGAAATAGTGGTTAAGTCATTGGTAATTAAACACATATTGTTGTTGTATTGGTAATATAGTGAAATGCCGATTGGAGTAGCAACCTCTTTAAAATCAGGGTGTTCTTTCACCATTTCTTTGGGAATTAAAGTTACAATTTTATCCAAAAATTGTGAGTTTTTGAGATCAAATGCAACCCCAAATAATGGTAAAGTAACAGGTTCGTCACTATTGGGTAAAATAATCTCTGCACCACCCATTAAGTTAATCATAAAACTACCCCCTAAACCGGCGAATAGTTCCTTGAATGAGATCCCTAAATTCTTTTCTAAATCTATGAATTCTTGATTGGTTGCATATAGTTCATCCCACGCTGCAACGGCTGCATTCATATTACTACTTGCCGCAAAAAATCCAAGAGAATTTTCAGGAAAATAGTTCAAAATTTTCTCATTAAATTGAATTGGTTTGTTGCCGTATTTTTCATACATTTTTTTCATTTCCTCATTAGGGGTAAAATTAAATGTACTTACAATCTCCCCTTTTTCAAAAGTTACGTTTCCGGAAAAATAGCTGTCAAAAATGTTATATTTTAGATTTTTAATAAGTTCCTGATAATCGGGAACACTTTTTATAATATTCGTAGATCCCCAGATTCCAATATCTTTTTTATCCTTATAGAATTTATTAAATTCCTCATTTTTAGATATTTGGTCATTTTCGTTTAATGCAAATAATAATGTTACCTGAAAATCAATTTTTTCAGAACTAATATCATCAGTTGCAAAAATTAGTATGGCCTTGTCTTCATCCCAGGCTATAACCACATTGTCATCAACTTTACAATAGCTGGTACTGATATTTTTCACAATTTGAGGGTTATAATCAGCAGTTTGATTTGCTTCAAATATAAAATCATTAAATTTATTATTGTCATTTAATTCCATAGATAAGCAAAAATAGTTCGTATTTGGAGTTTGACTCAGATGGTAAAAAAAGATATCAGATTTAAGATTAATACCGGTTTCAGTTGGATCTTTGATTATTTTATCCATCAATTTACCTGATGCGGGATCTTCACTCTTGATATCATTAATGATGGTAGTAAAGTTTGGATCATCCATCAGTTTATCCAATTCCCCTTTTTCAATGAGTGCTTTGGGATTAAATACCATCACCAAATTACTTGTTTTTGGAATCAGGGTTAAACTTTTCGACGGACGATTGCAAGATGAAAGGATGAGACTCAATCCAATCAACAACAAAAATAGATTTTTGATTCTTGTGAAATTTTTCATAATTTTAGATTTAATGGAATTATTAATAATAAAAGTAATTAAATTCGAAACGTGTAATGATCCTTCCCCATGCAAAAACAACGAGCAAAGATAATGATTTTTTTATTCTGATATTTTTTTTATTTTTGCAAAAAATTACACATTATGAAAAATCGAATTCTATTTCCCTTAGTCTGTTTCCTTTTATTATTAAACACAAATCTTAAAGCGCAAGAATTTAAGTATGGATTGGTTGGAGGTGTTGATGTTACAAATGTCAGATATATTAATACATCAGAATTTTACGATTTTCCGAGTCCTTATAATCCTATGATTTCATTTAACATAAACGGATATGTTGGGTATAAAAGTTCAGGATTCTGGGGATTTTCTGCGGAACCTGGCTTCATTCAAAAAGGGGGAAAACAGAAGTATTCACATTTAGGTAATCTTATCGATGTGAGATTTCAGTTTCATTATATTCAACTTCCCATTTATGCTGATTTTTATATCCATAAAAGGTGGTCTATATCAGTAGGTCCTGAATTTGCCTATTTGGTTCATGCCAACGTTAAAGCTCCAGATATTTCAAATGAAATGTCTCTGAAAAATTTTGATAGATTTGAACTTTCTGGATCAGTAGGGGTTAACTTCAAAATCAATAAACATTTTGATATTGGGTTGAAATACAACCATGCTTTCACCTCTTTTGACGAAATTATATGGACCGACGTGTGGGGATATCCTCATGGAGAATCGAAAGAATACAATTTTTATTTCCAGACCTTTGTCAGATTTAAGATATAAATGTAAGAACAAAAATTAATAATTTATGTCTGATTTTTGGGATCAAAAATTTAATGAAGTGAAAACAATGTGGGGGTTACAACCTTCAGATTCCGCTATTTTTGTTAATGATTTTTTCTTACAACAAAATATTAAAGATATTTTAATTCCCGGTGTGGGATATGGAAGAAATGCAAAACTATTTCTTCAAAATGGAATACAAGTTACAGGGATTGAAATTTCAGAATTTGCAATCAGTTTGGCGAAAAGTGAATTACATTTAGACTTTCCTATTTATCAGGGATCAGTAAACGATATGCCTTTTGATCGTAAAAAATATGAAGGAATTTTTTGTTATGCTTTGATTCATTTGCTGAATAAAAGAGAGCGTAAAAATTTGATAGAGAATTGTTTCAATCAGTTGCAAGATAATGGATACATTTTTTTTGTCGCGATATCCAAAAAAACAAGTTTGTATGGATCCGGAAAACAAGTAAGCAAGGATAGATTTAAAATGGAGAAAGGATTACATGTTTACTATTATGATGAAGAATCAGCTACAAAAGAGTTTAAAAACTATGGATTGATTGATGTTCAAGAGATTGATGAACCCATAAAATTTATGGAGAACCAACCCCCTCTTAAATTTATCATGATAAAGTGTCAAAAGACGGCAGAAAAATGAAAAATGAAAAATGAAAAATGAAAAATGAAAAATGAATAATGTGTCAAGGTGCAGGGAGTTTCAAGTTTGCAAATTACAAACTGATAACTGAAACCTGATAACTGATAGCTGACACCTTTTCGCCTTGCGCCTTTTGCTCTTCGCCCAATTAGCTTATTAGCTTATTATCACATTAGCTTATTATTTTCTGGCACGATATTTGTATAATACATTTAAATTTGACTTTGAAGGTTTCATTTTTATTTCGTACTTTTGCAACCTCTAAATTTTAAATATAATAAAAACATAAAATTATAATATAATGAACGTTAAACACGAAATGAGTGATGCTCTTGTTCAAGAGTTAGTGATTGAAATCGCAAAAGATGATTACATTGCAGAGGTTGAAAAAGAATTAAAAAAACATAGAAAAACTGCACAAGTGCCCGGTTTTCGCGTTGGAAATGCTCCAATGCCGATGATCAAAAGATTGTATGAAAAACATTTGATCTCTGATGAAGTGAATAAACTAACCAGTAATACTTTGTATAACTACTTCGAAGAGAATAAGATAGATACTATTTTTGAACCAATGGTTATTGATGAAAAATCAACCATTGATTTCGAAAATTCAGATCATTTTGTGTTTACTTTTGAATTCGCTATCCGCCCAACATTTGAATTAGATCTTGCCTCTCTTCCTGTGGTGAAAACATATCAGGTTTTGGCTGACCAAAAACAAATTGATGAGTACGTAAGCCAAATTCGCAAAAGACAAGGAGAATATTCAAATCCTGATTCTATCGGTGATGATGATTATGTGACCCTTCATGCCAATGATCAAACTTTCAATTTCTTCTCCAATGATCTTTCTGATGCCGGAAAAGCGATCTTTGTTGGAAAAAGTTTGAACGAAAAAATTGAAAATGTTTCTTTAAAAGAAGCTTTCGCCAATGAAATGATCCTTAAAAAAGCGTTAAGATTAACAGATGAAACTTACAATGTTGATGATACTTACACATACAATGTAGAGATTGGATCTATTGGCAGAGTGGGAATGGCTGAAATTAATGATGAGTTCTTCGCCAAAGCATTCCCTGATGGTTCAGTTACCAATATGGAACAATTAGAAGCTTATGCTGCCAGTCAAATTACCGCTCAATGGAAACAGGAAACAGATCGTAAATTTATGAATGATGCGATCACAACCATCATTGACCATACTAAAATGGATCTTCCTGAGGCATTTATCAAAAGATATATCTTAAAACATGCTAATGAACCGATCACCGATGAGAAATTAGAAGAGGAGTATCCTAAATATTTGAACTCATTCAAATGGCAATTGATTGAAAATAGAATAGCAGAAACAGAGAATCTTCAAGTTTCTATGGAAGATGTGGAAGCATATATCCGCAATTTCTATTATCAAAGCTATTTCAAAAACTTCAATCAGGAAGATGTTGCTGACAGATTGAACGAATTAGTGAAAGAACAATTGAAAGATCAAAAACAAGTGAAAGCATTATATGATCAGTTGTTTGATGAAAAAATGATGCAGGTTTTGGATCAAAAAATGAACATCGAAAGAGCATCCGGTGATATTCAGGGATTTATTGAATATATTTCCGGTCAAAAAATGGAAACAGAAGAGAAACCAAAAAAAACCAAAAAAGCGGTAAAATCAGAAGAACCAACTGAAGAAACCGAAAAACCAAAAGCCAAGAAAACAACCAAAAAGAAAGAAAATGAATAGTAATGAATTCAGAAATTATGCCCTCAAACATAGAGGCATAAGCAGCATGAAATTACACAGATATGAATCTGTGGCTGAAGGATATATTACGCCTTACATCATTGAAGAACGCCCCATGAATATCACTCAGTTGGACGTGTTCTCCAGATTAATGAAAGATAGAATCATCTTCCTCGGAGTTCCGATCTATGATGATGTTGCCAACATCATTCAAGCACAACTTCTGTTTTTGGAATCTCAGGATTCTGAAAGAGATATTCAAATCTATTTAAACTCACCTGGTGGTAGCGTTTATGCAGGATTGGGAATCTATGACACCATGCAATACTTAAAACCTGACATTTCTACAATATGTACGGGAATGGCAGCTTCTATGGCAGCCGTTTTGTTATGTTCAGGTACTACAGGAAAAAGATTTGCTTTGCAACACTCCAGAGTGATGATTCACCAACCGATGGGTGGAACACAAGGTCAAGCCTCCGATATCGAAATCGAAGCTCGTGAGATTCAGAAATTGAAAAAGGAATTGTACGAAATTATCGCCCACCACGCAGGTAAAGATTACGAACAAGTGTGGAAAGATAGTGATCGTGATTACTGGATGATTGCATCTGAAGCGAAAGAGTATGGTATGATTGATGATATCCTTAGACAAGAAAAACAATAATGGCCAAAGGAAATCAACAAAAATGTAGTTTTTGCGGTAAACCCATTAGTACCAAAGAGTTATTGATTCATGGCTATGAGGCATCTATTTGTGAAGAGTGCGTAGAAACTGCAAAAAATATTGTAGATGAACATCAGACCAGCACTAGGAAGAAAGAAGTATTGGCCTTAAAACTACTCAAACCCATCGAAATTAAAGCAAAACTCGATGAGTATGTTATTGGTCAGGATGATGCAAAAAAAGTCATTTCCGTAGCCGTTTATAATCATTATAAAAGATTGATGCATGCTCAGAAAGAGGAAAAAGAAGTGGAGATCGATAAATCCAACATCATCTTAGTAGGGGATACCGGTACGGGAAAAACACTGATAGCTCGCACAATTGCAAAACTTTTAGATGTCCCATTCTGTATTGCTGATGCTACTGTTTTTACTGAAGCCGGTTATGTCGGAGAAGATGTGGAAAGTATCTTAACCAGACTTTTACAAGCAGCTGACTACGATGTAAAAAGAGCAGAAAGAGGGATTGTATTTATTGACGAGATCGATAAAGTGGCCCGAAAAGGGGGCGATAATCCTTCCATAACACGTGATGTTTCCGGTGAGGGTGTTCAGCAATCTTTATTAAAACTCTTAGAAGGATCAGTAGTAAATGTACCTCCTGCCGGTGGAAGAAAACATCCGGAGCAAAAGTTTATCGAAGTAAATACCCAAAATATTCTTTTTATTGGAAGCGGTGCATTTAACAGCCTCGATAAAATTATTGCAGAAAGATTAAATACCAATAAGATCGGTTATAACCAAAAAAATAGAGTGTTGGATAAAAACAATATGTTGCAATATATCACCGCTCAGGATTTGAAATCTTTTGGTTTAATTCCTGAATTGTGTGGTCGTTTCCCAGTGCTTACCTACATGTCAACTCTTGATAGAAACGCACTTATCCGCATCTTAAAAGAACCTAAAAATGCCCTCATAAAACAATACGAACATCTATTTGAATTTGATGGTATTAAACTCTCTTTTACAGATGATGCCATCGATTATATCGTGGATAAAACCGTTGAACTAAAATTAGGGGCACGTGGTTTGCGCTCTGTTATGGAGAAAATTATGACTCATGCGATGTATGAATTTCCTTCTGCTGATATTAAAAAAATTGCTATTGACAAAAAATATGCTATCGAACAGTTTGGAGAAGAGCAAGTTTAATTGATTTCTTAATAATTGTTTACAGGCATTCGTATTTAAAAAAAATGAATTATCTTTGCATCTTCATATCATCTCTGTGAAGATGCTTTTTTTTGACTAGATGGATAAAACACCTACTATTGCTAAATGGATGTGGTTTCGCAAGATTTTTTTCTTTGCTTTCCTTTTCATTCTTCTTTTTTTACCCCCGGTAAATTTTCCGGGATTTCAATTTAAATTACAGTTCATAGACTTTTTCATTCCATTTATGCTGTTTTGGCTTATATGGAAAAAATATCGCCTTTTTAAATTGGTGTATGTTAAAAACCTTATCGTTTTTATTGGAGTTATCATCTTCAGTATCCTTTTAAATTTTAGACATAATTCGTTTAATGATCTCTTTGAAGTGTACGATATCGTTAAGTATATTGTTGTTTTTCTGGTATTTAAAGAAATTTATCAACCCCAAATTAAACAATTGGCTATTGATATCGCTTTTGTACTATTAATAGTGTTTAATTTGATGCACTATCATGATATTTTTGGTTTTAATGAACACATAATGCCTTTGTATTGCGGGGAACACAGTATTCATCTGCTCACATTCGGCTATAATTCTATCGGGGAACCCGCTACTAAGAGGATGTTGGGATTGATTGGAAATCCGAATAATAATGCTATCCTATTCATGATCTTTTTGATCCATTATCTTCCTAAAAAGGGATGGTCCACTAAAGAAATGTTGTTTTTTTATGCCGCAGTCATTGCAGTTTCTGCTTGTCAATCGAGAACAGGAATCATTGCCTTTGCCGCAATTTTTGTAGTCAATTTTATTATTGTGAAATGGAAATGGTGGAAAATTGCAATTCACACATTTTTTGTGGTTCTACTATTGCTGCTCTTCTTTAACTTAGAAGCTTTTTCTGAGTATCTTCATCTTGATTTTTTAGCAAGAAAAAAACAAAATAAAGATTATATCATGTCTTTGTTTAACGATGAAGCATTTCAGGGCAACTCGTGGCAAAAAAGATTGGAAATATGGGAGGATCTTTTATTGGAGTCATCTAAAAAGCCCATTTTTGGTCATGGCCCAAGAAAAAACCATTTCTATTCCTCTCAGTTGTATTCTGAGAATGAGTATGTATTGATCCTATGGAGATTTGGTATAATTGGTTTATTTTTTTATTTATGTATTTACTTAATCCCAATAAAACAAACCCTCAAATTAGCCCGAAGTGAAATTGATTCAAAAAATATATTGTTATTAATCGGATTGTTTTTAATCACTTCAATAACAAATGTTCCCTTATCCAATACTATTTTAGCTCCATTTTTCTTCTTGCTTATGGGTAGTTATTATGCCACTCATGATATCTCATCATTATTAGGATGGATGAAAAATATTAAAAATGTAAGGATTCAAAAAGCAACTTCTAATGAATAGAATTTTTAACTCCTTTGTTTATAGATTACATCGCTTTTTTGCTCGCTTAAGTGCTCCAGTGATGGTGTATGGATACAAAAGATTTGATGGACTTTTTCTTAAAAATACCAGAATCAGCACATCCACAATTATTGTATCTCCTGAAAATTTAATGATTGAAGATCATGTTTTTATAGGTCACTATAATTTTATTGAAGCATCAGGTTCTCTGACTATCCAAGAAGGGGTACAGATTTCCAATTTTGTTTCGATCTCAACTCATTCTATGCACAATGCGATCAGATTGTATGGTAAGGATTTTAGAACTGTTAAAGAGAAATCAATTCTTGAAAAAGGTTCAATTTCTATTGGTGCCTATTCATTTATTGGCCCCCATAGTGTAATATCACCCAAAACCAAAATCGGAAAAGGCTCCATCGTTTCAGCTTATAGTCATGTAAACGGTGTTTTTCCCGATTTTTCTGTTATCGCCGGTAATCCTGCAAAGGTGGTGGGTTCAACTCAAAAAGTGGATGAAGCATTTCTCAGTTGGAATCCGCTGTATCGGAGTACTTATTTCAATCAAGAATTTCTGGAACATGACAAACCTGTTTAAACCGAAATTTTCATCGGAATTTGTTCGCAATTCATTAACCATTTTTTCTGGGAATGTGGTTGCTCAGGCAATCCCTTTCCTTGCAGAACCTGTTTTAGCAAGGTTATATAATCCTACAGATTTTGCTGTACTCGCTGTTTATTTGTCTGTGGCCAATCTGTTTTCTATCATTGCAACCGGTCGCTATGAAATGGCCATAATGCTTCCTAAAGAAGATAAAAAAGCAGTCAATGTTTTAGGCCTTTCGGTATTGATTAGTATTGGTGTTAGTTTGCTCTCATTTCTGATAGTTTGGATTTTTAACTCCCGAATCTGTAAAATCTTAAATAACGAGGATGTCTCATCCTATTTGTATTTGGTTCCCCTATCTGTTATATCTGTTGCCTGGTATCAAATTTTCAATTATTGGAACTCCAGAAAAAAGAGATTTAAAAATGTGATGTTTTCAAAAACTACACAAAGTGTTACCAATGTGTTAGTTAATTTAGGTTTCGCTATCAAATCTTTAGGATTGGTGATGGGGCAGTTTTTAGGGTACCTTTTTGGAAGTTTTGTGTTATTGTTCTCCTTCTTAAGGAAAGATAAAGATAAATTGACTCAGATTTCACGAAAAGATATGAAGGAGGTTGCAGTTCAATATCAAGATTTTCCTAAGATCAATTCAATTCATGCTTTTGGAGATGTATTAAAACAAAGTGGTGAGGTATTCCTTCTTTCCTATTTTTATTTTAAAGATAAAGTGGGATTACACTCTCGGACTTTACGTTTGCTTTTTGCTCCATCGTCCATGATTGGAAGTGCAGTTGGGCAGGTTTTCTATCAAAAAGCTTCAGAAACATATCAAAATGGAGGAGATTTAAGAGGATTACTGATCAAAGTATTAAAAACGATGGCTCTTATTGCCTTTCCTGTATTTTTGACTGTTGCCCTTTTTGGTGATGATCTTTTTGCCTGGTTTTTGGGAGAACCTTACCGAATGGCAGGGGCTTATGGCAGATATCTGGCTCCGTGGCTCTTTTTTAACTTTATTACTATGCCTGTTTCTCAAATTCCTTTAATTGTTTCCAAACAAAAAAAAGCATTTTTAATCAGCATTCTTGGACATACCATGTATCTTTCTGCTGTAATTATTGGAGGATTAAACAAAAATATTCTCTTAGGATTCATTTTATTAAGTATATTTTCAACACTTTATTATATCGGAATTATCCTTTGGTTTATTAAAATTTCAAGTATTAAAAAATCAGAAATAGTATGAAAAAGCTATTACTTATTGGGTCTAATTGTGTTCATACCTATAATTATTTTCATTTAATCAAATCATACTTTGATCAGGTGGTTTTAGTAACCGATGAGGAACATGAACTGAAAGATGATCACATTTCTGCCTACTATTATGTCAACTCCTCATTAAAAAAACTGAGTAATTATCAAAAAGCAATTCAGACCTATAAAGACATTCTTAAAACAGAAAAACCGGATATTATTCATATTCAGCAAATTAGCACTTATTCCTATTTGCTTTTAAGAGCTTTGAAAAGATCAAAATTACGCATACCCGTTGTGTTAACCACCTGGGGTAGTGATGTTTTGATTTTACCAAATAAAGGTTTTATATTTAAGAAAATGGTGCAATATGTTTTGAATCATTGTGATAGATTTACAACGGATGCTCAGTTTGTAGCTGATAAAATGCAGCAGTTGGCTCATAAACCATTACATACTGTGATTGCCAATTTCGGTATTAATATTGTAGATATTGAAATTGAAAAAGAGAATCTGATCTATTCGAACAGACTACACAAACCTTTATACAGAATTGATAAAATTATCATTGCTTTTTCAAAATTTGTAAAAGAGCATCCCGATTGGAAATTAGTAATAGGGGCAACAGGTACTGAAACAGATAAACTGAAAGATCTGGTGACTCAATTGGAATTAGATAATGAAATCACTTTTATTGGTTGGGTTGATGCGACCATTAATTCAAAAATGTACGCAAAATCAAAAATATGGGTTTCAATTCCGGAGAGTGATGCAACTTCCATCAGCTTACTTGAAGCGATGAGTTTGGGTTGTGTTCCGGTTGTTGTCGATTTACCGGCCAACAGAGAGTGGATTGAACATCATAAAAATGGAATTATTGTTCAGGATATTGATGCCAACTTTTTGGAGGAAGCTTTATCCCTCAATATGGAAGAAGCCGCTGTTATAAATGAACAGATTATCAGGGAGAAAGGAACTAGAGAAGTGAATAGACAAAAATTTATAAACATTTATGATCAAATTAGATAAAGAAAAAGAGACTTTGCTGATACCTTTATATGGAAAAGCAGTAGAAACCCAAAAGAAAAGGGCTATATTACATGATGTCAAAGCTTTGGAAATCATTAATAATATTGATTATGATTTTAGTAAACTCAGAATTCCTCAGAAAACTAATACCATGATGAGCTTAAGAGCTCGTTTAATTGATGATAGTTGCATTTCTTATCTCTATAATTCTGAAGATACATTAGCTATTCATTTGGGTTGTGGATTAGATAGCCGTTATAACAGAATTAACAATTCAACCGTCCATTGGATTGATTTAGATTATCCTGAAGTGATTGATATAAGAAGACAATTCTATCCTGAATCAGAAAATTATCGTTTAATGGGTTCATCAGTAACAGATTATGAATGGATTGAAAAAGTCCCACAACAATATAAAAATAATATAATCATTGCAGAAGGATTACTAATGTATTTATCTGAATCAGAAATAAAAACTCTATTTGAAAAATTAAAACAAAGATTAGGTTCATTTGTTATCATTTTTGACGCATTTAATAAGTTTACATCAAAAAAAGTAAATAACCATCCTTCAATAAAAAAAACCGGTGCGGAAATTAAATGGGGCTTAGATCATTCAGGTGAACTCGAAAAATGGAATCAGGATTATAAGCTGATAAAAGAAATTTACTTCACCTCAAATTCAATTTTGAAGAGAATGGGTGGTTTGAAATTCATAATTTATAGGATGTTACATTTCATTCCCTTAGCAAGGAATGCTCAAAAAATATTCATTTTTCAAATGTAAAGGGGTCGTTGATTAAATAACTAATAATCTATATCAATAAGTCCTTTGCATTAAAATAAAAACTAATAAGTATGAAAAAAATAGTATTTATTTTTATTTTAACCGGATTCATTTTTTATGGATTCAAAGGTTTTACTCAAGTTACCTCCAATAAAAATCTAATTGGTTTTTCTCTGGGTTTTATTCCCGCAGTTGAGAATGGTATCTATTTTGGAGAGCCGTGGGATTTTAACCCAAAACAGGAATGGAGTAATCCAATACAGCTTTTTTATGAAAGAGAGATTCACCAGATTTTCAGAATTGGAGGTTATGTAGGTTTTTGTAAAAACAATTTTTCTGCCGGATCTGCTGATATTTATTCATTCAAAAAGATCACTTTGGGTGTAAATGGTTTGCTGAAATATCCGAAAACAAAACTACATATACAAGTGGGTGGATTTTTTGGATATGGAATTATAGCTGCTAACAATTGGAATTACTTACAGGGTGTTGATTTTGGCGGACTTGTTGGTCCTGCATTTGAAACAAACAAATGGGGCGTATCTCTTCATATTATGGCTGGTTATGCTCCTTTCAATAGTAAAGGAACACCTGAAAAAGTATTACTGTATATTCCAACCCTCGCCTTAAAAGCCTATAAAAAATTCTAACACTATATAAATTTCCCTTTTCCCTTTCCCCTTTCTCCCTTCTCCCTTTGCCTTTTGCCTTTCGCCCTTCGCCCTTTGCCTTTTTTTTATTATATTTGCAGGTTAAAATTGCAATGATGGTAAATTCACTTTTCGAAAGTTTTAAACACGCTAACATATTGGTAATCGGTGATGTTATGATTGATGCTTATCTGAATGGAAAGGTATCCAGAATTTCACCCGAAGCACCCGTTCCAATTTTAAATGTTAAAGACCGCGATTATCGACTAGGTGGAGCAGCTAATGTGGCAGGAAATCTTAAAAAATTAGGAGCTAATCCAATCTTGTGCTCGGTTATTGGTCATGATGATAAAGGAAAACTTTTTATTGAAAATTTACTAAGTCAACAATTAGAAACTGTTGGTATTTTAAAGTCTGAGGAAAGAAAAACTACTATAAAATACAGAATCATTGGCAATAGAATGCAAATGCTTCGTATTGATGAAGAAGATGAGTTTCCTCTTACGAAGAATGAAAATGACCTGTTTATTGCTCAAATTAAAAAAATCTTGGCAACAACTAAAATTGATGCTATCATTTTTCAGGATTATGATAAAGGGGTTCTTAATAAAGAGAATATTCAGCAAATTGTTGAGATAGCCGGATCCAAAGGGATTCCAACAACTACTGATCCTAAAAGAAGAAATTTCCATTTCTATGATGGCGTGACCCTTTTTAAGCCCAATCTAAAAGAATTGTGTGATGCCCTCCATTTGAACCAGGATGAGATTACTATCCCCGATGTTCATCTGGCTGCCAAAAAATTTGCTGAAATGCACCATATTGATTTATTAATGGTGACTTTATCTGAAAAAGGGATCTCCATTTATGACAGATTAACAGATCAATTTTTTCATCAAAACGCTTTTATACGTGAAGTTAGCGATGTGTCAGGTGCCGGTGATACTGTAATTGCTGTCGCTACTTTGTGTGTTTGTAATGGTTTACCCGCTCATGAAGTGGCTCAGATTGCTAATCTGGCCGGTGGAATTGTTTGTCAGTTCGTGGGTGTTGTTCCTATTGATCCTGAAATATTATCCAAAGAATTGGAATCCCAATTTCCAAATCATACTAAATGAAAAACCTAATCGTTTAATATTTTTTTAAATGAAAATGAAAAAACTTACAATTATTCTGGTGTTACTCATGGTTCTTGTTTCCATGTCTGTTTCCGCACAAAAAAGATTTGGGGTTCCTAATCTTCTCAAATATGATAAACAACGGTTTCATTTCGGATTTCTTATTGGGTTTAATCAGTTCGATTTTTCAATTACCTCTAAACCAAATTTATCTGAATATGATTCTTTGATGAGTATTTATACCTCTCCTCTTACCGGCTTTAATCTGGCTATCGTTACCAATATGAGATTAGGCGATTATTTTGATTTACGTTTTATTCCAGGTTTAGCATTCGGAGACAGAGTCGTAAATTATTCCGTTAAATATTATGATGGGATAGAATATCCCACTAAAAAAAATATTGAATCTGTCTATCTGGATTTTCCACTGCTCGTAAAAATGAAATCTTCCAGAATGCACAATGTCAGAGCTTATGTAATTGGTGGAGCTCAATATAGCCTGGATTTAATTTCCAATGCCAGAAAACAGGAATCTAACCCCAGAGAAACCTATCTCAAAATATATCCTCATGATTTTCAGGCTCAGGTTGGTTTTGGTTTTGATTTTTATATGACCTACTTTAAATTCTCTACTGAATTTAAAATGTCTTTTGGCCTCGATAACTTACTAAAAGTGGAAGATAATATGTATGCAACCAGTGTTACAGCGTTGAGATCCAGAATTGTACAAATATCTTTCCTCTTTGAATAACCTGTAACATTTTTAAATTAATAATTACTAACATAATATGGCAAACAACGACGAACTCTTTAAACAAATTATCTCCCACGCCAAAGAATATGGCTTCATTTTTCCATCCAGTGAAATTTATGATGGAATGAGCGCTGTTTATGACTACGCACAGTTAGGTGTTGAACTTAAAAATAATATCAAACAATATTGGTGGAAAGCCATGGTGCAATATAACGAGAATATCGTGGGTATTGATAGCGCCATTTTTATGCACCCCACAATATGGAAAGCCTCTGGTCATGTGGATGCTTTTAATGACCCTTTGATTGATAATAAAGATTCCAAAAAAAGATATAGAGCAGATGTACTTATCGAAGATTATCTTCAAAAATTAGAAGATAAAAACGAAAAGGAAGTTGAAAAAGCTAAGAAAAAGTTTGAAAACTTTGATGAAAAATTGTTTAAGGAAACAAATCCCAATATTCTTAGAAATCAAGAAAAAATTAATAGTGTTTCCTCCCGATTTGCTGAGCTAATGAATCAATCCGATTTAGTAGGGATCAAGTCCTTGATTGAAGAACTTGAAATTGTTTGCCCTGTTTCTGGTTCTAAAAACTGGACTGATGTTCGTCAGTTTAATTTGATGTTTTCAACACAAATGGGATCTGTTTCAGAAGGAGCAGATACGATTTATTTAAGACCTGAAACCGCTCAGGGTATATTTGTCAACTTTATCAATGTTTATAAAACCGGCAGAATGAAAATTCCATTTGGAATTGCTCAAATTGGTAAAGCATTTAGAAATGAGATTGTTGCTCGTCAGTTCATATTCCGTATGAGAGAGTTCGAACAGATGGAAATGCAATTCTTTGTTCGCCCCGGAGAAGAGATCAAATGGTTTGAGTATTGGAAAAATGAACGGATCAACTGGCATAAATCTTTGGGTATTGATCTTGCAAACTATCGTTTCCATGATCATGATAAACTTGCCCATTATGCTAATGCAGCAACGGATATTGAATTTAATTTTCCTTTCGGATTTAAAGAATTGGAAGGAATCCACTCCAGAACAGATTATGATTTGTCTCAACATGAAAAGTTCTCCGGAAAAAAATTACGCTATTTTGATCCTGAAACCAATGAAAGCTATATTCCTTATGTTATCGAAACATCCATTGGGGTGGACAGAATGTTTTTAGCCGTTTTAGGTAATTCATTTACTGAAGAAACTTTAGCGGATGGATCTCAAAGAGTTGTACTCAAAATACCACCCGTTTTAGCTCCTTATAAAGTAGCGGTACTTCCATTAGTGAAGAAAGATGGCCTTCCTGAAAAGGCTAGAGAAATTATGGATCTACTGAAAATGAAAATGATGTGCCAATACGACGAAAAAGATGCCATTGGAAGAAGATATCGTCGCCAGGATGCCATTGGAACTCCTTACTGTATTACTGTTGATAATCAGTCGTTGGAAGATAATACCGTAACCATCCGTGAAAGAGATACCATGCTGCAAAAAAGAGTTCCCATTTCTGAAATTTTGCAATCGATTATTCTATAAATACTACATAATTCTCTGAATACTTAGTATTTACAATTTAAATTTAAAATAAAATGAAGCGTTTTTTTATCCTTGTCATTTTGACTGTAATGGTACATTCAATTTTCGGTCAAAAGTTGAATGCTTTGTTAACCTACCGCTCCTTCTGTGATGAAGAGCTCTATCCCTACATCGAATTTACTTTTTTCTTTGATGGGAAATCTTTGGTGTATGCCAAAAATGAAAACAATAAGTATCAGGCTGCAATTCAAATAACTGTAGAAATTAAAGATTCAGCAGCTAAGGAAATGTACCAGAAAATGGACTATATTTTAAATAGTGTAGAGATTGAAAATTTAACAGATGCAGACAGACCTAGTGTTTATGATATCCAGAGAGTGAGAGTTCCTGCTGGTGAATGTATTCTGAATTTTAAGTTAAAAGATTTGAATAGTTCAGATTTACCCTCTGTCACATCATCATCATTGAATTTGAATTTTTCTGAAAATACCATTTCAACCTCCCCTATATCTTTATACAAACAATTAACCGAAATAACAACTCCGGATCCTATGTTTGACAGATATGGTTTTAGTACTATTCCATTTTTTAAACCATTTATTCCCGAAGCGTATAATCAATTATTTTTCGCTATTGAAATTTATAATACTCTTAAAGTTTTAGCTCCTCAAAAAACTGTGTTTGCAAGAACTTATGTTAGAAATGCTAATACGAAATATGTTTATAATGAGACCATTCAAATGTCAAAAATATTAACTAAAAATTTCACATATTATATTAATAAAATTGACATTACTAATTTACCAACCGGTGAATATGATCTTATGTTTGAATTGTTTAGCGAAGATTCTACCACATTGTATTATGTGACTTCTAAATATTTTCAACGTGAAAATCCAAAAGCAATCCCACCTATGCAAAACTACGATAATTTAAGTTTTATAGGCTCTTTTGTGGAAAAAATGAACAATCTCAAAGATATGAAAGAAAATGTTTCCTGTTTATATCCAATTGCAACTATGGCTGAAAGAGAATTTATTTCGAGCAATATTAAAATTGCTTCTTTGGATCAATTGAGAAGATTTTTCTACGGCTTTTGGATCAACCATGCACCGTTAAATCCTGAATTGGAATGGCAAAAATATGCAGCAAAAGTTGCATTTGTAAATAAAGAATACGGAAGCACACTAATGAAAGGTTATTTAACCGATAGAGGTCGCGTTTATTTACAATACGGACCACCCAATTCTATTGTGGAACAACCTTATGATTCTCATTCCTATCCTTATGAAATGTGGCAATATTTCACCATCAAAGAGCAATCAGATGTTAAATTTATATTTTATAATCAAAATCTTGCAAGCAATATTTATGAATTGCTCCATTCTGATGCCATTGGAGAGCTCAAAGACCCATTCTGGAAAGTGAAATTGTCAACCCGAAATACACCAATCTATAATACTGATGAAAGAGATATTGAAGATTATTATGGTAGTAGTGCGGATGAAGATTACAAATACTTTAAATAAGTAAACCTATTCTATGATTATCAGAACTCTTGATTTTTGTTTTTCACTATTATTTATTCTTCTTTTTATTCCCATTTTTATAATCCTTAGTTTTCTGATTTTACTAAGTTCCAAAGGAGGTGTCTTTTATGTTCAAAAAAGAGTTGGCCAACACAATATTGATTTTAAATTGTTGAAATTTAGGACTATGCGTGTTGGGGCAGATCAAAAAGGACTTTTAACGGTTGGAGATAAAGACCCAAGAGTTACCCGAATTGGACAATTTCTTAGGAAATTCAAATTGGATGAACTCCCACAGTTTATCAATGTGCTAAAAGGTGATATGAGTATTGTTGGACCACGCCCGGAAGTGAGAAAATATGTGGATCAATATACCGAACAACAAAAACGGGTACTAACTGTAAAACCCGGAATCACTGACTACGCCTCTCTTTTGTATATAGATGAAAATGAATTGCTGGCCAAATCTTCTGATCCTGAAAAATGTTATTTGGAAGAAGTGATGCCTGCAAAAATCAAATTAAACTTTAAATATATTGATAATAAGAGTGTTAGAGAATATGTAAAAGTGATTTTCCTTACAGCTCAATCCATATTTTTAAATAGAGCCTAAATTTTTTTACTATGAATTACAAATCTACTAGATTACAAGTATTTCTTTTTTTGCTTGCTGCTTTATTTTACAATTTTAATAATAAAATAGTTGCTCAGGATTCGCTTTATATTAAAAAAATTACCTGCGATCTTTCTGCACCAAGTATGTTTGGAAGAGGCACTCCTTATCAGGGTGAATTAAAAGCAGCAGAATATATTAAAAATGAATTGATTCAACTCCAGGTGTCCCCATTGGGAAACTCTTACTTCCAAGATTATGAGATTTATGGGTACGATATGTCAGGAAAAGTTTGTGTAGTGCTAAATGGGGATACGTTAAAAAATTTTTACGATTATCGCCTCCCATTTCATACACCTTCCATTAATGGCAACTTCTCAATTATTGAAGCCCCATTGGAAATGTTAGACTATACTTTTGGAAATAATGTATATGTTTTTACGGAAAAAGCTTCCAAAAAATGGAAAAAGTTTTATAAACGGCATCATCTTGACTTTAGCAATCAAATGATCTACTTTAATATGGATAAAATAAAAGATTTAAAGTTGGATTCACTTACTAAAAAGAGGATTACGGATAATCTCAATAATTGGAAAATCGATTCTACCAATTGTTTTGGCTTTAAAAATGTTTTAATTGGAACATCCAATTTGCCCGGTTTTGGTACCAGAACCATGCCGGAAAAAACTTTCTCATTTTTTTATATTAAACCTGAGTTTCTCCAAAAAAAGAAAAATATAATAGATATTCATTTTACCAATAAAATGGGGTATAGGAAAACACAAAATGTGTGTGGGATTGTTCCCGGAACTCATTTTCCTGATACTGTTATTCTTTTTATTGGACATTATGATCATTTAGGACAATTAGGGGATGACTGCGTTTTCAGGGGGGCATTTGATAACGCTTCAGGAACAGCGTATGTACTAGCTTTTGCAAAATATTTTGTGCAACATCCTTTGAAATATTCTACTGTTTTCGTCTTGGCAAGTGGAGAGGAGAGTGGATTACAAGGATCAACCTATTTTGTAAATCATCCGTTAATTGTTTTAAAAACAGTAAAAATAGTACTCAATTTTGATTTGTTATGTGGTGGTAATGATGGTGTGCTTTTCTTTAACGGGATAGATTCACTTTGTACCCCATTCTTGAAAATTATGGATCAAGTGAATGAGAAAGAACAGATCGTTCCTAAAATTGATAAAAGAAAAAATATTCCCAATAGTGATCACTATCCATTTACTCAAAAAAATATTCCGGCACTTTTTGCATTAACAATGGGTGGATTAAAACCTCCAACACACCATCCTGACGATATATGTAGTTCCTGTGGTTTTGATGCTTCTGAGAAAATAATGAAATTGTTTATCCGAACACTCGAAAACTTTTAAACTATGAAACTTTTTATTGTACCTACACCTATAGGAAATTTAGAAGATATTACCATAAGAGCTTTAAAAGTGCTCCAGGAAGTGGATTTTATTTTATGTGAAGATACCAGAACCACTAAAAATCTATTGAAACATTACAATATTGATAAGAAATGTTATCCTTATCATATTCATAATGAACACCAACAGATTAAAAACATCATTCAGATGATCAGCAACAGTACCAGTGTTGCCTTAACATCTGATGCCGGAACACCCGGAATTTCAGATCCAGGATTTCTTTTAGTTAGAGAATCAATAGCATTCGGAATTGATGTTGAATGTTTGCCAGGTGCTACTGCATTGATTCCTGCATTGATCAATTCAGGATTTCCTTCTGATAGTTTTTATTTTCATGGGTTTTTGCCTCACAAAAAAGGGAAAGAAACAGCTCTTAAAATGTTGGCTCAAAGGGAAGAAACGGTCATTTTTTATGAATCACCCCATCGGTTATTAAAAACATTGCAAATGATGATTCCCCATTTTGGATCTGATCGTAAAATTGCCATTTCCAGAGAGTTGACTAAGCTTTTTGAAGAAAATTTTAAAGGGACACTGGAAGAAGCAATCACCCATTTTTCAACCAAAGAAGTGAAAGGGGAGATCGTAGTGGTTGTGAACTCACTCTAAACTCTGTATTTGAAATTCTGACATTTTTTGATTAAAAATATGACAGATTGTCATTTATTTGTCACTTTATTGGGTTTTTAATCTTGTTTTTCATTTTTTTTAATTTAAAATTCACTCCTTTTTTGATGGTATGATTATTGATAATATAAAGCGAACAAAAAAAGACAATTAACAATCTATATTAATAATAAATCATAAAATTATGGGAAAAATTATTGGAATCGACTTAGGAACAACCAACTCTTGTGTTGCAGTAATGGAAGGTAGCGAACCTGTTGTAATTCCGAATAGTGAAGGTAGAAGAACAACACCTTCCATCGTAGCCTTTGTTGGTGATAATGAAAGAAAAGTTGGGGATCCTGCAAAACGTCAAGCAATTACAAACCCAACCAAGACAATCTTCTCTATCAAACGTATTATGGGTGAAACTTATGACAGAGTTACTTCTGAAATTAGCAGAGTCCCATACATTATTGAAAAATCTGCAAATAATCTTCCAAAAGTTAAAATTGATGACCGTTTCTATACTCCACAGGAGATCTCAGCCATGGTACTTCAAAAAATGAAAAAAACTGCAGAAGATTATCTTGGTACTGAAGTGACTGAAGCTGTGATTACAGTTCCTGCTTATTTCAGCGACTCTCAACGTCAGGCAACTAAAGAAGCCGGTGAAATCGCAGGTTTAACAGTTAAACGTATTATCAATGAACCTACAGCAGCTGCTTTAGCTTACGGTTTGGATAAGAAAAAAAGCGATTCTAAAGTAGCCGTTTTTGACTTAGGTGGTGGTACTTTTGATATCTCAATCCTTGAATTAGGAGATGGCGTTTTTGAAGTAAAATCAACCAATGGGGATACTCATTTAGGAGGTGACGATTTTGATCAAAAAATTATCGACTGGTTAGCCGAAGAGTTTAAAAAAGATTTTAATATTGACCTTAGAAGAGATGCTATGGCTCTTCAACGTCTTAAAGAAGCAGCTGAAAAAGCAAAAATTGAACTTTCCAGTTCCAATACTACAGAAATCAATCTTCCTTACATCATGCCGGTAGATGGTATTCCTCAACACTTAGTACGCTCACTTACACGTTCTCAATTTGAACAACTTTGTGATGATTTGATCAGACGCACCATTGAACCATGTCGCAAAGCGTTATCTGACGCTGGTTACAAAACATCAGATATTGATGAGGTACTCTTAGTGGGTGGATCTACCCGTATCCCTGCTATTCAAAAAGTAGTTGAAGATTTCTTTGGAAAAACACCATCTAAAGGAGTAAATCCTGATGAAGTTGTTGCTGTTGGTGCTGCAATTCAAGGTGGCGTATTAAGTGGTGATGTAACTGATATCCTTTTACTAGATGTTACTCCTCTTTCTTTAGGTTTGGAAACTTTAGGTGGTGTGATGACTCGTTTGATTGAATCGAATACAACCATCCCTACCAAAAAAACAGAAACTTTCACTACTGCTGTGGATAATCAAACTTCAGTTGAAATTCATGTGTTACAAGGGGAAAGACCTATGGCAAATCAAAACAAGAGTATTGGACGCTTCCACTTAGATGGAATCCCTGGAGCTATGCGTGGTATTCCACAAATTGAAGTTACTTTTGATATTGACTCAAACGGGATACTTCATGTAACTGCAAAAGATAAAGCCAGCGGTAAAGAACAAAAAATCAGAATTGAAGCATCATCCGGTCTCTCTGATGATGAAATCAAAAAAATGAAAGCAGAAGCAGAAGCCAATGCTGAAGCAGATAAAAAAGCAAAAGAGGAAGTTGAAAAACTAAATATGGCGGATTCTTTGGTATTTAATACCGAAAAACAACTTAAAGAGTTTGGTGATAAAATTCCTGCCGAAGATAAATCAATTATTGAAGCAGCTGCTGCAAAATTGAAACAGGCTCACGATGATAAAAACTTTACTGTTATTGATCAAGCTACTACAGAACTCAATAACGCATGGAATGCCGCATCCTCAAAAATGTATGCTCAGGGACAACCTACTTCGGGACAAGAACAGCAATCACAACAATCTCAAAATACCAATTCCAAACAAGATGATGGTGTAACAGATGTTGATTTTGAAGAGGTTAAATAGTCTAATTTAGATATCTTCATAAAACAAAAATAGGGCTCCGGGAGGAGTCCTATTTGTTTTATAGACAGCGGACTGCAGACTGCAGTCTGCAGTCTTTTAGCATTATAGCATTACCATTTCAAATAAAGTCCGGCGGCACCAAAACTAATTTTGCTGTAATTGCCTCTGGCATAAATTCCAAAATTATCGGTAATACTATATCTAACTCCCACATTTACAAAATAATGGAAAAAATCTGAAGCATCATAGTTGGGTGTTGCGGTACTCCCCATTTTATCAATATACTGATCGGCACTCCAACCTGCATTAAACCCTGCAAACAAATCAAAATGATCAAATAATGTGTAATAAATATTGGGTCCTCCACCAACAACCACATTGGAATTGCTATTGGGACTAAAAAATGTTAATGATCCAATAAATTCAACCCCAAATCTTAAATTTTGAAATCCAAAAAGATTGTCTAAAGTGCCATAAGTGATCGATAACTCACCGGGAATCCCATCTTTTGGAAATCCAACACCTACAGATACAAGGAAATGACCTTTGTCCAATACAGCATCATTTTGGGCATAACTGTTTCCCACAAATGCTGCTAAAATCAAAATAATAAAAATTCTTTTCATGATGAGTTTTTTTAAGTTTGTATTAAAGTGCAAAAGTAATTTTTTTTTATGAAATATGAAATAAATTTTCATTTTTTGATGTTCGATAATCGCTCGAAATTTGATATTAATTGTAATTATTTTTTGAAAAACTTAAAAAAATACCCAAAAACTGAATCGTGATAATCTAAAAAGAACCTAAAAAAATGGCTTTATTAATTTTAACTATAAGAAAATAAATGAGATATAAAAATTTTAAAAAATTTGACGAGAGATAAAAAAAATGTTGTATATTTGCAATCCGAAAACGATGATATGCCGCGTTCGTCTAGCTGGCCCAGGACATCAGGTTTTCATCCTGAAGATCAGGGGTTCGAATCCCCTACGCGGTACCAAATGAAGCTCCTGAAAAAGGAGCTTTTTTTATATTTATACATGAAACTATGAGCGGACTCTATATCCATTTCCCCTTCTGTCTTTCCAAGTGCATCTATTGCAGTTTCTATTCAGTTATTTCCGATAAATATCTTAAATTATATTACCCTGCTTTGATTCATGAGATGAATCTGAGAAATGAGTATCTGAATAATTCCCCAGTTGAAACCATCTATATCGGTGGAGGAACACCTTCCTTAATACATGAAGCTGATCTTAGATCAATCATCAATGCAATCTATCAACATTTTAGAGTTTCTGAAAATGTAGAATTTACTATGGAAGCTAATCCGGAACAATGTACATCCGATTATCTTAAAAATCTAAAAAACATTGGGGTGAACAGACTTAGTATTGGTATACAATCATTGAATAATCAGATTCTTGACTATTTAGGTAGAAAACATACTGCAGAAATGGCTATTGACGCGGTAGAAAATGCCTGTAAGGCAGGCTTTGACAATATTTCCCTAGATTTAATCTATGGGATTCCGTTACGATCAACACAACAATGGATCGAAGAACTACAAAAAGCGCTTAAACTTCCTATTCAGCATCTTTCAGCTTATGCTTTGACGATTGAAGAGAATTCGATTCTGATCAAAAGATTCCAAAAAGAGGGGACTCCTTTCCATTATGGAAAAGATCAGGATGAAGATCTGGCTTTACGGGATTTTAAAACCCTCCTTTCCATCATTGAGGAATCCCCTTTGAATCAATATGAGATCTCCAATTTTGCTATTCCCGGTTTTGAATCAATACACAACAGTAATTATTGGAATGGAACTCCCTATTTGGGATTGGGCCCATCTGCACATAGTTTTAATAGCCATTCCAGATGCTGGAATAAAGCTTCAATCAAACAGTATATTGAAACAATGAACTCTTCGGAACCTGTTTTGGAGTGCGAAGAACTTTCAAATATCAATCGTTTTAATGAAGCCATTTTGTTAGGTTTAAGAACAATTAAAGGGATTAATCTGACAGATATCCAAAAAAAATTCGGAGAAGTTTTGTTTCATCAACTTCTCCGAAATATAGAACTTTTAAATCCTGAATGGTACCAATTAGTTCAAGATCGTTTTTCACTTTCCCAAGAGGGGCTGTTTTTAGCTGACTTTATCAGTGAAAAACTTTTTGTAACAGAAGATTAATATCTATCAATACAATTCAGATCCTGAAAAGCGATTTTTAATCGATCAACCAATGTTTCTTCCCCTTTTCTTAAAAAAGCTCTTGGATCATAATATTTTTTATTTGGTTTATCTTCTCCTTCAGGATTGCCGATTTGAGTTTGTAAATAATCTTTTTTATCTTTGTAATATTTCATAACACCTTCCCAATAAGCCCATTGGGTGTCTGTGTCAATGTTCATTTTAACAACACCGTACTGGATTGCTTCCTGAATTTTTTCAGGTTCTGAACCACTGCCACCGTGGAAAACAAAATTAACAGGATTGGATGTAGTATTATATTTTTGTTCAATATATTTTTGAGAATTGTGGAGAATGATTGGTTCCAATTTCACATTTCCGGGTTTATAAACACCGTGAACATTACCAAAGGAGGCTGCTATAGTGAAATTAGGACTAATTTTAATCAATTCTTCATAAGCAAAGGCCACATCTTCCGGTTGAGTATATAATCTGGAACTATCCACACCTGTATTATCCACTCCATCCTCTTCACCTCCGGTAATCCCTAATTCAATCTCTAATGTCATCCCCATCTTAGACATACGGGTAAGATACGTTTTGCAAATTTCAATATTCTCGGTTAATGATTCTTCAGAAAGATCTAACATGTGAGAACTGAAAAGGGGTTTTCCTGTTAAAGCATAAAATTTTTCACCCTCATCTAATAATCCATCAATCCAGGGTAATAATTTTTTAGCAGCATGATCTGTATGTATAATAACAGGAATTCCATATAATTCAGCCAATTGATGAATATGTTTGGCTCCGGATACAGCGCCTTGTATGGCAGCTCTTTCCCCATCATTTTTCAATGATTTGCCGGCATAAAAAATGGCACCACCATTTGAAAACTGAAGAATTACTGGTGAATTTACTGTTTTGGCAGCTTCCATAACTCCATTTACGGAATTTGTCCCTACTACATTCACGGCAGGTAAGGCAAATTTCCCTTTTTTTGCGAAATCAAAAATGGTTTGCAAATCTTTTCCCGATACAACTCCGGGTTTTACTTGTGTTGAAATTCTTTCAGACATAACTGTATATGTTTTAAAAAATGTTAAAAATTCGTTTGGCAAAGATATGTAATTTTGATCAAAAATGGGTCGCTTAATATGCAATATTTTTGTACATTTGTACCCTATTAAAAAAATTGATATGAATAGATCATCATTTTATTTCCTTTCATTATTTTGCTTGCTTTTTATCAACATAAATAATACCCATGCTGCATACTTAAAAGATATTCCAAGAGTATTAATCCAACCTAATGGTGATACCCTTCATTGTTATGTAACTGGGGATGAATACTATAATTATCTTCATGATGTCAACCATTATACCATTGTTCAAAATGTGGCAACCGGGTATTTTGTGTATGCCATGAGAGAAAATGAATCCATTGTTCCTTCAATGTATATCGCCGGTACAGTGAATCCTGCAGAAGTGGGACTTAAACCTGGAATTATTATTTCACCGGAACAGTGGAGCGCTAAAAGAACAGCTTTTAATACGCAAATCCCTCCTAAAAATTCACAATCGATTACGGAACAAAACCATGGCCATCTTAATAATCTGGTTGTGTTTATCCGTTTTGCAAGTGATGTTAACTTAACAACCGGTTACTCAACGGTTCATAATATGTTTAATGATTCTACTGCAGCTGCTGTTTCTATGTATAATTACTTTAAATCAACCTCTTATAACCAGTTGTTTGTCACTTCATCATTTTATCCTGCTCCCTCCGGAAACACTATTTTGTCCTATCAGGATATCTATGAAAGATCATACTATTTGCCCTATTCCGCAACCAATACAAACGGTTATAATGGTGACTCTGAAAGAACTTCCCGGGAACATGGCTTGTTGCAAAGAGCTACCAATTATATTGCTTCTTCCGTTCCAACTTCCTTAAATATTGACTATGACTCCGATGGTTATGTTGATAATATTTGTTTTGTTGTGAAAGGTGAGGTTGGTGATTGGGCTGATCTGTTATGGCCCCACAGATGGGTATTATACACTCAAAATGTGTATATAAACTCTAAGCAAGTTTATGATTATAATTTTATGTTAGAAGGAAGTACAGGATATTTTGCTACTCATGTATTATGTCATGAAATGCAACACACTCTAACGTTTCCCGATTTGTATCATTACAATAGTAGTAATGTAGACGCCGTTGGTTCATGGGATTTAATGTGTTCAACCAATAATCCACCTCAAAACTCTGTGGCGTATGCAAAAATGAAATATGGAAACTGGATCAGCTCCATCCCTACCATCACAACACCCGGAGTTTATACACTTAACCCCTTGGCAACATCACCCACAGGTAATGCTTACAAAATGGCAAGTGAAGTCCCCGATCAATTTTATGTGATAGAATATAGAAAAACCGATTCACAATTCGATAGTTCTATTCCGGGAAGTGGAATTCTGATATATAGAGTAAACGAAAATTTTGATGGCAATGCCGGATATAACGGAACCACAGTTTTTGATGAAATTTACATTTTTAGACCAAATGGAACCAATACGGTAAATGGAAATTTGTCCAATGCTTTCTATAATTCTACTGTTGGGAGAACCGCTTTTAATTCAACAACAAATCCCCGACCATTTTTAACAGATGGAACATTTAGTAGTTTGAGTATTACCAATATAACAGCTGCAGGGACAACTATCTCTTTCACTTACAACGGATTACAACCCAGTATCATTCCAAATATTTCTACAATGGATTTTAGTGGATATGTTCCCACAGGTGCTATTCCACAAGCTGTTTCTGTAAGCGGTCTATTTTTAACAGATTCTATTACTGTAACAGCAACTTCACCCTTTTTGGTTTCTAAAAATAATTCGGTTTGGTACTCAACTCTTAAGTTACCTTCAAATGGCGGTTTATTATACGTAAAATACAATTCACAAGTGATAGGTTCTCATACCGGAACCATTACATTATCTAGTGGTACAGCACAATCAGTTGTTTTGAATCTTACTGGTACGATTTGTGATGTGGTAAATAGTTTTCCTTTTACCGAAGGATTTGAAGGGGGATCACTCCCTTCCTGCTGGTCTCAAACCTTTGTTTCCGGTCAGGTGAACTGGGTGTTCCAAAATGGTGGACATGATGGCGGATCAGGAACCAATCACCCGGCTACTGCACATACTGGATCAAAAAATGCTTTGATGTTTTATGATTCTAGTAGTGGATATAAAACAAAAATGATAACTCCTGCTCTTAATTTATCCGCGATCTCTAATCCTCAGCTAACTTTCTGGATGGCTAATCCAATCTGGGGAGGTGATATTGATGATTTGAAAGTGTATTATAAAACAACCGCATCCGGAAACTGGATCCTTCTTAATTCCTATACTACCAATGCTGAAAACTGGACCCAAAAAACCATAACCCTTCCCAATCCATCAGCGACCTATTTTATTGCTTTTGAAGGTGTAGCTAACTATGGTTATGGGGTTTCGTTGGATGATATTGTTGTTAATGGCACAGTTATCAATCATCAAATTACTGCTTCTGCCGGTTTACATGGCTCCATTTCTCCTAATGGAAATGTTACGGTAAACAACGGAGCTAATCAAATCTTTAATTTTACACCTAATTCAAATTATATGGTGGATTCAGTGTTTGTTGATAATAGTTATGTTGGTCGTTTTAATTCGTATACTTTTACGAATGTGACCACCAATCATTCCATTTATGTAAAATTTAAAATTCCAAATACAAATATTTTAGTGGATCCGGCAAATATGAACTTTCAAACGATTATTGGAACTGTTTCAACCTCACAGACTGCCCTTATTACAGGAGTGGATCTCATCGGCAATATTACGGTATCTGCTCCTGAAAACTTTGAAGTGTCCATCAATAATAACGTTTGGGAAAATAGTTTACTTTTTGATGGAACGGTTCCAAACACAATCTTTGTTAGATTTAATCCATTGACTATTGGAACTTTTAATGATTCCATTTCCATTAATAGTGGTGCCATTCATAAAAAAATTACAGTTAATGGAGTTGCTTCCGATCTGATGTTTACCATTTTATCTATGTCAAATGCAGGTGGAACGATCAATCCGGAAGGCCCTGTATTAGTGGAGAATGGGAATGATCAAACTTTTGTGATCACTCCTGACCCCGATTTTATATTGGCAGCTTTGTATATTGATGAGGAGATCGTCCCCAATACCAACTCCTACACCTTTACAAGTGTCGATAATGGTCATATTATTTATGCGTACTTCGCTGACCCTACCAAAATTAATGATCTCAATTCGAATGAATCTCTTTTCCTTTATCCAAATCCTGTCATTTCAGAATTTTCAGTATCCACTTTAAATCCCGATTTTACTATTCAACAACTTCATATTTATGATGTTACCGGAAAATTATTGCTTTCATCTCAAAACCTCTCCAATTCCACTCAAATCAACATGACACCCTTTTCTCAAGGAATCTATTTTGTAAAAATAACAATCAACAACCAAACCATCACTAAAAAAATTCTTAAACTCTAATGCCCCATCCTTTTTACCTATTACCTATTACCTGTTACTTGTTACCTATCACCTATTACCTATTACCTATTACCTATTACCTTTTACCTGTTACCTTTTACCTGTTAAATATCCCCTATGTCTTACACCATCGACTTTACCAAACTGACTCAATTTGTTAATTTAGAACTCGCTGCCAAACAAGTTGTTGAAGGTTTTATTACCGGTATTCATAAAAGTCCCATGCACGGATTTTCTGTTGAATTTGCTGAACATCGCCAATACAATACCGGTGAGCCAACAAAGCATATTGACTGGAAATTATATGCGAAAACAGATAAATTATTTACGAAAAGATTTGAAGAGGAGACTAACTTGCGTTGCCAATTGGTGATTGATAACTCTTCATCAATGTATTTTCCTATTAGAAATACCTACTCTTTAGCGACACCCAACAAAATTTTCTGGTCCGTTTATGCCGCCGCTGCTTTAATTCAGATTTTAAAAGGACAACGTGATGCCGTTGGTTTAAGTCTATTTTCTGATACTCTCGAACTTCATACTCGTGCCAGAGGAAGTGAAGCGCATCAGAAAATGATCTATCGCGAACTCGAAAAAGTGATTCAGCCGATTGATAAAGAGGTTAAAAAGAATTCCATGGTGACCGATACCCTTCATAAAATTGCCGATCAGATCCACAGAAGATCCATGGTAGTTATTTTTAGTGATATGTTTGAAAGTCAGACCAATACAGATGAGTTAATGTTAGCTTTGCAGCATCTGCGGCACAATAAACATGAAGTGATCTTATTTCATACGTACGATAAAAAACTGGAGTTTGATTTTGCTTATGAAAACAGGCTTTATAAGTTTTTAGATATGGAAACCGGTGAAGAACTGAAACTTCATTCCAATCATATCAGAGACTATTACAAAACTGCCATTTTCGAATATTTTCAAGAACTTAAAATTAAATGTGGACAATATCAGATTGATATGATTCCCGTTGACATCAATAAACACCTGGATCAGGTACTTCTTCCATTTCTACTCAAACGCAATTAAAATCAATATACGATGTCTAAACTTACAATTACTCAATGGGGCGTGTCCGACAGACCACGTGAAAAATATCTGTCTAATGGATTCTCACACCTATCCGATGCGGAATTGATTGCAATTTTGCTTCGCAACGGTTCCTCTAATGAATCTGCCGTTGAACTCTCCAAATCTATTCTCAATAAACATGACAATAGTTTGAATAAAATTGCTGATCTATCCGTCAAACAATTAACTCAGTTTAATGGAGTGGGCCATGTGAAAGCGATCACACTGCTTACCGCTTTTGAATTGGGACGAAGGCGAACGGTTGAGAAAATCAAAGACCAGGATCGGATTTTATCCCCTCAGGATTTGTGTCATTTTATGCAAGATAAAAATGGATTTAAACCCCACGAAGAGTTTTGGGCGATTTATGTGAATCAAAATTCCAATATTTTAGGCTCTCAGATGATAGGGCAGGGGGGACTTACTGCCACTTCTGTTGATATCCGGCTGATCATCAAAACTGCTCTGGAACTTTCTGCAACCGGCCTTTTTGTTTGCCATAATCATCCATCCGGACAATTAAAACCGAGTCAGGCCGATAAAACACTAACGCAACAGTTAAAAGAAGCAACCAATCTGCTCAATATTCAGTTGTTGGATCACGTAATTGTCTATAAAGATTCATGTTATAGTTTTTTTGAAGAAGATATTTTATGAAGAAAAAAATAGTAACCATTGTTGGGGCCAGACCTCAGTTTATCAAGGCTGCCGCTTTAAGCAGAACCATTGCTGCCTATTATAGTGATGATATTCAGGAATATATCATCCATACAGGGCAACATTATGATCCGGAAATGTCAGATGTTTTCTTTGAAGAACTCAATATTCCCAAACCCCATTTTCAATTAGAGCATCAGGAATCCTGGACAGATGGCGAAAATGAGGAGCGCATTCTGGCCATAATCAAAATTCTTAGGGAAGTTAAACCCGATTTTGTGATAGTTTATGGTGACACTCACTCTACATTGGCCGGGGCAATGGCTGCGTCAAGAGAAAAAATTCCGTTGGTCCATGTGGAAGCAGGTTTGAGATCTTTCAATAACAATATGCCGGAAGAGTATAATCGGGTGAAAACAGATCAGTTAGCTCAAATTTTGTTTGTTCCAACTGAAACGGCCATTCATAATCTCGAAAAAGAGGGCATTTTTACGAAAAATGATAGTACAGATCTTATAAATCAAAAGTGGATCATTAACTGTGGGGATATCATGTATGATAACACCCTTTATTATAATGAAATACTTGAATCACAAACAGATATATTACAAGAACTCGGAATAAAGAAAGATCATTATATTTTGGTTACTGTTCATCGGAATTTCAATACAGATCAGCCGGAACCACTACAATCCATTTTTGAAGCACTTCTCAAGATAGCGCAAGAAATACCGGTAGTATTGCCTTTGCATCCCAGAACGATTAAGAATATGGATCAATTTTTTGATGATCCATTTATTAATAAGATCGAAAAGTGTAAAAATCTGATACTCTTAGAACCACTCTCTTTTTTGGATATGGCAGCACTTGAAAAAAACTCCAGAATGATCATTACTGACTCAGGTGGGGTTCAAAAAGAGGCCTATTTTTATCAAAAACCTTCCATATTATTAAGAGATGAAACCGAATGGACCGAGATTGTAACCACTAAAACAGCCATTTTAGCCGGATATAACACCGAAAAAATACTAAAAGCGTATCACCAACTGAATCAAGCTGTGCCAAAACAGTATCCACCCATTTTTGGAGATGGCACCGCCGCCTTCATGATTTTGGATTTTTTGCTATCCAAAGATTGAAAAAGTCGATTGCTCGAATGCTCGAATGCTCGATTGCTCATGTGCTCAATGTGCTCAATTCTTCATTTTTTATTTTTCATTTTTCATTTTTCATTATTCATTTTTTTTAACACAAAGACCACAAAGTTATTTTCCACTGAGTTCTCTGAGATAAATATCATAGTGTCCTTAGTGATAAAATAATTTTAAAAAACATTCTTATTTAAAAAAGTTGTATATTTGTCACGAATAAAACAATATGTTAAATACACTGATGAATATTAACGAAGACTGGGTTGACCAACGCAACTCCTTATGGAACACCCCTTACACCTTCTCCGGCAAAGAGAAAGATGCAGAGACTGGTTATGGATGCTTTGGAGCTATGAATAAAGTTTTAGACTTTTTTGAAACTATGGATAATAACAATAATTCAAGAGAATATTGTATGTTAATATATGATGCAACTTATCCAAAAATAGATATACATCCATTTGTGAGAATGTCTTACATTTTCATGATGGGGGATAAAGTTGTTTGTTATATGACTCCAAATGGGAAAATTGCAGGAACTGTTACTTTTACTCAATTTAGAAATTTAGGGGCTAAATAAAAAATCCAAATGAAAAGAATAAAATATTATGTATTTTTTGTGATTATTTTTTCCGTGTTTCAAAATGTAAATGCACAAAAAATTGAAACAATTAGATCTCAAAATAAAGAATTTTTCATGTATAATATTTCATATGAATTTGATTCATATTCTAAGGATTTTGAAATATTGGATACAGTCAATAAAAACAATAAAATAGTTGTCTTTAATTCTGATTCTCTCATCAAATATGAAATTCCACATAGCTTTGACATTACATATAAAGATTATCTTTTTTTAAGCAATAATGGAGATTATATTATTCATATTTTTGACGGTTTAGATGATAAAAACAAAAATAGTATAGAAATATATGAAAGGGGTATTCTTAAAAATTCAATTAAGTTACATGAACTAATCAACATTGACACTAATTGGGATGCTAAACTTTTATACTCTGCATACAAAAGTGCATCTTTCAAAGAACCAGATTTTCTTATTTTTGATCCTGACGTTACGGAATTTGAAAGAAAAATCACTAAAAATCCTTGTAGAATTTTCAATGATACTATTTTTATTTATACTCAAACAAATGAATTATTGTTAATTGATATTAAATCAGGTAAATTTAAAAAGGAATCATTTAACTATATTAATAAAGAAAGACTTGATTTACTTGATCCTGAAAATTGTTTTAGAATAAACTATAATAATTCAATTAGGGATTTAATTTTTAATAAAAATATTGATTTTGATCAGTCAATAGCAGATTGCTTTGATATGAAAATTGATACAGCCAACTTGTCTTTTTATTACAAAACTTATTCTATATACATTGGATTACTAATTGATTCTAAAGGAAATGCAATTATTTACACATTAAATAATAGAAATTCTTTGGATAAAAGAAAATTAATTGATTTTATTGATTCAAATAATTTTTTACCCCTTTACCTTCCAAAAGGAGTAGATTATTACTTGGTTGAAAAAAATATAAATCTGATTCCAAAAGATTTAAAAAAAGCAAGAATTGAAAAAATTCAATCAGATAAAGAAAAAATTCATAAAGTTAAAAAGTCTATAAATACTTGGATTAAAGCAGATACTTTAAATGGAATCTATATTCCAGTTGATTTAAACGATTGCTTTAAACATATAGACTCGATCATTTCGAAAAGAGATCTTGAATCTATCAAAAATTTTGAATATTGTAAAGAAACTGATTTCAGGTATATTGGATTATCTATTTGGGTTAAAGATAATTGGATTATTGGGCCAGGGACTACTAGATTATCATCTTATTTCAATAAAAAAGGGATTAAAAACGAAGACGAAATGACTTCTATTGTTGTTGACTCGTACTACAAATATTTAAGAAATGAAAATGTAAATGAGCGTAAAATTTTTAGAAAAATTAAATCAGAGAAAAGAAATAATCCCAAAATTAAAACTGTTAATTTAATTGAAAATAATATTTTTGATCCATTACAAGCTGATTCTATTAATGGAAAATATATACCAAAGAATTTAAAAGATTGCTTTCATTACCTCGACGAAATACTATCTGAAAAGGATATTCTAGCATTAAAGAATAATGAAATAATTGAAAATTCTTTTTTTTCAATTGGTTTTTGTAAATGGGTTGATAAAGATCTAATGGCAAATGGATTTTCTCGTTTAAGTTTTGATATCCTCATTAATAACTATTATTATAGGAAAAAAGATCAATGTCTAATTTTGGAAAAATATAAACTATACTTACAAATTGGAATGAAAAACATTCAATAACATTTAAGTCTCCCCCAATATTAAGGCAACAAAATTTGCAAATGAGTATTTAGAGTGCTCGAATGCTCATGTGCTCAATTTTTCACTATTCATTATTCATTTAGAAATAGAACGCTGATGCCACGGATTTTAAAACACCGATTTAAACAGATCCGTCTAAATCCGGTGCGCCACGAGGCGTGTGTATATATAAATTAAATACCTAATTGTATGAAAGTTACAATCAACCCAATTTGCCGTTCAGGTTGAAGCCATTGCGATAATGTAGGAGGAAACGAATACATTAAAGCTCGCAATGAGCGGATACATAAGCTGCAACAGTAAGGCTTCGTTAAGCGAAATCGACAGTGGTCAATCTTCCGGATGTGCTGAAACCTGTAACCACGTTGGATTAGAAAGACAGATAAAAGATCTTTAAACGGTGTAACCAACGGGACTGTCCGGAGTAGTATGTTGTTGCGTGTGTATCAAAGGTAGCACATGAACGTGGGATCCCCTAACGGAGTGTAAGTCAAGCACAGACGAGGGAGTCGGATATGTCCATAGTAGTGCTGACCCCCGAAAAGGTAAAAGCGGGGATAGCGAAGGGACATTACTATAAATAAAGTTTATAACAATGGAAAAAACGACAGAATTGAGAAACAAGTATCAACAAAGAGTAGAAGCAGAAGACCAACCCGAACTCTTCAAAAGGAAGAAAATGGAGATGTCAGATGCAGAAAGAGTATTCACCTTGCAAAGTAAACTATATCAAAAAGCCAAACAGGATAAGCAGTATAAGTTTTATGTACTATATGACAAGATGTTCTTGAAATATATGTTGAATGAAGCATGGAAACAGGTCAAATCCAATGGAGGATCACCAGGAGTAGATGGGATAAGCATAGCGATGATAGAACAACAAGGAGTAGAAAGCTATTTAGACGAGTTGGGAGAAGATTTGCGCAAGCAAACTTACAGACCTCTGCCCGTAAAAAGGGTAGAGAT
>Ga0316605_10000353_pt1 | contig 35820 bp, 29 predicted proteins | sample OWC_soil_day20_n_FD_207666 | JGI IMG/M metagenome (GOLD analysis project Ga0316605, IMG submission 207666) | Wetland soil microbial communities from Old Woman Creek delta, Ohio, United States - OWC_soil_day20_noCT | ecosystem: Environmental > Terrestrial > Soil > Wetlands | place: USA: Ohio...
CGCCGACAGGATCGTGGTGATCGCCGCCGTCAAGGTCGTCTTGCCATGGTCAACGTGACCAATCGTGCCCACGTTCACGTGCGGCTTCGTACGCTCAAATTTACCTTTTGCCATGTCGATTTACCCCAGCTAAGCCAGTTGGTTACGCAATAACAACAAATTTTGGTGCCCTTGACGTGGATTGAACACGTGGCCTCTCCCTTACCAAGGGAGTGCTCTACCACTGAGCTACAAGGGCAAAACTTTTACAACAACAAAACCTACCGCCTGGAGCGGGTAGCGGGAATCGAACCCGCGTCATCAGCTTGGAAGGCTGAGGTTCTACCATTAAACTACACCCGCCCGCACTGACCTGGTTGAACTCCTAACTCCAGGCAGATGAAACATTTGGTGGAGGGGGAAGGATTCGAACCTTCGAAGGCAGAGCCGACAGATTTACAGTCTGTTCCCTTTGACCGCTCGGGAACCCCTCCAACGGAACGCGACATTATGCAGTAGTGAAATCGAGAAGTCAAACCCTTCTTGACCCTAATTGCACCAGGTTTTGCGTCGGGGGTACTGCAATCGCCCTTCATGGCAGTAGACTCGGCGTTTCTGTGCACCCGACACACGCCCTGGAGCCCCTATGAACGCCAAGCCTGATGTTGTCGAAAACAACCCTATGGGCACCGATGGTTTCGAGTTCATCGAATTTGCCGCCCCCGATCCCTTGCACCTTGACGGCCTGTTTCGCGCCCTCGGCTTCCAGCCGGTGGCCCGCCATCGCTCCAAGGACGTCACGCTTTATCGCCAGGGCGAGATCAATTTCATCCTCAATGCCGAGCCCGAGAGCTTTGCCCAGTCCTTTGCCCGCGTCCACGGGCCCTCGATTTGCGCCATCGCCTTGCGCGTCAAGGATGCCCGCGCCGCTGCCCAGCGCGCCAAGTCCCTGGGCGCTGACGTGGTCGGCGGCGCCGCCCGGGCCATGGAACTTAACATTCCGGCAATTCGCGGTATCGGTGGCAGCCTGATTTACTTGGTGGATCGCTACGAAGGTCCGGACAGTCGCATCAGCATCTACGACATCGACTTTCATCCCATCACCGGCGCGCCGAGCCATCCTGCGGGGGCCGGGCTAGTCGGGGTCGACCACCTGACCTGCGTGGTGCACCCGGGTCGCCTGGATGTATGGACCGAATTCCACGAGCGCCTGCTCGATTTTCGCGCTGCCACCGACCCGGAAGGCCGCCTGCTGCGCAGCCCTTGCGGCAAGATTGCGCTCCGGGTGCGCGAACCTTCGGCCGCCGAAGACTGCCTCGACGCCTGCCATGGCGAAGGTATCGGCCATGTAGCCTTGACCACGGGCAACCTGGAAGCCGCCATCAAAGCCCTGGGCGCCGCTGGCATCGGCTTCCGCGAGCCGCATGGCGGCAGCGGAACACTGCGACAGGCCATCACCGTTCCCCTGATCGGCCCCATCAGCTTTTCCCTGGTGCAACTCGACCGCCCATGAGCCTGCCGGTCTCCCTTGCCGAAGCCCTGGCGGCGCGCTTCGGCAGCCGCTTCTCCACCGCCGAGGCGGTACGCGAGCACCATGGCAAGGACGAGTCCTCCCTCGCGCCGCAGCCACCGGATGCGGTGGTATTTGCAGAATCCACCGCTGAAGTGGCCGCCACCGTAAGGCTTTGCGCCGCCCGTGCCACGCCGGTGATCGCCTATGGCACCGGCACCTCCCTCGAAGGCCATCTGCTGGCGGTGCGCGGCGGCGTCTGCATCGACCTCTCGGGCATGAACCAGGTGCTGGCAACGCGCCCGGAAGACCTGGACGCCACGGTGCAGGCCGGCGTCACGCGCAAGCAGCTCAATGCGTCCCTGCATGGTACGGGCCTGTTCTTTCCCATCGACCCCGGCGCCGACGCCAGCCTCGGCGGCATGGCCGCCACCCGCGCCTCGGGCACCAACGCCGTGCGCTACGGCACCATGCGCGAGAACGTCATCGCCGCCACCGTGGTGCTGGCCGATGGCCGCGTGATCCAGACCGGCAGCCGCGCCCGCAAGTCCTCCGCCGGCTACGACCTGACGCGGCTGTTCGTCGGCTCCGAGGGCACCCTCGGCATCATCACCGAACTCACGGTGCGCCTGTATCCGATTCCCGAGGCCATCTCCAGCGCCGTCTGCACCTTTCCCAGTCTCGATGAGGCGGTGGCCACCGTGATCGAGACCATACAGCTCGGCATTCCCGTTGCCCGCATCGAACTCCTCGACGCTCTCGCCCTCACCGCCATCAACCGCCACAGCAAGACTTCGCTGCGCGAAGCGCCCACCCTGTTCTTCGAGTTCCACGGTTCGCCGGCCGGTGTCGAGGAACAGGCGCGCACGGTGCAGAACCTCGCCGCCGCCCACGGCGGCCAGGATTTCGATTGGGCCACCCACCCCGAAGACCGTTCGCGCCTCTGGCAGGCCCGTCACGACGCCTATTACGCCTGCCTCGGCCTGCGCCCCGGCGCCCGCTCCCTGACCACCGATGTCTGTGTTCCGATCTCGCAACTCGCCGCCTGCATCCGCGACACCCAGACCGATCTCGCCGCACACCAGCTCACCGCGCCCCTGGTGGGCCATGTCGGCGATGGCAACTTTCACCTGCTGCTGCTCACCGATCCGGACAACCCGCAGGAAATGGAGGCCGCCCGCGCCTTCTCCAACCGCCTGGTGGAACGCGCCCTGGCCGCCGGCGGCACCTGCACCGGCGAGCACGGCGTCGGCCTCGGCAAGCGCAAATACCTGGCGCGGGAATATGGCGACGACGCCCTCGACGTCATGCGCGCCATCAAGCAGGCCCTCGACCCGCAGGACATCCTGAATCCGGGAAAAATTCTTCCCGACACCTGATTCGCCGCCTTCTTCTACAATGGCATCGTCGTTGCCACCTGCGACGACGCCCATAGTTCTCCGGCTTGCGCCCACAAGGCTCATGACCGCACGACAACAAAAAGGAGGAGATTCACCATGAGTGATCGCAGCATCAGCCTGGACGACAAATACACCCTGGAGTCCGGCCGCGTCTTTCTCACCGGGGTGCAGGCCCTGACCCTGCTGCCCATGTTGCAGCGCCGGCGTGACCTCGCCGCCGGGCTCAACACCGCCGGTTACGTTTCCGGCTATCGCGGTTCCCCCCTCGGCGGTCTCGACATCAGCTTGTGGAAGGCCAAGGAGCATCTGGCCCGCCACCATGTCGTGTTCCAGCCCGGCCTCAATGAAGACATGGCGGCCACGGCGGTATGGGGCAGCCAGCAATCGAAGCTCTTTCCCGGCAGCCGCTACGACGGCGTGTTCGGCCTCTGGTACGGCAAGGGGCCGGGCGTCGACCGCTGCGGCGACGCCTTCAAACACGCCAACTCCACCGGCACCTCGCAATTTGGCGGCGTCATCGCCATTGCCGGCGACGATCATGCGGCGCGCTCCTCCACCGTGGCGCATCAGTCCGAACACGCCTTCAAGGCCGCCATGATGCCTGTGCTGGCACCGTCGGGAGTGCAGGAGTATCTCGATCTCGGCCTCCACGGCTGGGCGCTGTCGCGCTACTCCGGCTGCTGGGTCGGCTTCAAGGCCGTGGCCGACACGGTGGAATCTTCGGCCACGGTGGACATCGGCCCGGAGCGGGTTTCGATCCTGATCCCCACCGACTACGCGCTGCCGCCCGACGGCCTCAACATCCGCTGGCCCGACGACCGCTGGACCCAGGAGGACCGGCTGCTCAACCACAAGCTCTACGCCGCCCTGGCCTATTGCCGCGCCAATCGCCTCAACCGCGTCGTCATCGACTCGCCGGCAGCGAAGCTCGGCATCATCACCTGCGGCAAGAGCTACCTGGATGTGCGCCAGGCCTTCGACGACCTCGGCATCGACGATGCCCTCGCCGCCGAAATCGGCATCCGCCTCTACAAGGTGGGCATGGTCTGGCCCCTGGAATCGGACGGTGTGCGGCACTTTTCCGAGGGTCTGGAAGAAATTCTCGTCATCGAGGAAAAGCGCCAATTCATTGAGTATCAGCTCAAGGAAGAGCTCTACAACTGGCGCGAAGACGTACGTCCCCGCGTCATCGGCAAATTCGACGAAAAGGGGGAGTGGGCGCTACCCCATGGCCACTGGCTGTTGCCCGCCACCGGAGAACTGACGCCAGCCCAGATCGCCCGCGTCATCGCCGGCCGCATCGACCGCTTCTTCACCTCAGCCCGCATCCGCGAACGCCTGGCCATCATCGAGGCACGGGAAAAAGCCAGCACCTCGTCGATTATTCCGATCAAGCGCGTCCCCTGGTTCTGCCCCGGCTGTCCCCACAACAGTTCCACCGTGGTGCCCGACGGTTCCCGCGCCACCGCCGGCATCGGCTGCCACTTCATGGTGACCTGGATGGACCGCCAGACCACCACCTTCTCCCACATGGGCGGCGAGGGCGTGGCCTGGCTCGGCCAGGCGCCCTTCAGCAACGAACAGCACATCTTCGTCAACCTCGGCGACGGCACCTACTTCCACTCCGGCGTTCTCGCCATCCGCGCCGCCATTGCCGCCTTCCACGCCCCGGCGGCCGCCATTCCCGGCCCCTGCTCCCTGCGCAACGCCGATGGCAGCGCCAAGGGCATCACCTTCAAAATTCTCTACAACGACGCCGTCGCCATGACCGGCGGTCAGCCGGTGGACGGCAGCCTCTCGGTGCCGCAGCTCGCCCATCAACTGGCGGCCGAGGGGGTGCACAACATCGTCGTCGTTACCGACGGCACACCACGTGCCTACCGCCTGCCCGATCTGCCCCACGGCATTCCCCTGCGCCACCGGGACGAGCTCGATGCGATCCAGCGCGAACTGCGCGACTGCCCCGGCGTCTCGGCCCTGATCTTCGACCAGACCTGCGCCGCCGAAATGCGCCGCCGCAGGAAGCGCGGCAAGCTCGCTGACCCGGCGCGGCGCGTGTTCATCAACGAGCATGTCTGCGAGGGCTGCGGCGATTGCGGCACTCAGTCCAACTGCCTCGCCGTGGTACCGCTGGAAACGCCGTTGGGGCGCAAGCGCGCCATCGACCAGTCGGCCTGCAATAAGGACTACTCCTGCCTCAAGGGCTTCTGCCCCAGCTTCGTCACCATCGAAGGCGGCCGCCTGCGCAAGGGCAAGGGCAGCGACACCGTGCCGGAAGCGCCGCCGGAACCGGCGCTGCCGGCCACCGACGTGCCCTACGGCATTCTCATCACCGGCGTTGGCGGCACCGGCGTCGTCACCCTCGGCGCCCTCATCGGCACGGCGGCCCACATCGACGGCAAAGGCGTCACCGTACTCGACATGACCGGCCTGGCGCAGAAGGGCGGCGCGGTGTTCACCCATGTCCGCATCGCCGATCGGGCCACTGACATCCACGCCGTGCGCATCGCCACCGGCGAGGCCCGTGCCGTGATCGGCGGCGACGCGGTGGTCACCACCAGCGCCGACGCCCTGGCGAAAATGCGGCCCGGCCATACCCGCGTCGCGGTGAATTGCACCGAAACACCGACGGCGGAATTCACCCACAATCGCGACTGGCAGTTCCCTCTTGAGAGCATGAAGAGCGCCCTCGCCGACGCCGTCGGCAGCACGGATGCCACTGCCCTGCACTGCCTCGACAGCCACCAGTTCGCCGTGAGCCTGATGGGCGACGGCGTCTACGCCAACACCCTGCTGCTCGGTTACGCCTGGCAACTGGGTCTGGTGCCGGTCAGCCGCAGGGCGCTGGAAGAGGCCATCCGCCTCAATGGCACGGCTGTAGAGGCCAATCTACGGGCCTTCCAATGGGGCCGCCTCGCAGCAGCCCGTCCCCAGGCGCTTCCAGCCATGCCAGGCCTGGAAGCGCCATTTGACGCGGCCTCTGACGAACCCCTGGGAGATGCCATCGCCCGCCGCATCGACTTCCTGACCTCCTACCAGGATGCCGCCTATGCCGCCCGCTACCGGGCGCTGGTGGAAAAAGTGCATCAGGCGGAAGACGCCCACGGCGTGGAAGGCTTCACCCGCGCCGTCGCCGACGCCTACTTTAAGCTGCTGGCGATCAAGGACGAATACGAAGTGGCGCGGCTATTTGCCGAGACCGACTTTCTCGATCAGGTGCGCAACAGCGTCGAGGGCGACTACGAACTCCATTTCCACCTGGCGCCGCCCTTCTTCGCCAAGCCGGATGCCGCCACCGGCCGGATCAGGAAAGCCGAGTTCGGCCCCTGGACCATGACGCTGTTCCGCTGGCTGGCGAAGGCACGGCGCTGGCGCGGCACGGCCTGGGACGTCTTTGGTCGCACGGCGGAGCGGCGCATGGAACGGCAACTGATCGCCGACTACGAAGCCGATGTGGGGCTGATCCTCGCCCGGATCTCCGGCGCAAACCAGGTCACAGCCCTCGAACTGGCGGCCTGGCCCCAGCAGGTGCGCGGCTTCGGCCCGGTGAAGGCGAAGGCGGCTACGCAAGCCCAGGCGCGGCGGCGGCAACTGCGGGAGCAACTGGTATGAAGCTCCGCTCCCTCCCCTTCAAGGGGAGGGTTGGGGTGGGGATGGGTTGAAACAGCGCAGAAAACGACATGAAATACGCCCGATTCCTCCCCATCCCCCTCCCGGCCTCCCCCTTGAAGGGGGAGGAGACGATGCATATAGCATTCGTTTAATTCCCCTGCGAAGGCAGCCAACGGAAAGGGGCGGAACCGCTATCATCGCCCCATGCCCTCGCCTGTCCCTTCACCCGCCTCACCCCTGCGTGTCGCCCTGCTGGCCCAGCTCGGCGGCCTGCTGCTGGCGGGGCTGACGATCCGCTTCCTGCTCCCGGCGCTGGCGCAACATCTGCTGGCAGCGGCCCTGCTGCAAGGCGTTGCCGCCGCCGCCATCAGCCACGTGCTCAAGGCCCCGCGCTGGTGGCTGACCATCCACCTCGGCTTCCTGCCCCTGGCGGTGCTGGCCCAGACCCTGGCGATCCCCCCTTGGCTGTGGCTGGCGGGTTTTGTCCTGCTGCTGCTGATTTTCTGGCGCACCGACCAGAGCCGGGTGCCGCTCTATCTCTCCAACGCCGCCACCGCCGCCGCCCTCACCGCCCTGCTGCCGGCCCGCCCCTGCCGGGTAATTGACCTCGGCTGCGGCGACGGCGCGCTCTTGCGCCGCCTCGCCCGGGCGCGACCCGATTGTCACTTCATCGGTGTCGAGCATGCACCCCTGACTTGGCTCTGGGCCAGGCTCGCCGCCGCCGGACTGAAGAACCTGACGATCCGCCACGGCGATTTCTGGCCCCAGCCGCTGAGCAACTTCGACCTCGTCTATGCCTTCCTCTCCCCTGCCCCGATGCCGCGCCTGTGGGCCAAGGCGACGGCTGAAATGACTGCCGGCGCCCTGCTGGTGTCCAACAGCTTCGAGGTTCCCGGGATGGCTGCCGAGCAGGTGGTGGAGGTGGCAGACCGGCGCCAAACCCGGCTCCACTGCTATCGCCCGGCAGGCCCGAAATAGCCCCCGATTGCCTCGCATTTCCTCCCATCGCCGCGCCCCGCCATCGCCAATAATCGCCCCTGCACTACGCAAAGAGGGCTAGCAGGAGGCACCATGGCGGACATCATCTGTGTAATCGGTAACAAGGGCGGCACCGGGAAGACCACGCTTTCCCATATGCTGTGCCAGGGCCTCGGGCTGCTGGGACAACGCTCCGTCTGTGTCCTCACCGATACCTACCGCGAACCCCTCGACCCCAAAGAGCGCCGCTATCTGGTCGCCGACGCCCGTTCCCGCGAGGCGCTGTCCAAGGTAACCGACAAGATCCGTTCCCTCCACGCCTGGATGGGCATCATCGACGGCGGCGGCAACCGCACCGAGATGGACCGCCGCCTCTATGGCGTTGCCGATCTGGTGCTGCTGCCCTTCCGCGACTCCCACGAAGACATCCGCACCGTGGTGCGCGACCTGGAAATGTTTCCCCGCGCCTACGCCATTCCCACCCAGTGGCCGACCAATGCCTGGCAGCGGGAAGCGGCGGAAAAGACCGTCAGCGACATGCTGGCGCCCTACGCCGACCGCATTCTTGGCCCCGTGGCCACCCTCTCCGCCTCCAAGCTGCTGCTGCAAAAGCAGTTGCCGACACCCCTGCCGACACCGCTCAACAACGCCTGTCGCGCCGTCGCCCATCAGGTGCTGGACCTGCTGCAAGTACCGATCGAGGACGAAATGGCCCTCGCCGGCAGCCTCGCCACCACCGCCCGCACCGGAATACCCGCCTCGGCCCACGCCGGCGCCTGAATCGTTCCCGATACTCCGCGCTTGCGATAAGCCGCGCAAGGACCGACAATCTCCCCGTCCCCGTAATGAGGACACCGGAATCGTTAGACGGCAAAGCCGCCAACGGCTCCGCTGCCCACGGAGGCAAGGGGAGGTAAATGAAATCCTGGAAGTTCGAGCAGAGGGTGTTGTTCGTCGCGCTGTTGCCGGGCGCGACGATTGCGCTTGTGCTGTCGATTTACTTCCTCGCCCTGCGCTATGCCGACGTGGACGCCGCCCTTGCCAGTCGCGGCGCCACCCTCGCGCGCCAGCTCGCCCCCGCCGCCGAATACGGCGCGTTCTCCGGCAACGTGCTGGAACTGCGCCGCCTCGCCGTGGCTGCAGCCCGGGAGGCTGACGTTTCCGGCATCATCTTCTACGACCGCGACAACAATCCCTTCGTCATTGCCGGCTCGCCCCGCTACCGCGACACGCCCAAGGGGCTGCCGGACGGCTGGAACGGCGCGACGCCGGACGGGCAGACGCTGCTCTTCCACGCCAAGATTCTTCCGCCCACCCTGCCCATGGACGACCTGCCGGCGGCCGCCCCCGGCGTTGCGCCGCCGCTGGGCAGCCTGATGGTCGAAATGTCCCGCGCCGTGGTCACGGCGCGCAAGCAGGAGATTCTCGCCGTCACCAGCGGCTTTACCCTCCTGCTGCTGGCGATTGCCGGCCTGCTGGCGCGGCGACTGGAGCGGGACGTCAGCGACCCGGTGCTGGCCCTGGAAAAGGCGGTGGCCGACATCCGCGCCGGCAAGCTGGGGACGCGGGTCGTTCCCCATCCCGCCGGCACCCTGGTCAGCCTGGAGCGGGACATCAACTCCATGGCCGCCGCCCTGGAGGACGCCCGCCGTCACGCCGACAAAACCCTGGCCATCAGCGAGGCGGAACTGCAACGCCAGACCGATCTGGCGGAAACCCTGCTCAAGGCCCAGTCCGACGCCGGCATCGGCATCGCGATTCATGTGGACGGGCGCGTCACCTATGCCAACCAGGCCTATTGCCGCATGCACGGCAAGACCTTCGAGGAGGTGCTGGCCGCCGAGCATGTGGCCGACCTGCTGCATCCCTCGATCCAGCTGATGGCCCGTGAAGTCTTGGACAAGATGGCGCGGGGAGATATCCCGTCGGGACGCCGCGAAAGCATGGTGCTGACGCCCGAGGGCGAGACCCGCTATCACGAAGTCATGCTCTGCCTGATGCCGCCGGAAAATGGCAAGCAGCCGATTCTGTCGGTTGTCAGCGACAACACCGAACACCGGCGCGACGAACGCCTGCTCGCCGACGCCTACGTCAAATTGCAGGAGCAGAAAGAGGAGGCCGAACGCTCCAGTCAGGCCAAGTCGCGCTTCCTCGCCGCAGCAAGCCATGATCTGCGCCAGCCGCTCCATGCCCTGTCGCTGTTTGCCGGCGAACTGGAAACCAAGGTTGAAAAGCCCAAGCAACAGAAGCTGGTGAATCAGATCATGGTCGCCGCCTCGGCCATGGGCGAATTGCTCGAAGCCCTGCTGGACATCTCCCGTCTCGACCTCGCCGGCCTCGCCCCGGACCGCCGCGCCGTTCCGGTGCAGCCGCTGCTGGAAAAACTCGCGGAAACCCACCAGGGCGCCGCCGCTGCCAAGGGTCTGACGCTGCACATCGTGCCCACCCAGCTCTGGATCGAAACCGATCCGCTACTGATCGAGCGCATCCTTGGCAACCTGATTTCCAACGCCATCCGCTACACCCGGCGCGGCGGCGTGGTGATCGGCGTCCGCCGCGAGGGCGCAAACGTGCGTCTTGAGGTGTGGGATAGCGGCATGGGCATCGCCACCGAACACCTGCCGCTGATCTTCCAGGAGTTCTATCAGGTCGGCAATCCGGAACGGGATGCCGGCAAGGGGCTGGGTCTTGGCCTCTCAATCGTGGATCGTCTTGCCAAGGCCCTGGGCCACTCACTGCGCGCCCGTTCCGAGCCGGGCCGGGGATCGGTATTCTCCATCGCCGTGCCACGCACAAACGCCCAGGATCTTGGCCCCAGCCACGACGAAGAGATGGTCAATGACGACAGCACCCGCATTATCGTGGTGGACGAAAAGGGCGCACTCTCCGACAGCCTCTGCGAACTCTTGCGCGGCTGGGGATACCGGGTCGGCAGCGCCCATTCACGACCGGAGCTAACGCGTGTGCTGGAACAACCGCCGGACCTGGCGGTGGTGGACGACTGCTGCGTTGGTCCCGCTGGCGATGTGCTATCTCAACTGACCATACCGCCGCTGCTGATCGTGTTGGGAGACATGCCGGACAACCCCGTCATCCCCGTCGCCGGCCACTTGCCGAAGCCGATCCAGCCCGCCAAACTGCGCGCCCTGCTACGTCACCTGCTGGAACGCCGGCAGGAAGACCTCGGCTAAAAACAAAAGGCCCGAAACGGCGTGACACCGCTTCGGGCCCGGGTGGGTGCAACAAACTCAGACCCGCTTGCCCTGCTTGCGATTGACGGTGAGAAGCGCCTGGGAACGGTTGGTGACGTTGAGGGCCTTGAGAATGGCCGAGACGTGAATCTTTACCGTGCCTTCGGTCAGGCCAAGCATGTCGGCGATCTGGCGATTGGTCTTGCCCTGAGCCAGCAGGTCGAGCACCCGGCTCTGGCCCGGCGTGAGGCCGAAGCGCTCGGCATCGCTGCGACGCCGCACCTTGCCCATGGCCGCCTGAAGGGCGTCCGGCACATAAATCTCGCCCGCCAGCACCTGCCGCAAGGCACCCAGCAGTTCGTCGCCGGGGCTGGTCTTCGGCACAAAGCCGGCCGCTCCGCCACGCATGGCGCGGGACACGGTTTCGGCGTCGTCGAGGGCGGAGATCACCACCACCGGCAGGGTCGGAAAACGCTTGCGCAACACGGTGAGGAAAGCCAGCCCGCTGGTGCCCGGCAGCATCAGGTCAAGCAGCACCAGGTCCAGATCGGGGTTGGATTCGAGCAGGGCAAGAGCCTCGTCGGCATTCTGGGCGCCGAGGGTTTGCACCTCCGCTTCGAGATTGCAGAGAGTTTGGAGCAAGCCTTCACGCACCAGGGCGTGGTCTTCAATGGCGAGAATCTTCAGCATGGCGCGCCTCCTATCATGACAAATGGTACTTTACAGGAAAGTAGGGCAATTAGGCTAAGATGAAAAGCGATGGGCCGTGACGGAATGCCAGAGAGCGGCCTCGCATTCACAAGGGAGATGACATGAGCACGAATTCACCAGACCCCCTCGATTTCCTCAAGAACATGTGGGGCAACATGGGCTTCAACCTGCCGGGCATGGTCACGCCCACCCTCGATGTCGATGAACTGGAAAAGCAGATCACCAACATGAAGGCCGTCGAGGGCTGGCTGAAAATGAATCTGCAAACCCTGCAAATGACCATCCAGGGCCTCGAAATGCAGCGCATGACGCTCCAGGCCATGCAGGCCATCAGCCAGGCCTCCACCTCGAACGCCCAGGACAGCAGCGCCAACGCCAATGCCTTCGCCAATGCCGCCATGTGGCCCTGGAATCTGATGGCTGGCGCCGGCGCGGCGACGGCCGAAGCAGCGCCAGCTCAGGCGGCGGAAGAGACAGCGGCGGCCGAAGCCGCTCCCGCCGCCAAGGGAAAGAAGCCCTCAGCGAAGGGCTAACCAGAGCGGCAAGCTAATCATGGCCAGCAGGGTGCTGGCCGATATCAGCCAGGCGACGCGGGGTGCGTCGCCCCCCATGCGCGCCGCCAGAATGTAGGCCGAGCTTGCCGTCGGCAGGGCGGCGAACACCAGCGCGACATCGAAATACACGCCACTCAAGCCCAGCGCGATGGCGATGCTCCAGGCGATGGCCGGCATGGCGATCAGCTTTACCGTCAGCAAATAGCCGGCAGCGCCCATGCCGCCTTCCGCCGGCCCGCGCAGCTTGAGGGCCGAACCCACCGCCAGCAAACCGAGGGCGACCGCCGCGTCGGCCAGGCGGCCCAGCATCTGGCCCGCCGGGGCCGGCATCGGCAGGCCGGCGATATTCCAGATCAAACCGCTCACCGTCGCCAGCACCAGAGGATTGCGCACCAGTTCGCGCAGGAAGTGCGCCTCGCCGTGGCGCGCCATCATGCCCACCGCCGCCACGTTGGCCAGGGGCACCAGGCCTCCCGCCACCAGGCCCATGGCGGCGATGCCCGCCGCGCCGTGGAGCTTGCCGGCGATGGCGATGCCGATGTAGGTGTTGAAGCGGAAGGCGCACTGGAACTGGGAGGCGAAGCTCATGGGCGTCATCGGAAACAGCCAGCGCGCGCCGTAGCCGAGCACCATGGCGCCGATCATCGCCGAAGCGCCCGTGGTCACCAGGGGCAGCGCCGTCGCCAATGCCAGAGGGGTACGCGTCAACGCGTTGAACAGCAGGGCCGGGAAGAGGATGAAATACACCAGCTTCTCCACCCCAGCCCAGAAATGGTCGCCCAGATGCATCCAGCGTCGCAGGGCGACACCCAGAAGAATCAGGGAAAAATCCGGCAGCAGGGTGAGGGCGGTGTTCACCGCCCTAGATTATCTTTTTCTCACGCAGGGCCGCAATGTCGGATTCTACGTAGCCGGCCTCGCGCAGAATCGCCTCCGAGTCAGCCCCACTGCGGGGCGCCGGATGCCGGATGGCAAACTCGAAGCCCGACATTTTCAGCGGCGGCGCGAACTGGGTGAGATCACCCTCCTCCACCACCATGCCCCGCGCCCGCAGTTGCGGATGGGCCAGGGCCTCGGCAAAGTCCAGCACCGGCGTAACGCCGCAATCCACGTCCTTGAGCTTGTCCGTCCAATGGGCCAGGGGCTGGCTGGCGATCAGGGCCGCCAGGTCGGCCTTGGCGCGAGTGCCCTCCTCGCCTTCGGCAAGACCGAACGGCTTCAGGTCCGGGCGGCCGAGGGCATCGCACAGCAGGTGCCAGAACTTGGGTTCCAGGGAGCCCACCGCCAGATGGCGGCCATCGGCGGTACGATACAGCCCGTAGCCCGGCAAAGCCCCGGTGAGGCCGTCCTCGCCGCGCGGCTCGGTGCGCCCCTTGACCAGCATCGACAGCAGCGGCGTATAGGCATGGGCGAACACGGCATCGGTCATGGACACATCCACATAACGCCCCTGCCCCGTGGCCCGCGCCGACAGCAGGGCAGCCAGAATCCCCATGACACCAGTGAGCGCGCCGCCGAGCAGATCGCCGATCTGAAAGTTGGGAATCGCCGGCTCACCGCCCGCCGTGCCGATCTGATCCAGCACCCCTGCCGTGGCGACGTAGTTCACGTCATGCCCCGCCAGGTCGCGCCACGGCCCGGTCTGGCCGTAGCCGGTGATGGCGCAATAGACGATGCGCGGATTGATCGCCCGCACCGCCTCGTAGCCAACGCCGAGCTTATCCACCACGCCGGGGCGGAAGCTTTCCACCACCACATCGGCCTCCCGCGCCAAACGCAGGAATACCTCCACGCCCTCCGGCTGCTTCAGGTCCAGACGTAAAGCGCGTTTGTTACGGTTGGCGATGCGGAAGAAATAGCTGTCCTCCCCCGGCGCCGCCGCCGGACTCATGCTGCGGGCGTAATCGCCGACACCGGTGTCTTCGATCTTGATGACCTCGGCGCCCAGGTCGGCGAGATGCAAAGTCGCCACCGGACCGGGCAGCAGACGGGTGAGATCAAGAACGCGGACGCCGGCGAGGGGAAGGGAGGATGGGCTGGAGGTCATGGATAGATTCACTCAAGGCAGAACAGGCGCCCATGTTACAAGGCCTTGGGAGAACGTCGCAGTTCGGCCACAACCTGCCATTGGGAATCTTATGGATTACGGCAGCAACACATTAGTAGCGGCCATTCGCCATCCACTACACATATTATTAATCTGCGCCTCTCAGTCCGACTTTGACAGGGACTGCGACTCTCGATCATCCAGGCATTCTCCTGTCCCCAAATCACCGATTTGTGGAACCGACGACCGCAGTCAGTTCCTACAGGATGCTTTCGACAGGCCCTATTGCCCAAGCAATTGAATACTCCAGAACGCTAAAAATCCGCCGAACAGAACCAACGTCGACACTGGCTTTTCTTCTACCGTGTGGGCTTCCATTAGAAGTTCCTCCGTCACCAGGTAGAGCAACGCCGCCGCCGCGAAGGCCAGAACTCCGCCGATGACGGCGTGCGAGGCTCCAGCCAGTAGCAGGTTACCGACCACGGCACAGACCAACACCGTTCCGCCTAGCGCACCAGAAATCGCTACGACACGCCATCCCACGACCGTGTCCGAAGTAAGTGCGAGGCCAAGGAACAGCAGTTCTACTGAGAGACCAAGCGCCAGAATCGTTCCCGTCTCACCACCGGCTGCGAAACCCGCACCAATGATAAAACCATCCACCGCCACGTCGATAAAAGTGGCGAGAAGCAATCCGGTACCTAGAGAGGGTGTGGCGAGGTTCGCAGATGTCTTATGTTCGAGAGCCGTAGTCCATAGCTTCAGCCCGTACATGAACAGGCTGCCAAGCGCGAATGCAGCGATCAGGACCGGCCCGGGAGCGTGTTCCCGTCCGATCTCGGGCAGCAATTCCACCGCCAGGGCAGCCAGAACAACACCTGCCGCGAAGTGCTGAATCAGGCTACGGGCTTGTGCGCTGGGCCTCCACGCCGCTGCAAGCACTCCGCCTGCTAGCGCCACCAGGGCGGGAACGGACATTACGAGGTAATTGCTCATTGTCAGTAGTCAAGTGATAGAACCGCCGCAGGAACGAAAAGCCCCCTCCGGGCCACAAGAGAATCCCGGAGGGGCTGAGGTGACCCACCATCACATGAGTCGCTTCACACTCTGAGGGCCAATCCTTAACCAGACCTTAAGGAGGTGTGCTCGTCTGCTGCCCTTGAAAGTCTTCACTTCAAGTGCCCTATCCGATTCGCCCATTTAAGGCGCCCTTAAGGCTGCAGGACAATTATCCGGCCCTGTGATCTATCCATCTAAGGAATGCCGAAATGAAATGTCCAGTTTGCACCAGTACGGATCTCGTGATGAGCGAACGATCGGGCATCGAGATCGACTATTGCCCTCAGTGCAGGGGGGTCTGGCTGGATCGCGGGGAACTCGACAAGATCATCGAGCGGAGTACCCCAGCGGAAGCGCCACGCCAGTCGCCACGCGAACAACCCGCATATAAGCATGACCACCAATGGGGCAACGCTGACCATCATCAAGGCTATCGTCACCAGGACACCCATGAACGTCCGTACCATGGCAAGAAATCGTTCTGGCAGGAAATTTTTGACTAAAGTGCAGGAATCGCGATGACGTCTCTCAGCCTGCTGCTCTGGATTGTTCTTGGCATCGCTTTGCAGGTAGGCCTTTTCCTTGGCATCAGCTTTTGGCAGCACTGGCAATCCTATGCCCGTCTCAAACAAGGTCAGCCAGAGTCAGTGGCGCCCGAACTCACAGCCAGTCAGCCGACGGAAGTTCCCCCTGGCTGGCCGGGATTTCGCTCCTTCAGGGTGGCTCGCCGGGTCGTTGAAGATACCGCTGCGCAAATCTGTTCCTTCTACCTCGAACCCGAGGGAGGACAGAAACTTCCATCATTTCAGCCAGGCCAGTTCCTGACCTTTCGGCTGAATGTTCCGAAGGCTGATGGCAATGGCACTGAGCAAATCATCCGCTGCTATTCCCTATCGGATGCCCCTCAGCCCGAGCACTATCGGGTTTCCATCAAGCGGGCGCCTGCCCCGCCAGGAAGCAACCTTCCTTCGGGGCGCTCCTCGAACCATTTCCATGACCATGTACAGGTCGGTACGACGCTACAGGTTCGCGCGCCCTCGGGCCACTTCTATCTTGAACCGAGCAACGCGCCCATCGTTCTGATTGCCGGCGGTATTGGTATCACCCCCATGTTGAGCATGCTCAACTGGTGCCTGGCGCACCAACCCGAACGCGAGCTCTGGTTTTTCTATGGTGTGCGCAACAGTAGCGAAGCTGCCTTTGCCCAGCATCTTCAATCAGCGGCAGCGGCTCATCCCAACGTTCATCTGCGCTTGTGCTTCAGCGATCCCTTGCCTGAGGATCATCAGGGCAGGGACTTCCATCACTGCGGACGAGTGAATGTGAATCTCTTTCGCATGGAACTGCCGCTCAAACCTTACCACTACTATCTCTGCGGTCCCACGCCGATGATGGAAACTCTGGTGCCTGCGCTGGATGACTGGGGAGTACCGGATTCGCACATCCACTTCGAAGCGTTCGGCCCAGCCTCGATCAAGCGTCGCAAGCCGGAAGCCGCGCCGATTGACGGTGAAACGGCAGCCCCTGTAGGCGAAATTACGGTGACCTTCGCCAAGTCTGGCAAGCAGTTATCATGGTCACCCCAGTCGAACAGTCTGCTGGAATTTGCCGACGCGCACGGCATTGCCATCGACGCGGGCTGCCGTGCCGGAGGGTGCGGCACCTGCCAGACCACGATTCGATCCGGTGAAGTCGCATATCGGCAATCCCCGGACTATGATCCCGAACCCGGCACGTGCCTGATGTGCGTCTGCACACCCAAAACCCATGTGACGCTGGAGGCCTGAATGACGACACCTGCTACGGCATCCCTTTGGCGCAGCCACATCCTTCCCTTCACGCTCCTGGTCACCCTACTGGGGGTTGCCACGGTTATTGGCGACTACCTGCTTCACCGTCTGGATTTGGTTTGGATCGGACGCTATCTCGGCATCCCCGGCACCTTGCTGATTATCGGATCACTGATCTACTCGCTGCGCAAACGGAAAGTCATTACCTCCGGCAACGTCAAGACCTGGCTCAGCCTGCATGAGATTGGTACCTGGCTGGGGTCATTGATGGTGCTGGTTCATTCCGGCATACATTTCAATGCCATCCTGCCGTGGCTGGCCACGATCGCCATGGGCATTAATGTCATCAGTGGCATGGTCGGGAAAATGCTTTTGGCGCGCTCCCGCGAACATGTCCAGGGACAACGGGAGCATTACCAGTTGCGGGGACTATCCAAGAACGAGGTCGAGCAGGCGGTGTTCTGGGAGTCGGTAACGTTTGACGCCATGACGAAATGGCGCAAGGTCCATATCCCGATCTTCATTGCCTTTGCGGTACTGGCACTCGGACACATTGTCAGCATCTTCCTGTTCTGGGGATGGCAATGAGCAAGATCATAAAGATCGTTCTGGCGGTCAATCTGATTGTCCTGGCCATCCTGGCCTTTGTTTACCCCCATCTGATGGTCGGTCCCGGCAAGCTGATACCGGGACACGGCAAGCTGGAAACAGACTGTTTCGCTTGCCACGCGCCTTTATCCGGCGCCACCACCGAGCGATGCACCACCTGCCACAAACAGGAAGACATCGGCAAACTCACGACCCTCGGACAAACGATCCAGAAACCGCTGACGAGTACGCCCTTCCATCAAAAACTGCTGAAGCAGGATTGCCTCGCCTGTCATAGCGACCACGCCGGTGTGAAGCGATTCCGTACCGAAGGCCGCTTCAACCATGCCCTGTTGCAAGCCGATGCGCGCAAGGAATGTCAGTCTTGCCACAAGTCGCCTACCGACTCACTGCACCAACAGATCACGGGCAATTGCAACCAGTGCCATACCCAGCAGAAGTGGGTGCCGGCGACATTCGATCACGACAAGTATTTCGCACTGGATCGCGATCACAACGTGAAATGTGCGACCTGCCATGTTCGGAACGACTACAACCGCTACACCTGCTACGGCTGTCATGAGCATTCCTTGGAAAAAATCCGGCGCGAGCACATTGAGGAAGGTATCCGCGACTTCAAGAACTGCGTCGAATGCCACCGTAGTGCCGATGAACATGACATCCGGATGCCAGGTCGCGGTCAGGAACAGGGGGGCAGGAACGGACGGGAGCGAGATGATGATTGATGGAACTCGCTTGGCCGGCTGTTGTTGGTCAAATTAGGGACCGACGCCACGACATGTCTAGGGACCGCTCAAGGCACCGAGCGGTCCGACGGGTCCGATACGTCCCCCCCCGTCAGTCGTACTTTCTTCCGTCCTCAATCACCTTGCCGTCATTGGGCAAGGAGCCGGGGGCGACCAGCAGCACATCTCCGCGCAGCTTAGTGATGTCGCGCAGGCTCTCGGCGATGGCCTTGGTCAGGGCGTCACCACCTGCCGCCTCGCAATGAAGGGTCATCAGGTCATTGCCGTCGGGGTTGGTCACCACCAGGCGGGCGCGCTTGATTTCGCTGTGGCGCTTGAGTACCTCGGCCACTTGCTCGGGGTGGACGAACATGCCCTTGACCTTGGTGGTCTGGTCGGCGCGGCCCATCCAGCCCTTGATGCGCGTGTTGCTGCGACCGCAGGGCGACGCGCCGGGCAGCACGGCGGAGAGGTCGCCGGTGCCGAAGCGGATCAGCGGGTAATCGGCGTTGAAGGTGGTCACCACTACCTCGCCCACCTCCCCCTCGGCCACGGGGTCGCCGGTGCCGGGACGGACGATTTCGAGGATCAGGCTTTCTTCCAGCACCAGCCCTTCCCGCGCCGGGGTTTCGTAGGCGATCAGACCCAGGTCGGCAGTGGCGTAGGCCTGGAAGACGTCAATGCCGCGCTCGGCGAAGAACTGCTTTTGCGCCGGGAACAGGGCCTCGCCGGAGACCACGGCCTTCTTCAGCGACGACACGTCGACCTTCAGTTCCTCGGCCTTTTCGATCAGTATCTTGAGGAAGCTCGGGGTGCCGACGTAGCCGGCGGGACGCAGGTCGGCGATGGCCTGGACCTGCTGCTCGGTCTGGCCGACGCCGCCGGGGAACACCGGGCAGCCGAGGGCGCGGGCGCCGGCATCGAGTATCCAGCCGCCGGGAGTCATGTGATACGAAAAGCTGTTGTGCACCAGCTCGCCCGGCCGGAAGCCGCCGGCATAGAGGGCGCGGGCGGTGCGCCACCAGTCGGCGGCCAGGCCCTCCGGCTCGTAGATCGGTCCGGGCGACGAGAACAGACGCCCCAGCCCGCCGACGGGGGTGGCGTTAAGGCCGCCAAGCGGCGGGCAGGTCTTTTGCAGCCCGATCAGGTCATGCTTGCGCAACACCGGCAGCCGCGCCAGAGCGGCGCGCGAGGTCACCGCCGTCGCATCGACACCAGCCAGGGCCGCCGCAAAATGGGACGCCGCCTTGGCACGGGCCACCTGCGCCGGCAGCCGCGCCATGAGGTCGCATTCGCGCTCATCCGGGTCGCGGGTTTCCAGGGCGTCGAGATAATTGGACATGACAGACTCGCAAAAAAATTAGCAGAGAAGATGGAGACGGCAGAACTCTAGGACGGCGAAGCGCCGGGCAACACAAGGTTGGCAACCACCAGCGGCAAGCATTTCGCTGCGAGACAAGGCGCGAGGAAGCGCCGCATAGCAGCGCTATGCAAGCGCCCGAGCAACGCCGTATCGCAGTGAAAGGCGCCGCCGCTATGCAAGCCAGCGTTTGCGGCGGCGGTAATGCTTGTTATCGCGGAAACTCTTGCGCTCGCCGCTCGACAAGCCGAGATAGAACTCCTTGACGTCCTCGTTGTTGCGCAGGCTTTCGGCTTCGCCTTCCATGACGACGCGGCCGTTTTCGAGGATGTAGCCGAAGTCGGCGTAGCGCAGGGCGACCATGGTGTTCTGTTCGGCGAGGAGAAAACTCACCTTCTCGCGGGCATTGAGGTCGCGCACGATTTCAAAAATTTCCTCGACGATCTGGGGCGCCAGGCCCATGGAGGGTTCGTCGAGCAGAATCATTTCCGGGCCGGCCATCAGGGCGCGGCCGATGGCGCACATCTGCTGCTCGCCGCCGGAAGTGTAGCCAGCCTGGGAGGCGCGGCGTTGCTTGAGACGCGGAAAATAGGCGTAGACCTTCTCAAGGTTTTCCTTGATCTGGCTGCGGGAAATGGTGCGGGTATAGGCGCCGGTGAGCAGATTGTCCTCGATGCTCAAATGGCCGAAACAATGGCGGCCTTCCATGACCTGGATCACGCCGCCCTTCACGAGTTCGTTGGGCGTCAGTTGATCGACGCGCCGATTCTGAAACTGGATGTCGCCCTTGGTCACCTCGCCGCGCTCGGCGCGCAGCAGGTTGGAAATCGCCTTCAGGGTCGTGCTCTTGCCAGCGCCGTTGGCGCCCAGCAGGGCGACGATCTTGCCTTGCGGCACTTCAAGGGAAACCCCCTTGAGCACCAGAATGACGTGATCGTAGATGACCTCGATGTTATTGACGGAGAGATAGCTGGACATGAACTGAATTCCTGGACGGGCGCGGGCAGAAAAAACGGGAAGGCAGGCAGCGCCCGCCTTCCCGGTCCTCTTACTTCTTCGCTTCGGCGGCGCAATCACGTGGGGTGATGCCCTTTTCCTTGGCGTACTTCTTGGCGTCGGCCTGGAACAGGGGGTGGATCAGAGCCTTGTTGCCCTCGATCCAGTCGGTCAGCACCACCCACTTGCTGCCGTCCCACTGCTGCATCTTCACCTTGCCGGAACCTTCGTGGTTGTCGCAGGACGTCTTCACTTCCGGCAGCAGACCGGTAGCGCCGAGAGCCTTGAGGCGGGCGTCGGTCAGGTTCAGATTTTCCATGCCCCAGCGCACTTGCTCGCCGTTCATGGCCTTGCCCTTGCCGTACTTGGCCTGGGCGGCGCGAATCGCCTCCACCGACAGCACAGCGGCAGAAACACCACGGTTGTAGAGAATGGTGCCGAGCTTGGCCTTGTCGGAGAGGTTGCCCTTGCCGCCGTCATACACGGTCTTCTCGATGTCGGCGATCAGGGGTACGCCCTTGCCGGACACGTTCCAGGTGGCGGACATGTAGCCCTTGGCGGCATCACCCGCCGGGATCACGTCCTCCTCGGAACCGGCCCACCAGGAACCGATCATCTTTTCACGCGGGAAGCCCATCTTCTGCGCAGTCTTGATGGCGGTCATGTTCATCACGCCCCAGCCCCACATGATGACGTAGTCGGGCTTTTCCTGACGGATGCGCTGCCACTGGGCGCCCTGTTCGTTGCCAGGGTGGGCGACGGGAATCTGCACCAGGTTGAACTTGTTCAGGCGCGACTCGGCTTCCAGGGCCAGGATCGGTTCCTTGCCGTAGGCGGAGTCATGGTAGAGGAAGACGATCTTCTTGCCGTCCAGGCCGCCCTTGTCCTTGAGGAACTTGATGATGGCGGAGGCCTGCATCTGGTAGGTGGTCACCAGGGGGAAAGCCCAGGGGAATACGGAACCGTCCACCGCCATGGTCAGGCCGTAGCCCATCATGGCCAGGGGCAGCTTGTCGGCGGTTACCTTGTCAACCAGGGCGTAGGAAATGCCGGTGGACATGGTGTGGATCGGGCCGGGCGCCGCCTTGGCCTTGCTCTTCAGGCGCTCGTAACACTCGACGCCCTTGGCGTTGTTGTATTCGGTTTCGCACTCGTCCCAGGCGAGCTTGACGCCATCGACGCCGCCCTTCATGTTGACGTAGTTGAGGTAATCGACGAAGCCGCCGTAGAAGGCCTGGCCGTTGGCGCCGTAGGGGCCGACCCGGTACGAGGGGATCATGAAGTACTGCTCTTCGGCGGCCTGGGCTGCCGGAAGCGCAGCGCCGAACAGAGCGGCGGCGATGGATGAAGCGATGACGAGTTGCTTGGCTTTCTTAATCATGGATGTCTCCTACCTTGGTTGAGTTATATGTTTCAGAAACCAGCATCAAACAAACTGCGGCCTTCTTAGTGCGGGAAAGGCCACAGACGTAACTTCTCCTTGGCGATCTGCCACAAACGCGCCAGACCGTGGGGTTCGACAACGAGGAAGAACATGATGAGCGCCCCGAACACCATGAGCTGGATGTGGGACACCGTAGCGCTATCAAAAGGCAAGTGCAACAGCTCGGCAATCGCCGGCAGGCTGATATCGAGGAAGATTGGCAGCAGCAGAATGAAGGCCGCGCCGAGGAAACTGCCGAGGATGCTGCCGACGCCGCCGACAATAATCATGAACAGGATCTTGAACGAGAGATCGAGGGAGAAGCCGTCGGGCTCCACCGAACCGAGGTAGCAGAAGGCATACAGGGCGCCGGCGACGCCGCAGTAGAAGGAGCTGACGGCAAAGGCCAGCAGCTTGGTGTGCATCAGGCGGATGCCGATCACCTCCGCCGCCACGTCCATGTCGCGCACTGCCATCCAGGCGCGGCCCGTGGTGGAACGCACCATGTTCTTCGCCGCCAGGGCCATCAGGCTGACGATGGTAAGCACCAGCAGGTAACGGGACTGGGGAGTATCAAAGTCGAAGCCGAGAATACTCACGCTCGGCACCGAGATCACGCCCGACGATGAGTTGTTGGACAGGTAGGGGAACTTGGTCAGACACCAGACGATGAAGAACTGCGCCGCCAGAGTCGCCACTGCCAGGTAGAAGCCCTTGATACGCAGGGAGGGCAGACCGAACAGAATGCCGACGCCCGCCGCCGTGAAGCCGGCGAGAATGAAGGACAGCAGCACCGGCATGCCTTCGACTCGCACCTGGAAGTTGTAGGCGGCATAGGCGCCTACCGCCATGAAGGCCGCCGAGCCGAGGGAGAGCTGGCCGGCATAGCCGGTGAGGATGTTCAGGCCCAAGGCTGCCAGGGCGAAAATGAGGAAGGGAATCAGGATGGCATTGAACCAGTAGTTGCCGGCCACCAGCGGCACGACAACGAAGGCCGCCACCAGCAGGAGGGCGATGCCGATACGGTCCTGGCGGATCGGAAAGATCTGCTGGTCAGCGGCGTAGCTGGTCTTGAATTGTCCGGTTTCGCGATAAAACATGTCTGTCGATTCCTAGCCGTTAAACGCGGTCAATGTGTTTCTCGCCGAACAGCCCTTCCGGCCGCACGAGGAGGAAGAGGAGCGCCATCACATACGGGAACCAGCCCTCGATGCCGCCAAAGTTGCCGCCGAACAGATCCTGCATCACTGGCGGAATGTAGATCTCCGCCAGCTTCTCCGAGGCGCCGATGATGAGGCCGCCGACAATCGCGCCGGGCACCGAGGTGAAGCCGCCGAGAATCAGCACCGGCAGCGCCTTGAGGGCGGTGAAGGTGAGCGCGAACTGAACGCCGTTGCGCGAGCCCCAGAGCAGGCCCGCCACCAGGGCGACGAAGCCGGCGACGCCCCACACCAGCGCCCAGATGTGTTGCAGCGGAATGCCGATCGACAGCGCCGCCTGGTGGTCGTCGGCCACCGCCCGCAGGGCACGGCCGACGCGGGTGTATTGGAAGAACAGGGCCAGGGCCGCCACCAGCGCCAGAGCGAGGCCGGCGGCAATCAGGTCGAAGCTGCTGACCACCATGTTGTAGTTGTCGAGGATGTAGGGAATCGGTTCATCCTTGAGACCGATATCCAGAGGACGCACGTCGTTGCCCCACATAAGCGGCGCCAGGCCCTCAACGAAGAAGGCGAGGCCGATGGTGGCCATGAAGAGGGAAATCGGCGCCTGGTTCACCATCTTGCGCAGCACGAACTTCTCGGTGGCGATACCGAACAGGGTCATGATGGCGAAGGCAAGAATGATCGCCAGCCACAGCGGCGCGCCATAGCCCATGCAGCCCACCACCGAGAGAGCGGCGAAATACACCATGGCGCCCTGGGCGAAGTTGAACACCCCAGAGGCCTTGAAGATCAGCACAAAGCCGAGGGCCACCAGGGAGTACATGACCCCCGAGAGCAGGCCGCCGATCAGCACTTCAAAGAAGAATTGCATGGTTCAGATCCTCAGTGTTGGGTGCCGAGATAGGCAGCAATGACCTCGGGGTTGTTCTTCACCTCGTCGGGTACGCCGTCGCCGATCTTCTTGCCGTAGTCGAGCACCACGACGCGGTCGGAGATGTCCATCACCACGCCCATGTCGTGTTCGATGAGAACGATGGTGGTGCCGAACTGGTCGTTCACGTCGAGGATGAAGCGGCACATGTCCTGTTTCTCTTCCACGTTCATGCCCGCCATCGGCTCATCGAGCAGCAGCATCTTCGGCTCGGCGGCGAGGGCGCGACCGAGTTCGACGCGCTTTTGCAGGCCGTAGGGCAGGCGGCCCACCGGCGTCTTGCGGATGTGCTCGATTTCGAGGAAGTCGATCACCTCCTCCACCTTGCGCCGATGCTCCAGTTCCTCGCGCTTCGCCGGCCCCCACCAGAGAGCGTGGTGGATGAAGTTGCACTTCATCTTCAGGTTGCGGCCGGTCATCAGGTTGTCGAGCACCGACATGCCCTTGAACAGGGCGATGTTCTGGAAGGTACGGGCGATGCCGTAGGCCGCCGCGGCGTGGGTATCCATGTCGTGACGCACCTCGCCGTGGAAGACGATCTCGCCTTCCTGGGGCCGGTACACGCCGTTGATGACGTTGAGCATGGAACTCTTGCCGGCGCCGTTGGGGCCGATGATGGCGCGAATTTCATGCTCACGCACATCGAAGGAAATGTCGGTGAGGGCCTTGACACCACCGAAGCGCAAGGAGATGTTGCGCAGATCGAGGATGACGTCGCCGATTTCTCTTGCCATTTACGCTGCCCTCCCGACGGCGGCGAAGGTCTTCGCGTCGCGGATCACCAGATCGGCCGCCACCTTGCCCTTGCGGCCATCTTCAAACTTGACTTCGGTTTCGATGAACTGGGTCGCCTTGCCGCTGTAGAGGGCATCCACCAGCACCGCGTACTTCTCGGCGACAAAGCCACGCCGCACCTTGCGGGTGCGGGTCAGCTCGTCGTCGTCGGGATCGAGTTCCTTGTGCAGCACGAGGAAGCGATGAATCTGGGTGTCGGCCACCATGGCATCGGCGGCCAGCTCGGCATTAACCTGCTCGACGCATTCGCGGATCATCTCGCCGACTTCCACCTTGGCCGCCAGATCGGTGTAGCCAGCGTAGGCGATGCCGCGCCGCTCGGCCCAGTTACCCACCGCGCCCATGTCGATATTGATGAAGGCGCAGACCATATCGCGGTCGTTGCCGAAGCACACCGCTTCCTTGACGTACTGGAAGAACTTGAGCTTGTTCTCGACGTAGTTGGGAGCGAACATCGCCCCGTTCTTGAGCTTGCCGACATCCTTGGCGCGGTCGATGATTTTCAGGTGGCCTTCGGCATCGAAGAAGCCGGCGTCACCGGTCATGAAATAGCCATCGGCGTTGATCGACTCGGCGGTGGCGTCGGGACGCTTGTAGTACTCCTTGAGCAGCATCGGGCCCTTGACCAGAATCTCGCCGTTGTCGGCGATTTTCACTTCGACGCCGGGCGCCGGGGTGCCGACGGAATCGAGCTTGATCTGGCCATCGGGTTGCAGGCAAACATAGGCGCAGGTTTCGGTCTGGCCGTAGAGCTGCTTGAGATTGATGCCGATGGAGCGATAGAAACGGAACAGGTCGGGGCCGATGGCGGCGCCGGCGGTATAGGCAATGCGCACACGACTCAAGCCAAGGACATTCTTCAGCGGGCCGTAAGTCAGCAAATTGCCGAGGGAGTAGAGCAGCCGGTCGCTGACGGCCACCGGCTTGCCGTCGAGCACGTCGGCGCCGCAACGCTTAGCCACATCCATGAAGAAATGGAACATCCTGCGCTTGATAACGCCGGCATCTTCCATGCGGATCATGACCTGGGTCAGCAGGTTCTCGAACACCCGGGGCGGCGCAAAGTAATAGGTGGGGCCGATCTCGCGCATGTCGGTCATCACCGTATCGCCGGACTCGGGACAGTTGATGGTGAAGCCGGCGTAAAGGCTCTGGGCGAAGGAGAACAGGTGATCGCCGACCCAGGCCATGGGCAGGTAGGAGAGCATCTCCTCGGCGTCGGTCAAATGGTCGAATTCAGCACCGCCGCGCGCCGCCGAAAGAAACGAATGGTGGGTCTGACAGACGCCCTTGGGCTTGCCCGTGGTGCCCGAGGTGTAGAGCATGACGGAAATGTCGTCGGGCTGTCCCTTGGCGATTTCCTGGTCGATGAAGTCGGTCTGGTTTTTGTCATGGATGCGGCCCATGGCCAGCATCTCGTCCATGCCATGAAGGAAAGACTGGGTGTAGTGACGCAGGCCGCGCGGTTCGTCGTAAAGAATGTGTTCGAGCGCCGGGCACTGGTCGATGACTTCGAGTAGCTTGTCCACCTGCTCCTGATCCTCGACGATGGCGATCTTGATCGCCGCGTCCTGGAGCACGAACACCATTTCCGACGCCACGGCATCCTGATACAGGGGCACCGGAATGCCGCCCAGCATCTGCACCGCGCACATGGACCAGTAGAGGCGGGGGCGGTTGTCGCCAATGATGGCGAGGCGGTCGCCGCGCTGGAAGCCGAGTTCGGCGAGGCCGCAGGCGAGGGCGCGCACCTCGGTGGCAACCTCGGCCCAGGACCAGGTCTGCCAGATGCCCATGTCCTTTTCCCGCGTTGCCGGCCGTTGGCCGCGCACACGGGCGTGGTGCATCAGAAGGCGAGGAAAGGTGTCGAGCGCAGTAGTCGCGTCGACGCCGGGCGTCGCTGCCATGGTGAGTCTCCTCAAATTTTCTGCCGCTTTGCCTCTCGGGCCAAAATGGCCTCGGGGCGCGGTCTGTTGCCAGCCAATCTAGCCGTCCCAGCTTACACGTTCCTGATAAGGAACATGCTGCATTGCACCAGGCATCCGATGGGCAGGCGGGTCATCGGAACGTGATTCAGTCTAGAGACTTGCGGGGCATATAATTGTCACGTGGCTGACAATTCAAAAAATAGTTCACTGTCCCTGGCGCAGACCATCCGCGCTTCCCAATGGGCGACGGGCCTGACCGAGGACGAGCTGGCGCGGGCCGAGAAGGGCATGGTCGAGCGCCTGGTGGAGGCCGGCGGTTTCATCTGCCGCAAGGGCGAGTCGGTGGACTGCTGGCTCGGCATCATCGACGGCCTGGCCAAAATGTCTAGCGACTGGGTCACCGGCAAGACCGCCTCGTATACCGGCATCCCCCCCGGCGGCTGGTTCGGCGAAGGCTCCATCCTCAAGACCGAGCCGCGCCGCTACGATGTCATCGCCCTGCGCGCCACCCGCGTTGCCTGCATGCGGCGCGAAACCTTCCACTGGCTGCTCGACCACAGCATCGCCTTCAACCGCTTTTTGCTGGTGCAGATCAACGAGCGCCTGGGTCAGTTCATCGGCCTGCTCGAATCAGAACGCCTGCTCGACACCGACGCCCGCGTCGCCCGCTGCATCACCGCCATGTTCAACCCGGTGCTATATCCGGGCCAGAGCCAGCAACTCACCATCTCTCAAGAAGAAATCGGCTACCTCGCCGGCGTCTCGCGCCAGCGCGTGAACCGCTCCCTCAAGATTCTCGAAGACGCTGGCTTCCTCAGCGTCGAATACGGCGGCATCGCCATCCACGACCTGGATGGGCTGCAACGGTTTGGCGGCTGACAAAATCACATTGAAGGTGCTTTCCTCCACCTACATACCGGGGACAGTCGAAAAATGGCCATGTCACTTCTTCGCAAGATGAAAGCCGACATCTGGCATAGCATGCCGACTCCACTCCCTAAGTCCATATCTCTGTGTCTAACATCGTCCCAATGAGTAATCCGCCATCAGCCGTTACCAAGCAACTATTCTCCGAATGGCGGTCCCCACGCAGGGGGTTATCAAACCCACACCCAATGACAAACGATGTCTGGGCATGGCTAGTTAATAGCCGGGTGTGCGCCTACACTGCAAACAAGCAGTTCGACGGTCCGTCATCATTCGACGCAGGGCCATGCTGGTGCTTCGACAGATTTGGGCAAAGCGAGACGCAACTGCCCGACGGGCGCATCTTGTTTGTCGGCGGCGAACACGAAGATTATTACGACCCGGACTTCTACATTTACAACGATGTAGTAGTAGTCACCGAGTCGGGCGACATATCAGTCTTCGCTTACCCCACCGACGTATTCCCGCCCACAGACTTCCATTCGGCTACGCTCGTAGACAATTACCTTGTGATAATCGGGAATCTTGGCTACCCGCAGAACCGCATTTCTGGCAAAACACAGGTGCTAAAACTTGAACTCGATACCATGCGCATTGCAGTGGTAGACACTTGTGGTATCGCACCAGGTTGGATTCACAAACATCAGGCCCACTTATCCTCCTCGGGAACTGAAATTCAGATTACGGGCGGAACAATTGACCGCTGCGATGGTACTGGAGAAATTGAGAATATTGACGATTGGAGCCTCGACATCCGAACTTGGCAATGGAGCCGCACTTTGCACCGCCAGTGGACAAGGTTTGAGGTGTTTCGGGAAGACAAAGCAAGGAATCATCTATGGGAGATACGCCAACTTCACTGGTCTAGGACTGTTGGCTGGCCTGACGTTCAGGAACAAGAGGAGGCGCTGACCAAAGTTCTCGGCGCACTCCCCGACCTGGACCTGCTTACGACACTTTACGCGCCCAACATTGCCGACGAAGTTATCGGCAAAGACACCGAACGGTACGAAACGTATCTAGCCCGCGTTGGAGACGTCATCATTCGCTACATGGAGGACGCTTTCGCTATCCATGTCACCATTGAGGGCGAAATCCAACAAAGCGTAATAGATCATTTGACGAGTGACCTCACGCAAAAATTTGGGGCACTTGAGCTGGTTCCGATGACATGCAGAATTACGCCGCCATAGTAGGTGGCCAGGGCACCTACTGCCAGTCCTCGGTCAATGCTCAGTGTCAAAACCAACACTTTCAAGTGCGTCCAGAATTGTCGCCTTCGCAACATCCCCTTGCCGCACCCCGCCCCTAAGCCTCTGATTTAGCGCCACCACGCACTTGGCACCAAGCTTGCGTGGTGAGGGGGATCATGAAAACTCATCTCGACTGGTCGGCCTACGACAGCTACGGCATCGGCGATGCCTATTCCGGCATTCCCGCCAGCGGCGGCAACTACGCCAAGGCGGTGGCGGTGTGCATGAACAACCGCCAGTGCCAGCGCGAAGGCAAGGGCGTCATGTGCCCGAGCTACCGCATCAGCGGCGACGAGGCCCATTCCACGCAGGCGCGGGTGCGGGCCTTCAAGGCGGCGCTGAACGGCGAACTCGGCGATGAACCCTTCGCCTCGCCGGTGCTGGCCGAGGCCATGGACCTGTGCGTTTCCTGCAAGGGCTGCAAGAAGGAATGCCCGAGCGCGGTGGACATGACGCTGATCAAGACCGAATACCTGTCCCAGCGCAACGACATCCTCGGGGTGCCGCTGCGCGCCCGCCTGTTCGCCAGCCTGCCGTGCTGGCTGCACCGTTGGCGCGACGTCCTGGCGCGGATGGTGGCCTGGCACAACCGCATTCCGCTCGTCGCCCGCCTGGCCGAGACGCTGCTCGGCATCAGCGCCCGGCGTCAGGTTGCCGCTCCCGCGCCAGTTCCGTTTCAGGCACCCTCGGCCGATGTCGCTCCGGCCCCGCGCGGCGACGTGCTGCTGTTCGTGGACACCTTCTCCCACCACTTCGAGCCGCACATCGCCGAGGCCGCCCATGCGGTGCTGAGCGCCGCCGGCTACCGCGTCAAGACCCTCACCCCTGACCCGTCCGACACCGAGCCGACGCGGCCCCTGTGTTGCGGCCGCACTTATCTTTCCGCCGGCATGGTGGAGGAGGCGAAGGCCGAGGCGCGGCGCATCATGGCCGCCGTCAAACCCTTTCTCGGTTCCGGCATGCCCATCGTCGGCCTCGAACCCTCGTGCCTGCTGGCCCTGCGCGACGAGTTCTACAGCCTCGGTCTCGGCGCCGACGTCGCCCAGCTATCGAAGCAGGTATTCCTGTTCGAGGAGTTCCTCATGCGCGAAGCCAACAAGGGCATGACCCTGCCCCTCAAACCGCTGCCCGGGAGCAAGGCCCTGGTGCACGGCCACTGCCACCAGAAGGCCGTCGGCGGCATGAAGTCGGTGAAGAAGGTGCTGGGCATGATTCCCGAGTTCGAATTCGAGATTCTCGATGCCTCCTGCTGCGGCATGGGCGGCAGCTTCGGCCTCGAAGCCGAACACTACGCGGCCTCGATGGCCATGGGCGAACTCGCCCTGCTGCCCCTGGTCCGCGCCGCCGGCGCCGACGCGCCGATCATTGCCGATGGTTTTTCCTGCCGCCACCAGATTCTCGACGGCAGCGGCCGCCGTGCCCAGCACGTCGCCGTGCTGCTGCAACAACACCTGTGCTAACGCTCATGGCGGTGAAAACAACCTACGGATGATGAAACACGCGCAAGCGGCATAAAGTCCCGCCCCCTCCCGTCCTCCCCCTCGCGGGGAAGGCTATCGGTTTCCTTGCTACGCGAGAGGGCTGACCCGGCGTCAAATGTCGTTTTTCACGCTAAACATTGAAGCGGGTAGCAACGCGGCGCAGGCGTTCTGACAACTGTTGCAGGGCCTGCATTTCCGTCACCGTGCGATCAAGGGCGGCGCTGCTGTCGTCGGAGGCGCTGGTGATCCCCTGGAGGTGACGCACGATGTTGTCGCTGGCCTGTTCCTGCAATTTCACTGCGGCAACGATTTGATCCGTGTCCACCGTGGTTTCCTGCACCGCCTGATTCGACTCGCCGAGAGCGATGGCGACTTCTTCGAGATATTCCTGACTCACGCCGAGGGAGGTCAGACCACGCTGAATCGCGCTCTCCACCTCGCCGGAACGTCCGCCCATGGCCTGGGTGACGCTGTCGATTTGCGCCGCCGCGACAGCGGATTTCTCCGCCAGCTTGCGCACCTCGTCGGCCACCACGGCGAAACCGCGCCCCTGCTCGCCGGCCCGCGCCGCCTCGATGGCGGCGTTGAGCGCCAGCAGATTGGTCTGGTCGGCGATGTCGCGCACTTCCCGCGTCATGCCGGTGATGGCCTGGGTACTCTGAATGAACTCCGTGGCGGTGCTGGCGATGTCGCTCACCGCCGCCTCGACGGTGGAAATTTCGCCGATCATGCGCGACAGGCTTTCGTTGGCCGCCTCGGTGCGCTCCAGGCTGACGCCGATCTGGCGCCCGACGTTGCCGACGTTGCCGGTGACGTTGCCAATGCTGGAGGTGAGGCCGTCAGCCGTCACCACAGTTTCCTGCACCGCCGCGCTCTGACGTCCGAGATTGGCCAGCAGATCATCGGCCGTGGCGCCGATGCGGCCGACGGACTGATCCACTTGAAGACTGGCGGTGCGCAACTCTTCCACCGTGTGGCGCAGGCTCTGCTGCATGCCGCTGATGGCGGCGCAGAGGCTGGTGCTGTCGCCGGCACGTAACGGCAGGCTAGCCCCCAGATCGCCATTGGCAATGCGCTTCACCGCGTCCGAGACCGCCTGGGGTTCACCACCGATCAGGCCGAGCAGCATCTGCGCCAGCATCACGAATGCCGCCAGGCCAACCACGGAGGCGATGGCACTAACTACCAGCATCCAGGTCAGGGACGAACTGGCGGCCGCGCGCAGGGCCGGCAACGCGGCGCCGGCCTCATCGGAAAAGCGCATGAACATGACAAAGCTGAAGCCGTTGGCGATCACGGTTACCACAGCCAGCACGGCGAGAACGAGATACAGGCGGTTGCGCAAACTCATGGGGGGATTCCTTGATTGTTCTTGTGGGTAAGCCTAGAGCATCTCGATGACCCACTGGGTCACCTTGCCGGTGGCGTTGGCGCACTGGTTGCCGCGCGCATCGTCGAAAGCCTTGTATTGGGCGGCATCCCACATGTCGTAGGTGCGCCCGGTGAAGCGCTGCTGCAATTGCTGGCATGTAACGCCGCCGAACTCTTCGCGGAATTTCTCCGTCAGCTCTTTGGCCTTCTTGAAGTTGTTGATGTAGCGCCCCTTGTCCAGCTTGTCCCGGTCGCGGCCGTACTTGGCGCTGAGGGCCATCAGGCCGCCGGTGAGCGCGCCGCAGACGCCCTCACCGAGCAGTCCGCCACCGCCCGACAATCCATGACTGGCCTTGATGGTCTGGTCATCGACGCCGCCCACGGTCTCCTGCACCACCGCCAGCACACACTGGGGACAGCAGCCGTAATCGAGTTCGTACTTGACCGCCTTCTCGTAGGCCTGGGCGGCCAGTTCGTGCTTACGCTCGGATTCCATGAATGCCTCCACAAGAGGGTTTCAAGCCAGATCACTCGTCCATGTTAGCTGATCCTAATTCTCTCCGGTCAAAGCGCCATGGTTTGGAGGAGAATGATCCGCGCCCCAGCTCTCCATTCCCGGTCATGTCGCTCCATCACCGCAACATCGCCAGCCAGTCCCCCGAGGCCGCCCTGGCCGCTCTCGGCGGCAGCGCACAGGGATTAAGCACCCAGGAGGCGCAGCGGCGACTGAAGGAATTCGGCCCCAATCAAGTGGAAGCGGCGCCGCGTACGCCGGCATGGCTGACGCTGCTGCGGGAATTCAGCCACTTCTTCGCCCTCATCCTCTGGCTCGCGGCGGGCCTGGCCTTCGTCTCCGCCCGTTTCGAGCCGGGCCAGGGCATGACCGAACTGGGCGTCGCCATCGTCGGCGTCATCGTCGTCAATGGCTGCTTCTCTTTCTGGCAGACCCACCGCGCCGAACAGGCTCTGAATGCCCTGCGTCAATTGCTACCGCAGCAGGTAAATGTGCGCCGGGACGGCATTGCCCTCGTCGTTCCCGCCGCCGAGTTGGTTCCCGGCGATCTGGCGTTGCTGGCCGAGGGCGCCAAGGTGCCGGCGGACTGCCGCCTGATCGAGAGTTGGGGGCTGCGCGTCAATCTCTCCACCCTCACCGGCGAATCGCGCCCCAAGGCCCGCAACGCCGATGCCGATATCACCGCCGATCCCCTCGCCGCCCATAACCTGCTCCTGGCAGGCACCCTGATCGTCGGCGGCGAGTGCACGGCCCTGGTGTACGCCACCGGCATGCACACCGAGTTTGGTCGCATCGCCCATCTGACGCAAACCATTGGCGAGGCCGAGTCGCCGCTGCAACGGGAAATTCGCCGCGTCTCCCGCGTCGTGGCGATGCTGGCCCTCGGCCTCGGACTGATCTTCTTCCTCGCCGGGCAATGGATCGGGTTGCCCTTCTGGGCCAACATGATGTTCGCCATCGGCATCATCGTCGCCAACGTCCCGGAAGGGCTGCTGCCCACCGTGACGCTGGCCCTCGCCCTCGCCACCCAGCGCATGGCGCGGCGCAACGCCCTGGTGCGCCACCTGCCGGCGGTGGAGACCCTCGGCAGCGCCACCGTCATCCTCACCGACAAGACCGGCACCCTGACCCAGAACCGCATGACGGTGCGCGAACTGTTCGTCGCCGGCCGCCATCACCTGGCCGCCGACCGCTGGCCACGGGCCGACGACCAGCGCCTACGTGCCGTGGCGCGCTTCTGCCACGGCCTCAAGTTTCCCCAGGGTCGGCCCAGCGGCGACCCGATGGAAATTGCCCTCTGGCAATTCGCCGGCAACATCGCGGACGCCGGCGAGCGAACCGGCGAGATACCCTTCGACGCCGAGCGCCGCCGCATGTCGGTGGCGACGCGGCAGGCCGACGGGAGCGGCGCCTTGTGGTGCAAGGGCGCGCCGGAAGCCGTGCTGCCCTTGTGCCGGACCTGGCTCGACGGCGACGCTTCGCGCTCCGTCGACGAGGCGTCGCTGGAATGCTTCCGCCGCGCCCAGGACGACATGGCCGAGCGCGGCCTGCGGGTGCTGGCCTTGGCCTGGCGTCCTCTCGCCGCCACGGAGGAGATGAGCGAAACCGATCTCGAACTGTGCGGTCTGATCGGCCTTGAAGACCCGCCGCGACCGGATGTCCATGTGGCGGTAAACCGCTGTCACGACGCCGGACTGCGCGTGGTCATGGTCACCGGCGATCACCCGAAGACGGCCCTGGCTTTGGCGCGTGAGATCGACATCGTGCGCGGCGCGACGCCGGTGGTGCTGACCGGCGAGGAGGTGCGGCAGATGACGCCGGCCAGCCTGCAACTGGCGCTGGAGGCGCCGGAAATCTTGTTCGCCCGCGTCAGCGCCGAGCAGAAGATGCTGATCGTCCAGGCCGAACAACGGCGCGGAGAAATCGTCGCCGTCACCGGCGACGGCGTGAATGACGCGCCAGCGCTGAAAAGCGCCGACATCGGCATCGCCATGGGACTGTCGGGCACCGATGTGGCGCGAGAAGCCGCCGACATCGTGCTGCTCGACGACCACTTCGCCACCATCGTCGCCGCCATTGAAGAAGGCCGCGCGGTGTTCGAGAACATCCGCAAGTTCCTCACCTACATCCTCACTTCCAACATCCCGGAGATCGTGCCCTATCTGGCTTTCGTGCTGTTCCGCATTCCCCTGCCCCTGACGGTGATCCAGATTCTCGCCGTGGATCTGGGCACCGACATGCTGCCGGCTCTCGCCCTCGGCGCCGAGGCGCCCCATGCCGACGTGATGCAAAAGCCGCCGCGCCCGCGCCACGAACGTCTGCTGACCTGGCCGCTGCTGGCGCGGGCCTACCTGTTCCTCGGCCCCCTCGAAGCCCTCGGGGCCATGGCCGCCTTCTTCTTTGTTCTCAACACTGGCGGCTGGCATTACGGCGATGCCCTGCCCCCTCTTGATCCCCTTTACCTCCAAGCCACCACCGCCTGCCTGGCCGCCATCGTCCTGGCCCAGATGGTCAACGTCTTCGTCTGCCGCCACCCGCGCCTGCCGGCCTGGCGCTTTCCCCTCGGCAGCAACCGCCTGCTGCTGACCGGTCTGGCGACGGAACTGGCCCTGCTGCTGGCCATCGTCTACACCTCTATCGGCAATCGCCTGTTCGGCGCCGCCCCCCTGGATGCCGATGTCTGGCTGTTCGCGTTACCCTTCGCCCTCGGCCTCGGCCTCGCCGAGGAAACACGCAAGGCCCTGATGCGGCGATTCTCGTCACACTCTTGAAGAAAGCCCCCACCATGCGACTGCTCCACACCATGATCCGCACCGGCGACCTGGACCGCTCCATCGCCTTCTACACCGACGTCCTCGGCATGACGCTTCTGCGCCGCCAGGACTACCCGGAGGGAAAATTCACCCTCGCCTTCGTCGGCTACGGCAGCGAGCGCGAGAATTCGGTGATTGAACTCACCTACAACTGGGGCGTGGAAGGCTACGAGAAGGGCAACGGCTTCGGCCACCTGGCGATTGAAGTGGATGACGTCCATGCCGCCTGCGCAGCCATCCGCGCCAAGGGCGGCGTCATTCTGCGCGAGGCCGGACCGATGAACGCGGGCTCCACGATCATTGCCTTCGTCGCCGACCCCGACGGCTATGGCATCGAACTGATCGGCAGGAAATCCTGAGTTCGGCGCGATGGAAACTTTTTTCAAAGTCTACATCGCGCTCTGGGCGCTGGCCTGCCTTGTAGCCTTCGCCCTGTTTCTGCGTCGGCCCCGGGCCCACGCCATTGCCCACCGTAACTACTGGCACTTCCTCACCGAACCCTGGAAGGTGCTGACCTTCATCGCCGGCGCCGCCCTCATCACCCTGATCGCCCCCTATACCGGCGACCCGACCTGGGATCACACGGATGGCTTCTTCATGTCCGTGTTCTGCTACACCACCGCGCCCTGGGTTGTCGCCACCCTGTACTTCGCGGCGCGTCGGCAGGCGGGACCGGTGCAGGTCTATGTCGCCGTCTGCG
>Ga0316605_10000354_pt1 | contig 35809 bp, 29 predicted proteins | sample OWC_soil_day20_n_FD_207666 | JGI IMG/M metagenome (GOLD analysis project Ga0316605, IMG submission 207666) | Wetland soil microbial communities from Old Woman Creek delta, Ohio, United States - OWC_soil_day20_noCT | ecosystem: Environmental > Terrestrial > Soil > Wetlands | place: USA: Ohio...
CAATATCTGGTAATTGAGATTTAATAATTTCCAATGCTTTAAATCCATTAGAGGCACAACCAATGAAATCAATATCTTCTTCGTCAATCAGCATTGTTTTAACACCATCGAGGATAATCTGATGGTCATCAACCAACAATATTTTGATTTTTCTCATAGTCATACGATTTTATTTACCTTAACCCGAATAGTGGTCCCTTTTTCCGGAAAAGATTCCACATCAAATGTACCGTCCAGTAAAATACTTCGTTCACGCATATTGAATAACCCTTTTCCCAGTCCCATGTCATTGGTATTGTAATTGAATCCTTTACCGTTGTCCTCTATTATCAATACTAAATTTTCAGCTGTTTCCGTAAGTTGAATCTGAATCTGGGTCGCTTCGGAATGTTTAATCGCATTATTCAGTGCCTCCTGTACTATTCTGTACAAATATATTTTTGTGCGTTGTTTTATATGCTCAAAATTACCGAACCAGGAAAAGTCTATCTGTATACCTGTGGTCTTCTGTACCTGATTACAAAGGTTCTTTATTGCCATTTCAAACCCAAACTCCAATATTCCTGAAGGTGCCAAATCTGTGGAGATTTTTCTTAATTCATCAATAGAATGGTTTACCTGTGTTTTTAATTCGTTTATTTTATGACTATTAAAAACCTCTTTACTGCTTATCAGGTTTTCAAGTGTCATTTTTATTGCAATCAACTCTTGTGCGAGCCCGTCATGAAGTTCGCGGGAGATGCGGTGACGCTCAAACTCCTGACCATCATATAGTGCAGAGATGCGCTTCGCTTTTTCATCAATAAGTTCAGAAGTGTTTTTCTGAATGTTGTCAATCATTTGATTAAATGTTAAGGCCAATACCCCAAATTCATTTTCTGACTCAATATTTACTTTGGCATCAAAATCGCCCTGCCCAATTTTCAATGCAGCTTTCTTAAACTTTACAATAGGCAAAATAATATCGGACGTAATAACCTGGGCTATAGACAAAATTAGAATCAGAATAATAATGGAAACCAAAATCAAGTCGTTTCGCAGGTTTTTTATCGGGACCATCGCCTCGTTGTAATCAATTTCTGCCACAATCACCCAGTTAAAATTCTTTACAGACAATTTATCAAACGAGCTCAGACACAGGACGCCTCTGTAATCCGTCGAGATTAATGTGCCGCAACCTGTTCTAAAAGCGCTTTTTACAGCATTGGTCCCGACTTTTATTTGCTTACCAGAGCCAAAGAGAAACCTGGATTTACTTCTCATCATATAATCTGAATCAACCAGGTAGACCTCTCCGGTTTTTCCTAAACCATTAGTTTGATTGGTATCAAGCATGATTCTGTCAACTTCGTCAAAGTTTATCTTACCATTGCTATTCAAGTAGTTCTCTATCTGCTCTTTTTTTAGCGACTTCACAGATATCAGCTGTTCGGTCGCCCTCATTATCAGAGCATTCCTTGCTTTATAGTAAGAATAGATTCCTATAATTGAGAGTGAAGAAAACCCTACAATCAAATACAGGAACATGAATTTTGTTGTAATTGACCTTTTAAACATTTACTATTTGATAATTCACTCAAAAATAACAAATTAAATTACACCTTCGTCATAAGCCTTTTCACCATGTAATGTATCGTCCAATCCAAGCTTTTCATCTTCCTCTTTGACCTTTACAGGGGTTATCTTATTGATTACTATCAACATCAGATAAGTGAATACAAAGGCATAAACCGAAGCTGCGATAACAGCAACGACTTGTTTTACAAAGAAATATCCTCCTCCATAGATAAGGCCATCGGCACCTGCACCATTTATCGCCTTTGAGGCAAAGACTCCCAGAAGAATTGAGCCAAAGACACCTCCTACTCCGTGTACTCCCCATACATCCAGGGCATCATCCCATTTCATCTTGTTTTTAAACTGGACAGCCACATAGCACATAATACCTGCTGCAGTCCCAATAATTGGTGATGCCCATAAAGGCACAAAACCTGCACATGGCGTTATGGTTGCCAAACCTGCGATTGATCCGGTAAGCAAACCTACAAATTTTGGTTTTTTCTCACGAATCCATTCAATAACCAACCAGGAAATTGTGGCAAACGATGCTGCAATATCTGTATTCAAAAATGCAAGAGAGGTTATATTATCTACCTGACATTCACTTCCTGCATTAAAGCCGTACCATCCAAACCAAAGTAATCCGCTTCCAATAGCTACCAAAGGTATGCTGTTTGGCGTAGAATTTTTAACTGTCCTTGCTCCTACATAGAATACCGATGCTAATGCTGCAAAGCCTGCAGTTGCGTGCACCACTATGCCGCCTGCAAAATCCAGAACTCCCCAGTGTGCAAGTAAACCGCCACCCCAAATCATATGGACAAATGGATAATAAACCAAAATCTGCCAAAAGGTCAGGAATATAAAATAGGATTTAAATGTGACCCTGTTGACGAATGCACCGGTTATTAGGGCAGGTGTAATAATTGCAAACATCATCTGATATGCAATAAATACTATTTCTGGAATTTTTCCATTGCCTGCCCATAGAGTATCAATGGAAATCCCAGACAAGAAAGCTTTATCCAGATTCCCTATAATACCTCCGTCTCCACCGCTGAAGCATAGTGAATAGCCAAAGAATACCCATAAAACAGTTGTCCAGCCCAGAGATACAAAACTCTGAATCATAATGGCCAGTATATTTCTCTTAGTGGCCAATCCGCCGTAGAAAAAGGCAAGCCCCGGTGTCATGAGCATAACCAAACTTGTTGCCAGAAGCATAAAGCCTGTCGATCCGGTGTCCAGGACACCTGCACTTAACATTGTTGTCAGTACCATAAAATTGATTATTATTGGTTTATATTGTGTATTAATTAAAATGAGAGACCGAAAGTCAGATAGATTTTATTCAATTCTGGGTTTGATATTATGGAACATTGTACCGGGACAGAAAAATTATCAGTTATTTGAATTGTTCTGGATACTTTAACTCCAATATTGGTAATTCCGGGCTTTTCATTAAGATAAAAAGCTGTTTCACCATTGTCTGTATCTGCCTTATCAGGGGTACCCCCTACAAAAACATTGAAATCGGCATATTTTAAGCTTGTCTTGTAGCCGAGCTCTATATATTTTGACATGAAAATATTTCCATTACTCTTACGAGCATCGTTACCATAGAGGTTCATTGAAAAAAGAGCGGTGAATGGAATATTTTCTGTACCATTAAAGGCCAGGGAACCTTCCAGTATATGCCCTGTCTTCTCTTTTTCCCATTCAAAATATTTATCCTTTGACCCTGTGTTCAACCCCGGAAAAAAATAGTCAGTCAGAGTAATCGAAAGGGCACCCTTATAAGTATAGGTGAGATATAGGTCAATCTCTTCGTTTGATGTTCCGGCCAGCGAAAAAGCGCCCCAGGTACCAATTGAAAAAGCGTGACTATCGTTCCCGACGTTCAACTTAATCCAAGGTTGTATGCTCGGGCTTTTCCCTCCCAAATCCATCCCGCGCCAGATGTAACGGTTAAAGAGGTCTGCTCCAAACTCAAGTTTTTGGGCCTTGGAATTGGAAACAAAAAGAATAGTAAAGCATAAAAATAGAAGCGTTTTTTTCATATAAATTTGATTTTAAATTATATCCAAATTTATGATGAGTGAAAACAGCCCGCAATAATGGAATTTCTGAATTTAATCTAAGTGTTTTACGTATTACATATGATTCGTTAGCCTTTTGAAAAGAAAATTAGCTCATAATATGATGTTTCAGCTATTTTTTAATAGCTTTATACTTGTTTTTGTTTTGCGATTCCGGGTTCACACCGGTTAACCATATTGTCTCCCCTGGAGCAAATATGGTTCTGTCTATATGAAAGTCTAATTTCTCAGGAGATAGTCAATTCAAATTTTCTCAATTAATTCAGTTTTGACTAATTGCCAAGCTTGTGCATTATCGAATACCACTTCCGTCTTTAAAATGCTGTGAATGTCCTTTAGAAATTCTCTGTCTGTCATTTTTTCTTCCATATTCGCCAAGTATTGTTTTTGAGAAGGCGGATTTTCAACTGAAAAATACATATAGCTTTTGTAACATCTAATTACTTTATTAATATCCACATCGTAGTGAGTTAAAGCCCAATACAAATCAAATAAATCACGGCCTTTTCGGCGTTGATATAAAGCACGGAGTTTAGTACCAAGTAGTTCTTCAATTTCATAACTTGTCAATAAACATTTACCTGAAAACCAACCATTTTCTATCTCATATGGTATTTCTTTTAATCCTAAAACATTGAAATGTTCACGAGTGTTAATTTCTATCTTTAATCGCATGCTGATTATGGAGGGATCTTCGGGATCAAAGCGATAAACAATAGTATTATTGTGGATATGCTGCTTTACCGTACGCTTTGTACCCAAAAAAGAAAGTCGTTCCCGAATTTGTTTAAATATCGGATTTATTGGTTCTGAATTAATTTGTACTAAATCAATATCCTCGGAATAGCGAATTTGAGGAGTCAGATATAACTTATGTAAGGCTGTACCACCACGAAATGCTAAGGATTTTTTCAGTAAATCGTCCGAAAACATCTCAACCAAAGCCCTTGCGATTATCAAATCCTGCTCTACTTGAGCATCAATCGGCCAAGGGGCTTGAGTTTTCCATTCTTCTATATATCGTTGTGGTATCATAAGTCACTTTCTATCTCCATATTTTTAATTACCTTCCATCTGTTATCCGAATCACCCTTCTTCGCTTTTTGTGGCGAAAGCGGAATTGGGAAATAGTTTCTTTGATTGAGTACCCTCCACAAATTATCGGCTAATTTTTCTTGCGAAAGTTCGGTTTCTAAAATATACCCCAAGCGTTGTATTGCAGCCGTATTGGAATATTGTTTCGCTATTTTCACAAGGGTTGAGATTTTTATTTCTTCGACTAACTCTTGTAGAACGGTTACAATACGATTTATTCCAAATTTGTGGTTGTAGGAAAAAAAATCAAGTGCAGTTAATTCAGGTAAAGAGACATTTAAATAACCGGCATTAGTTTTCTGTTGAGTTATTCCGTCTTGAGTCCAGTCATTTTTTGATAAAAAAATAATTTCCAGTTTTTTATTAGCAATACTTCTTGGTGCTGGGGTTTCAGTAATGACAAAATATCCCATCGGTTGCTGGTGTGCTGCCCCATACATAGCTGAGGCAGAAAGCAATGCCACATAATATGGCTTATTCAAAGATTTCATTAAATCATCTATGAACAAGGAGGGCGGCAACATTCCTTGCTTAGTATATTCGGGGGTAATGATTGCATAAAAACCTTTACGAATTTGGGCTACGTCTCCTTTTTTCTTTAATCGATTGAGACTTTGATTTATGGTAGTTTTAGGCAAATTAAACTTTTCATTCAACTCTTCAAGCGTAAAAGTATACCTACCATGAGAACGTACAGAGTATAAGTACTTTTCTAAATAATTGCGGCTCAAATTAGCTGTATTATCCATAGTTTTAATTTGCGATTTAATACGATTAGCAATATGTACTGCAAATATAAACTCTTGATTGGTATAATCAAATATTATTTAAGTTTTTGTTTGCGATTTATATTATAAAGTGATATGTATTGCAAATACAAACTTTTATTCCACTTGTGCATTATTATAAATTATAACTTTTTTTCTCAAAATGGCGACAACCTGTATATTTCACTTTTTTAAAAGAAAATTCTCTCATAATGTGATGTTTCAGCTATTTTTAATAGCTTTATACTTGTTTTTGTTTTGCGATTCCCTCTTATTGATTTTGAGGGCATGTATCTCGTCCTAAATAGGAGATACATATCTAAATAAAGTAGACATCATTTCGATGTTTATTGTGAAAGGTAGGATAAGAAGGAACCACTATTGAACCGCCCTGCCCCACTCTGCACCAAACTACTTTTTACTGCCCCATTAAGTTGGGATAATTTTAACCTAAAGTATGGGAAATTCAATGACTTCATTAAAAGTCGATGTTCATACACGAACATTGACTGAATCTTTGCTATTCGGCATAGGACACAGGAACAAATCAAGAAGCTGTAAATTCTTTTTTACAAGCATGCTATACAAATTTGAAAACATCAAAAAATATTTTTTTGTTTAAGGAGAAGCTTATGAAATTGGCCCGATAGATATGATATTAAAAAAAAATTGAAAAATAAATAATGTTGAAACTTAATTAATCCATTAATGAAATGCAATATATGAAATTGAAATCCATCCTCATTACTTCTCACATATAAATTGTCATGAGTGAAAACAATAATTTTTTAGATATTCTCGACAACCTTAGAAAGGTTGATAAAATGAATATTAATCGTTTTTCTCGAGAAGAGTTGGAGACAATGGTTTTGGTTCAGAAAGAACAAATTGAACAATTTGATCATGAGAATAGATATCTCAATAAAGAAATTACTTATATCAAATCAAGTCCAAAAGATTTAAAATTATTATCGGATTTCGTTGCAATTGACTTTGAAACAGCTACAACAGGTAGAATGGCATGTCAAATCGGAATTATTGTTGTTAAAAATTATGAGATTAAAAATGAGTATTCTTTCCTCATTCAGCCACCCGGGAACAAATACGATTATAATTGCATCATGGCTCACAAAATAACACCAAATGAAACGTTTTACAGCCCTCTTTTCAATGAAATATGGAATACAATTGGGCCAATTATTACTTCTGCCCCAATTGTAGCTCATAATGCTTCATTTGATATCGATGTACTGAAGAAAAATTGCGATTACTACAACATACCGGTACCCGAATTAATTTATTATTGCACATGCACAATTCACAATAAGCTTTGCTTGGAAGAAGCCTGCAAACTTTATGATATTGAAATAGGTCAGCATCACAATGCATTATATGATGCAAGAGCATGTGCAAATCTCTTTATCAGATACTGCAAGATTCACGCTGTGACAGTCGGACATAAAAATGAGGATAGGAAAACCAAAAAGGAAAAGAATGATTCATATTTTTCGGATCCTAACAGAGTCTTATCTACCGAAGCCAAGATTCAGGATCTTTCTCAAGTAAAGGACAAAGACAATTTATTCTACAATAAGAAAATTGTTATATCTGGAATATTTGAGCGTTTTCCTTTACGGGAAGATTTGGCAAAGTTACTCAAAAGTTATGGCGCTGATATAAACGGATCGTTATCATCAAAGACCAATCTTTTCATCTTTGGGAGTGATTATGGACCTGCTAAAATGGAAAAAGCACAAAGTCAGATTACAAGTAGCTCAGACCTAAAAATGGTTGATGAACTTAAACTTTATGAAATACTTGATTCATTAATGTGATTTTATCCACGGGAATTCTATAGAAATCACATAGGATTGAAGTATCTATTGTTAATATCATTCATATAATATATGGAGCCCAACATAGCAAGAATACAATTGCACTTATTAATATGGCAATGGGAATCAAAAACAGTATCTCAAAAACTTTCGAAATAAGTCTTAGAAATATGTAATGAAAATAATATATAAATCTGCAGGGGGTAGTAAATTTAATCCGGAAGATGTTTTAAAGTGTTGTTGTATTAACCTTATAATTATTATATAATAATATGAAAATTGCTAGTATTCACGTAAGAAATTACAAAACAATCAAAGATTTAAGTCTTCTTTTCAACAAAGACATATCCTTAATTGTAGGTAAAAACAACATTGGTAAATCAAACGTTCTTAAGGCTCTCAAGTTATTTTTTGACAATATGGCTGATTTGAGTTCTACTCGTGCTATTTTCGATATTGAAGATTTCAGAAAAAATGCAGCTTCTATTAAAATAGACATAAAACTAAATGGGATCAAAGAGCAGTATCAAATATCACAGAAGAAATTACTTCAAGAATGTGAAAAGAAAAGAAGCAATCAGAAGATAATAAAAGATTTGGAATCACAGTTTAATTTGCTTGACCTATTTTTAAATAGAAAAGATGAAATCGAAATTTGTCTTGAAATATTCAGAGAAGGGACAAAGAAATTCACTATAAATAATCTCATTCGGCATAAGGTCGAAATATATAAAGAGAAAACAATTAACTCTGTTATAACTGAACAAATATTTCAGCAAAATACAAACAAGGAGGTTACTGACTTCCTTAGAACTTTTCAGTCCTCAAGTGCCAATATTTGGCTATCATATAGGTGGTTAACAAAAGTATTCAATAACGAAATATACGTTTATACGGCATTTGAGAATACAGAATATAAAATCGAAGGAACATATAATTTAGATGAAAAAATTAATAAATTTTTTCAAGAAACTAATATTACCACTAGATTGATTGGATTTATCCGGGATAGACAACGGTTTTTATATATTCCAGCTTATCGAGGGGGAGAAAAAGAAAGAAATGATGCTATTGAGACCCTCTTTGATCTTATAATAGAAGATTTAGTCTCAGGATCAGGATTATCAAAAGAGTATGATAATATTACAGACGCAATTTGGGGTACTGGCAAAAATGCTAATCATTACAACCTTAATCGAATTGTTAAGTCAAGATTGGATATTTTGACAGCAAATATAAAAAAAGAGTCCATATCGACAATTAATGATATCATTTTTAAACCTCACGATAAAGCAGAAATTAGGCATAATATTTTGCGGACAATGCTTGGTACCTCCAAAATATTATTAGATGATGGAATTGAAACCTCTTACGAATCAAAAGGAACTGGAGTACAGAGTTCTTTTATGATTTCTCTATTAAAATCATTATCCCAAATTCAATTCGGAGAATCTTTAAATATTGTTTTAGTAATTGAAGAACCTGAAGCGTTCACACATCCTCAACTTACAAGAGAGATAATGGATAAAATGTGTAATCAGAATGGGAGTAATTTATTTCAATTTATTGTTACAACCCACTCTCCTGTCATTGTAAATATGGTCGACGCATCCAAAATCCAAAGACTTTCAGAGAAACTATTAAGTTTGAATAATAAAGAAACTATTAATAATACTAAAAATAAAAGAATCTCTTCTAGCGATTGGAATAAGATTAATAGACTCTGTGATATAAACATAAGTGAAATTGTTTTTGCAGATTTTGTCATTTTCGTAGAAGGCGAAAGTGATAAACCAATCATTACAGAACTGTTGAAGATCTGTTTGCGAGAAAGAGCAAACAAAGTCTCAATTATTAGTATTAGTGGAAATCTTCAAATTTTTAAATTAAAATCACTGTTAGACTATTTTGATATTAAGTGGATTCTTATTTCTGACAAAGATGGATTTGTTGATAAACGAATTGAGGATAAGGAAATTACTCTTCAGAATATTGCTACTTTTTTTTCAAATTATCAGATTGGAACCGAGCATCAAGAAAAATATAAATCAATTCTGTCGAATCCAATCGTTGAGAAAATTGTCATATCAAGTACTAATGGTGCAAATCTAGGATTGGGAGAATTATTAAGAAAAATTAACGAGATTAACAGTAAAGTTGATGTTAATCAGAGGGATGTTCTATTTACAATAATATCCAATAAAGTGATTGATGACTTTATTCCGGAAACAGAGGCTATTAATATCGCTTTATCGTTTAATTCTGAATTACATCGACTTAATATTCCATTCTATTCTTTACCTGGGGATCTTGAATCCTTCGTAATAAAATCATGTACTTATGATAATGCAATGAAAGTATATGAAGCAAATTTTAAGAATTCCTATGATTCATTTATTGACGAATCCAAAGACTTCACCCAAGTAGAACGGATAAGAGAACTTCAAAAAAGATTTGGCAGTAAGAGATATACCTTAAGTAAGGCACCTAACTCATCAAAGGAAAAGAAGAAACCGCATATTCCTATAGAAATTATGGCTGATTATCTTGACAATCTTAGGAATAACAAAAAATATACAAGAGAGCAAATACTACAGGACTTTTGTGAAATCTCTTTATTAGTTGAAATAATTGAGAGTTACGTATAAATTCACTTTTAACTGTAGTATTTTTCAGGATAACACAAATAAATATTAAAATCAAAACCATTAATTGCTATGGAAGACCAATTAACATCTTATAGAATTGACAAGAATAGAGAAAGAGATTTAGTAGATAATCATTATGAGTACGAAAAAAGATTTATTGAGAGATATGCTGTTCTTGAGTCAAATATTCTTGTGATTAAAAAAATAAAGAAACTTGCTGCAGATAAAGGGACTAACGACCATGTTATCCTGTGGAATGTTTTTGGATTTATCAACATCTTATCTTATGATTTAGTTTCTGTTGGCTATAGTTTACTCTTTGAAACAAAAAAATGGCAGAAAGTTTACTTCGCTAGACAAGTGGTGCTATTGATGTATGAAGCATTAAATGATATCCCTGATATATTGGGCAAAGACTTCAAAAATATTTTTAAAGACATATCGGAGGCAAATAACTATTTAATGGAGTTAAAAAGTCTTCAGAAAGAATTTGGAAAATTTAAAACAATTCACTTTGAAAATTTAAAACAAATCCGGATGAATATTATTGCCCATAGAGATCCTGACATTGATAATCAACTGCACTATATTGAGACGATTGATCCGTACGAAATAATAAATATAATGCTCGATTTTGAAAATATATTAAGGTCAATCTCAGATCATTTACAAAAACTTATGGTTCGAACAATAAAATTTTGAACAGACATATCAATAAAAGTATAATAGCAAGTGAGATTTATTATAACATTAATATTGCTAAAGTCAATTTGAACAATCTCTTCAAACAAATAAATATTATGGCAAGGTATTTTCACTACACATCTGGCAAAGGCTTATTTGGTATACTCACTACAAATAGCCTTCAATGCACTAAAAATTGATACATACTAATTTAAAAATGTACTTATATAACCATTAACATTTAGGGTGGTCCGACAATATTATCAAACAATTAGATTGGGATTATCATTAAATCTCAACACTTTAAATAAATTTGTTTTTTATTTTTTACGCATATAATTAAATATTATATTTGTAATCGTTCCCCAAATCATTCCCCCATGCTTTCAATCAAATTCATTCTAAAGGACACTAGTAAAGATAGCAGTTTAAATTATATGTATGTTTTTTCCGGGCGGAAAAGACCTTTTAAATATTCGTTGTCGGAAGTTGTACCCATAAAGTACTGGAATAAGGAGAGCCAGAGGGCCAGAGTTCTTTTGAAGAAAGTTTATGAAAAGGATTTTATCGAATGGGGAAGGGACTATGTAATTGATACCACAAATGGGCCGGTGTTTAAACGCCTCGCACCCTCGGAGAGAGATGGGTACGTTAAGTGCGTATCCTTGAATGACAGCCCCATATATGCAACTTTTGAGGTATCCTACAATGAGATATTTGGAATATATCGAGTTCTGATGTGCCTATCTGATAAATAATTTTAAAATAGTATGTTAGTCAAAATAGAATACCTTGAGAAATATATTACAGGAGCCGTAATCGGTGAAGATCTCTTCATGAAAATGATGGACGCATCCTTTAACGGCCATAAGCAAATAGATGTCACGAAGGAACAGCTCGACGAACTTGAGCGCAAGAGTAAGGAGTACCTTGACAATGAGAGGGCATTATACAAATGCTGCGATTTAAATAACAAGGGTATTGCGTTTGAAAAAGAAGGAAAGATTAATCTAGCCATTGCTGAATATGAGAAAAATATAGTGATAGGATATCCGGCACACCATTCTTATAAAAGATTGATGATAATATATAAAAAGGCTAAGGACTATGAGAACGAGCGCCGAGTGATTCTGAGAGCACTTGAAATTTTTCCCGTTGATAAAGAGTATCTCGAAAGGCTTGAAAAGGCTACTAAGGAATGCTAAAAGAAAGGAATAGAAAAATTTAAGAGCTAAATAATAAATAATGCAAAGTCCGGACAGCCAAATTATCATTGAAAGATTTTTTGAGGCCTTGCGCATGCTTAAGGCCAGTAAAGTAATACGGGGAAAACAAGCCTTCACCGTTAAATATGGTATTAACTGCTGGAACCTTAATACGATTGAGAAAGATCACAGCCGGGACATATTTCAGGCTGCGTGGCTTACTCACCTTGTGAACGATTACGGAATGGCTGCTTACAGGGCAGGGGGGAATGTTTAAACATAAAGAAGAAGAATTTTGCGACTAAAATTAACAAGGTCATATAGACTTGCGGTCGTCGCAAGAGGGAAAAAACTTCATACGCTCAAAGTAAGTCGAAGGGTGAAAGTCCACACCCCTCCAAGGATGTATCAGGAGAACACGACTAAACCGGAGCGCATAAGAAAAAAGCAAGAAGCATTTAAAATTGTATTCCCAGGAAACTTTTCCATTGAGAAAGGGCTAGAAGATGCAATATTTTATACGAATAAGGTAAGAGACTTTAAGGCGAGACATTTTAGCCACCTTTTCCTTGACCTATCAAAAATAAAAAATATTGACTTGGTCTGCATCGTGATGCTACTTTCATCGGTCAATCAAGTCGCATCAAGAAGAATACCGGTATTTGGTAACCAGCCCCTTGACCCAATTTGTAACGATATTTTTAATAAGTCTGGCTTTTTATCTCACATGAATAAAATTAGTGGCGGTAAATTTACTTCGTCTGACGAACATAATCTTATAGTAAAAATTGGAACCGATAAGGCTAACCCGGATCTGATTGGGAAGACAAATTTAAAAGCGGTTAAACTTCTTACGGGCAAAGAGTTTCACTTCAAAAAAATTAATAGCATGGTCGGAGAAATGGCCGGAAATACTATGGAGTTTGCCTATTCAATCAATAAGCACTACCTTTATTGCTATAATTATTGTGGTGGTGACGAGATTACTTTCGTCTTCTCGGATGTTGGCTACGGCATAATTAACACATTAAATAAAAGCGTGGGGCATATTATTAAAGATTCGGTCACCTTTAAAGATAAGCTGGCGGTTTTAAGCGGTGCCTTTGAGAAAAAATACGGCTCGAAAACTGAAGAGGTAAATAGGAACCAAGGGCTTCCATTCATTAAATCGCTATCTAGCGAGGGCTCGGTAAAAGACCTTATCGTAATTACTAACGATGTTTACTTAGACTTTAATAGTAGCGATAAATCAAAAGTACTTTCAAATAAATATTCTGGTACAGTTTATGCTTGGAAAGTTAATAAGATAATATTAGATAATTATTCATCGATATAAATAATGAGTATAAATATTTTTGTTCATACAGATTTTAGCGTTTACCCTGGACTAAGGCATGTTAGCATGTCCCAAAGTTCCGGGGAAGAGTTTTATCATAAAATTCTTAACGGAAAATTTTATGAGGCTTATAGTAAAGGGGAAATGTTGGTACTTAACCTTGACAACACGGGAGGGTACCCTCCATCATTTATTGATGAGTCAATTGGTAACCTAGTTTACGATTTTAGCTTGGCAAAAGTAAAAGAGCATTTAACTATTATTTCCGAGCAGGAGCCGAGCTGGCTGGACTATTTAAATAGCCATACTTATCCTTTGTGGGAACAGCGAAGAATTGAAAAATCAATTCCTAAGAAAACAATTTCACACGAACCATGGTACCAATTAAATAATAGCGGAAATGTTACCCTTAACAACGGATATAGCGAGTAAGTGCGAGCCTCTCGCCTCATTCAGCTCTGCAGATATTATTAGTATTGCTGCTCTTACCATAAGTATTATTCTTTTCCCAATCTCTTTCCGCATTTCCAAAAAGCAATCGGACAACAGGAAAATTAAAGATGCGCTAATGGACGATCTTTCAAAAATTAGAGATGACTATCGCCATATGCTTAACTCGCTATATTCAAATAAGTATGATAATAAATACATTTTATCTTGGTTTAAAATTGTCAATATCAAGCTGAACTCGATAAATAAGTTTTCAGAAAATAAGTTTAAGCTTAAGGCAACAGACAAAATTATTGCTGCAAGCGATAAAATGAGAATTGTTTTAACTGATTCCGACGAGTTTATTTCTACATATAAGATTAATAGTGCTGAGCAGCACGTAATTCTTGAACAGCAGACAAAGACAATTATTGAATCCCATTTTGCTGTTATTAACGATGAATTTTTGTCTTCGATGGATAAAATAAATTTCTCAAAGTAGTCAAAACTCGGTCAATCGCCCCCCATCATTCCCCCGTAAAAAATTAAGGGCAAAGCCCTGCTCCACGTTGGGATTACCTCGCTCCCGCTCGGTGATCCCTGGTGGGGGGCTCCAACATAAAATAAGAGAGGGGAATGCGTTGCATTTCCCCTTTTTCTTTTGCAGCCTGCCCTTGAGCAAGCTCAGGGCTGCTGCAAAATAGAAAAAGCCGTGCTGTTGCACGGCTCTCTTATTTTTATGTGATTCGGTTGGGATTCGAACCCAAGACCCACAGCTTAGAAGGCTGTTGCTCTATCCAACTGAGCTACCGAACCCCTTGTTAAAGGTTTTTTCCGGCGCGGAAGGTTTCCCTAAGGAAGATCCTTCTGTTTGGGGAGTGCAAAGATAATAATATTTTTATAATCTAAAGTACTTCGGGAGTGTTTTTTGGTTTTGTGAAGCCTCTGTACACAAAGTAAAGGACAATTAATGCCGCAATGCCTACCATTATCCATGATATTTCCGAACTGTAGTAGCTCACTTTTGACATAAGCTGGTCTTTAGGAACAACGCTGTGAAGGCTGTAACCGATGGCGGCGAGGATGATGTTCCATAAGCCGGCACCAAGACAGGTGTAAAGCGTGAAGGTGGAAAATTTCATCTTCGCAAGGCCTGCAGGGAGGGAAATTAGTTGACGGATTGCAGGAAGAAGCCGGCCAATGAATGTTGAAAGGGCTCCCCTCTTGACAAAATAATCTTCTGCTTTGTGTACCTTCTGTTCATCAATCAGGCAAATTCTTCCAAATCTGCTGTTCGCAAGCTTATATATAATAGGGCGGCCAAGAAAATAAGCTAGGAAATAGTTTATATACGCACCTATGAGGGCACCAAAAGTGCCAAAAAACACTACAAGGAATATGTTCAACTCTCCTTCTGCTGCTTTGTATGCGGCGGGCGGGATAACTACTTCGGACGGAAAGGGAATGAAGGAACTCTCGATTGCCATTAAAAGTGTGATGGTCCAGTAATTCAGATTTTCAAGGCACCATTCAATAAATTGTACAGATTCCATAAGGTGTCGTTTATTTTTCTCTTAGTTTAGAAATTTTCTTTGTGATTGCTATGTCCTTTTTAAGCTTTGGTACAAGTTCGTATAGTTTTTTGAGCCAAAGTTCATCCATTGTCAAAAGTGTTTCAAGATTTGCAATAAATGAATCCATAGAATGTGTGTAGTATAAAGCAACAAGATAATATACAAGGAATTCGGGGAGGAGTGTTCTCTTAAATTCTATCAAAAGCTGGCCGGAAAGAAAGTTGTAGTCCACACTCTCCGAGCCTATTACTCTCCTAAGATACACAAGGGCACTGTAATGATCGTGGTTGAGCATGCTTATTAATGCAAGCCCTGAATTTGCTTCCTGATTTCCTTTCTCAAGGGTAAGTGCCTCCTGATAGTAGCGGGCGGCTTCCGTAAGATTATCCATTGCAAGAAGTGCTTCGGCAATTCCTACAAGTGCAAAAACATTATCGGGTTCAAACTTTAGAAACTCAGTAAAAGTATCAATACCTTTTTGAAAGTTTTCCGTGTTTACATACACTATTGCCTTATTGTAAAGCACCGATGAGTTCTCGGGGTTAAGTGCTATTGCATAATCAAATGCTTCAAGCGATTTGTCGAAACGCAACTCACGGGCGTGAATTGTGCCTACATTAAACCACACATTATCGTTAAAAGGATCCTGATCCAGGTATTTTTCATAATAAACCAGGCTCTCTTCAAAGCGGTTTAGTCTTTCATAGCAAAAGGCAATATCGTTATAAAGCTCTGTATCGCTGGAATCTGCAGCTTCGGAATCAATAAGGTAGTCCAGAGCCCGTTCAAACTCCGCCATATCAATATAATCCTGCGCAGCGGTATGGAACATTTCGGCAGCATCGTCCGGCAATAATGCTACTGCCTTATTAATATTTTCCCTTGCCTCTTCATGATCTCCGCTCTTGAGACATGCTCTTCCAATGAGAAAATAAATATCTCCGTTGTCGGAAGATCTCTCAAGCAGATTTTGCAATATCTCTTTCGCTTTTTCAGTTTCTCTCCTTACAATAAGAACATCGGCATACCGAATTACCAGGTCGGCCGAATATGGGTGCTGAATATATGCAAGACGGGCAAGTTCATTTACCATATTGTCGTTGCCCTCCATAATGAAATTGTTCAAAAGAAACTCATACTCCTCTTCCGAAAATCGCAGGGAGTCCATTTTGCCGTCTGTCATTGCCTCTTCGCAAGCAGGAATCAAGTGAGAAAAGTCCTCTTCTTCCTCCTCTTCTTGCGAGTTAAAAAGATCGTCAATCATTAATTATGCCGGTTTAATGGATGTTAAATAGTTTATGGCATGTTTCACAAAATTAAGGGGGGTGCCTGCCCCGCTGCCAGCAACAAAATCAAATGGATTATTGTCATAGTTGCTTCTGCCTGTTTTAAACCTTGAATTACATATTTTCACTATGTAGTCATGGGTAAAATTATAATCCGGAGCGAAATCAAAAAGCAAGTCGGAACACCCACCTCCAAAAGGAATCCTAATATCGGCAAGTGGCAAGCCATAATTGTTTACACTCTTTTTGTCAACTAATGTTATCCCGTTTTTCAGAGAAGCCGGGTCTGTTATATTTTTCCCAAGATTTATAGCAATTCCCTCGTAAGCAATTTTCTTTTCCCCGAGAATAGAGGTAAGAAAATCTACCGCCTCTTCTATCCCATCCTCTTCCAGGCTGTAGATAATTGTCACCTTTTTTGCGTTATAAACAGGCATAAAAACAACATCTCGCGTAGTGTTCAACTTAGCGAGTGCTCTTTTTTGAAAAGTCTTTTTAAAAAACATTTTGCCTTTTTTTGTAATATCTGATACAAAATTAACAAAAATCGGACCACTGACAATTATTCCAGTCTTTAGATTATTTATATCTTTGTTGAACATGATAAAGAATTTAATATGATTGGGGATATACCAGAACTGAGTCTTGCAGACCTTTATTCTAATAGTATAGCTGGTTTTTCGGATCGGCCGGCATTCACATTGAATAAAAAATATCAACTTTCTTATAAAGAATTCGGAAACGAAGTAGATAAGCTTGTAGATATTTTTAACAAATCCGGACTAAATGCGGGAGATAAAATAGCAATCCTGGGAAGCAATATGCCAAACTGGGCGGTCTCCTATTTTGCCATTACAACATCATCCCGCGTAGTTGTTCCTGTCCTTCCGGATTTTACTGCTTTTGAGATTGTAAATATAATGGAACATTCGGAGGCTAAGGCACTTATTGTCTCTGCGAAGTTACAGTATAAAATTTCCGAAAGCTTATCCAACAAGCTGTCTCTTATTATTTTAATGGACGATTTTGAAGTAATTAAAGAGAATCCCGGCGCGGGAAGTGTTATTCCGGAAAAACCGCATTATCAGGATCTTGCATCAATAATATATACATCAGGCACATCCGGTGCATCTAAAGGTGTCATGCTAAGCCATTCCAATCTTGTTGCAATGAACCAGCTGGCCCAGGTGTTGTTTCCTATTGATGAAAATGATGTTTTTCTCTCTATACTTCCTCTTTCTCATGCATACGAATGCAGTCTGGGAATGATTTTCCCTTTTTCGAGAGGAGCACATGTTGTATATCTCGACGGAGTGCCAACTCCTTCTCTTCTGATGCCTGCACTTGCAGAGGTAAAACCCACCATGATTTTTAGCGTTCCCCTGATTGTTGAAAAGATATATAAGAACAAGATCCGGCCCATGTTTACAAAAAACTGGATTATGCAGTTTCTGTATTCAATCTCCTTTATCAGGAGGGGATTCCATAAAATCGCCGGTAAAAAACTTTTGCAGACATTTGGCGGAAAATTAAGATTTTTCGGCGTTGGGGGATCCAAGCTGGATGCTGCTGTTGAAAGATTTCTTGCAGATGCCGGCTTCCCATATTCAATAGGATATGGACTTACCGAAACATCTCCATTACTTGCCGGTGCTTTACCGGGGAAAGTAAAACTGCAGTCTACAGGTCCTCATCTAAAAGGCCTTGAAATGAAAATCCTTAATCCAAACGCTCAAAACATAGGCGAAATTGTTATTAAAGGGCCAACTGTAATGATGGGATACTACAAAGACCTGGACACAACAGCCACATGTTTTACCAAGGACGGATGGTTCCGCACAAAAGACCTTGGGTTTCTTGACAAGGAAGGCAACCTGTTCATCAAAGGAAGAATGGATAATATGATTGTAGGAGCCAACGGCGAAAATATCTATCCGGAAGAAATCGAGGCAATAATAAATGAGCACGATCTTGTACTTGAGTCTCTTGTTACTGTTGTAAAAGGGAAACTTATTGCACTGGTTCACTTTAACTATGAACAGATTGAAGCGCTTCACACATTTAACGAAGAAGCCGTAATAAACCTGCAGGAAAGAGTAGGCAAAGTAAAAACAGAACTTCTGGATTTTGTAAACAACAGAGTGAATAAATCTTCGAAAATTGTTGAAATTATTGAGCAGCAAGTCCCTTTTGAAAAGACTGCCACTCAAAAAATCAAGCGATATATCTATGTTTAGTTTCTAAAGACCAGCAGGTCTTCAAAGAAATCTACAATTATCGGTTTTTCCTTATTGAGTGTCCCTTTTAACAGGGCCTTGGCAAGTTCATTTACAAGCTCTTTTTGTAACACTCTTTTTATTGGCCTTGCACCGTATGATGGGTCATAACCCTTATTGCACAGGTATTTCATGGCATAATCCGTAAATTGGAGTTCCAGCCCCTTCTCTTCAAGAAGTTTTTGAATACCGGCAATTTGAAGTTTCAGAATATCTCTCATGTTATCCATTGTGAGAGGATGAAACATTATAATTTCATCAATCCGGTTGAGAAATTCCGGCCGTACACTGTTCTTTAATGCTTCAAGAACCTCTACTCTGGTTTTTTCAAGGAGTTCTTCCCTGTTTTTGTCGTTTAACCTGCTAAGATTATCCTGAATAATTGCCGATCCGGAGTTTGATGTCATTATAAGAATGGTATTCTTAAAGTCTACAGTCCTGCCCTTATTGTCTGTTAACCGGCCATCGTCAAGTACTTGTAAAAGAATGTTAAAAACATCTGAGTGAGCTTTCTCAATTTCGTCCAGAAGAATCACCGAATATGGCTTCATGCGCACTGCTTCTGTGAGCTGGCCGCCCTCTTCATATCCAACGTAACCCGGAGGAGCACCTACGAGTCTTGATACAGAGTGTCTCTCCTGATATTCGCTCATATCAATTCTGGTCATAAGGTTCTCGTCGTTAAACAGAAATTCTGCCAGTGCTTTTGCAAGCTCAGTTTTTCCTACTCCTGTTGTACCCAGAAACAGAAAAGAACCGATTGGCCTCTTCATATCCTGAAGTCCTGCCCTGCTTCTTCTTATTGCATCGGACACAGCAGCAATTGCCTCATCCTGGCCTATAACTCTGTTATGAAGAGCCTCCTCCATTCTCAAAAGTTTCTCCTTCTCACTCTCCAGCATTCTCTTTACCGGAATTCCTGTCCATTTTGCTACTACCTCTGCAATATCTTCCGGTTCAACAGATTCTTTAATCATAGAAAACTCATCGCTGCCCTTTTGCTTCATAAGCTGTTCTATCTCCTTTTCCGCCGCTGTAATCTTCCCGTATCTGAGCTCTGCAACCTTGCCATAGTCTCCGCTCCTTTCTGCCTCCTGAGCCCTGAATTTGAATTCCTCAATCTCAATTTTCTTTTTCTGAATCTTATCGATTATACTCTTTTCCTCCCTCCAGACAGTATTTTTCTTAGCCCTTTCGGAACCAAGTTCGTCAATCTGACCGGTTAGTTCCGCCACCTTATCTTTGTCTCCTTCTCTTTTTATCGCCTCCCTTTCAATTTCCAACTGGCGGATCTTTCGGTTTAGTTCATCTATCGACTCGGGAACAGAATTTATTTCAATACGGATTTTTGATGCCGCTTCGTCAATCAGGTCAATTGCCTTATCCGGGAGGTAACGGGATGTTATATATCTGTGGGAAAGATCAACTGCAGCAAGTATTGCGTCATCCTTAATCTGCACCTTATGGTGATTTTCGTAACGCTCCTTAAGCCCTCTCAAAATGGATACTGCCTCCGAAGGAGAAGGCTCGTCTACCATAACCATCTGAAACCTTCTCTCCAGCGCTTTATCCTGCTCAAAATACTTCTGATATTCATCCAGCGTTGTTGACCCGATTGCCCTTAGTTCTCCCCTTGCCAGCGCGGGTTTTAGGATATTTGCAGCATCCATTGCCCCATCTCCTCTTCCGGCTCCAACAAGAGTATGTATTTCATCAATGAATAGAAGTACTTCTCCGGCACTCTCTGTCACCTCCTTCACCACCGCTTTAAGCCTCTCTTCAAACTCTCCCTTATACTTTGCGCCGGCAATGAGAGAACCCATGTCAAGAGAGAAAAGTATCTTTGATTTCAGGTTCTCGGGGACATCTCCGTGTACAATTCTCTGTGCAATGCCTTCGGCAATTGCAGTTTTTCCTACTCCCGGTTCTCCAACTAGAATAGGATTGTTTTTGGTTCTTCTGCTCAAAATCTGAAGAACCCTGCGAATCTCTTCGTCTCTTCCTATTACAGGATCCAATTTACCCGCACCCGCCTGTTTATTCAGGTTATTTGCATAGGTATTAAGTGCTTCATAATCTTGCTTGTTCATATTTTTCGTTGTTAATTTTCTTCTTTGTATATGTATTGCAACAAATTTGCCAGTTGCCAGAATATGACAAAACGGCATAATGGAGTTGTTTTATTACCTTTGCAAAAAATTAAGAAAAAATGAAATTTCCAATATTAAAAGAGGGTGCGCTCCTTCCGCTGGTTGAGAGTTTCTACACTATACAGGGTGAAGGATTTAATACAGGAAAACCGGCATATTTTATAAGACTTGGCGGGTGTGATGTGGGCTGCAGCTGGTGTGATGCAAAGGAGACATGGAATCCTTCGCTGTACCCTCCTGTTCCGGTTGAAGATATAGTAAAAGAAGCGTTGAATTATCCGGCAAAGGCAATAGTAATCACGGGCGGAGAACCACTAAACTATCCTCTGGATAAATTATGCACTCTGCTTAAAAGCAATGGACTTGAAATATTTCTTGAAACTTCAGGTTCATCTTCTATAAGCGGGAATTTCGACTGGATTTGCCTCTCCCCAAAAAAGAAAAAGCCACCTGTACAGGAGATATACAAGATTGCTTCAGAACTAAAGGTTATCATTGAAAATGAAGAGGATTTTATCTGGGCAGAAAAAAACAGAGCTCTCGTAGGCGGTAACTGTATACTTTATTTGCAGCCGGAATGGAGCAGGATTAAAACAATGCTTCCTAAGATAATAGAATATGTAAAGGCAAATCCCTGCTGGAATATTTCTCTGCAGACCCATAAATATATGAACATACCATAACGGGTATGTTTTTTTTTCATAACTTTGGTGAATTAACTACTTAATCTGTTTGCTTCATCAATGAAAAAACTTCTTTCCGGGGTAATCCTCATAGCTCTTTTCGTGTTCAATTTCAATGCCAATGCTCAGGATAAACCTCAAGCCAAAGTTGGTTATGAATTTTCGATTGTTAAAGAACTTCCTGTAACATCCGTAAAAAATCAGAACAGGACCAGCACTTGCTGGAGTTTTTCTACCATTTCATTTCTGGAATCGGAACTCCTGAGAACCGGTAAAGAGTCGGCAGATCTCTCAGAGATGTACATTGTCTCTAAATCTTATTTTGACAAAGCAGATAAATTCGTACGCACAAACGGTAAAATAAATTTTGCACCGGGCAGTTCTTTCGCCGATGCTCTGTATGTTTGGGAAAATTATGGAATAGTTCCTGATTCGGTTATGCCGGGTCTTGAATATGGCGAGGAGTTACATGTCCATAACGAACTTGATGCTGCGCTTGAGGGCTATATTAAAGCAATCGAACAGAATCCTAACGGGAAACTGTCAACAGCATGGCGCAAAGGGGTTCAGGGAATTTTAAACGCCTATCTTGGAAATGTTCCCGAGAAGTTTTCTGTTAATGGAAAAGAATATACCCCAAAAACATATGCTCAGGAACTGGGCATTAATCCCAAAGATTATATTTCAATCACATCGTATACACACCACCCTTTTTACACCGAATTCGCTCTTGAGATTCCCGACAACTGGAGATGGGATAAGTCCCACAATGTTCCAATTGACGAACTGATGCAAATTTTCGACTATTCAATTGAAAAAGGATATACCGTATTATGGGGCTCCGACATGAGTGAAAAAGGGTTTACCCGAAAAGGCATTGCTGTCGTTCCCGAGAAAGATACTGATGCAAGGACGCTATCTCTCGAAGAGATTCTGCCAGAAAAGACAATTACTCAGGATTTGCGTCAAATTGCTTTTGACAATGGACAAACCACAGACGATCATGGAATGCACATCTTTGGAATTGCCCGAGATCAAAAGGGAACCAAATATTATATGGTTAAAAATTCATGGGGAACTACCGGAGAATATAAAGGGATATGGTATGTTTCAGAAAATTTCGTCAAATACAAAACAATGAATATTGTTGTTAATAAAAATGCTGTTCCTAAAGAAATATTAAAAAAACTTAACATTAAATAAGCCATGAAAAAAAGGTCGATATTTTTCTCCGTTACTATTGCGCTTTTTGCACTAACTTCTCAAGTTTTTGGACAGGGTTACATCTTTACAGATGTTGTTGTTAATCCTGCTACATCTGTAAAAAATCAGGCAAGCAGCGGAACATGCTGGAGTTATGGTACCGCAGCATTCATTGAAGCTGAATTATTAAGAACCGGCAAAGGGGACCACGATCTTTCAGAAATGTATGTTGCTCGCGTAAACTATTCAAACAGGATAAACGACAACTATCTTAGAAGAGGAGAAGGCAATCTCGGAGAAGGAAGCGTTGCTCATATGTTCACAAACATCTTCAGGGAAAATGGTATTATTCCACAGGAAGCATACAACGGAATTAATTACGATTCAAAACTTAACAATCACAAGGAGCTAAACAAGTATGTAAATGCACTCTCAACCGCTTCTGTAGAATTGAAACAGAAAAGTCCTGAATATTATAAGATTGTAAATAATCTGCTGGACACATATCTAGGAAAAGTACCCGATAAATTCACATACCGCGGAAAGGAATATACTCCTAAGAGTTTTGCAGAATCCCTCGGATTAAACATGAATGATTATGTAGAGATTACAAGTTTATCGCATATCCCTTTTTACAAAGAATCTGTAATTGAAATCCCCGACAACTGGGATTTTGGACGTTACTACAATGTTCCTCTTGATGAATTCATGGAAGTCATAAACTATGCCCTCAATAACGGATATACCATTTGCTGGGATGGTGATGTGAGCGAAAAAGGGTTTTCACATAAAAATGGCGTTGCAATAAATCCGGAAATTACCGATTTAAATAATTATGTCGATACAGACAGGGCACGTTTCGAAAAAATGAGTCCGGAAGACAAATATGGCGAAATACTGAAATTTGAGAACATCTACCCCGAAGTAAAGGTAACACAGGATATCCGTCAAAAAGGATATGAATCATTCGTAACAACCGATGACCATCTTATGCTTCTTACAGGAATTGTAAAGGACCAGAAAGGAAATGTATACTATAGAACCAAAAACTCATGGGGAACCGAGAGAAATAAATTCGGAGGATATCTTAATATGTCTGAAAGTTTCGTCCGGGCAAAAAGTATCTCCGTTATGGTTCACAAAAACTCAATCCCTAAGGCCATCAAGACAAAATTAGGAATTCAATAACTTATTCAATAAGAGCCATGTACTTTAAAAAAGCGATTCCAAATAGTATTACAACCCTTAACCTGCTTTGTGGCACACTTGCCATTATACTTGCGTTTAAGGGACTTCAGCTCTGGTCGGTATATCTTATACTTGCAGCAGCTGTTTTTGATTTTTTTGACGGATTCGCAGCTCGTTTATTAAAGGCATACTCACCTATGGGAAAGGAGCTGGATTCTCTTGCCGATTTAGTAAGCTTTGGACTAGCTCCTACCATTCTCATATACTACAGATTTCAGGACTATACCAGCCAGTTCAGTACGGGGAATATGGAATCAGCCTGGATTAGTGTGGTTACTCTCATCCCGGTTTTAATAACTCTCGCATCTGCCCTAAGACTGGCAAAATTCAATGTAGATACCAGGCAAAGCGAAAACTTCATTGGCGTTCCCACTCCTGCAAATGCACTTCTTATTGTTATGTTTCTTCACTACACAACCTTTAATCCTCAATTTGATTACTTATATGAGAATTTTTGGTTCTTCCCTTTACTCTCTGTAATTTTATCATACCTTTTAATCTGCAACATCCCAATGTTCTCTGTAAAGTTCAAAAACATGGGATGGAAAGGGAATGAAATAAGATACCTGTTTTTAATCTTCACCGTTCTCATTCTGCCTGTCATTATAATTACAAACGCAACGTGGTCTTTATGGCTGTTGCTGGTATTCTCACTGTATATTATTACCAACGTTTTTTCTTACATATTCTCTTCGTTAAAAAGTAAGTAATGAGGCGATATTCAAATATTGATGTTAGCCAAAAGGAGGAATATGAGAGAAGAATCGACTTGTTGACCAGTTTAAACAAAACACTCATTGGTGCAATTCCGGATTTAATGTTTGTTCTGTCTTGTGATGGAACAATAATTAATTATAAGGCAGATGATAAATCTTTGCTTTACGTTCAACCGGATATTTTTCTTGGAAAAAATATCAAAGATTGCCTTCCGGCAAATATTGCTAAGCTTGCAATGGATAAGATAGAGGAAATCCTCTCAACGGGAATTATTTCTCCATTCACTTATTCTCTAACCATTGATAATAAAGTCTATTTCTACGAATGCCGGTTGTCATACGATGGAAAAGATGAATTCATAGCTCTCGTAAGAGATTTTACCGAACAGAAAAAAATTGAGAACGAGCTTTTAAAAAAAGACAGATTACTTGAAGCGATTTCAAAAGTAAGCCAACTCCTGCTTCATGAAAAGCCATTAAATGAAATCATAAACGAGGCTTTTAGCATATTAGTGGAAGTCACAAATAGGGACAGAGTTTATATTTTTCAGTTTTTTGAAAATCCTGAAAATTCCGAAGTTCAGTTATTATCCCGCTATCAATACTCCCGCGAGGGTATTGAAAGCATTACATCAATTGCAAGCAATAATGGACAGGGATCAATAAAAGCTCCGTACGGCTGGTACGACAGACTAATTAAAGGCGAGCCCATTATTGGAAAAAAAGACTCTTTTAATGAAACCGACAGGGCAATTCTTGAAAAATTTCATGCTGTTTCAACTGCTATCTTCCCCATTCTAATCGATAACAGATGCTGGGGGTTTGTGGGATTTGACAGCTGTTCCGAGGACGAGGACTTGTCCGAAGGAGAAATATCAATCCTCAGGTCCGCAATCAGCAGCATTGGAATGACTATCCTGCGTGAGTTCCACAAGGATGAACTTATTAATGCAAAGAAAGCCACAGAAGAGAGCGAACTCTTTGCCAGAACACTCATTGAGACATCTCCAATCGGGATTATGGTCATAGACAGCAATGGCCTGTGTAAATCAGTCAACAATGCATGGGAAAAGATGTTTTCAATTTCTGCCTCTTCTGCAATAAACAAAATCAACCTGTTTGCAACAGAAACCGGCCTGGCAAAGTATGCGTCTGAACTTAAAAGGTCCCTGAGAGGAGAAACTGTATATCAAAACCATCTTGAATTAGATACTCAGGATAACAAAGGAGTAAACAGGAGGATTTATTTCGACTGTATTTCATTTCCGTTTTTTGTTCACGAAACAGTATCCCGTATCGCAATAATTGTACAGGAAGTAACTAAATTAGTACATTTCGAAGAGGAGTTGCAAAACCAAAACTCTGAATTAAAAAAGCTGGCCAGCGAGCTAAAGGAGAGCTATAACATTGTCGAAATTGCAAGGATAAATTCCGAAAAAAGTGAAGCAAAATTAAAAACAATCCTTGACAATAGTTTTAATTTAATTGTACATTTCGACCTGGACGGTAAAATTATATACTGCAATAACTCATATAAGGAAGTCCTGGGTTATGACCCGCAGGAGCTTATTTCAAAGAACATCTTTTCGCTCATTCATCCGGGGGAAAGAGAAAAAGCCAAAACAGTCATTTTCAAATCACTTGTAGCATCTGGTACAGGAAATGTGGAATGTCGTGTTTTGACTAAAGATGGATACTACAGAGTAATCGATCACCGTTTCCGTCTTTTCAAAGGTGACAAAATAAAGAAGGATACTATATTAATGAGTTCGCAGGATATTTCTGACAGGAAAAGGACTGAAATGATTCTTAAGGTTCAGAGAAATCTTGCCTATGCTATTATTACATGCAAGAATTTTAATGATTTTTACTCAGTCATCGAGAGAGAAATAAATTCTATTATGGAGGTTAACAACCTCTATGTTGCTTTCTATAATGAACAAACAGGAAGATTCCGCCTTGAAGGCATCATCGATGAAAAAGATACTATTGAAGAGTGGGACTCCGAAGGTTCATTAACCGGATACATGTTTAGAATTGGTAAACCATGTATTTTTTATAAAGATGATATCCTTAAACTTCATGAAGAAGGGGAAATAATAGTGATTGGGAGCATGGCGGAGGTGTGGCTTGGCGCTCCGGTAATCAGGGCAGGAAAAACCATCGGAGCAATTGTAATTCAGAATTATGACAATCCCAATGCTTTTTACCGGTCCGATCTCGAAATTATTGAAATCGTTGCAAATGAGATTACTATTTTTATCGAGAAAATGGAGGCAGAAGAGAGTATGCGAAAACTAACAACCGCGGTTATCCAGTCACCGGCTTCTGTTATCATCACCGATAAAAATGGGAACATTGAATTTGTCAATCCTAAATTTTCTGAAATTACAGGTTACTCCTACGAAGAGAGTATTGGCGAAAACCCAAGAATACTTAAGTCCGGTAAACAATCCGATGAGGTGTTCAGTGATTTATGGCAAACAATAAGTTCAGGAAAAGAATGGCGTGGCGAACTTCAGAATAAAAAGAAGAATGGCGACTTCTACTGGGAAGATATTTCTATATCTCCGATTTTTAATGAAAAGGGCAATATTGTCAACTATGTAGGAGTAAAAGAAGATATTACCGACAGAAAAAAATTGATAACAGACCTTATTGCAGCTAAAGATAGAGCGGAAGAGAGCGACCGGCTCAAAACAGCGTTCCTTCAAAACATAAGCCACGAAATTCGTACACCTATGAACGGAATACTTGGTTTTATTGAGCTTTTACAGGAGCCGGATACTTCCGGAGAGGAACAGAAAGAGTATATAGAAATTATAGAAAAAAGCGGTAATAGGATGCTATCCACAATCAATGATATAATAAACGTATCTAAAATTGAGGCCGGAATCGTATCTCTGCAGTTGTCGGAAGTTGATATTGTTCAGATTGTAAATGATGTCGCAAATTTTTTCAGACCGGAAATAGAAAAGAAAGGGATGAAAGTAGTTACAGACATGCCTCATTTTGAAAAGAACACAATTATTGAGAGTGATTTTGACAAGGTGTTTGCCATATTTACAAATCTTGTAAAAAATGCAATCAAGTATTCTCTTGAAGGCACAATTACTGTAGGATTCATTAAAAGGGATAAAATTGTTGAGTGTTTTGTCAAGGATACCGGAATAGGAATTCCGGCAGAAAGACAAAGCACTGTTTTCGAAAGATTCACACAGGCAGACATGAATTCAAAAAGATCGTCTGAAGGTGCTGGCCTGGGTCTGTCGATTGTTAAAGGATATATTAACCTGCTCGGAGGCAGGATTTATCTTCAGTCTGAACCTGGAATAGGATCAAAATTCACATTTGAACTTCCCTTAAAGTAGAGAAATTTGCTCCACAAGTTTGTCCAGTTTTTTATCAAGAATCTTGTCTTCCCTGGCAAAATCTTTAGCAGATGAAATTTCCGTTTTTACTCCAAAATAGAATTTAATCTTCGGTTCTGTTCCGGAAGGTCTTACGGATACCATTGAGTTGTCGCTGCTAACAAATTGCAATACATCAGATTTTGGTAAATTGATTTTGTATCTTAAATCGCTTATCATATCCACAGTTTCGGAAACCTTGTAATCATGAATCAGGACAACCTGCGAACCATCAAGATTTTGAAGTGGTTTGCTTCTGAAATCCTTCATCATGCTCTTAATTTGCTCCAGTCCGTCAATACCTTTTTTTGTAATTGAAACCAGTCTCTCTTTATACAAACCAAATTCTGTATAAATGTCAATCAGAAGATCATACAGCGATTTTCCTCTTTCGGCTGCCCATGCAGCAGCCTCTGCAAAAAGGACGCAAGCAATTACGGCATCCTTATCCCGTACATACTCTCCTGCATTAAAACCATAGCTCTCCTCTCCTCCCCCAATAAACACACGTTTTCCTTCGTTTTGTCTTACAACCTCGGCAATGAATTTAAACCCGGTTAGAACATTGAACATCTCGACTCCGTATTTATTTGCGATATTACTTAGCAAATCAGTTGTAACAATTGTTTTGACCATGTAATAATGCGGATTTTTACCATCAACAAGAGTTCCCTTCTCCTTAAGCCTTTCCAATAAGTAGTAGGTTAAAATTGCGGCAGTCTGATTACCGTTTAACAACACAAGAGAACCTTTCTGATTTCTTACGGCGACACCAAGTCTGTCTGCATCGGGATCTGTAGCCATAACAAGATCTGCGCCGCTTTCCTCGGCCTTCTTAAGAGCCATTGCCAACGCAGAGGCTTCTTCGGGATTTGGTGATTTGATTGTTGGAAAATTCCCGTCTATTACATCCTGTTCAGGGACATTTATTATTTTTTTAAACCCGGCTCTTTTCAGAGCTTCCGGAACAAGTTTTATTCCTGTTCCATGTAATGGGGTATATACTATTTTAAAATGGTCGTGTTTTTTTACCATCTCCGGTGAAAGGGTAAGAGAAAATATAGCTTTTAAATATTCCTCATCCACCTCCTTACCTATAATCTTAATATTCGAATCTCCTCCTGAAAAGTGTACCATTGAAGGGTCGGAAATTTTCTCAACCTCTCCGATTATATCGGTATCATGAGGAGCGGTAATTTGAGCACCGTCTTCCCAATATGCTTTATATCCGTTATATTCCTTAGGGTTGTGAGAAGCGGTTATCATTACTCCGGCAACACAGTGAAAATGTCTAATCGTGAAACTCAAAAGAGGTGTCGGACGAAGCTCGTCAAAAAGATAAACCTTAAATCCATTTGCAGCAAAAACTGAAGCAGTTATTCCTGCAAATTCCTTACTTCTGTTTCTATTATCGAACGATATCGCAACACTCAAATTGCTCCTGCCTTTGAATGATTTTTTAAGATAATTGGAAAGTCCCTGCGTAGCCATTCCAACTGTATACTTGTTTATCCTGTTGGTACCAACACCCATGACTCCTCTCAACCCGCCCGTACCAAATTCCAGATTTCGGAAAAAAGAGTCTTCAAGTTCCTTGAGGTTTGTTTCTATGAGCCTCCTTATTTCACTTTTTGTCTCTTCGTCGTAGCTGCCCTCCAGCCAGGAGCCGGCTTTATCAAGATAATTTGTTCCCATAGCTGTGTTTTTTATACTATACAAATGTATGATAACAAATTTAATCAATCCAATCAATAATTAAAATTAATAATAAAGAAGAGTATCTTTGCAAAATGTTTCTGAAAGCCTATATCCCATTTTATAAAAGAAATCTAAAAGTTGCAATTCCGATAATGCTCACGCAGGCCGGACAAATTACCGTGAACCTTGTTGACAATATTATGGTTGGGCACCTTGGAACGGCCGAACTTGCCGGAGTCTCATTTGCAAACTCGATTTTTATACTTGGAATGGTATTCGGAATAGGATTTTCCCAGGGATTGACGCCACTTGTGGGTCAGAGTTATGGAAGAGGCGATCATGCAAGAGTAGGCTCTCTTCTGGAAAGCTCATTGGTTCTAAATACTATAGCAGCACTATTTCTTACATTGCTCATGTTTGGCATGAGTTTTTTCATGAACTCCATGGGCCAGACACCGGACGTAGTTTATCAGGCAAAGCTGTACTATAATACAATGCTTATTTCACTTTTCCCATTCCTGCTTTTCTTTGGCCTCAGGCAATTTTCCGAGGGAATAGGTATTACAAAATATGCCATGTATATTACTATCTCGGCCAATTTTGTAAATATTTTCCTGAACTGGGTACTTATTTACGGACATTTAGGGTTTAATCAAATGGGCGTTAAAGGCGCCGCACTGGCCACTCTCATAAGCAGAATACTGATGCTGGTTTCGTTTATTATTCTTTTCATAAAGAATACAAATTATAAAAAGTACCTTATTTATTTTTCAGGTAAACTAATCAATATAAAAATAGCAAAAGAGATTCTAAAAACCTCCATCCCACTCTCTTTTCAGAATCTTGTCGAGATTACCGCATTCAGCCTGAGTGCTATTATGGTTGGCTGGAGCGGGAAGGTTTCTCTTGCTGCGCATCAGGTGGCAATGAGTATGAGCAGCTTCTCCTTTATGCTGGCGTTGGGTGTGGGAGCTGCGGCTACAATCCGGGTTTCCCATCAATATGGTTTCGGAGATTACAAATCTATGAGAATGGCCGGATTTTCTGCAATCCACATAAGCGTAGCACTTATGTCAGTAAGCGGAATACTGTATGTTGTCTTTAGAAATTATATCCCCATGATTTATACAAATGATCCTCTTGTATGGGATCTTGCTGCGAAGTTGCTCATTATATCTGCCCTTTTTCAGATTTTTGACGCAATTCAGCTCTCGGGCCTTGCCGCATTAAGGGCTCTTGCAGATGTAAAAATTCCATTAATTTTGTCTATTATATCATATTATTTAGTTTGTCTGCCATTGGGCTATTTATGCGGAATTGTACTTGAGATGGGAGCTGTTGGCGTATGGATAGGAATGTTGCTGGGACTTGTCTTTGCAGCGATGCTCTTTTTGTGGAGGTTTGACAGACTCAGTAGAATGATAATTAAAAATCATCAGGTATGAAAATATCAAAAGAGAATGAGTCCTTGTTGAAGAGATATCTCTTCATTCTTATTGGGTTGTCTGCATTAGTAAGAGCATTGATTGCGTATTTTCTTGACTTAGGAAACAACGAGGCATATTACTGGACATATGGCCTTTACCCAGACATGAGTCACCTGGACCACCCCCCTATGATTGGATGGTTTATTCAACTTTTTACAGTCAATCTCAGTTTCAAAGGTGAAATTTTTCTCCGGCTGGCATCCATAGTTATCGGATCTCTTAATACATGGATAATATTTATTCTTGGAAGGAGAATTAAAAACGAGCTGACAGGTTTTTATGCAGCTATTCTATATACTGCTTCTATATATTGCTCTGTGTTTGTTGGTACTTTCATTAATCCCGATACTCCGCAAAGCCTTTTTTACCTCCTTTCAATTTACTTTCTTCACGAAGGTCTCATTGTGAAATATGAAGTATGCAATGAATCCAAAGTTCTTTGTCGGTTATCTCTGGTTCTGGCAGGTTTGTTTATTGGTTTGGCTTTATTATCAAAATATTCCTCAATTTTTTTGTGGGCAGGTGTAGGAGTATATGTACTCTCAAGTGACAGGAAAATGCTGAAGGAGCCATTTTTGTATGTTTCAGCAGCAATCAGTCTTCTTTTCCTTATACCGGTTTTATACTGGAATTATAATAATGGTTTTGCCAGTTTTTCTTTTCAGGGAGCCAGGCTTCTTTCCGCAGAAAACGGAATCAACTTAAAATTCCTTCTTGGTGAAGTTACAGGGGCGTTTATTTACAATAACCCCATTAATATAATACTCATTATTGCCGCTATATTCAGCTTTAAAAAAAGACGCTTTTTGAGCAATCCTCAGTATGGTCTTCTTTTATCACTTGCGCTACCAATAATTTTCTTTTTTCTTATAGTGTCTCTGTTTACTGATACAATGCCGCACTGGTCCGCTCCTGGATACTTTACACTGATTCTTATTTCGGCAGCATATCTCTCTTCCAGATATGAAATCCATAAAAAAGGCACAAAAGGAATTATACTTCCTTCTCCGCTGAGATCTTCGTTGTCTTTCCTCATAATCGCAACAGCACTTGGCCTTACCCAATACTTTACTGGTTTTTTGAATCTCGAATTAAAACAGGAAAAAGAGTACAAAATAGGCAGTAGCGACTTTACTCTGGAGAGTTACGGATGGGATAAACTTAAAGATGAATTTAATACCCTAAGAGAGTCGGATATTGCCTCCGGGAAAATGGCTGCTCATACATTTATTCTTTCATCACTCTGGTCCGATGCGTCTCATTATGACTACTATATTGCATCTCCTAACAAAATGGTTGTAAAAACAATTGGCCCTCTGAATGAAACACGTAAATATGCATGGATTACCGACAAACGTGGTTCTTTCAAAATTGGAGAAAGCGCGTATTACATCGAATCTTCCCGTGACAAAAAATCAATGACCGAAGCGGGAAATCACTATTTTAAACATATCGAACTGGCGAAAACAATATATATTAAAAGACTAAGCCAGCCAGTTCTCAGATTTAAAATATACAGGTTCAAAGAGTTGTCAATGATTCCTGAGAGGAACCTTTGTTCTTTTTCTAAATAAAAATTAAACAGTAATGTTATCAAAAGAGAGCATCGCATTTATCCGGGATCACGCCAGCGATGACCCTGCGAAGTTGTTGCTGTCTTCAAAAACAGTTCCTGATTCAGATATGAAACTTATTGTTTCAACTATTGAAGGGAAGAAAAAAATTGCTGCAAAAGTACCTGAATGGGGAGAGAGATTCGATTTGTGTTACCCTTCATCTGTGTCACTAGAACAATGCAGTTCTGTCTACACAGCAGAATTCAAACAACATTTTTTTAAGCAGAAAGATGTCCTGGATATTACCGGAGGACTTGGTGTAGACAGTTATTACATCTCAAAGGTAGCAAAATCATTAGTCTATTTTGAGAGGAACAAAAAGCTGTTTGATGCTGTAAAATATAATTTTGAACGCCTTGAAGTTGTAAATACAACGTTCGTCAATACCGAAGTAAACGGAAGTAGTGTCCTTAGCATGCCGGAGAGTGAGAAAGTTTATACTGTATACGCAGATCCGTCGAGAAGGGGGCCGTCGGACAGCAGAATCTTTAATCCGGAAGACTACGAACCAGACATGAATAAGTTAATGGATTTATTGCTTGGTTTTGCAGACAGGATAATTATTAAGGTCTCTCCAATGGCAGATATTACTTCATTAATTAAAATATTTTCGGCTGTAGATGAGATTGTTATCGTTTCCGTCTTCAATGAATGCAAAGAAATTCTTGTAATAATAAATCGTAATAATCGTTTTAAACCCGTTCCTTCGGAAAAAGTAAAAATTCAGGCAGCAAATTTTGAAAAATCAGAGAAAAAATGGAAATGCTTTGAATGGACTCTTTCGGAAGAATCATCTTCCGGTGCAGTAATCTCAACTCCCGAAAAGGGAAATTACATGTACGAACCAAACTCAAGCCTTCTTAAGGGAGGAGCATTTAAAATACTGTGCAACAGATATTCCGCAGGAAAAATAAGTCTAAATTCTCATTTGTATATTTCTAAGATTCAAATACCCGGCTTTCCGGGAAGATCATTCCGAATAGAAGAAATTTATGATTTTGACAAAAAAGGAATAAAGGAAATTGGCCTGCGGTTTCCAAAAGCAAATGTTTCTACAAGGAATTTTAACCTAACTCCTCCGGAATTAAAAGAGAGGCTTGGCATTAAGGACGGAGGAGAAATATTCCTGTTCGGAACTCTCTTTAGTGATAATTCAAGAAAAATTGTTGTTTGTACAAAAGCCGGTTAGTCTTCCAGCTTCTCTCCATTCATGTTATACCATAGAACCTCAAGAAGATGGTTGTCCGTAGACTCCTTTATCTTAAGCGTACATTTGTATTTCATCGCAAGTTTGAATCTGATGCTTGCAATACCTTTGGTGAGATATGCAGACAGAATTGGATTCAACTTAATGGTTATAGATTTTATACCCTTCTCCTTTACATAATAAGCCAATTGTCTCTCAATTGTTTCTTCAATGAGCATCGAAGAGGATATTTTTCCGGTTCCATTACATGTGGGACAAGATTCACTTGTATTTATTTCAGTTGCAGGTCTCACCCTCTGACGGGTAATCTGCATAAGACCGAACCTTGTAATTGGGAGTATGTTGTGTTTAGCTCTGTCACACTGCATTAAGTCCTGCATATGCTTGTACAGCTTAACTCTGTTCTCGTTGTGATCCATGTCTATGAAGTCAACAATAATAATTCCGCCCATATCCCTGAGTCTCAACTGTCTTGAAATCTCTTCGGCGGCATTCATATTGACCTCAAATGCATTTTGTTCCTGGTCGGCACCCGACTTTGCCCTGATTCCGCTATTAACATCAATAACGTGCAGTGCTTCGGTATGCTCGATAATAAGATAGGCTCCCTGTTTAATTGTTATCACTTTCCCAAAGGCACTCCTGATTTGTTTGGAGATTTCAAAGTGATCAAAGATTGGGACTCCACCTTTGTAAAGTTTAACGATTTTTTCCTGTTCGGGAGCAATAAGCGTAATATAATCTTTTACCTCGTTGCAGATTGTTTCATCATTTATATAAATGTTTGAAAACGAATCATTGAGTAAATCTCTCAGAATAGTAGTTGTTCTGCTGTTTTCGGTAAAAAGAAGTTGCGGGGGATTTGCTTTAGCCATCTTTGGCCATGAATCTTCCCATTTTTTTATGAGCGATTTTAATTCCCCGTCCAGAACAGCAGCTTTTTTACCTTCTGCTGCAGTTCTTATAATAACACCGTAGTTTGGAGGTAAAATACTATAAACCAATCGTTCAAGCCTTTTTTTCTCCTCTTTTGAAGTTATCTTCTGAGATATGTTTACCTTGTCTATAAAAGGAATTAAAACCATATTCCTGCCGGCAATTGAAATTTCGGCAGTCAGTCTCGATCCTTTTGTAGAAATCGGTTCTTTAACAATTTGTGTAACAATTGATTGTCCAGGCTTAAGGACATCGGCAATCTTACCCTCTTTTTCGAGGATATCACCGAGTTTTAAACCGGAAAAAAGAGCATTGTATGATAGTTTGCTCTGTCCTATTTGTCTGGTAAAATAATCAAGAGTTCTGAACGCTAATCCAAGATCCAGATAATGTATAAATGCGTCTTTATCATCTCCGATATCTACAAATGCTGCATTTAATGCAGGCATTATTCTCTTAACTTTTCCCAGATATACATCTCCCACCGCATAGCTGCCATTATTTTGCTCTTTGTTTAACTCGATCAATTTATGATTCTCGAGTAAAGCAATAGACACTTCGGTGGAATTAACATCGATAATTAGATCCTTCTCCATCAACCCATTTTTAATAAATAAATCTAAAGCAAATCAGATGATTTGCTTTAGATTAACACACAAGA
>Ga0316605_10000356_pt1 | contig 35380 bp, 36 predicted proteins | sample OWC_soil_day20_n_FD_207666 | JGI IMG/M metagenome (GOLD analysis project Ga0316605, IMG submission 207666) | Wetland soil microbial communities from Old Woman Creek delta, Ohio, United States - OWC_soil_day20_noCT | ecosystem: Environmental > Terrestrial > Soil > Wetlands | place: USA: Ohio...
ACCCAGAGCTTCACCGTCAAATAAGCAGTACTAAACAAAAAGCCCCTTCCAGCAACGGAAGGGGCTTTTGTTTGGGCAAGAATATTACTGGCAGCGGGTCTCGACCGAACGGCTTATTGGCGCTTATCGCCTTGCTTTTCGGCCACCCCGAACGGGCGCAGTTTTTTTTGCTTTTTTGCCTGCTTTCTTGGCCTTGTGCGCCCGCCGCTCTGTCGCTTTCTTTTTCTGGATAGCGGCATTTCTGGCGGCGACCAGATCATCGCGGCCAGCTTTGGCTTCGCTGGTATCCAGCCCCGGATCGGCCTCAAGCACCATGAGGACACGCTCGGGAAATTCGCTCTGAAACAACGAAAGCTGGTTATCCTGAAAACGGTAGGCGTTGGCCAGAATGAGCGCGGAGGCAATTTTTCTTTCAAGTGGAGAGTCTTGCGTACAGGCTTTGCGCGTTCCCCTCAGATGGGTAACGACCAGCCGGTTGCCCAATTGCGAACGGTAATTGCCCCATAACACATTGCAGCCGCCGAATATCGTCACTTCGCCGCTCTTGCTGAAAGTGACATGGGCAACACGCATCCCAGTCTCGACCGTAACGCCATGCAGGAGACGCACCCCCCAGGGAACCCCGACAATGTTTCCCGAATAGCGCAGCCCGCTTCCGGGATTATCCGGCATAACAGAGAGAAGTTTTATCGCAGGCAATTCCGCATTGTCTGCCGCCGCCGAATTTTCCAATGCGGCGGGCGCGACAACTGCAGGCGCAATCTCAAACGGAAATTGCGGCTGGCCAAAAGCAGGCTGGGAAAACACCAGTAAAGCCGTGACAAAAAGGACTGTTCTGGAAGTCATCAAACTAAAGCTCTGTAATCGATGAAAGCATCGTACCGCAAGCCGCCTTATCGACAAAATTTAGATGCCGAATTTACAGCAATTGTTTGCAGTCACTCTGGCGCCCGACTGAAATCCCCCGTTATTGCTGGACAAAACCGAGGCAGTACAAAGAGCTTGCGTCTCAAAATCGATCATGTAAAATGCCACCACAAATAAATCAATGTTATTATTCAATCGGTTATAAAAAAGGGGAGTTAAAAATATGTCGTTGTCAATAAAAGGCTTCGTCTGTTTTTTGTCTCTGGCATTTTCGGTACCGGCGTTTTCCTCTTCCATCCAGTCTGCAACTGAGCAGGGATCGGTCGCCGGAATTTATAGCGCCCAGGAGGCCGCCAAGCCTGAATCAGCCAGTTTGCCGCCGGAACTGGCGCTGGTCAGCAATGCGCTGGCCTCACTCGGGGTGCAATACCGCTTTGGCGGCCGCTCGGAATCTGCCCTTGATTGCAGCGGCTTCATCAAGCAGGTTTACGAGCGCACGTTCGGCATGGTCCTGCCACCAACGGCCAAGCTCATCAGCCAGGTGGGCACCTCGATCGGTTTTGAAGACCTCAAAGTTGGCGACCTGATTTTCTTCAACACCCTGCGCCGTCCGTTCTCGCACGTTGGCATGTATCTGGGCGAGGGTCGCTTCATCCATGCTTCCTCGATGGCCAAACAAGTCAAGATCGACATGCTCGACGGCTATTACAAGCAGCGCATTGACGGCTACCGCCGGATCAATCCGAAGTGAACCCGCTGAAATTTCTCAAACCGGCAGTCAGCATGCTTTCCCTGATTGCCGGTTTTTCTTCATGCCCGTCTGTCGCACAAGACAAAACCCCTGCAACAGAAGCCATTTGTCCAGTAAGCGCCGAATCGCGCGTTGGCGACGTGCGCATCACCCTAGTGGGCGACATCGTTCTTGGCAACAGTTTTATCGTCAACGACATCCCGAAAAACTGGGACGACACCTATTTCTCGGCAGTGCGGCCGATATTCAAGCGCTCCAACCTGCTCATCGGCAACCTCGAGGGGGCGCTGACCGATTTTGACAAAACCCGCAAGAATCCGGGTTCGGGCAAGCAATTTGCCTTCAAAATGCCGCCGCGCTACGGCAAGCTGTTGGCCAACGAAGGTTTTGCCGTCCTTAACGTTGCCAACAACCACGCCAACGATTTTGGCGAAAAAGGTTTTGCCGACACCCTCGAAACACTCAAGGAAGCTGGCATTGCTGTCGTCGGCACCCACGGCAAAACCCATGTCGCCAACGCCTCCGGCGTGAAGGTGGCGGTCATTGGCCTGACCTATTCCCCCGAGCAAGGCCGCCTGTTCAATTCCATTTTTGATACCGAAGGCCTTGCCGCCCAAGTGCGCCGCGCCAAAGCCGAGGGCGCTTACACGATTGTCACCTACCATGCCGGGGCGGAAGGCGCTGCAGCCATCTGGCACAGCGATCGCGAAGAAATGTTCATGGGCGAAAACCGGGGCAACACGGTAGCGTTTTCACGCGCCATGATCGACGCCGGCGCTGATCTGGTGGTCGGTCACGGCCCGCATGTCTTGCGTCCGGTCGAATGCTACAAGGGGCGGCCGATTGCCTATTCGCTCGGCAATTTCGTCGCCGTCGGCGGCCTTTCGATCAAGCAGATGGCCGCCGTTTCAGCCATCCTCGAAGTGACCCTGGGGCAGGATGGCGCATTGCGCAAACTGGAAATGCTCCCTGTCCGATTCGAGGAAAGCAAGGTTCCGCTACCCGATGCGCGCGGCTTTGCGCTGCATCTCATCAATCGGCTGGGCAAAAATGCGCGTTATCCGGGCAAGTTTGTCGAATTCCCGGCGCCGGCGGAATCTCGATCAGCCTTCGATGCCTGGTTTGCAGAAACCGCGCCGGCGCCGCGCTAGAATCTGCGTCAGGACTTACCCTCCAGACCCTCGGCAACATTGGTGGTGGCCGAAATCAGGAAGCCAACGTCAATATCCGGCAAGGGCTTGTCCATCTCGACAAGCAATGCACGCGCGAGGCTGGCGATAGCCTGACGCAAATCCGGGGGAAGCTGGTTGCTGTCGTCGGACACCAGATCACGAACGGCCGTCCACAGAATGCGGGCATCGGCAATCGCCTTGGTCAATTCAACACCACCCGCCTCATGGCCTTGCCGCAAGCTGAAAACCACCCGCCTGAACACCTCGGCCTCAAGAGTTCGCCAGTCGTCGGTCAGCAAGCGATTTTGACGGTAAAGGTCGAGGCCAGACTTCAAACGTGGCTCTTAAGTCTTGGCGCAGATTTAGCGGAAAAGGCTCAACAGACTTTGCGGCGCCTGGTTGGCGATACTCAGTGACTGCGCGCCCAGCTGCTGTCTGACCTGTAGTGCCTGCAAATTGGCGCTCTCCATGGACAAATCCGCGTCAACGATAGCACCCAGGCTTGTGTTCATCGATTCCTGCATGGCATTGTTGAAACTGATTTGAGCACCGATCCGGCGGCTTGAAGTGCCAAGATCATTCTTGACATTGCCAAGCACTTTTTCCATGTCAGCCAGCTTCACACCGCTATCCTGACTTGCGACGGCCGAATTGGTGCTCGAGGTCTGGCCTAGAAAAGCCTGCGCAGCAGCAGCCGAATTCATTTCAGTCGGCATGGCCAGTTTCGCTTTCAAATCAGCGCCGCCAAACTCGAGCGTGTCGCCGCGTACATTAGCAGTCACCTTCTGCTTATCCCCGCCCAAAGCGTTGACGCCATTGACGGACGCGCTATCGATGGTTTTGCCAATATCCGACACCAGTGACTTGTATTGCGTCTGCAGTTCCGTCCGTTTGCTGCTGTCAAGACTGGCATCACTCAACTGCGTGACCACCTTACGAACCGATTGCAGACTTTCCGAAACTTTCTCAGTCGCTGCCGACGCGGTATCAACCGCCCCCTTTGCTGACGCCAGAGACTGGTTGTCCATGCTCAAAGCGGAAGATGTACGCTGCAGCGACTGGGCAACCGCAAACGCAGTCCCGGCGCCCGAAGAACCAGCAATCCGCAAACCCTGGCTCGTCTTCGCTGTTGAGGAAAGGTCATACTTGCTGTTATTGAGCGACTGCAGGGCAGCCATTGCACCAGTATTTGTATTGACCGAATTGACCATGGCTAAACTCCTCGGAAATCGATTGCAGGACGCCAAAACAGGGACTTAACGGCGCCAGTATAGACCAATACACCCCCTACAGTAACTATACAATCGGGGAGGTTATGCCAGCCTGATCAGCTAATCCATCAGCCCCATACCCATCTGCTGGAGAAACCCCCTGACCACATCCTTGTGCAGCGCAATACGTTCTTCCAGCGCGTAGCCGCGCCAGGTTTCGATCGCATAGGCTTCGCCGCCAAAGAGCGCCGTCCATACTTCAGAAGTCGCGCCATTAACCGGATAGTAGGTGGCGACAAAATGCCTGTCCGGTTCGGGCAAGTGCGCATTGATGCGGCGAATCGCCCCGGTGAGATTGGCCGGAGCCGGTTTTACGCCGTAATAAATGACCTGTCCGCCGAATTTGTTGCCCTTCTTCAGGCGATGCAGGTGGGATTCATGCAGGCTCAAAATCAGCGCCGGTTTTCTCTCGCCGATAAAACGGGTCAGAGCATGCGCCAACCGCGATTCGTAGAATTTTGCGTCCGCCCGGCCGGGAAACTGGTGGTTGAATTCAATATTCTCAAAGCGGACGCCCTTTTCGGAAGCGATCCGGTTCATGCGTGGAATGACGATCAGCGTCCCGTTGTGCAGGCGAACGCTTCTGAAATACTCAGCCGCCTTGATTCCGGCCACTTCATCGCCGTGAATGCCGCCATTGACCAGAATCACCGGCCCTGGCGCCTTGCCCTTGCAGACGTGGAATTCGGTCTGAAAAGGCTCTCCCTTGGCGATCAGACCGCTTTCAAGCTTGTCGCAAGCCAAAGCAAGATTCGTCGCCAGCAAAAAAACAAGGCAGACCCTGAAAAGGGGTTTCATCGGTCTTTCCTGAATACTTCGCTGGTGATCTCCACCCGATTTCCGGTTTTACGAAAAGTCATGCTTTGGTCGCCATAGCTTTCATAGGTCGGCGATTTGAAGTGAAGGCGAAAACTCACCGTTCCGGTGTTGCCGTTGGTTTGGAAGCGGGTAGCAGACGCATCGGCAATAAGCCAGGGATACTTGCGATAAAGCCTCTTCTTGTTCTCAAGATATTCGCTCCGGGTCTGCGTTTTGGACTGATCGCGATAAAAGAAGTCGGCAGCGACCAGTTTTTCCTGGTTGTCGTAGTCGAGCTGACGCCAGGCGCTCATGAATTGGTTAAAGGTCTCTTCCAGCTCGCTTCGGGTCAGGATATCCTGCGCTGACGGCTGATCTGCCGACACCTTGGCCGGCTGCGCCAGCGCGACCACCTGTTCCGTAGGCGGTGCAATCTTCGGTCTGGGCGCGGCAGTGGCAACGGACACGACCGCCGGCTTCGCTGCCGCCTGCGTGCGCGTTGGCGCTGGCGAAACCGGCACAGCGGCAGGCCGCGCCGCCTGGCTTGGCGCTTTCTCGTTCATCAAGGCCACGCCAATAACAACGATCAGCACACACACCGCCAAGGCCGTGCCACCGACTGCCCACGGCAACCAGTGGTGGTTTGATACAGGCCGGCTGACCGATTGTTGATTGGCCTGTTCTTGCCGACGCCGGGCTTCGGCGGCTTCGCGCTGCCAGCGTTCAGCTTCCTGCCGAGCCATTTGCAATTGCCGCTCGGCCTCCAGCCGCGCTGCTTCGGCGGCCACGTCGCGGCCGGGTTCTTCTGTGCCGCGCAGCGCTTCCGGTAAGGCTCGGACAAGTTTTTTCAGATAGATTTCGTCGGCCACCTGATACCGGAGGATGGCCTGTATGCTGCCCATCTGTAACTCCATGCCCCGTGGCAGCTCGGTTTTGACCAGATGCACAGCCAGAAAACCCTTGTTGTGCTTGAGCGCCAGATTGATTTCATTGCGCACGTTCTTGGAGGACACCGAGTTGGGGGTGATGAACACCAGAAAGAAATCACAACCGTCGAGCGCATTGGCGATTTCTTCCGGCCACTCGTTGCCGGGATCGATGCCTTCGTCGTACCAGACGCGATACCCCATCTCGTGCAAGCGTCTGATTTCCGGATAAACCAGAGCGCCATCCTGATGCGAATAGCTGACAAAGGCATAGGGCTGCTTGCCTTTGTAGGCTTCGCACGGCAAGGGCAGGCTGGCGGGGTTCATCAAGCGTTCTCCATCGGTTTTAACCCGAACTGATCGGGAATTTCGAGCAATGCGGCAGCGGCCTCGGGCGTACTGCCGGCCGGGATAATGCCGAGCAGCGGAGCGTCGATTCTTTCACGCAGGGCGGCAAGATTGTCCTCGAAACGCAGCATGGCCGGATCGATGTGGTTGGCAATCCAGCCCGCCAGCCTGAGGCCTCGGGCGGCAATCGCCTGCCGGGTCAACAGGGCATGATTGATACAGCCGAGCCGCATACCCACAACGAGAATCACCGGCAAGCCAAGCTTTTGCGCCAGATCGGCGGTGTCGATTTTTGGCCCGAGTGGAACGCAGAAGCCGCCGACCCCTTCGACGATCACCGCCTCGGCCATTGCGCTCAGGGTGTTGAATGCCCGCACGATCTGGCCAATGTCGATACTGCGCCCTTCCTCGGCAGCGGCAATGTGAGGCGCGATGGCCGAGCGCAAGAGATACGGGTTGATGAGTTGGCGCGGTGCGGCCATGCCGGAAGCGGCAATCAGGCGCTCGACATCCTCGTTGCTGCCATCGGCATCGGTGCCGGCAGCGACCGGCTTCATGCCAAGTGCCCTGACGCCCTGGTGGCGCAAGGCGTGCAGCAGCGCACAGGTGGCGAAGGTCTTGCCGGTTTCGGTATCGGTGCCGGTCACAAACCAGGCTTGGGTCTTCTTGTTCATTTTTGAGCGCAAGCGAAAATCACGTCATAGCTGGCCGGCAAGCCGTCTGCCTGGCGAAAGTGTTCATAAGCCGCTTCGACGTTTTGCCATGCATGGCGACCCAACATCCCGGCGCGGCCGCCTTCGCCAACATTATGCGCGCCAATCGCCTTGACGGCGCGCAGCAAGCTTTTCAGATCCGGATAATGAACAATATGGCGTTCACGCCGCAAGACAATGTTGCGAAACCCTGCTCGGCCGAGGGCGTCGCCGATAGCATCGGCCTCGCTGAAAGACAAGGTATGGCGATGGTGGTCAACGCCGGCGAAGGCATGGCGTAACTCATGGAAAGTCGCTGGCCCGAGCGTGCTGACGGCCAGCCAGCCACCGGTCTTGAGAACCCGCATCGCTTCGCCGAAAGCAATCCCGGCATCGCACCACTGCAGACTCAGGCTCGACCACCACAGATCGAAAAGCGCATCCTCACAAGGCAGTTTTTCAATATCGGCCGTAAAGCAGGCATCAAAGTCTTGCCGCGCCAGTTCAAGCATGGACGGCGCAAAATCGACGCCGGTAATGTGGGCGTCTGCCCAGCGGCTGCGCAGGCGGCGCGCTCCATAACCGGTTCCGCAGCCCGCATCGATAATGCGCTGTGGCGCGTCGGGAATTTGCAACGCGTCCAGCAGGCGGTCGCAGACGCGGCGTTGGACGATGGCGGCAGCATCGTAAGTGGGCGCGGCGCGGTCAAAGGCGGCGCGGACGCGCTGCTTAAGCATGGGAAAAACCGCCAATCAAGCGCACAAAGCGTTGCGGGTCGTTGAGAAAAGGGGCATGCGCCGCGCCGTCGAAAACCTCAAGTTGCGCGCACGGCAGGCTTGCTTGCAGCCAGCGCGCGGCCGAAAGCGACATCAGGGAATCCTTGGCGCCATGAATGAGCAACGCCGGCATTTCGACCTTGCCAACCATCTGGCGCAGATCGACAGTGCGCAGCCAGGTGAGCCCGGCCAGCAGGGTGGCGGTGTCGGCCAAGGGCGCGGCCAGAACGCGCCGTGTCAGCGCGCGGGCAATGGCGCGCGCCGCAAGGTCGCCCTGATTCATGAGCGCGATGAAACGTTGCAGCGTGCCGGACGCATCCTTGCTCACGGCATCGCTGAAAGCCTCAAGCAGCGCTGGCGGCTGCGCCTCCGACCAATCCGGGCGCTGGACAAAACTGGGCGTGGCGCTGATGAGGATGAGGCGTTCAATGCCTTGCGGCGCCAAGCTGGCGATTTGAAGCGCGAGCATGGCACCAAGCGACCAGCCAGCCAAAAGACATTTTTCCGGCAGGCGCTCAACAAGCGCCTGGGCAGCGTGGACGAAATCGTCGTCGTCATTGCCAAGAGAAGCATCGTAACCGGGCAAGGCAATCAGATGCAGGTGGAAATGTTGCGCCAGAAGCGGCAAAACCGGCTCCCAGGCCGCGCTGCCCATCCCCCAGCCATGAATCAGCGCCAGGTCTTTCACGCCAGTTCCCGCAGCGCGGCGACCAGTTTGTCGACCTGTTCAAAACTATGCGCGGCCGTCAGCGAAATGCGCAGGCGCGCGCTGCCTTTTGGCACCGTCGGCGGCCGGATGGCGGCAACCCACAATCCGCGCTCGTACAGCGCATCGGCAACCGCCAGCGTCTCATGATTATCGCCAATCATCACCGGCTGGATGGCGGTGGACGAAGCCAGCAGCCGCCAGCGCGTTGCCGCCAGACCTGCGTGCAAACGGCCGGTCAGTTGGCGCAAATGCTCGCGCCGCGCATCGCCCGCTTCGATCAGATCAAGGCTGGCCAGCAGGGCGCACGCCATCAGCGGGCTCGATGCGGTGGTGAAAATGTAGGTGCGGGCGCGTTGCAAGAGCCATTCAATCAAGGTCTGCGAACCCGCGACAAAAGCCCCGGAACCGCCCGCCGCCTTGCCCAGAGTGCCCATATAGACGATGCGTTCAGAACTGGGCAGATCAAAATGCGCCAGGCTGCCCCGCCCTTGCGCGCCAAGGACGCCGAAGCCGTGCGCATCATCCACCAGCAGCCAGGCATCGAAGCGTTCGGCCAGCTCAAGCAGGCCGGGCAGTGGCGCCAAATCGCCATCCATGCTGAACACGGCATCGGTGAGAATCAACTTGCGTCTGGCGCTGCTGGCGGCGAGCAGGCGTTCAAGGGCGACCAGATCGCCATGCGCATAGCGCCGGCTTTCCGCCCCTGAAAGCCGGACGGCGTCGATCAGCGAGGCATGGTTCAGCTTGTCGGCAAACACCGCATCGCCGCGCCCGGCCAGCGCCGCGACAATACCCAGATTGGCCATGTAGCCGGTGGAAAAGAGCAAGGCGCGGGGGAAGCCAGTGAATTCGGCCAGCCGCTCCTCCAGCGCCTGATGTGGGAGCAGATGGCCGCTGACCAGATGCGAAGCGCCGCTGCCCACCCCCCAGCGGCGCGCGCCGGCACACGCCGCCTCGATCAGCCCCGCATCGCTGGCGAGACCGAGATAATCATTGCTGCAAAAGCTGATCAGTTCACGTCCATCCACCACGGCCAGCGGCTGGCAGCAACTGTCGAGCGTGCGCCGCCGGCGCGTCAGGCCATCTGTCGCCAACTGATCAAGCTGGGCAGCGAGTTCGGCATGAAGAGAGGATTGCAGGGCGGGAGTATCAGGCATCAGGTTTCTTGATTAGCAATGAAGGTCAGCCAAATCACCAAAGCCGACAAATTCGTCATTCCGGCAAAAAAGGAGCGAAACTTGGCTTCGAGGAACTACCGGGCCGGAATCCAGCCGGGTATTGCGGCCACGCTTGCCGCCCATTGCCCACCCAATTCCTCACACCAATAAGTGAATGTAACTTCAGTACACAATCTTAACAAGCGAGGTTCTCAGCCGTCTTCCTTTTCAGCGTACTCATTATGTTTTCGGCTCAAGGTAGTGCCATGGGAGCCTAGCTCTTTTTTTGCTAATTATCCCCTTGTCACTTCGGCTCAGCCCGATTTCCTGTCTTTTGGCTCTTTATCCAGTATGGCAAGAACGTGCCGGGCGGCACTGACAAAATCGCGCATGGCCTCAAGGCTCAGGCTTGGAGCAAAGAACTCTTCGATAACTTTACTAGCCACCAATTCTCCGTTGCCGTTGTTTACCCAGCCACGCGCCACCAGTTTCTTGACTTTGCGACGCACGGTTTCGTTCGGAACGCCAAGAACCTGACTGATTGAGTAGGTATTGCAGGGCGGCAGAAGTTGATCCCTGTTCACCGGATCACCTAGAATTTCAGTCGCGTTTTCATGTCCGTAGCGGGCAAAGTAGCGCCCGAAGTTGTATTGCCAGATTTCGCACATGACCAGCGCCATGATCAGATCGCGGTCGAACGCCTTGTAAAGCATTTTGACGTAATTACCAAGCATGGATTGGAAGACAAACAGGGCGGCGTGCCGGTTTTCCAGAAAAGCCTGTTCGTCGAATCGAGCGCAAATGCGGCAATGGCCACCATGGACGAAGTCGAGGACACCATCCGGCTTGGGGCATAGCGCGGGTTTTGAATCTTGCATAAAGGTGCATTATTCCGAAATGAATATAACCAAGGTAATAGACGGCGTGTTCTTGAGCTTTTTAATGTGATGGCATTCTATCGAACCACTAAAAATCACCCCTGGGTGAACTGCTCATTTTGGGGAAGTACCGACAAATGGGGAGGATTAGCTTTTTTTGGATTTATCATATTGAGCAACAAAAAAATTTGCTGTATGCCTGAAATGATTATAATTTTAATGCTAAATCATAATGACAATTGAACCAATAAAGGCATATTATGAGCCAGGAAGAGTACACCACGACTCGAAGCAGTAAACTGGCAGCCGATGGGATCAAAGTACAGCGCTTGCTTCATGAGATGTGTGCCGAGGCGAAGGACCACAGCGAGATCTATGCAGCATTAGCGGAGTTCTTTTCGGAATTTGGTGAAGTTCGGAAAATTCCCGCTTTTATACCAATGGGGAAATCTGCAATTTCATGGTCGATTTTGCTTCCACTGCGTCTGCAGTGAATGCAGCCAATTCGACAGGATGCAGCATGTTCGGTTTCAGTACCGTGGTAGTGATGCTGGACAGGTTAAGCGGGCGCCGTTGAAAATGGCACAAGCTGGAACCAAAGGAATCAGAAACATTTACCATTGAAAATCAGAATTGCCGACTTTGCTTAGGAGGGATGTACCCTCCCTTAGCCGTCAGAATACGTGGTCTATCCTAAAAACATACGGAACCAGAGACTTGCCGTTTGCCCTAAACCCGTCAAAGAGCTTTTTCAGAGTTTCCTCAACACAGTACAGGAATTACCCCTTTACCGTCGCCACCACCTCGGCAAAACCAGCAATCTGGTCGAAGTTCATGTAGCGGTAGATGTCCGCCGCCTTGGCGCTGACCACTGCCATTTGCGCCTGATATTCGGCCACGCTGGGAATCTTGCCCAGCAGGGCGCAAATGGCCGCCAGTTCGGCCGAGCCGAGGTAGACGTTGGTGTCGATGCCCAGACGATTGGGGAAATTGCGTGTGGAGGTCGACATTGCCGTGCTGCCTTTGCGGATTTGCGCCTGATTGCCCATGCACAGCGAACAACCCGGCATTTCCATACGCGCGCCGGAAGCGCCGAGCACGCCGTAATAGCCTTCCTCGTTCAGCACCATGGCGTCCATCTTGGTCGGCGGCGCCATCCACAGGCGGGTTGGCAGATCACTCCTGCCGTCGAGAATCTTGCCGGCAGCGCGGAAGTGGCCGATGTTGGTCATGCACGAACCGATGAAGACCTCGTCGATCTGGGTGCCGGCCACTTCGGAAAGCAGCTTCACGTCATCCGGATCGTTCGGGCAGGCGACGATGGGTTCCTTGATGTCAGCCAGGTCAATTTCGATCACCGCGGCGTATTCGGCATCGGCATCCGGCGCCAGCAGCGTGCCGTTGGCAATCCAGTCCTGCATGGCCTGAATGCGGCGCGCCAATGTGCGCTTGTCCTCGTAGCCGTTGGCGATCATCCACTGCATCAGGGCGATATTGGAGCGCAGATATTCGACGATGGGTGCGCGACTAAGGCGCACCGTGCAACCGGCGGCGGAACGCTCGGCGGAAGCATCGGAAAGCTCAAACGCTTGCTCTACCTTGAGATCGGGCAGGCCTTCGATTTCGAGAATGCGACCGGAAAATTCGTTTTTCTTGCCGGCTTTGGCCACCGTCAGCAAGCCTTGCTTGATGGCATAAAGCGGAATGGCGTTGACCAGATCACGCAGGGTGATACCGGGCTGCAACTGGCCTTTGAAGCGCACCAGCACCGATTCCGGCATATCGAGCGGCATGACGCCGGTGGCAGCGGCAAAAGCGACCAGACCGGAACCGGCCGGGAAGCTGACGCCAATCGGGAAGCGGGTATGCGAATCGCCGCCGGTACCAACGGTATCGGGCAGCAGCAGACGGTTGAGCCAGCTGTGGATGACGCCATCGCCCGGCCGCAGCGAAACACCGCCACGCGCCGTCATAAAACTCGGCAGGGTGCGGTGCATTTTGACGTCGACCAGCTTCGGATAGGCGGCGGTATGGCAGAAGGACTGCATAACCAGATCAGCGGAGAAGCCCAGACAAGCGAGGTCTTTCAACTCGTCGCGCGTCATCGGGCCGGTGGTGTCCTGCGAGCCGACCGTGGTCATTTTCGGTTCGCAATAGGTTCCCGGACGAATCCCTTGTTCTTCGGGTAAACCACAAGCGCGGCCAACCATTTTCTGCGCCAGCGTAAAGCCCTTGCCGGAATCAGCAGGCGGCTGCGGCAGGCGGAAGAGCGTCGAGGCGGGCAGACCGAGTGCCTCACGCGCCCGACCGGTCAAGGCGCGGCCGATAATCAGGTTGATGCGGCCACCGGCACGCACTTCGTCGAGCAGCACCGGCGTTTTCAGCGCCGCTTCGGCAATGACCGCGCCGTTTTTCAGGGCGGTCACCTTGGCGGCGGCTTGGTCGATTTTCAGTTCAATTTCGTCGCCCATGTCCATTCTCGACACGTCGATTTCCACCGGCAGCGCGCCGGCATCTTCCTGCGTGTTGAAGAAAATCGGTGCAATCTTGCCGCCCAGGCAGACGCCACCAAAACGCTTGTTGGGCACAAAGGGAATATCCTCGCCCGTCCACCACAGCACGGAATTGGTCGCCGACTTGCGCGACGAGCCGGCGCCAACGACATCGCCGACGTAGGCGACCGGGTTGCCCCTGGCTTTGAGCGCTTCCAGTTGCTTGATCGGGCCGCGCTTGCCTGCCTCCTCGGCCTCGATGCCGGGACGGGGATTTTTCAGCATGGCCAGCGCGTGCAGCGGAATGTCGGGACGCGACCAGGCATCCGGCGCTGGCGACAGGTCGTCGGTATTGGTTTCGCCCGTCACCTTGAAGACGGTGACTTTCATCGCAGCCGGCAACGGCGGACGGCTGGTAAACCACTCGGCGTCAGCCCACGATTGCAGCACCGCCTTGGCATTGGCCACACCTTTGTCCGCCAGTTCCTTAACGTCGTTGAAAGCATCGAACATCAGCAGGGTGAATTTGAGTGCTTGCGCCGCCACCGCGCCGACTTCGGCATCGGCCAGCAGGTCGATCAGCGGCTTGACGTTGTAACCGCCGACCATGGTGCCAAGCAATTCAGTCGCTTTGGCGCGGGAAATCAACGGGCAGCCTTGTTCCCCCTTCGCCACCGCAGCGAGAAATTCGGCCTTGACCTTGGCGGCTTCGTCCACACCGGCCGGAATGCGATAGGTCAGCAACTCGACCAGAAAATCCTCTTCGCCTTTGGGCGGGGCTTTCAGTAACTCGACCAATTCCCTGGCCTGCTGCATTGAAAGCGGCAAGGGTGGAATCCCCTGAGCGGCACGTTCGGCGACATGGGCGCGATAGGCTTCAAGCATGGTAATTTCCTTTTTCCAGGGACAGCAAAAATGCAAATGGACAAGCCCCGGCCAAGCAAGGGGCAACTCTTATATATGATATGTTTTTCAGCACAACCTGTGAAGCAAACAATAAACGAACCTGGTTCCAACTCACAATGCCAGCAGGCCATGCTGCCGCCTTGCTCTGGCGCAGGCTTCGTGCTCAACATCAAATTCTCGACAGGGCGACGGACGGCACGCGTAAATCGCACAGCTCACCTGCTGCCCTACTTCCCCCCGCAAGGCCGCACAGCGCGGCGGTTGTTCATCCGTGCCACACATGCGAACCATCTGTTTGACCACCGGCACGGTCAGCGCGGTTGGCACACCACCTTCCCAGGCAAAAGCGCCGCCCGCCAGTTCCGCCGCATGAAAATCAACCCGGAAGGCGGCACAGCAGGCACCACAGGACTGGCAAGTCATCAACGTTTACCGAAAATTTTGTCGACCGTATCGCCCAAGCCCTTGACGGCACCGCCGCCCAGCGAACCGACCCCCTGCGCCAGCCCGCCCAGACTGATACCGAGCGCCCCGGCAACCGAGGAAGCCACCTGACCATAAAAACTCTCGTTAAGCGAGAAGGCCGGATCGTTGATATTGCCGGAGAGGGTAAATTTAACCGTAATTTTGCCGCTCTTGTCCTTGAGCATCGAAACCACTACGGCTCTTGGCATGCCCATGAAGCTGCCGCCCGGCGCCAGTTCCATTCCCGAAAGTGTCATGGTGCCGGGCGCATTGAGCCAATTTTTGCGCACTGTCGACCGGATATCGAGATCGAGACTGCCACGCCGGACACCGGTTTCGGCCGCTTTGATCAGATAGGGCTGGAAGGTCACCAGATCGACCCCCTGCAAGCGGGCCAAAATTTCAGAATCACGGCTGGAAAACTCGGCATTGCCTTTGATCGACATTTTTCCGTCATGACGCACGCCCTTGACCACGGCCTGCACGTCGATGTCCGTGCGTCCGGTCAAATCGGGGATTTTGATTTTTCCCAGCCGGACATTCACCTGCTCCAGACTGAGTTTGTGTGGCTTTTGACGCACCGTGGCGTCAAAAAATTCGACCGCGCCGCCCGATAATGTGACCTCGCCCAAATGGACAGCCAAACTGCTCGCGGAAGATTGCTCTGACGGCGTCTTGCCATCCTCGCTGGCGGCCTTCTGGTTTTCCGCCACTTTGGCTAGTAGAGAGGGCAGGATCAGCATCTTGCCGTCCTTGCGGCGCAGGAGCGAAAGGTAGGCATCTTCAATCTGGATGTGCGAGATGCGGATTTGCTTAGAAACCAGCGCCCTGAGATCGGGCTTGATCACCACCCGCCTGGCACGCAACTCATCGGCAACCGGCCAACCCTTCGCCGCTTTGACCCGCACGTCAAGAATTTCGATGGCGGAAAAACCAACGCGGATTTCGCCGATTTCACCATTGCTGCCCAAAGCCTCTTGCACCTTGGTTTTCAGGGTTTGAGTAGCGAAATAAAAACTGCCTGCCAGGAGCAGAGCCAACACCAGCACAGCGGCAAACAAGCCGATCAGCCAGCGCCCAAGTCGAGACAAAGCCATTTTTCTTTTCAAAAACCAATATGAAATCGTTAAGGCAGGCGGCCGGACAAGATCGGTCGCCTCACCCCACGGTTATTTACGCACCCAGGCTCCGGCCTTTTGTACATAATTTCCTGGCAAGGTGCGCTCCGCCGCCTCGCGGGCAAAAACCTTGGCGGCTTCAGTCACGGGAATTCCGTTCTTGGCCGCAATTTCCGAAAAATGCGTCTTGCGCTGACCATTCACCTCAACGACCAGTTTTTTGACGTCGGCTGGCGCGTCGTTTTTGACCAGACCAAGATAACCGTCACTCTGTTCGCCAACCAGACCCTGAGCCTTGGCTGTCGTCAGGTCAGCGGCAAAGGCGCCGTAACTTGCCAACAACAGACTGAGCAATAAAACTTTGAATAATTTTTTCATGGCATTTCCTTGATCAAGACCAGCGTGGTTCAAAACAGCCCTTTTTTCGAGTCAAACAGTTGCTGAACTTCCTTTTCAACCTTGACCAGAATTTCGTGCTTGATATTCAGGGTCATGTTGATTTCGATGGGCTTGTCCGGCGCTTCAATACGAACCGTCGGGTTACAGGCGCCGAGCAACAGGACGGCAGAAAGCGCAACCAGATAGCTCCTGAGCATAGTGATTCTCCTTAAAGTACTACACGTTGATCTTAACCAAATTTACTGCAGTTTGCCCGACTGCAATTGTTCCAAAATGTGTCGATTGAAGTCACCCGAAAATAGCGCCGCCCGAAACAGTCCCGGCAATGCGCCCTTGATGTTGAGGCCGAAGCGCACCGGGTAACCGTTGTAAAAATCCGGATTGCTGCCATCGAGCTTGATCTGCGCCCGGTAAGCACCATCCTGCGCGTACCAGATCTGTGTGCCCAGTTTCTGGAAGTGCAGATTGCGCAAGACCTGCAGGCCGATATTGGTGGGAATGGCGGTATCCGGGGCATATTTGATGGTGCCTCCAGCCAAGCTGTTCAGACGGCCGTCGTTGATTTCAATACCACCGTCGCGATAGGTCAGGGGCAACATGCCGGAAAGTTGCCCGCTGCCTGACAAACCCTGCAGTTTGAACAGTTCAAGCAACTGCGCCAAATCGATGTGGCGGATTTCAACCGGCAAGGTCTGCCCGTCAGGTGGCCAATCGACAGCGACGGGGCCGCCATGCAGACTGCCACCCAGCAGTTTGACCTGCAATTCCTGCACATTGAGTTTGGGCGCAGCCATCGCCAGATTGATTTTGAGATCAGTCAGCACAGTGCCGGTGGCCAGTTGGCCGCGCGGTGACGACAACACGACACGGCCACGCAAGGGCTGCAGGGCATCGAGTTGCAAACTGGAATCAATGCCCTCCAGCCTGGCGCGCTCCCAACCCAGACTGGCAGCACGCGCCTGCATGTTGCCACGCGCATCAAATACGAAGCCGGGCTGCACACACCAGTTGAGGTCGAACCGGCCTTCGGCATCGCCGGCCTGCAGATCGAGGGGGGAAAGAAGCGACGAACTTGATTGCAATAATTTGCCGAGCGTTGGCAAATGCTGCTTCATGGCAGCAGAGCCTTGGCCACAGCCTTTTGCCAATGCGTGAATGGCGGAAAAGCGGAGGACTTCCGTCTGCTGCAGTTGCAAGGTGCCATCGGCCTGCAGGGATTGGCCTTTGAGCTGCAAACGTGTCTGCAGATCGGGCGCTGGCCATTTGCCCATCCGGACAGCCTTGGCCGCCAACCGGAAGTCACCCTGTTGCTGCACGGGCTGGTAGCGCACAATGCGCAGGCTGGCCGAATCTAGCGCCACAGTCTGATCCGCCCCGCGCTGTATTTTCAAGGGCTGGCTGCTGATTTCGCCTTGCAGTTCGAGCTTATTCAGCAGTTCGCTTCCCGCCTCTGCCTGCGCACCAAGCTGCACTGCCCACGCCGATTTGAGCAACGTCAGCGGTGTTTTTCCGGCCAGAACGAGTCGCTCCGCATCGAGCTTGAGCTTGGCTTCACTGCTTAACCCAGCCAGCCGCGACCAATCCAGACCCACATCGCCTTCGGCCTTCACCCCACGCACCTGCAACGCTGAATTTTGCCAGTGCGGCAACTGCCCCTTGAGGCGAAGCTGGGCATGCGCCTCCTGCAAATCCGCTGGTGTTGCCCCGGTCGCGAAACTCAGCCGCTTGAGCGCTCCCTCCCAATTGCCGAAGCGCGCTGTGCGCACCGTGAATGGAAATTCGGTCTTGCTGGCGGCCTGATCATCACCCAGACCCATCACAAAAACCTGATCGAGCCGGCCAAAGGCTTGCACCGGCTGCTGCCCTTCGCCTTGCACCCGCCAGGTCAGACCGGGTTGCAGCTCGATCCTAGCCTGCGTTTTAGCATCAGCTTGCTGCCAGGCAAAGCGCACCTTGCCGGCAAGCTCGGCTGAAAAGGGCTGCCCGGCGACCGCAGCAGTTTTGCTGGCAAGGTCTGAAAAAACCACTTCGCCCTTGAGCGAGCACACTTCGCCAGTCAGTTGCCCCAAGACCAATTCCGTTTCAAGCGCGATCTCGCCGTGCGCTTCAGCCAGCGGAACAGCAACACCAAGTGCCTGACCCATCGCCAGCAGGGCAGATAAAGGCACTTTTGCCACCAGTTTTGCCGGCTGTTGCGTCGGCTGTCGCCCAATGTGCAGCCCGGCGCTGGCACCCGACCCCGCCGCCGGCAACCACTCGGCGCGCGCCTCCAGAACGTCACCCGGCGTGATATTGAGCCGCAACAAATCGGCCGCTTTGCGAAACTCGACCAGCAACTGTCCTTGCACAGCCTGTTGCAACAGCAGACTTCCTTGTATCCTAAGGGCTGATTGTTCGGGTCGTTGAACTGCTACCTGCAAATCGCCAATTTTCACTTCGCCCAAGGGCAGGCGCGGCCATACCAGTTGCGGCCAGGGCGAAGGGGGCGATGTCTTCTCGGTTGAGACTTTGATTTTGGCGCGGGCAATTTCGAGCCGGTCAATGTGGCGACGCGCCAGCGAATAGTCGATGGCAATATCTTGCAGCGCTATTTGGAAGTGATGGCCGCCAGCGCTGCGATACACCGCGCGCAACTCGCGCAAACTCGCCCGGCCAGCACCGATGCTCGCAATATCGACGCGTTCGACCGCAAGGCCGGGAACCAGCATCCAGCGCTCCAGCGCAAAACCCAGCAGGCGCGGCAAGGCCAGCCAAGACAACAACAGCACCAGAGCTGCGATCAGCAGCCAGAGAATTTTACGGGGCAAGGGCAATAACATGTGCCGAGGATACCTGCCCAATCCTGTTTTCGCACCCCCGGCACGCCTTTCTCATTGCGTCATACCATCATTGCAGTGCACCAAATTGCGCCGATCATGCGAAAATACGGGTCATGTCGCATTGTTTTTACAGGAAAATCGATCATGGACAGCAAAACCATCCAACTCGGCAACAGCAATTACGCCTATTACGAAATCGCCAACCCCGGCAAGCCCAAGATGCTGATGCTGCACGGCATGATGGTGGAGAGCCACTGCTTTGAAAAACTGGCCGAACACCTGAAAGTCCACTATCACCTCTTCCTGCTCGACCTCAAAGGACACGGCAAGAGTGATAACGGCAAGAGCTACGACGAGGGCTACACCAACGACATTATCGCTGCTGATTTGCTGGCTTTCCAGAAACAGATCATTCAGGAGCCATTCCACCTGGTCGGCTATTCGCTGGGCGGGCAATACTCGCTCAAATTCGCCGGCACTTACCCGGAACTGGTCAAGAGCATGACCCTGATCGACAGCGCGCCGACCCTGAGCAGCAAGGGCATTTTCCTGATCCTGTACGCACTCCTGACCGTACCAAAATTTTTCAGGAACAAAGAGCACGTTCTCAACTATTACAACAGCAAGCTGGCAGGCCTGGGCGACTATATGTTCAAATACTGCGTCAGCGAAAGCACAAACGGCCGCTACCTGTTGCGCTACGACAAGAAAAACCTGTCGCCCAACACGCTGGGCAAAGCGGCGATCCGCACCAAGGATTTATGGGAATCGTCCAGGAAAATCAAATCGCCCGCCCTTGTCCTGCGCGCCGAAAAATCCGCCATCATCGACAACAAGATCGAACGCACGATGAAAGCCAACATGCCGCAGGCGAATGTGGTGCTGATGAAGGACATGGGCCACGAACTGGTGTTCAGCAACGCCAAGGAAGTGTTCGAGCAGATTCACGGTTTTGTGGCGAAAGCCTGAGCGCCAGCCGATAAAGACAATGCCCGGAAGCCAGATATTTGGCCTCGAAGGGCGTTAGCGGTTCGATTTCCGGCACGAAATTTTCAACTTCAACTGACAAACCGGTCAGCAGTTTGATCGCCTGCGCCAGTTCTTCAACGTAAACCTGCCAGTTGCTGCGGCATTCCAGTCGCCCACCCAAACTCAGCAGGGTCGGAAAAACCGGATGCCCATGCCAGCGCCGCGCCAGATGGCTGATCTTGGGCCAGGGATTGGGGTAGAGCAGGTAATGGCGCGCCAATTGCACGTCCGCCGCCCGCAAAAGTCGCCAGAAATCGACCAGATCAGCACGAACGAAAGCGGCATTATTAGGCAAAGGCAACGGCTTGCCGCGATTGAGACGATCCAGCGACTGATCGACACCAAGGACAAAATGATCGGGGAACTGCTCGGCCAACTGCAAGGTACTCCAGCCAACGCCACAACCGGCGTCAAGCACCAACGGCGTTTCTCCGTCCCATTCCCGCCAGGCCAACATGGCCGCAGCAAAAGCCTGCCGGTTGTACTCCAGTACCGGTTTCATATAGGGATGTTCGCTATGCCGGCGCACCAGTGCTTCAAGGTCGCGATGCGGAGCTTGCTGGGCGCTGGAAACCGAACGGGAAGAAGCCTTCACGCCACCTCCGCCAGCACACCGGCCGAACGCAGTACCACATCGATTTCCTCCGGTCGACGCAATGGACGCAGTTGATGATGCAGTGTTTCAGCCTGCGGCCAGGCGCGCCGCATCAAACTCAGCCAGTGCTTGATGCGCCCCGGCGCGTGGCGCGGCAACACCTTCCTTTGCACACCGCGCCAGAATTGCGCCAACGCTGGCGCCATACCCTCTTCCCAACCCGGCACCACTTCATTGCGCAAACGCCGTGCCAAAAAAGGATCGGCCACAGCGCCGCGACCCAGCATGATATCGGCACATCCGGTTTCGGCCCGGCAACGCAGGGCATCTTCTACATTCCAGATTTCACCATTGGCGATCACCGGTATCTTGACCGCCTCACGCACGCGCGCAATCCAGTCATAGCGCGCCGGAGGACGATAGAAATCGTCGCGGGTGCGGCCATGCACGACCAGTTCGTCAACTCCACCGGCCGTCAGCGCCAGCGCGCATTCCACCGCCCGCGCCGGATTAGTGATGCCGAGGCGCATCTTGGCCGAAAAGGGGATGGCAGTAGGTACTGTCTGACGCACCGCCGCTGCAATACGGTAAAGCAATTCGGGATCGTCCAGCAAGGCTGCACCACCACCATGAAAATTCACCAGCGGTGCCGGGCAGCCGAAATTGAGGTCGATACCGGCCGGATGCAGCGGGATGAGGCGAGCAACCGTCGCCGCCAGCAGTTCGGGATGGCAACCCATCAACTGCAGCCGCACCGGCGTACCTGCTGCCGTCCGGCTACCCTGCAGCAATTCCGGACAAGTGCGCGAAAACACCCGTGGCGGCAACACATTGCTTGACACCCGGACAAATTCGCAAACACACCAGTCATAGCCACCAATCCCCGTCAGCACCTCGCGCATGACGTCGTCGGCAAGACCTTCCATCGGAGCAAGCAAAATGCGGGGGACTACTCCCTCCCCTTCAAGGGGAGGGCTGGGGTGGGGATGGGGTTTCACGCCTCCCCCTCCTGCAAAGCAGCCAATATCACCACCAACACCGCCTCCGTTTCCTGCATCACCTGATTGTTCCAGAAACGTAGAACACAAAAACCCGCCTGTTGCAGATGCTGATCCCGCACCTTGTCCCTTTCGTTTTCCAGATGCCGACCGCCATCAATTTCAACCACCAGTTTCTTCTCAAGACAGACAAAATCCAAGACATAGTCCATAAATGGATGTTGCCGACGAAATTTATAGCCGGCAAGTTGCCGGTGTCGCAGCCTGCACCAAAGCATCATCTCGGCGTCGGTCATGCTGCTGCGCAATTTTCTTTGCACCGCATTTTCGGTTATGAAGCGGTTGGTCTGGCCTTTCACATTTCCCCCATCCCCACCCCAGCCCTCCCCTTGAAGGGGAGGGAGTTGCAGTGGTCACGCCAAACATATCCGCCTTGACCCTTAGAGAGAAGGGGGTTTGGCGACGGGCGATTATAATCCGCCAGCCATGATCTTTTCCCTCGTCCTCGATACCAACGTCGTCCTCGATCTTTTCCATTTCGCTGACCCGATGGCGTTGCCCATTCTGAAAGCGCTTGAAACGGGAAAAATTGTCTGCTGGTCGGATGAGGCAACGCTGGCTGAACTCGAACGGGTGCTAACCTATCCTGAATTGAATCTATCGAACGAAACCGCCGCCATGCTGCTGGAGCGCTATCAGAAGCTGACCCGTCTGGTAGAAGTAGGCAATGCTCCGCCCCTGCCGCGCTGCAAAGATCCGGACGACCAGATGTTCCTCGAACTTGCTGCCCGCGCTAAGACATCCTTGCTGATCAGCAAGGACAAGGCGCTGCTGGCGCTGGCTGGCAAACCTGGGCTGCCCTTTCAGATCATGGCTCCGAAAAACGCCGTGGCAACAATTTATGCAGCATTACGATCAAACGAGCCATAAACCCGGGGCATCCCATCCGTGCTAGCATGATGGCAACGGGTACAGCGTGGGAGGCCTGTATGAAGAACCGTCTTGTTGCCGTGCTGATATTTCTGACCATCGGCTTGTGCGCCAACGCTCAAGCTGCCGGTTCCTGGTGCGCCATTCCGGCCAAAATTGCCGGGGATGCTACAACAACCGCCTCGAAAAGCATCAGCAAGGAAATCAGCGATTCGATCAATCTGGTCACCGGCGCCGCCATCAATCCGCTGCTGGTGGTCGGTGGCATCGGCGCTTACTGCTGGCTCGACACCCCGGAGCAACAACGGGCACAACTGCCCTGGCACCTGCAACCCTGGTACTGGGGGCCGCTCGTCGCCATCGCCCTGCTCTACCTGCTCGGAACCCTGATCGGGATGGTCGCCCACAGCAGCAACAAATTCACTGAAGCCGCCCGTATGATCGAAGGCAATCTGCAGCCGATCTACGCCCTGCCCGCCATACTGCCTCTGATCTATTCCCGCTTTGGCGGCGGCATCGCCCAACTGCAGGAGATCGTCGCCGGACTCATCCCTGCCGCCCATGCCGCTGACGCCGAAACCATTGTCGCCACCTCGCTCACTCCGGTGCTTATCGCCATCGTTTTCGCCCTGATTTACGGCGTCGTCTGGCTGACCACCCTGGCCGTCAACACCTTGGTGATGCTCTCGCCAGTGCCTTTCCTCGACGCCCTCATCCGCGCCGCCCATTTCAGCTATGTCGCCCTCTTGATCGGGCTATCCTTGATTTCGCCTTTCCTCGGCCTTTTGCTGACACTGCCACTCGTCATTCTGGCGCTGTTCATTTCCGGCTGGTGTTTCCGGCTATCGGTTTTTGGCACCGTTTTCGCCGCCGACATCCTGCGCTTCTGGCGCAAAATCGAGGTCATCGCTCCGCTACGCGCCTTTGCCGCCAATCAGCTGCAACAAGTACCGGTACGCACCTGCGGCAAAGTCCTGCGCGTCGAGACCGGCCTCGTGTTTCAATACCGTCCCTGGCTGATTTTGCCCAAGCGTACTATCCCGCTTACCGAAGCAGGCATCCTGCTCGAACGCGGCGTCCTCTACCCACGCCTGCGCTGCCTCAATCAGCAATGCATCGCCACCTGGCTGGCCTTACCGCCACGCTATCGCGGTCAGGAAGATGCCGTGGCGCAAAAACTTGGCATCGCCAGCATTGAAAACAGTGCCGTTCTGCGTGGCTGGGCTGCCGTCAAGGGTTGGCTGCAATCACTTTGTGGCAAAGCCCTTCCCGCCGGCAACACCTGCCCATGAATGCATCAACCGACTGAATTGCCCAACCGTGTCACAACCTCCATCAAACACCCCCGAAAACACTGCAACGCGACTGCGGCAATTTAACGGCAGTCGTGAAAAATGGTGCGAACTGATTGCCGAGTGGCTGCCAGAAGCCCTCGAACCCATCCTGATTGAGCTGGAAAACCTGGCTGCTGGAACCACCGATCACGAACTGCAACTGCGTTATCTGCGTCTCAGACAGGATGCCGAAGACCACTGGCCGGCATTCTGCAATGCCGTCATCGAAAAATTAAGGAAACTGACGGGGCAATTGTCGGACAACGACTTCCAGATGATGAACGTGCAAAGCGAAAATCTGCACCTGGTCGAAGAAGAAGAGCTGGCCGAACAATTTGTCATCCGCGAATTTGCCGCGCGTCTGACCGAGAGCTGCAATCAGGAACTATATGGTCTGGAGCAGCGCGTTGCCTACCTGCTCGGACGCGAAACACCACCAAGCGCCGACGACAATCCTCTTGGTCCCGGCAAGCTTTGTCACGCCCTTTGCGATGCCAGCATGGCGCTTGAGTGCGTGCACGACAACCACGAACTGCGCCCCCTGCTCCTGCGCCGTCTTGAGCAACCCCTACACCAAAGCCTGCCGGACATTTTCCACCAGCTCAACGAATATCTCATTCGGCTCGGCATCCTGCCCGAAATCAAACAGGCTTTTCGCCGCAACCCGCCGGATCGGTCGACAGCTCGTGCGCACGGGAAAGCACCTGGTGCTGATGGCAAAACCAGCGACAACAACACGGATGTCCTGAACGCCATTCAACAACTGGCAGCAAGAGGGGTCAAGAACCAGCCTCCGCTTTCGGGTCAAACCGAAACCGCACCACCGCCAGCGCTACAGAATCCGGCCTTTGTCTCGACGCTACGCGAGCTCCAGCAGATAGACTGGAACAGCCTGCCTAGCGACAGTCCAGCCGACGCCAATCTGATCTGGCAGGTTCGCAACTCGGAAGCCGCCGGCAAGGTCGGCCATATCGAAGCAGCCACCATCGATATTGTCGCCATGCTCTTCGACTTCATTTTCGAAGATAAGGCTTTGTCGACAGGCGTCAAGGCACTGGTCGGCCGCCTGCAGATCCCGGTGCTGAAAATCGCCCTGCAGGATCGCAATTTCTTCGCCAGCCGCGAACACCCGGCGCGTTACTTCCTCGATGACATTTCCGCCATTTCGATACGCTGGGGTGGCGACATCCTCAGTGACGACCCTTTCTACCGCAAGCTCGAAAACCTGGTCACCCGCATCCAGCAGGAGTTTGCTGAAGACATCGCAATTTTCAGCCAGGCCATCGAAGAACTTGCCGCCTTTGTCGATGAACGTGACGCCGAGGCCAAACCCGCTCTGACGGCAGTTGCCGAAACCGCCTCCCAGCGCGAAGAAGAGATTGACGCCGCCAAAATTGCCAGGGAAGCAGCGCACACCAAGGCCGAAGCCGCCGTCAAACCCTGGCTCGACAAGCGCATTTATCCGCCCATCCTCGACTTTTACGAAATCCACTGGCTACGTGTTCTGGAGAGCATTGCGCTCGACCCTGACAGCAACGAAGCCGACTGGAACGCTGCGGTTGAGTTCATGGATCACCTGGCCTGGAGCATTTCGATGCACTCGCACCGGCATAGAAGCAAGCTCGTTGCCCTGGTTCCCCAGCTTCTTGCCGCCATCCAGAAAGGCCTCGACCGCATTCACATTACACAGGAAGAGCGTCAGCCTTTCCTCGACATGCTCTACGAAATTCATTCAGCCAACATGAAGGCTGCCTTTTCCGGCCCACAACCCGAGCCCGAAGCGCGCTATATTCCGCCACCGCCCAACGATGCCGACGGCCACGGCGGAATGATTTTTACCCGTTATGTCAGCCGGGGGATCGAGGTCGAAGAAATCACCCTGGCCGGCAAACTACCTCTCGGCCGCGACGAATATTATTCTGCCCAGGCGTTGGTTCAGGCCTTGCAGCGCGGCGATTGGATCGAATTTCAAACCGGCAGCGAAGACGCCTTTCGTGCCACCCTCAAATGGGTCAGCCCGAAAAAGGGCTTGCTCATCTTCATGCAACACCATGACAACAAGGCAGTATCCATCTCACCAGATGCGCTCACCGTCCAGTTACGCGACGGATCGGCCGTCCTGATCGAAGGCGAGAGCATTTTCGAACGCGCCATCAACAATGTCGTCAACACTTTGAAAGACTCGCCGGAAGGGGTCGAAAAGTTTGTTCCGGGCGCTTGCCGGAGCCAGACTGTTTAGGTATCTTGCCAAAATGCATACTGACAACGTCCTCGATCTGATTGGCCAGACGCCACTGGTGCGGCTGGGCAATGAAAACATTTACTGCAAGGCCGAGTTTCTCAACCCCGGCGGCAGCGTTAAAGACCGCGTGGCACTGGCCATGCTCGAAGGCGCCAGGCGCGACGGCCGGCTCCATCCGGACTCGATCATCGTCGAGCCGACTTCGGGCAATACCGGCATTGGCATTGCGCTGGTCGGGCGGCTCATGGGCTACCGGGTACGTATCGTCATGCCGGAGGGAATGAGCGAGGAGCGCAAGAAGATTATTCGCGCCTTTGGCGCCGAGTTGGTGCTCACGCCCGACAAGGAAGGCATTGCCGGCGCCGTGCAGCGGGCGCGGGAAATTGCCGCTGCTGATCCGCACGTCTATGTGCCGCAGCAATTTGAAAATCCGGACAATCCGCGCGTGCATTACGAACAAACCGCCCAGGAACTGTGGCGGCAAATAACCGGAAATATCGCCTGTTTCGTAGCCGGCATCGGCAGCGGCGGCACCTTGCAGGGTGTTGGCAAATTCCTCAGGGAACACAAGCCTGACGTCCATCTGGCGGCGGTTGAACCGAAGAACGTTGCCGCCTTGCTGGGTCATGAGCCTGGTCTGCACCAGATTCAGGGCATTGGCGACGGTTTTGTTCCCGCCATTCTGGATGTATCACTGATCAACGAAGTCATCGAAGTGACAGACGAAGACGCCATTGAGACCACTCGTCAGCTCGCGCGCGATTACGGGCTGCTGGTCGGCATATCCTCCGGCGCCAATGTCTGGGCAGCGCGACAACTCGCCAAGCGCATCGACGGCAACATCGCCACTGTTCTGGCTGACCGTGCTGAACGCTACTTCAGCACGGCATTGCTATAGCGGCTTAGCGCTGGATTGCTTTTTGCACCTCGCCAACGAAGCTTTCCGGGTCTTCATAGGTTCGGGCACCAAGATTGCTGTGCCCTCCTTCCGCTGACCATAGCCCGACAACGCCCTTATTACCCTCTTTCAGCAAATCGAGGGTCTTTTCATAGGTGTACAACGAAAATTTATTGTCATTTTTGTCTTTGTAAATGTAGGCGAAATAGCACTGTGGCACTTCAACGGGCACTGCAAACCTGATCAAAATACCGTTTTTATCCGGATATTTTTTGACTGAAATGGCAGCAGCAAATTCGGGGGACACAATTTTTGTCGCTGCCTCAATCAATTTCTCCGATTTGCCAGCATTCAAATCGTTAAAAAAAGCGCCGCCAGACTGGTGCGTCCACTGCGGTATCAGGCGGTGCTGAAAGAAATAGATTCTGTCTTTCATGGTCGGTTCTTTGGCGGGCTCTTGGGCTAGACATGCGCCATTGATGGCAAGAAGCGCCATACAACAGAAGAGAAAGCGCGCAAATTGGTTCTTGAGTTTCATGGTGATCTCCTTGAGGGTGCTACCGGTGTTCATCGGGGTCGAATTTTCTCGCCAGGAATCAGGCATTTCTTCTCGCATTCCTCTCGCGTCTCGAAAGGCGCCTTGCCCTGGCAACCGCCCCAGAAAAAGGGCTTGCAAACCCGTTTCACAGGATCGAAGGCATAGGATTCGAAACGTCCCTTGCAAGGACCTGGATCGGGCTTTTCCACACAGCGCGGGTTTTCAAAGAGGCTTTCAATCGCCCAACGCGGGCCTTGACCCGGTTCATCGGAAACATCGGCCAGCAGCGCCTTGGCAGTTCCGGCATGGGAATCAACCAGAATGTCGTCGTTGAAACGATAATCACCGAAATAGCGAATCGCCTGCATGAAGGCAGGCTGTTTGCCGAAGAAAGCATTCCCTTCCGGAAGAAAAGCCTTCAGGTCATTCTCCTCCGGCACCAGCCGCGCCGAAGTGCTGGCCAAAGTCTGCATTACCGGCAGCCCCGTCAGGCAGGGCTTGGGTGGTGTGCCGTAACCATCAAGCGGACTGTTGTAGGGGCCGCACAGGGTCGATGGCGCGACGATAAATAACTCAATGGCACCCTTGCCGCCAAAACTGTTGGAGGTTTTCAGCGGGTAATAGAGCGACTTGCTCTTGAAGCGGAAGCTGACGGGTTCGACAAAGCGCTGTTCTTTTGGCACCTCGACAAAATCGAGGACAAAATGGTCGATGCCGCGCGCTACGTAATCGGCAACGATGCCCTCCTCCGTGGGATAGCGGTCATTGAGCGGCAGACCTTTGCTGCGAAAATAGTTGTTCACCCATTCACGGAAGGCATCGGCATCGCGAATCTTGATAACTGTAATGTCATGCGAACCCATTTTGACACTCTGCAGAACCTCAATGTCCTGCCGTTGGGCTGAAGCCGCACCACTCTTGGTGTAATGCAGGGTCACGAACTGCAACTGGTATTTCTTGATGATTTTGGTCAGCGCATCGAAGGCACCGGCTGGCGCCAGTTCAACCTTGGGCTCGGACGGAAAGGGGATAAAACGGATAATCGGTGCTTTGCTATCGGCCTTGAGCTCAGTCCCCAGAATCAGCAACTCTTCCTGCCCATTGTGCAGAATGATAGCCTTTTGCGAGGTTTCGCTGACTTTTACGTCGCTGGCACTGACGTACACCCGCCCCATATCGGCCTGAGCAACTGAGATGCTAATTGACCCGACTATAAAAAACCACATAATCCATCTTTTCATCATTTTTTCCTTTCCCATCATCATGCCTGATTCTAGTCCAAGGGGTCGCACTTGTCTGGCCGAACCAGACGTGTAATCTGCACCTGCAAATCAGCCGGAGCGGTAAAAACGTAGGCCTTGCCAATCTGGGTTTTGGCAAGCAATCCGAGACTGGTCAAGTCGAGCAGGTCGGCGCGGGCGGTCTGGTACACGACACCATGCGTGCGCTGGTGGCTATCGACCCGGTATTCATCACCGGGATGCTTGAGCGCATGCGTGAGCAAGGCAATCTGTCGGTGATTCAACCGACTGCGCAAATCGTTTGATCGCGAGAGCAGCCTTTCGGTCTGTCTTTGCTCTTCGTTGCTACGCTCCAGATAGTCGAGCAGCGCCTGAACGGCTTTACGGATAATGGCAAGCTGGTGGATGGCAAAATAGGTGGCATCGTTGCCGTCGGTTTCCGTATAAAGGTAGGATTTGACGTAACGCGATGGTGCTTGGCGCAGAAATTCCGAAATCGAAATGAATTCGGTCAGCCAGTAACCGCTCTTGGCCATTGACCAGTAAAACAACGCGCGAGCGGTACGGCCATTGCCATCGGCAAAGGGATGGTCATAACCCATCATGAAGTGCAGCAGGATGGCGCGCAGCACCGGATGGACAAAGGGTGTGGCGTCAGCGCGCGTATTGGCGAATTCGCACAAACGTTCGAGGCGCACCGGCAATTCCTGCCACGCCGGGGGCTGGTGAAGCAGGGTATTGTCCTGGCGGTCGCGCACGCTGATGTCATCGTCGGTGCGCAAGCGACCAGCTTCTTCCGGGTTGTCCAGCGTTCCCTCAGTAACGGCGCGGTGCAGCTCAAGAATGCTTTCCGGGGTAATCGGATCGTCGCGCCGCTCGCGAATGATCTCCATGGCGCGGAAATTGTTGAAAATCATTTTCTCGCTGGCATCGCGCGGACGCCGGCCTTCGCGCAACATGCGCTCGGCAACGCGGCGGGTGGTGGAAGCGCCTTCGAGCTGGCTGGAGGTAATGGCTTCCTCGATCAAGGAGCGCATCAGGTAACGGTCACGATGGCCGGTGGTGATAGTCTGGCTGAGAACAATATGGCCGGTGGCGTCGCGATCGATATGGTGCAGGTCAATCTGCACCTGCTCGGGGGCGCAGATGACAAAGGGTTCACCACGCTTGTCGAGCAGAGGAAGTTCCTTGTACTGGCATTGGCGGGCGATTTTGAGCCGCAGCCACCATTGTTCGAGCGTCAGCCCAGACGGCGGCGGGCGATGGCGGATTTCATCCCAATGCAGATAACGCCCACCCACCACGGGCGAAGTTGGATCACCAGAAGCAAAGACAGCAACAATCCGCTCCGGATCAAGGTCACTAAGCAAATCCTGCAGCGCAGGCGGCGAGAGCGGAATATGCATTGTCTACTAATTACTATAATGATTAGTACATTTTGACAATGTAACGAACCTCTGCTGACTTGTCTACCAAAAGCTCCTGTGATTGGTCATATTAATCAGCAACCAACGCTCAACGCGGCCGGACTCCGGGCGGTGGCGGCGGCGGATTACCGGGAGGTGGCGGCGGAATATCACGCCCAGAGGAATAATCACGCGGGGGCGGCGGGTAATCGCGCTGTGGTGCCGTATAAGCAGGCGCACCAGAATTACTCACCATGCCGCTAGAACCCGGAACGCGATGCCCCTTGGCATACATGCACTGAACGTAGGCATTATCATATTGACGCTGGGAACCATATGCCGAATGCTGCGCCGCGCCGGCGCCCGCCGAACTGCCGACCAGCAAACCGACGCCAGCACCAACGCCAGCACTGTTATGCCCACCAATGGCAGCGCCAGCCAGAGCACCAATTACCGTTCCGATTACGGCGCCTCCCACTGCTTTATCGTTAGCAGACTGCTCGGCAGCCGCACCACCGATCTGTTGATAGGCATAGTTCCGGCAATCGAAGTCGTCTGCCCGGAAATGATCAAAGCTCTTGCTAGAGCCCGGCAGTACCGTAACGCGCGGGCCGACCGGCGCAGTCGCGCAACCGGCAAGCACCAGCAAACCTGCAATGACTGCCAATTTTTGAAGCTTGCGCATTTCAATTCTCCTTTGTTCCGATTACTGCGGCAGTGGCAATACCTTCTGCCACTCCACCTTGCACTTCTTGACGTTCGGGTAATAAGCCCTTGAGGTTGGGCAGTAGTACCAATAACTCGTCTGAGGCGCAGCCACAGGCGGTGGCGGACTAACAGGTTGTTCAATATACACGGGTGGCGGCGACTGGACGACAACCGGGGGGTAGTAATATTCTGGCGGATAATAGGGTGGTGGGTAGTAATAGGGGCGCGCGTATGGATAATAAAGCGGCACCCACGGATTGATGACCACACCAATACGCCCATGATGATGCCCATGACGCGCCCAAGCACAACCGACCCCACAAAAGCAGAGTACGGCAAAAGCAAAAACCAGTTTCAACAAGCGGATGCGCAACATGGCGTTCTCCCCCAGTACGAGACACGACCCTCATTTTAGGCGGGATAGTGCCGCAAGAACACCCAATATCCAAACTGGTTTGTAACATTGTGTTAATCGCCGCGCATTGTCCAGGGTGTGTTGCACCAAGAACTCTTGCAATCGCCAGCACTCTGCCCGAAAATTCTAGCGTCCGCATGACTGACGCAAACCGGGGAGCCAACCCCAAGGAAGTGCGGAGCCGGATCAAGCATCCGAAGAAGCCGTGCGTCTGGGCGCTTTCCTGCCAAACCTGCCGGTCTGGCGCGAACGCCCGAACGGCTCGCGTCACCGGTGAACTCACTTGGAGGTCGCCATGCAATTACCCTCTTCTCTTTCCCAAACTGACCCACAAATCGCTGCGCTTCTCGCCGCCGAAGAAGCCCGCCAGCGCGAAACCATCCGTCTCATTGCCTCGGAAAATTTCGCTTCTGCCGCCGTGCGCGAGGCTTCCGCTTCGTTACTCACCAACAAATATTCCGAGGGCTATCCCGGCGCCCGCTATTACGAAGGCCAGCAGGTCATCGATCAGATCGAGCGCCTTGCCATCAGCCGTGCTCAAACACTTTTCGGCGCCGAACACGCCAATGTCCAACCCTATTCCGGCTCGCCGGCCAATCTTGCCGTCTATCTCGCCTTTCTCAAACCCGGCGACACCGTGCTCGGTATGCAACTCGCCCACGGTGGCCATTTGACGCACGGCTCGAAAGCCTCGATTACCGGCAAACACTGGAAGATCGTTTCCTACGAGATCAATCGTGAATCCCAGCGCCTCGACTACGATCAAGTGCGCGACCTGGCAAGGCAGCACCGGCCCAAATTGATCATCGCAGGTCATTCCGCCTATCCACGCCAAATCGACTTTGCCGCTTTTCGTCACATCGCCGACGAGGTGGGCACTATCCTGCTCGTCGACATGGCGCATTTTGCCGGTCTGGTTGCCGGCGGCGCCCATCCCTCACCCATTCCGCACGCCGATGTGGTCACGACCACCACCCACAAAACCCTGCGCGGACCGCGCGGCGCCATGATTCTCTGTCGCGCCGAACACGCCGCCCGTATCGACAAGGCCGTCTTTCCTGGTTTGCAGGGTGGCCCGCACAATGCCACCACCGCCGCCATTGCCGTTTGCCTGCAAGAAGCGACTCAATCCAATTTTGCCGACTATGCCCATCGCTGCGTAAAAAACGCCCAAGCTCTGGCCGCCGGCTTGCTAGAAAAAGGCTTCAATCTGGTCACTGGCGGCACCGATAACCACCTGATTCTGGTCGACCTGCGCAATAAAGGTCTGGGCGGCAAACCGGTGGCGAAAGCGCTTGATCGCGCCGGGCTGGTCGCCAATTACAACGCCGTTCCCTGGGATGACCACCCGCCGCAGAACCCTTCCGGCCTGCGCCTGGGTTCGCCAGCAATGACAACACGTGGATTTGGCGAAAAGGAGTTCCGCCGGATTGCCGAATGGATTGACCGGATTATCGTTTCCCGGCTCGACGAAAAAACCATCGATCAGGTCGCAACCGAGGTACGCGACCTTTGCATGGGCTACCCAATGCCGTAAAACCAAAGACACGGGGTGTCGCACAACGCCCCGCTGCTACTCCTGTCTCGTCAGATAATCCTTATTCGGCCTTCAGTTTCTGGCAAAGCTCCTGAACTTCCGTTTCAGCTGCCTGCAAGAACTTGTGGTCAAAATGCATCCATGACGATAGCAATGAAAGATTGTCCATCTGCCATTGCAACCAGCTATCCATCAAGAGATCTTCGCTTTTCATGTCGTCTCCCCTTTGCCAATCGACCTGGGTAAGCCCGATATCGGCCATAGGCCAGGATTCTTGAGCGCTTGCCCCTTCCTCCCACCGGCAAGGATTGCCGGTTATCGACGTTCCCAAGCTTGCGGTGATTTCCAAGCATTTTCCGCGCCAGAATATTTCAAAACAAACAGAGAGTTGCTCACACACTATCAACCATCAGGGTTTACCCGAACAGGGTTTTCCCCAATTTCGCAATCGTGCCACCTGCATGACAATGCACGCATGCTGGCAAAAGAAAGCCAGAAAACATATCAAGGAGAACCCTCATGAAAAGAACCATTCTGCTACTGGCTGCATTCTTTGCACTGCACGCCCAAGCTCAAACTGGCGCACAAGCTACCGTTCAAAAAATTGCCCAAAGCGATACTCTGCTCAAGCAAGCCGAAGTCAGCCTTGGTCTCAGTGATGGCCGCATGGTTGTCGGCTATCTCGGCGGCCTGAGTGAAATCCGTAAAAATGGCAGCATGGCGACCGTTGTTCCACTGAAAGTTCCGGCAGTTACCGGTTGCTACTACGCCGGCCTGGTTGAACACCAAGGCTATCTCTACGCCTCCTGCACCACCAACTGGGGCAAATACAACGCCAAGCCGATGTTGATCGGCGCACCCATCACAGCTGACCTGTCCCAAACCACCTTCACCATCATTGCCCAACCTACCGGAATTTACGGCTCCAACGGTCTGGCTTTTGATGGCAAGAGCTTCTATCTGGCGGATTCCGGCATGTTCAATGGCAAGATTGTGCAAATCAAGCTGTCTGCTCCGCTCAAGACCGAAACGCAAAAAACCGTGTATACCAGCAAGCAGCGTCCCAACGGCATCCGCTATGACGCCAAGGCAAACGCCCTCTATTTCACTGAAAATTCAGCCATGGCCGGCTTCATGGACGTCAGCGCAACCCTGAGCAAGGTCTCTCTGAAAACCGATGGCACTTTCGGCACCGTCACCAAGGTCTACTCGCAAAAGGGCTACTTCGATGCACCGATCCTGACCCAAACCGGTTTTGTGATGGCTGATCCTCTCAAGCAGAAGGTGTTTCATGTCAATGAAACCAGCCAAGCCGTTACCATGCTGGCAGAGGGCGTTGCCGCCACTTCCGTCGGCTTCGCCTGCCCGAACTGCAATAGCCTGATCGCCACCGATATGTCAAAGCACGCCGTATTTGAAATCGTTCCATTCAATACGCTGACACCGCGTTAATTCCCCTGGCTCTCCCTTGGCCCTCTGTCACCGGCGATCCCGGACAGGGGGCAAATTTTTGACACATCCTGCGGAATCAGAAGCGGTAATGCAGCCCGGCTGACAGGAGTTGTCCGCTCGAATTCGGGCTATGCTCAAGCTGGTAGCGGGCAAAGACGGAAAGATTCCGACCGGAAACCAGGCTGGCGCCGGTAGAAAACAGCAGCGCATTGCGCCGACGGGTATTGCCTTGTACGGTGAAGCCATCCGCCTCACCTTGCAGCGCTGCGGTAATGACGCGTCCATCGAGACTGCGTTCATGCGCCCAGCCCAATTGCAGGAAAGGTGTAAGCAGTTGGCCATTCCTCAACTTAGAGTCCCAGGAAAGATGGATGGCGGCGACACTGCGCAGGCTATGGTTGCTCACTGCCTGCACCCGCAGATTAAGGCTGTCTGCGCCTGTTTCAGCGAACGCCCGACGATGAAAGTGAAAAGTGTCGAGACTGATTGTTGGCACCAACCGAACGTTTTCCAGCGGCAGTCGATAGCCGGTTTCTAACCTGATGTTGCCTTCCCAACCTTTGGTGGAGGCGCTGGCAATGCGGGAAATCTGGCCAAAGGCAATATTGCGCCGAGTGTCAGCTTGCGACACCCCGAGATTCGCTCCACCCTGGACAAACCAGTTGGCTTCTGACCAAAGGAAATGGACGCCTGCCTTGGCGCTCTGAATTTCGGCCTGACCGCCAGCATCACGCCAATCCAGACGGCTGCGCATCAATCCGGCAGAAAAACCGAGCAGGCTTGAACTGGAGAGACGTTGATCGGTTCCGAAAAAAATCCCGCTGGCACGGGCATCGAAGCCGGCGTTGCCGTCTCGGAAATTGGCGCCCACCACCTGCCCCCACACCCGCCGCCCAGATGTCTTGTCTGACTCCGGTAATACGGTCACCGGCCCGGCGAAAAGCAAGCGGGACGATGGTTCTCCTTCCTCTTCCTGCAATCTGGCATAAAGGCTTTGTGACGCTACTTCGTTGTAGAGCACGCCGAGTCGCAGGCTCTGGGTGGTCAGCGCATCGTAGCGGGCCGGACTGATCTGGTTGAGCGCCTGATTCAAGGCCGGCGCGAGCGGAACGCTCCACAGCGAGTCGATCTGATTGTAGACATTTTCCAGATCGGAATAGGCCGCAGGAATACGGCCATCGAGGTAGCGAGCAATCTGGGCAGCATTGCCTTCTGTCGCCAGAACCCGGTAACAGAGGACACAATCGCCCACCAGTTGCTGGTTGAAATAATTATCGGCCGGCACCCATGGCGGGCCGAGCAGCTTCGACTGTTCACCTCCACCCGCACCCCAACCGGCAATAGGAGCGGCAATCCCGGTATAAATCCGGGTTGCCGATGGTGCCAGGGTAATCCCCCCATTTTTAGCAACGGTCAGAAGTAGAGAGGGTTAAAAGTGCTGACTTCTGTTTCGGGGTAATGCCGCCAAGCGCCATGTTGGGGCGCTCGTGATTGTAGGTCCACATCCAGTCGG
>Ga0316605_10000357_pt1 | contig 35361 bp, 48 predicted proteins | sample OWC_soil_day20_n_FD_207666 | JGI IMG/M metagenome (GOLD analysis project Ga0316605, IMG submission 207666) | Wetland soil microbial communities from Old Woman Creek delta, Ohio, United States - OWC_soil_day20_noCT | ecosystem: Environmental > Terrestrial > Soil > Wetlands | place: USA: Ohio...
AGAGCGTGTAGTAGCCCTCGCTGAACTTCTGGACTTCGTAGGCCAGCTTCTTGCGGCCCCACTTGTCGGTCTTGAGCAGCTCGCCACCCTGCTCGGCAATGATCCCCTCGAACTGCTTGACGAGCTCGTCGCTCTGCTCGTCGGTCAGCGTGGGGGAGGCGATGAAGATGGTCTCGTAATGACGCATCTGTCCTCCTTGTGGATGTGAAGCCCCCTTTCGGTTTCCAGGGAGCAAGGAAGAGCCCTCCAGCGGAGGACGCGAAGGGACAGTTTCGCGTGGAAAGGCCCAAAAATCAAAGAAAAGTCTGGGGTCGGGCGTCCGGAGGCGCGGATTCCCGAGGCGGGCCACCGTGTCAAACGCCCCCGCGCCCAGACTCCGGACCCCGAGCTTCGGGGGTCTCCCAGAATCCCGCCGGATTCACCCGGTCCGCCAGGGTGCCCAGGTCCTCGGTGGCCGCCAGGTGTTCAAGAAACCGAGCGAAGGGGGCATCCAGGGCATCCAGGCGCGCCCACTCGGGGTCGGTCCAATGGCCCAGCACGAAATCCACCAGGGGCCGCTCGAAGGGGCCGATGCCCAGGCGGAGCCGGGCGATCTCAGAGGTGCCGAGGCAGTCGAACACCGACCGCAGGCCATTGTGCCCGCCGTGGGAGCCGTTCAGCCGGAAGCGCCCCGTGCCCAGGGGCAGGTCCTTGTCGTCATAGAGCAGGATGAGCTTCCGGGGGTAGAGCCCCGCCGCTTCCGCCTGGGCGCAGGCTTCGCCGGAGAGGTTCATGTAGGTGGCGGGCACCAGGGCCTGGAGGCCCTCCGTCAGCGGGTACAGGGTGCCCGAGGCGAAGCGCCGGGAGGGGGCGGGCGCGAGGTCCCGGTCCGCCATCCATCGCTGCAGCATGAGCCGGCCGAGGTTGTGGCGGGTGTCCTGGTAGTCGGGGCCGGGATTGCCGAGGGGTACGAGGGTCCACATGGTCTGAAGACGCTAGCAGCTGGGGAAGGGTGGCGCAAAAACCAGAGCGGGCGCCGCAAGGCGCCCGCTCGTGTGTAACCGGAAGCGAAGGCCTACTTCTTGTCTTCCTTCTTGCCCTTCTTGACCACCTCGGGCTCGGCGGCGGCGGCAGGAGCGGCCACTTCCTCCTCGGCGGCCTTGCCGCGGACGGAGCAGACGGTCTGGTGAGCATCGCCGGTGAAGACGACATTGGGCACGAGGGTGATCTGCTCGAAGCGGATGCTGTCGCCCACGGCCAGGTTGGTGATGTCCACGTCAATGTGGGCGGGGATGATGCTGGGCAGGCATTCGATCTCGATCTCGCGGTGGGCGAAGTCGAGCACGCCGCCCATGCTCTTGACGCCGATGGAGGTGCCGACGAGGCGCACGGGCACCTTCACGCGCACCTTGTGGGTCATGTCCACGCGCATGAAGTCGACATGGCGGAGACGGCCGCTGATGGGATCGCGCTGCAGGTCCTTGATGATGACGTGGCGCTTGATGTCCGTGCCCTCGCGCTGGAGGAACATCACGGAGTTCATGCCGGCGTCGCTGGCCAGCACGCGGGCCACGGCCTTGGGGCTGATGGCGATGGCGACGGGGGGCTCGTTCAGGCCGTAGACCACGGCCGGGATCATGCCGCTCTTCTTGAGGTCGCGCACGGCGGCCTTGCCGAAGGTTTCGCGCTTGGGGACAACCAGGACTTCCTGGGACATGGGGATTCCTCCTACCTGGCAGCGGCGATCCTCTGGATCGGCTGCCCTCTCGTTGGGGCGGGTCCGGGCGGACCGTTCAAGCTCTCCCGATGGAGGGCCGAACCTCCGATTCTGCCTGAAAAGACCCTGAAAACAAAGGGAGATCTTTGGATCGGACGATACAGGGCCTGTACCATCAGGCTGTTACACCCGGGTTGTACGATCCTGGACCAGAGGTCCCCGTGTTCCATCCCATCCCCCGTCCCGAGGAACTGCTCAACCGCGAACTGAGCTGGCTGGAGTTCAACGCCCGGGTCATGGAGGAGGCGGAGGACCCCACTGTGCCGCTGCTGGAGCGGGTGAAGTTCCTCAGCATCGTCTCCAGCAACTGGGACGAGTTCTTCATGGTGCGGGTGGCGGGCATCTGGCGTCAGATCGACGCCGGCATCACCCAGCCTGGCCCGGACGGCCTGACCCCGCGCCAGCTCCTTGAACGGGTGTCTTCCAAGATCCACGCCTATTCCGCCCGGCAGCACGAACTCTTCCACGCGATCCTGGAGCCCCAGCTTGAGGCCAACGGCATCACCATCCTCGATCCCGAGGCGCTGGATGAGGCCCAGTCGGCCTTCCTGCTGGACTACTTCGAGCGCAGCCTCCTGCCCCTCATCACGCCTCTGGCCGTGGACACGGGCCACCCCTTCCCCCGCCTCGGCAACCGGGCCCTGGTGCTGGTGGTGGAACTGGAGCCTGACGAGGATCAGCTGGACGGGGACCTGCCCGCTTCGGAGCTCTCGTTCATCCATGTGCCCACGGGGCTCGCCTCGCGTTTCCTGCGGGTGCCCTCCGCCCCGGGAACCCACGCCTTCGTGATGCTCGAGGACGTGGTGCAGCACCACCTGGCGCGGCTGTTCCTGGGCTACACCGTGAAGAGCTGCCATGCCATCCGCGTGACCCGGGATTCGGACCTACCGGTGGAGGAAGATCCCTCCGAGGACCTGCTGAAAACCGTGGAAGAAAGCCTCCGCGACCGCCGCCGCGGCGCGGTGGTGCGCCTGCAGTACGAGCAGGGCCTGTCGTCGGAGGTGCTTGACCTGCTCATCGAGGAGATGGAGCTCAGCCCCGAGGACCTGTACCCGACCTCGGGCCTCACGGCCTTCTCGGACCTCATGCAGCTCTGCAGCCAGCTGGACCTGCCCCACCTGAAGGACAGCCCCCTGCCACCCCTGCCCGTGCCCCAGCTGGACCAGGCCGGAAGCCTCTTCGAGGCCATCGCCAAGAACGACATCCTGCTTCACCATCCCTACCAGAGCTTCGATGACAGCGTCGTTCGGTTCGTGCGCGAGGCGGCGGAGGATCCGAAGGTTCTCGCCATCAAGATGACCCTCTACCGGGTGACGGTGAACAGCCCCGTGGCTGCGGCCCTGGAGCGGGCCGCCGAGCGCGGCAAGCAGGTGGCGGCCATCGTTGAGCTGCGGGCCCGGTTCGACGAGGCCGCCAACATCACCTGGGCTCGGCGCCTGGAGAAGACAGGCGTGCACGTGGTCTACGGCCTGCCCAACCACAAGATCCACTGCAAGGCCTGCCTCGTGGTGCGCCAGGAGGCGAACGGCATCAAGCGGTACTGCCACCTTGGCACGGGCAACTACAACGAGCGCACCAGCCGCCTTTACTCCGACCTGGGCCTGTTCACCGCTCGGCCCGAGTTCGGCGAGGACCTGTCGAACCTCTTCAACATGCTCACGGGCTACACCCGGCCGCCGGTGTTCCACCGGATCCTGCTGGCGCCCCAGCACCTCAAGAAGGCCCTGAAGGCCCGCATCCAGCGGGAGATCGGCCATGCCCGCGACGGGAGACCCGCCCGCATGATCCTCAAGATGAACGCGCTGGTGGATCCTCAGATCATCCAGATGCTCTACGAGGCCGGCCGCGAGGGCGTGAAGGTGGACCTCATCGTGCGCGGCACCTGCTGCCTGAAAGCCGGGGTGCCGGGGCTCTCCGAGAACATCCGCGCGGTCTCCATCATTGACCGCTTCCTTGAGCACGCCCGCGTCTACCACTTCTTCAACGACGGGCAGCCGGACACCCTGCTGGCCAGTGCGGACCTCATGCCCCGCAACCTGGACCGCCGCGTGGAGCTGGCCTTCCCGCTGGTGGACCCCCTCCTGGCGGCGCAGGTGATCGAGATGGTGGAGCTGCAGCTCCACGACACGCTGAAGGGCCGCGTCATCGGACCGGATGGCGAGGTGGTCCGCCGGGGCCTGGACCTCCAGGATCCGCCCCTGCGCAGCCAGCTCCGCATCTACGAGCACACCCTGCTGGACAGCGGCGTGGGGGCCGTCACCCGGAAGCTGGGGCCCCTGGATCCAGATATTTGATGCTCCCCGGGGGTTCCTCGCTGCGCGAACACCCCCGGACCCCCGCGTCGAGGCGGGGCGCCGCCCGGCCCCGTGCGGTGTCCGCCATTCATTCCCCGTGTCAGACTAATGGGCTGGAGACACGCATGACGAAAATCAGCCGCGCCGCCCTGTTCGAAGCCCTGAATGCCTATGTGGTGCCCGGCACCAATGCCAGCCTCACGACGCTCAAGGCGGTGAAGGGCATCGATGTCACCGAGGGCAAGGTCACGGTCCTGCTCCAGCTCATGGAGGCCTACCAGGACCGCGTGCAGGCCATCAAGCAGGCGCTGGAGACGATCATCCTGAACCAGCCCGGCGTGGCCGCGGTCGACATCGAGATCGGCTGGGAGAAGACGGCCCAGGTGGAGTTCAAGAACCTCATCCCGGGCATCAAGCGGTGCGTGGTGGTGGGTTCGGGCAAGGGCGGCGTGGGCAAGAGCACCGTCACGGTGAACCTCGCGATCGCCATGGCTCAGCAGGGTCTGAAGGTGGGCCTCCTGGACTCCGACATCTACGGGCCTTCCGTCCCGATGATGCTGGGCCTCAAGGATTCGCCGCTGGGCACCCCTGACGGCAAGATCCTGCCCCTGGATGCCTTCGGCGTGAAGGTCATGTCCATGGGCGTGCTCATCGAGGAGGACCGCCCCGTCATCTGGCGCGGCGCCATGCTCAACAAGGCCCTCCAGCAGTTCCTCAAGGACGTGGCCTGGGGCGACCTGGACGTGCTCTTCATCGACCTGCCCCCCGGCACCGGCGACGTGCAGCTCACCCTCATCCAGAACGCCCAGGTGGATGGCGCCGTCATCGTGAGCACCCCGCAGGACGTGGCCTTCCTGGATGCGAAAAAGGCCATCGGCATGTTCGGCACGGTGAAGGTGCCCGTCCTCGGCATCATCGAGAACATGAGCAGCTTCATCTGCCCGGGCTGCGGCCAGGAGACCCAGATCTTCGGCCACGGCGGCGTGAAGGCTGCCGCGGTGCGCATGGAGCTGCCCTTCCTCGGCGAAGTGCCCATCGACCTCTCCATCCGCGAAGGCGGCGACAGCGGCCAACCCCTGGTGGCCGCTCACCCCGACAGCCCCCAGACCAAGGTCTTCCAGGCCATGGCCGACACCCTCAAGGGCGTGCTGAAGCTCTGATCCGGCCCCCGGGCTTCCGCACGTTCCCGCCATCACCGGGCCGCGCTGCGGCTATCCTGGGCCATGGCCAAGCCGCAGATCCCCGAGACCCTCGCTCCGGATCTCCTGGAGCGCCTGCGCGCGCGCTTCCACCCCTGGGAGCTGATCCGCGACTGGGGCCTCACCATCGAGGCCGCGACACCGGGCACCGCCACCATGCGCCTGGTGCCCACGAAGGCGGTGATCAACGGTGGCCGGGGCAACGTGAACGGGGGCGTCCTGGCCACCATGGCTGACATGGTGAGCGCGCTGGCCCTCAGCACCGCCTTCGACGGCGCCATGCCCTTTGCCACGTCCGACCTGCATATCCGCTACCTGGAACCTGCCAAGGGCGAGGTCGTGGGCGAAGCGAGGGTCATCCGGTTCTCGGGCCGCGGCGCGATCCTGGAATGCCGCCTCACCTGCGGCGAGCACCTGGTGGCGCTCTGCACGGCGAACTTCGCCATCAAGCATGGGCTCGGGGGCTGAGGTGGGGCAGAACCTTCCTTTTCCCACCGGGCCCGAGCACCAAGCGGACGGCCCGCTGCACCGGCTCCGGTACGCCCTGGCCCTGCTGACCGCAGTCATCATCGCCGGGGCCCTGGGCTACCACCTGCTGTCGCACCTCAATGCCCTCGACAGCGTCTACATGGCCATCACGACGCTGTTCACGGTGGGATTCCGCGAACTGGGCGATGTGAACGCCAGAACGAAGGTGTTCACGATCTTCTACCTGGTGATCGGCCTGGGCGTGGCCACCTACGCCATTTCGAACCTCACCGCCCTGCTCCTCGAGGGGGACCTCCGGGGCTATCTCATGGAGCGCCGCATGCAGAAACGGCTGGATGAGCTGAAGGATCACGTCATCGTCTGCGGCTTCGGGAAGATGGGCTTCCAGGCCGCCTGGGAGCTGAAGAAGGCGGGCATCGCCTTCGTCATCATCGAGCAGGACGATTCCAAGGGCCGCAGCCCCCGCTTCGCCGGCGAACTGATTCTCTACGGCAACGCCATGGACGAGCTGATCCTCGAGAAGGCGGGCATCCGCCGCGCCCGGGGCCTCATCACGGCGCTCACCACCGACGCCGACAACGTGTTGGTGACCCTCACGGTGAAGCAGATCCGCCCGGATCTCCCTGTGGTGGCCCGCAGCGCCAAGCTGGGCACGGAGCGGCAGCTGAAGGCCGCCGGCGCGGACCACATCGTGAGCCCCTACGAGATCGGCGGCCGGCGCATGGCGGGCCTGCTGGTGAAGCCCGAGATGATGAACTTCTTCGACATCGTCCTGCAGCAAGAGCAGCTCGAGCTGGGCCTTGAGCGCATCGCCATCGCCGAGACGAGCCCCCTGGTGGGCCAGACCCTCCGCGAGGCCCGCCTGCGCCACGCCACGGGCTCCCTCCTGGTGGGCCTCGTCCACCCCGGCGCCGGCCTGCGCTTCAACCCCGCCGGCGACGAGCAGTTCCAGGCTGGCGACGAGCTGCTGGTCATGGGTCCCGCGGAGGCGCTGGAGATCCTCACCCGGCTGGCGCGGGGGAACGGGTAGGTTTGTTCCCGGGGGACCCTTCCATGGTCGATGGGGATGGGTCGGCTCGGCGGACGCGCCGCGCCTATCGCGCCGGCCTCGCCACGGGGCCGTGGGGCAGGCGGCCCTCCAGGTTCAGCAGCTCCCAGGCGGTGCCGGCGATGGCCTGGGCGCCCTGGATGAGCTGGTCGGGCTGCAGGTGGTCGGGGTAGTCCATCTGGCTGTGGTGGGTGCCTTCGAAGTAGTCCACCGCATCCTGGATGGCGGCGAAGGCGGGGACGCCGGCCCGGTCGAAGGGAGCGTGGTCCGTGCCGTTCATGACGCGGAGGGACAACTCGCGCACGCCCAGGTCGTTGAGGGGCGCGATGGCCTGGGCCATGAGGCCGCGGCAGTTTTCGCGGTTCTGAAGGTCGAAGCCCCGCACCATGCCCGTGCCCATGTCGTGGATCAGCACCGCCTGGATGGCGTCCATCTCGGTCTTGTGGGCTTCCACGTAGGCCCGCGAGCCCAGCAGGCCCTGCTCCTCGCCGCTGAACAGGATCACGCGCAGCGTGCGCTTGGGCTTCAGGCCCGTGGCCTGCAGGGCGCGGAGCACCTCCAGGCACACGGCGCTGCCGGTGGCGTTGTCCGTGGCGCCGGTGCCCAGGTCCCAGCTGTCGAGGTGGGCGCCGATGACGACGGTTTCACCGGGCTTCTCGGTGCCCCGGATCTCTCCAATCACGTTGAAGGCCTGCACGGGCTTGGCCGAGAAGGCGCCGCCGAGGTTCAGTTCAAGGCGCACCGGCTCGTTCCGCGCGACCAGGCGCAGCAGCATCCGATAGGGTTCCTGCGGCACCACCGCGGAAGGAATGGTGACGCGCTTGGGGTCGCGGCCGGGTCCGCCCGCGGCGAAGCCAAGGCCGTTCTTGCGGCCGGACATCTGTAGGGTGGCCAGGGCCCCTTCGTCCAGGAGCCACTGGGTCATGGCGGCCACCTCGGCCTGGTAGGCGGCCATGTCGCCCCCGGCGCGGCGAGGCAGGGGCGGGCGCTTGTCGTTTGGGTTGGTGCGCAGCAGGATCTTGCCCTTGAGCTGGCCGTGGAAGGCCTTCAGCTCATCAAAATTGCGGGCGTCCACCAGCATCAGCTCCCCCGTCACCGGCCTGGGCGTGCCGGTGGTCCAGGCCACCTGGTCCACGCGGAAGCGCAGGCCGTTCTGGGTGAGCAGACGGGCGCTGTCCACGCCCCGAGTCCAGGCCAGCCCGAAATCGTAGGCCTCCTCGTGCACGTTCTCGGCTCCCAGCCGCTTCAGTTCGCCCATGGCCCAGGCCTGGGCCCGGCGCAGCGATTCCGAGCCGGTGAGGCGCGGGCCGATGAGGTCCGTGAGGTGTTCCACCTTGGCCACCACCTCGGAGTGCTCCTTCACCTCCTTGAGCAGCTTCCCGGAAGGCGTCTCGGGGTAGCTGGCGACCACGGGCACCGGGGAGACCGGCGGCGGCGGCGTGGTCCGCAGGGGGCCCTGGGCGTGGAGGATGGTGGCCAGGGACAGCAGCAGAAGGGCGGGGGTGGACCGCGGCATGGGCACTCCGGGAAGGGTGGCCCCAGCTAACCTCATCTCATGAGGTAAAGCAACGAGAAGGTGGCCGGATGTGGGATGATCTTGTTTCGGAAAAGCTCGAAATGACGACCGACACCCTCCGTCCCCTGGTGGACACCCTGAAGACCCTGGCCCACCCCGTGCGCCTGCGCATCCTCGCGCTCCTGCGCGAGGGTGAGCTCTGCGTCTGTGAGGTGGCCGAGGTGCTGGACATGGCGCCCTCCACCGTCTCCGAGCACCTCACGGGCCTGCGCCGCACCGGGGTGGTGCGGGAGTGGAAGGTGGGCCGCTGGGTGCATGTGGCCCTGGCCGACGAGGCCACGGTGCGGCCCGTGCTGGAGGCGCTTTGGCCCCTCATGGCGGAAGCTGAGGCGGACCTGGCCCAGGATCGCGTCCAGGCCCGCGCCCTCCGCTGCAAGACCTGCGATCCGGCGGCCTGTCCTGCGCCGGACCTTCGTTCAGAACCCCTTCGAATCGCCACCCTTTCCCCCCGTGCCGAGGAGCACCCATGACCGCCCAGACCGCGACCCAGAACCAGGCCGACACCGGCCTGAACGAAATCACCCTCAACCTCATCGCCCTGGGCGCCGCCATCGGCGCCAACGCCGAGCGGGCCTTCCGCGCCCACCAGGCCCGTCTCACCGAGCTCGGCGTGTCCAAAGAGGCCATGATTGAAGCCGTGAACATGGCGCTGCGCGTGAAGGGTGACCCCCACGCGATCATGATGGCGCTGGCCGAATCCACCCTCACCGAGGGCGGCGGCTGCTGTGGCGGCGCCTGCGCCTGCGAGGCCGAAGGCAAGGAGAAGGGCGACTGCGGCGACGACTGCGGTTGCTGCTAGGTCCGAGGAGGCGCCATGATCCGCGCGGTCCGGCTTGAGGATGCCAAGGCCCTGGTGGCGATCTACAACCCGTACATCCGGGAGACGGTCATCACCTTCGAAGAGGAGGCCATCTCGGAGCATGAGATGGCCTCCCGCATCGCCAAGGTGACGGAGGGCTACCCCTGGCTGGTGTGGGAGGAGGATGGCGTCGTGATCGGCTACGCCTATGGCTCCACCTGGCGGACCCGCCACGCCTACCGCTTCACCACCGAGACGACCATCTACCTGGCCCCGGAAGGCCAGGGGAAGGGCATCGGATCGCGGCTCTACGAGGGCCTGCTGGCGGAATTGAAGCAGCGCGGCTTCCATTCCGCCCTGGGGGGCATCGCCCTGCCCAATGCGCCCAGCGTGCGCCTGCACGAGGCCCTCGGATTCAGGAAGGTGGGCCACATGACGGAGGCCGGCTGGAAGTTCGGGGCCTGGGTGGACGTGGGGTTCTGGGAGCGGTTGCTGTGAAGGCGTCGCTAATTTCGAAAAAATTCGAAATTAGCTCTTGCGTCATATTTCGAAAATTTTAGAATTAAGCCAGGAGGAAGCCATGACCGGGCCCGTGGAGCAGGCGGCAGAGCAGCTGAAGGCCCTTGGCCATCCGGTGCGCCTGTCCATCCTGCGCCGCGTGGTGCAAGGCCCCGTGGCGGGGACGCCCGCCGGGGAGCTGCAGTCGCGCCTGGACATCCCGGCTTCCACCCTCAGCCATCATCTGGCCACCCTCGCCGACGCCGGCCTGGTGCAGGTGGCCCGGGAAGGCACCACGCTCCGCTACCGCGCCGACTTCGGCTCCCTGCGGGCGCTCACCGACTACCTCTGGCAGGACTGCTGCTCCGGCGGCGGGGCCTCCGGATCCGATCCTTCCTCCTGCTGCGGCAGGGACTGACCTTCCACTCCCCTGGAACCCGGATGCCCGCGCGTCCCAGGAAACGTCCATCTGAAAGGCCCCACCCATGGATTCCCAAACCATCAAATCCGCCGTCCGCGAACGCTACGCAGGCTTCGTCACCCAGAACCAGAGCTGCTGCGGCCCCGCCACCTCCTGCGGCTGCGCGCCGGGGGAGCAGAGCCTTGGTCTCGGCTACGCGTCGCAGGATCTTCAGGCCGTGCCCGAGGGGGCCAACCTCGGCCTGGGTTGCGGCAACCCTGTGGCCCTCGCCTCGCTGAAGCCCGGCGAGACCGTGCTCGACCTGGGCTCCGGCGCAGGGTTCGACGCCTTCCTGGCCGCGAAGCGCGTGGGCCCCGAGGGCCGCGTCATCGGCGTGGACATGACGCCGCAGATGATCGAGCGCGCCGCGACCCTGGCCAAAACCCACGGCTACGCCAACGTCGAGTTCCGCCTGGGCGACATCGAGGCGCTGCCGGTGGCCGACGCCAGCGTGGACGTCATCATCTCCAACTGCGTGGTGAACCTCACCACCGACAAGGCGAAGACCTTCCGCGAGGCCTTCCGGGTGCTGAAGCCCGGCGGCCGGCTGATGGTATCGGACCTGGTGCTGGCGCGGCCCCTGCCCGAGGCCATCCGCCAGGACATGGACGCCTACGGCGCCTGCGTGGCCGGGGCCCTGCTGAAGGCGGACTACCTCCAGGCCATCGCGGCCGCGGGGTTCACCGAGGTCACGGTGGCCGGTGAGCGGGGCTACGACCTGGGCATGTTCTCGCCGGACCTCCTGGAAGCGGCCAAGCAGCGGCATCCCGGCCTGGGCGCCGAGGAGCTCGCCGCCGCGGCAGGATCGGTGCTGAGCATCCAGGTGGAAGGGCGAAAGACGGGCCGGGCCTGCGGCTGCGCGCCCACCTGCTGCGAGAAGTGAGGAGATGACCGTGACCCCGACCCGCTGTGACTGCGCCGCGCCCGCACCCGTTCGGGGTCCCGGCTTCTGGACGTCGGGAGGGTGGCTGCTGGCCGCCCTCCCGGCCTGGTTCCTCATCTACCTCGGCCTGAAGCCGGCGGCGGACTGGCTGGCCTTCCGGGCCCTGGGCCTCCAGGCGGGCAGCCGCCTGGGCGAGGCCGTGGCCTTCTTCGCCTACGACGCACCGAAGGTGCTCATGCTCCTGGGGCTCGTGGTCCTGGGCGTGACCTTCGTGCAGACCTTCGTCAGCCCGGAACGCACCCGCGACCTGCTGGCGAAGCGCACCGGGGCCTGGAGCAACCTGCTGGCGGCGCTGCTGGGCATCGCCACGCCGTTCTGTTCCTGCTCGGCGGTGCCCCTCTTCATCGGCTTCGTGCGGGTGGGCGTGCCGCTGGGCGCCACGTTCAGCTTCCTGGTGTCGGCGCCCATGGTGAACGAGGTGAGCCTGTTCCTGCTGCTGAGCCTGTTCGGCTGGCGCATCGCCCTGATCTACACCCTGACCGGTGTAACCATCGCCTTCGTCTCGGGCTGGGTGATTGGGAGGCTCCGCCTGGAGAAGCACCTCGAACCCTGGGTGCTGACCGTGCCCTTCGAGGCCTCCGCTGGGGGCAAGGGGCCCGCCGGGTTCGCCGCGCGGATGGAACTGGCCCTCCAGGGAACCCGGGACATCGTGGGCAAGGTCTGGCCGTTCGTGTTGGCAGGCATCGCCGTGGGCGCCTTCCTGCACGGCTACGCCCCGGCGGAGCTGCTCGCGAGGTTCATGGGCAAGTCCGCCTGGTGGAGCGTGCCGCTGGCGGTGCTCATCGGCGTGCCGCTCTACGCGAACGCCGCCGGCATCATCCCCATCGTGCAGGTGCTCCTCGCCAAGGGCGCAGCCCTGGGCACGGCCCTGGCGTTCATGATGGCGGTGACGGGGCTTTCGCTGCCCGAGACCGTGATCCTGCGGAAGGTGCTCAAGCCCCGGCTGCTCGCGGTCTTCCTGGGCATCGTGTCCGTGGGCATCGTGCTGACCGGATTCCTGTTCAACCTGTTGCTGTAGGGAGGAACCATGAGGATCGAGGTGCTGGGAAGCGGCTGCGCCAAGTGCAAGCTGCTGGCGGAGCGCGCGGAGGAGGCCGCCAAGGGTCTGGGCGCGGAGTACACGCTGGTGAAGGTCACGGAGTACCCCGACATCGTGGCCCGCGGCGTGATGTCCACGCCCGGGCTCGTGGTGGACGGCGTCGTGAAGAGCCAGGGCCACGTGCCCACCGTGGCCGCCATCCAGGCCCTGCTGCGGTAGGATCTCCTCTCCGTTTCCCTGAGGACTCCCATGCGCATCGGCATCCTGGGTTTTGGCCGCTTCGGGAGGGCGCTCGCCGCGCTTCTCCACGACGCCGGCCATGCCTATCGGGCCTGGGACCCGGTGGCCGACATCCCCGCGGAGCGCCGGGCGGCCAGCCTGCGCGACCTGGTGGACGCCCACGAGGCCCTGGTGCTGGCCGTGCCCATTCCGGCCCTGGGCGGGGCGCTGGCGGCCCTCCGCCCACACCTACGGCCCGACCACCTGCTCTTTGACGTGGGCAGCGTGAAGGTGGGTCCCTGTGCGCTGCTGGACCAGCATCTCGGCGCGGCCATCCCCCACGCGGGCACCCATCCGCTGTTCGGCCCCGTGAGCCTCGCCCGGGCCGAGCGGCCCCTCCGCGTGGTGCTCTGCGCCTCGCCGCGCCACCCGGGCGCCTCGGGCCGCGTGGAGGCCCTCTTCCGCAGCCTCGGCTGCGAGGTGCTGCGCCAGAGCCCCGAGGACCATGACCGGGTGATGGCCACCACCCACGCCCTCACCTTCTTCATCGCCAAGGGCCTCCTCGCGGTGGGCGCGGGGGCCGAGCTGCCCTTCACGCCGCCCTCCTTTCACGCCATCGCCCGCACCCTGGAATCGGTGCGGGAGGACGCCGGCCACCTCTTCGCGGCTCTGCAGAACGAGAATCCCTTCGCCGCCGGGGCCCGGGAGGGCCTGCTGGAGGCGCTCGCCGCCATCCACCAGAGCCTCGCCGAGGCGGTGCAGAGCGGTGGCGGAGGCGAGCAGCTCGCCATTCCCGACCTGGGCAGCCGGTCCCCGGCCCTGCAGGAAGCCCGCGACCACATCGACGCCCTGGACCAGGAGCTGGTGGCCCTCCTGGCGCGCCGCACCGACCTGGTGCTCCGCGCTGGCCGGGCCAAGGCCGAACTGGGCCTGCCCGTCCACGACCCCGAGCGCGAAGCCGCGCAACTGCAGGCGCGCCGGGCCTGGGCAGAAGCGGCCGGGCTGAGCCCGCAGGGGATCGAGGATGTGTTCCGGGCCGTGCTGCGGTCTTCGCGATCCGCCCAGGGCGGGGGCTGAGCCAGCCCGGGTCAGAAGGGCAGATCCAGGGCCTTGCACAGGAAGGCGACCAGGGGCGATGCCCGCCGGAAGGCGTCCATCAAGGCGTCGGGAAAATCCGGGGCCGCGACTTCGGCGTTGGTGAAGGCCGTGGCCGTGTAGAAGTCCTTGAACTTGAGGTCCTCGGCACATGGGTGCTCGGCGTCGAACCCCTGGGGCACCCGCTTGAGGGCCTCTCCTTCGATCTCCAGCCCCGAGGCCCGCAGTGTCTTCCAGGTCGAGGACCGGGCGCAGATGGCCTGCCGCACCTTGAACAGCGCCTCGGGCTCGGGGTGCCACAGGCCGCCGCCCGCGAAGCAGCCGCCGGGCTCGAGGTGGAGGTAGAACCCCGGCCCGTGCACGCCTCCGGCCGCCGAGGAGCGGTGCCGGAAGTTGACGCCCAGGTGGGTCTTGTAGGGCGTCTTGTCCTTGCTGAAGCGGGTGTCGCGGTAGATGCGGAAGAGGGAGCCGCCCACGGGCCGGGGGTCGGCCTCGACGTGCCGGCTGACGGCGGCCAGGGGGCCCGTGCAGCCCGCGATGAGCCGCAGCACCGGATCGCGGGCCTCGGCTTCGTACCGGGCCTTGTTCGCCTGGAACCAGGCCCGGTCGTTGTGTGCCTTCAGATCCTTCAGGAATCGGAAGAGTCCCGGCCCCAGCGGATTCTCCATGTCGAAGCGGATCGCCTTCGTCGCCATCCTGGCCTCCGGTCGTGTGCCTCCAGAGTAGAACCAGCGCTTCCGGAACCCCACCCTTTCGGCGGAGGCGCGGCCCTGGGGTCGAGGCCGTTTCCAGCCTCAGGCCGTCTCCCACAGGCGTCGCGCCTCCTCGATGATCACGTCGGGTCGTTCTTCGGGCCAGAAGAGTCGGCTGCCCTCGAGGCGCCGTACGCCGAGGGATCGCCCGAAGGTTCGATCGAGGTAGTCCGGCGTGGCGGGAGAAAACAGCATGTCCGCGATGCCCCAAACGATTCGGACCGGGCCCTTGAATCGTCGGAGGGCGGGTTCGACGCCGGCCAGGGCGTTCGCCTCAAGCGCACGGGTGAAGGCGTGGACGAGGTCCTTCCGATCCCGGGAGGCAAGGATGGGCGCGAAGTAGGCCTCAATGGCCTCATCGGTGGGATGGGCTGGGTTGGCGTAACACATGCCGCCGATGCCCTTGGCGGAGCGTGCCAGCGTCTTGTCGGCCAGCCAGGGCGCGAGCCAGGTGTCCGCATAAGTGCCGGTCTTGGCCAGCTCGATGACCGGTCGGAGGGCCGCTGGCGGGCAATCCTGCTCCGAATCGCCGTTCGTCAACAGCAGCGAGCGGACCCGTTCCGGGTGGTGGGCCGCGAGGAGCTGCGCGACCGCCGCGCCGCTGTCGTTCGCGACGAGGTCTGCGACCGGGATGGAAAGCCGGTCGAGCAGCGCCACGAGCATGGCCGCCTGGCCACCGGGGCTCAGGTTCTGCCCCTTCGCCACCCGGGTATGCCCCAGGCCCATGAAATCCGGCGCGATGCAGCGCCGGTGGGCGGAGAGGGGTGCGAGGACCCCCCGCCACTGGAAGCTGCTCAGGGGAAACCCGTGCAGGAACAGGGCGGCCTTCCCTTCGCCGCGCTCCAGGTAGGCGATGTCGCCGAAGGAGGTGGCCGCGATGCGGCGCTCACGGCCATAGGCGGCTGCATCCAGGGAACCTGAAGGGGCGGGCCTGGATGGAACGTTCGGTGCCTGGGCGCGGGCGAACGGCCCGGCCAGCGGAAGGCCCGCGAGCAGGCCGGTTGTCAGTCCCAAGAAATCTCTGCGATGCATCGCGCCTCCACCGCCCGCCGGCGTGCAGAGCAGGGTCGGCCACCGGGCGGGGAGGATCAATGACCTCCCAGGTCATGGTGCGGGGACAAGCCAGTCTGCATAATGGCGCGTTAGATTCTGCACCCGTGGAAAGGAGCCCACCTTGAGCGGTCGAGAGACAGTTCCCGAGACCAGAGGCGTCAGCGTCATTCCTCTGGCTGCGATTGACCTGGGGCCTGAAATCGAGGGCATGGAAGGCCGCCAGCTGCGCATGCGGATGGTCACCATTGAACCCGGTGGCGTCTTCGGCCCGCTTCACGACCATGTCGATCGGCCAGGAACGGTCTACATCCTTCAAGGGACCATCACCGACCATCGGAATGGGATCGCCACGGAATATGGCCCGGGGGTGGGCTGGCCTGAGGACCGGAACACCAACCACTGGCTCGAAAACCGGGGAACCATACCCGCCATCGAGATCTCCGTGGACATTGTCAGGGCCCCCCAGTGAGCCAGCCAAGGTCTGGGCGGGCCCGGCCTGGACTCGCCTCGGACGCCATCCTGCCTCCGAACCCCGCCGCCACCCTCCCCCGGAACCGGGTCGGAGTGCTGCTGCGCGAGTGGCGGGCGGCCCGCCGGGTGAGCCAGCTCGGCCTGGCCCTGGAAGCGGGGATCTCGCCCCGGCACCTCAGCTGCGTTGAAACGGGGCGCGCCCAGCCCAGCCGCGACCTTCTCGCCCGGCTGGCGGAGGCCCTTGGCATGCCGCTGCGCGAACGCAACGCGCTGCTCGTGGCCGCGGGGTTTGCCCCCAGGTATTCCGAATCACCGCTCGGGACACCCGAGCTGGCGCGGATCCGCCACGCCATCGAATGCATCCTCGTCCAGCAGGAGCCGTTCCCGGCCTTCGTCCTCGATCGCCACTGGAACATCCTCATGGCGAACCAGGCCGCCCTCCGCGTCAACCAGTCCGTGCTGCGCGGCCGTCCCGCCGCGCATGGAAACATGATCCGCCAGTTCTTCGACCCGGACGATCTGCGGGCGGCCGTCGTGAACTGGGAGGAGGTGGCCGGGGAACTGATCCGCCACCTCCACAGCGCCGTGGCGGCCAATCCCGCGGATGAGGCGGGAAGGGCGCTGCTGAAGGAGGCCCTGGCCTATCCCGGCGTGCCACCCGGCTGGCGGACGCGCTCGCTGGACGCCGCGCCGAAGCCCCTGCTCACCACGGTCCTCCGGGGCGAAGGTCGTGACCGCGCGTTCTTCTCGACGATCACGACCTTCGGGACGCCCCGGGACGTGACCCTCGATGAGTTGCACATCGAGTGTTGTTTCCCAAGCGACGAGGAGACCGCGGAATGGTGCCGCGTCCTTTCGGGGCGGTCTTGAAACAAGGGGGCCCCCAACCGGGGGCCCAACCTCGAGCACGCGTGGAGCGGCGTTGAAACGCCCGCGCCTTCTTACTTGCCGAACCGCTTGGAGGCCCCCTCCAGGGATCGGGCGCAGTGCGCCCTCCTGCTCGGCCGCGGCCTCGCAGACCTGGAGCCTCCCACTTGATGTTCTCGACAACGGGGCCCCCTCCGCGAGCCGGAGGCGAGTGGGAGGACGCGCTGGGGGCGCGTCCGATCGGGGGGGAGTCCCGGCGTCGAGGTACTTCGCGCGGGCGGTGCCGTAGTCGACCCCGGAGGCTCCGCCTCCAAGAGCGCAGGCCCGGAGGGGGAAGCGATTGGGAGCACAGCGCGGGGCGCTGTGCGATAGGCGGAGGCGTGTGACCAGAAGAAAAAGGCGGGCCCCCAACCGGGGGCCCAACCTCGAGCACGCGTGTAGCGGCGTTGAAACGCCCGCGCCTTCTTACTTGCCGAACCGCTTGGAGACCTCGCTCCACTTGATGTTCTCGACGAAGGCGTCGAGGTACTTCGCGCGGGCGGTGCCGTAGTCGACCATGAACGCGTGCTCCCAAGAGTCCAGCACCACGAGCAGGTCCTGCTCGATGGGCAGGCCCAGGTGGTGCTCGGCCACGAAGTAGGTGTGCAGCTTGCCGTCGCGGCGGTTGCGGGTGAGCAGGGCCCATCCGGGGCCTCCCATGGCCGTGGCCTTGAGGTCGGCGATCACCTTGTCCTGGCCGCCGGCGGCATCCAGGGCGGCCTTGAGGCCGGCGCTGATGGTGCTGTCGGCGCCGAGGTTCTCGAAGTAGAGCTCATGGAGGAAGGAACCATTGAAGGCCACCGCCTCGCGGCGCTTGAGCTCGCTGTACTCGTTGTAGGAGTAGTTGGGCTTGGTGTTGTCGACGGTCGCCAGGCGCTCCTCGATCTCGTTCAGCTTGGTCACGTAGCCCTTGTAGAGGCCGAAGTGCTGATCCAGCTGGGAATCGCTGAGCCCCTTCACGGCGCCACCCTTGAGGTGGTCGTAGTTCTTAGCGGTATAGGCCATGGCATCTCCTTGGCTGCGCTGTGCGCGGAAAATTAGTTTACTGAAAAAGTCGGAAATTGGATGAAACAGGCCTAATGTTCAGGCCGAGGTCAGGTATTGGCAGGCGCGACAGCCCGATATCAGCCCAGCATTTCCCGGAGGAACCAGGCTTCCTTCTGGTGGGTCTGCACGAAGCGGGTCAGTAGGTCCGCGGTGCCGGGGTCGCCGGCGCCGTTGGCCAGCTCGATGCCCTCGTGCATGAGCGCGATGGTCGCCTCCTCGTTGGCCAGGGCCTCCTTCAGCATGGCTTCGGCATCCAGCCGGGCGGCGGGGTTGGAGATGGCCGCCTTGGTCTGGGCCTCGATCTGGGCGGGGGCGTGGATCGGCACGCCGCCCAGCATGCGAATGCGCTCTGCCAGCTCGTCCACGGTGCCGTCAGCGGCGGTGTAGAGCTCCTCGAAGCGCAGGTGGTAGTCGCGGAAATGGGGGCCGGTGACGGTCCAGTGGTAGCGCTTGGCGTTGAGGGCCAGCACTTGGGCAGTGGCGAGTTCGCTGTTCAGGTGGTCGATGACGGAACGGCTCATGAAATCTCCTTAGGAAGGCCAGGCGGTCCAGGCGGCGGGCGCGGCCCAGCGGCCGGTCACCTCGGCGTGGTTGGAGACGAGGGCGGCGATGGCGCAGCCGTCCGGAAGGAAGTAGCGCAGCGCCAGCACCGAGGGCAGGCGATCATCGGGACCCGCGGTGCCGCGGTCCACGGCGGGCATGGCCCGCGAGCCGTCCGACAGCTCGAGGCAGAGCTGGTCGGGGAAGCGCTGGAGGGCGGCCAGGCGCGCGTCGCGCACCTCGTCGGGAAAGCCCAGGAACAGGGTGGCGACGATGCTCCTGCCGCCGGGCTCCCGGCGCGGAGCCAGCACCGCGAAGGAGGCGCGGGACTCGGCCAGGTCTTCGGGTGGCGCGGTGTCCAGCGTCATGCCTTCGGCCCAGAGGGTCTCGATCACCTGGTCCTCGACGCTCTCGAGGGTCTCGGGCTGGAAGGTGATGCCCGCCGCCAGATCCAGCCGCAGCGCGGCCTGGCGGGCCAGGAAGGCCTGGCGGGACTCGAAGCGGGAACGCTCTGTGGCGGGATCGAAGGCGAGCATTTTGGGAGCCTCAGATGTGCTTGGCGATGTCGGCGTCGGGGGCGGCGATGGCGCCGGACTGGAGCCGCGTCAGCGCGTCCTGGAAGCGGCCGGCGTGGAAGCGCTCCACCTTGGCGAGGGTCTCGAACCAGGCGGCGATCTCGGCGTAGCCCTCTTCCCGGGCCTTGCGGGCGAACTCGGGATACATGTCGGTGTACTCGTAGGTCTCGCCGGCGACCGCGGACTTCAGGTTGGTCAGCGTGTCGCCCAGGGGCATGCCCGTGGCCGGGTCGCCGGCCTGCGCCGCCAGGAACATGAGGTGCTTCAGGGCGTGGCCCGTCTCGCCGTCGGCGCTGTGCTTGAAGAGGCCAGCCACTTCGGGGAGGCCTTCCTTCTCGGCGACCTGGGCCATCCAGGTGTACCGGCGGTTCGCCTGGCTCTCGCCGGCGAAGGCAGCCTTGAGGTTCTGGTGGGTCTTGGACTCGGTGAAGGACATGGCGTCTCCTGTGGGCCGCGGTCGGCGGCATCAAGGTAGAGCCATCCCCGTGCCAAAGCAATAAGTACTGTTTTATGTATTCTTACAATTATTGGGAACATTGCGGCCCGACGCCATTACCGGCGGATCGCGAGCTGGATTCGCGGCATGTCGAGAGGTCCCGGTCAGAGGGTTGGCCGGTGGACCGCTCAGGGTTTCGGCGCCAGCCCGGCCCCGATCTGGGCGCCATCCAGGCTGAGGGCCCGACCGAAGCCCAGCACCAGGCGCCCGGACGCGGGCCGCAGCCGGAAGAAGGAGAAATCCCCCAGGCCGAGGGTGAGCGCCGCCTGCGGGAACCGCGCCAGGTAGGCCTCCGCCGCCGCTTCGTGATCTTTCGTACCGGCTTCGATCGCCTCGGCGGTGCCCAGCAGGGTCAGCCGGGGCAGGGCCAGAGGGTCCTGGTCCTCGTCCAGCGGCGCCATGACCATCAGGCTCATCCGGCCATCGGCGCGCAGGTCGCGGGTGTGCGAGGCGAGGCTGCTCACGTGGATGAGGAATCCCGAACCGTCCGGCGCCGGAACCACTGGGACCATGGAGACGAAAGGCGCGCCTTCGTGCAGGGTGCCCAGCGCCGCGACGGGCATCGCGAGCAGGGCTTCGAGCATGGTTTCCGCGGTGGGGTCCATGGGGCCTCCTCGTGCGCCACCATCATGCGCCGGTTGGGACCTTGGAGAAGGCCTTCCGGGGGACTCGGCCTCCGAAGGTCCGGGCCACGAGACGGCCCACCTCGGCGATCACGGCCTCGCGGTCGGCCCAGGAGGCCTTCGAGCCGGTGAGGTAGACCGTCACGACGATGGGTGCCCGGCCCGGGGGCCGCAGGATGGCCACATCGTTCATGGTGCCGAAGTCCCCGGCCCCGGTCTTGTCCCCGACGGGCCAGTCGGCGGGCAGGCCCGCGCGGAGCTTGGCCTTCCCCGTGGTCGCGCCGCGCATCCAGGCCTCCAGCCGCTGACGGGAGGCGGGGGTCAGGGCCTCCCCCAGGAGCAGGGTCCGCAGCGTGGCCGCCATGGCCGCTGGGGTGGTGGTGTCGCGGAGGTCGCCGGGCAGGGCGCTGTTCAGCTCCGGTTCCCTGCGGTCGAGGCGGGAGATGCCGTCGCCCAGGCTCCGCAGGTAGGCGGTGAGGGCCGCGGGGCCGCCGAGGCGCGCGAGCAGCAGGTTCGCCGCGGCGTTGTCGCTCTCCTGGATCGTGGCCGCGCAGAGGTCGCCCACGGTCATGGCGCCTTCCGCGACGTGGGCCCCGGTCACGGGGGAGTGGGGCACCAGGTCGGCCCGGGTGTAGGCGAGGCGCTGGTCGAGGACCTCGCGACCCGCGTCCACCCGGGCCAGCACCAGGCCGCCCAGCAGGGCCTTGAAGGTGCTGCAGAGGGGGAAGCGTTCCCCGCTGCGGTGGTCGAGGCGGCGGCCCGAGCCGGTGTCCACCGCGCACACGCCGAGGCGACCGCCGATGCGGCGTTCCAGGGCCACCAAAGGGGCGGCTGGCCGTTCCGGCTGCGGAGGGGCAGCCACACCCGGCAGGCATGGGGCCGGCAGGGCCAGGAGCGCCAGCAGGGAGGCTGAACGCAGGCGGCGCATGGTGCTGGGGCTACTCGGAATCCGGGGTGCCGGTCTCAGAGGTCTCTTCGGTGCCGCCATCTTCCTCGGTGCCCGGGATGTCGTTGCCCAGGGCGTCCTTCTTCATGGCCTTCTTCTGGAGCTTCTCTTCCTTCTTCTTCTGGCGGGCGAGGTCCTTCTGGCGCTTCTCGAAGTTGTAGTTGGGCTTTCTGGCCATGGGGAGTCCGATCACGAAAAGGTTGAAGCCGATGAAGCCCTTTTCCCAGTCTACCGCCTCGACCGCCGCAGCGCCTGGATCAGGTCGTCGAGCCGCTGCAGAAAGGTGGAGCGGTCCCGCGCGGTGAAGGGCGGCGGGCCCCCGCCCAGCTCGCCCTCGGCGCCCATGGCCCGCAGGTGCGTCATCAGCTCGCGGGTGGCCAGGGCGTCGCCGATGGAATCCGGCGAATAGACCCGGCCCTTGGGATCCAGCGCCCGGGCGCCCTTCTCGAGGCACCGCGCCGCCAGCGGGATGTCCGAGGTCACGGCGATGTCCGTGGCGCCGATCTGCTCGACGATCCAGTCGTCGGCGCCGTCGAACTGGCCCTTGGCCACCACCACCGACTCGAAGAGGGGGTTTCTCGGCACCCGCAGGGGCGAATTGGAGACGAGCAGCACCCGCAGGCCGCAGCGGGTGGCCACGCGGAAGATCTCCTCCTTCACGGGGCAGGCGTCGGCATCCACGAAGATGCGGGGGGGCGGGGAGGCCAGACCCTCGCTCACGGTGTCTGGGCCGCGGCCAGGGCGGCCAGGGCCGTCTGGAGGCGTCCCACCTGGACCGGGTCCTTCAGGTGCCCCGCCTCGTCGAGGCCCGAGTGGGCCAGCGTGAGGCAGCGCGAGGCTTCGGTCACCACCCGGGCCGACATCACCTCCAGGGTGTGGACCAGCGACCCGTGGGCGCGGGCGCCCCCTTCCAGCGAGGGCGAGGCGCTCCAGGCGGCGGTGGGCTTGTCCACCCAGGCCCCGGAGGACACCACCCACTCCAGCAGGTTCTTCAGCACCGCGGGCATGGTGTGGATGTACTCCGGCGTGCAGACCAGCACGGCGTCCGCCTCGCTGATCTTCGCCCGCAGCTCGGCGACGGCCGGGGGCGGCGGCTCCACGTCCCGCTCGGGGCTGAAGTGGGGCAGGTCGTCGAGGCCCTCCCAGAGGCGGATCTCCATGCCCTCGGGGGCCAGGTGGGTGGCTTCGTGGAGCAGCAGCGTGTTGAGCGACTGGGGCCGCAGGCTGCCGGAGAGGGCGAGGACGCGCACGGTTCAGCCCCTCCTGCGCCAGAGCAGGCCCGCGCCCACGGCCACGGCGAGGAGACCGGGCCAGATGGGCAGGCGCACGGTCTCCTTCTCCTTCAACGTGAATTCCAGCGGACCCAGCTTGGCGTCGTGGGTGTCGCGGGTGCAGCTGAACTCCGGCCAGGCCAGGGAGGCCGCGCCCAGGGCGACGAGGAGCAGGCCGAGCCAGGCGCCGGCGGGACGGGCGGCCATCAGGCGTCCTTGTCCAGGCACCAGGTCACGCCGCCGCGGGTGGCCATGAAGAGGAACAGGAAGCAGTAGAGCACTGCCATTTCCCCCATGTTCGCGATGGGCCAGAACTTGGCGCCGAACTGGAGCTTCCAGTGGAACTGGGTGTAGGCCACGGCCATCATGCCACTGCAGATGAACGCGGCCAGGCGGGTCTGGAAGCCCAGCAGGATGGCCAGGCCGCCCACCAGCTCGATGACGCCGCCGATCCAGATCTGGGAGCCCACCGCGGGCTGGTGGTCGGCCAGCAGGCCGAAGACCTTGCCGGCGCCGTGGAAGGCGAACAGCAGGCCCGAGACGATGCGCAGCAGCGCGTAGACCTGGTCCGAGTACTTGGCGAGCCGCTTCATGGGGAACCTCCGGGGATGGTGTGCTGACATTCTGCCCGCGTCGCCGGTGAGAGGGGCCGGGCGGGGGCCAAGGCGAGGCGGGGAGGGGTGGCGCCCGGGCTAGCCTTTGGGGCCGGGTTCCTTCCGGGCGGTCTTGCGGCGGCGCTCGGGCTTCTTGGGCTTGGCAGGCGGGTGGGTCGCCTGGTCGAAGAGGCTCTCCAGGCGGATGGCCTTGGCCGACGTGTCCGCCGCCTTGTGGATCTCGCGCAGCACCGAGGCCACCAGATCCAGGTTGGCCGCATCGCCCTTCAGCAGCTCCTGGAAGGCGGCGGATTTCAGCGCCTCCAGCCGCTTGGACTGCCGCTTGCCCGCCGCCCAGGTCAGCAGCTTGGAGAACAGCTCGTAGCCGAGCTTCAGTTCAGGGGTGGGGAGGGACATGGAGCCAGATTAGCCCAGGCCGATGGACAAGGCATGTCCAGAGCCCAAGGGCGACGAGAGGCTACCCACGCGGCGGGTCCTCCTGGAGCAGCCCCTCGTAGATGGCCAGGTCCCCCGCCGAGAAGCAGCAGAACACCACCTCCTGCAGCACGCTGCCCTGGGCCAAGTGGGCGCGGACCTCCCGGACGGCTACCTGGGCGGCTGCTTCCACGGGGTAGCCGTAGATGCCCGTGCTGATGCCGGGGAAGGCGAGGCTCCGCACGCGGTTCCGCTCCGCCAGCTCGAGGCAGCGGCGGTAACAGGCGGCCAGCAGCCCCGGCTCGCCAGCCGCGCCGCCCCGCCACACCGGGCCCACCGTGTGGATGATGAGGGCCGCGGGCAGGCGGTAGCCCCGCGTCACCTTGGCCTCCCCCACCCGGCAGCCGCCCAGCAGGCGGCATTCGTGCACCAGCTCCGGCCCCGCCGCCCGGTGGATGGCCCCGTCCACGCCCCCGCCCCCCAGCAGCGACGTGTTGGCCGCGTTGACGATGGCCTCCACCGGGAGGGTGGTGATGTCGGCGAGCTGGGCGCGAAGGCGGGCGGGCATGGCGGTCATCCCTCCGGGGCGGGCTACAGGCGCTCGCCGCTTTCGTCGTCGCTGTCGATGGCCCGGTCGGCGCCCTGCGCCAGGCGGATGGCCAGCGAGAGCGAGCGTTCGAGGAAGGCCTCCTCGTTCTCCGGGTTCACCTGGCCCGAGGCGATGAAGGCCGCCATCAGGCGCGAGGCGGCGCTGCAGACCACCGCCTCGCTGGGCTGCAGGCGGAGGAAGGTTTCTTCGATCATGGGGGCTCCTGGGGAAAGGTCGTGGGGCATGTCGTGGATGGACCCTCAGCGGTCCGAAACCACCGTCATCACCAGCTTCAGCTTGGGGTGCGCGTCGCCCTTGAACAGGCCCTCGAAGGCCTCCTTCGACAGCTCCAGGGTGGAACTGTCCGTGCTGTGCTTCTTTTCCTCGGCAGAGATCTCCTGGTCGGTCACCGGGCCCGGCGTGCCGTCGGCGCCGATCAGCGTGTAGCGGATCGTGACCTTGCGGTCATAGGAGGGGCGCACGTACACCGAGGTCTTGATGTTCAGCTTCACCTGCTTCGAAAAGCCGATGGATTTGCGGATGAGGATGAGCGGGATGGAGACGTCATCGCACACGAACGTGTCCTGGTCGGTGAAGGGGTAGGCGTCGCCGGGTTCCGGCGCCTTGAGCCGGTCCAGCGGCAGCTCGATCACCAGGGGCGAGGTGAACGGGCTCTGCTTCATGTCGGCCGGGGTGCCCTGCCGGGCCGTGATCTGGCCCATCAGGGGCGTGAGGAGGAAGCCCAGGGCGAGGTGCTTGAAGGGGATGGACATGAACACTCCTGGCGGAATCTAGAACGTGACCTTGTAGACCTGCTGCTTGCCGTCGACGGCGACGCCGAGGCGCTCGTCGGAATTCGAGTGGAGGCGGATGATCTCGACGTAGAGTGTGCCCCCCGAGGGGCTCACCAGCTGGCCGCGGCTGAGGAGCTTGGCGCCCAGGACGGTCTTGGAATGGAAGTGGTCGCCGTAGACCGCGTCCCAGGCCTTGGGGAAGGCCAGCTCCTGGGTGTACCGCGCGTCCGTGGGGTCCGTGGGCCGGCCCACCATCGCCAGCTCGCCCGCGTAGGCCTCCCCGCCCGCCGAGGTGAGCTTGATCTTCCCGCTGAGGTTATAGATGGTCCCCGTGAGGGCCGCGGTCGAAGTCTGGGCGCCCACCGGGTAGAGGTGGATGGCCTGGACGTTGCCGACGAAGCCGCAGGCGGTGCCCAGGAACAGGAGGGCGGCCGCGAGCAGGTGCCTGGAAGTCAGCTTGAAACGCATGGGGTTCTCCGGGTTGGGTGGGTTTGAGTGGGGGGGCATGGAACCAGAAATCAGTAACATCCTGGGCCGTGGCGGGGCCGCCGCCTAGAACCGGATGCCGCCGTAGAGGCCCACCTGCAGCTTGGGCCGCTCGTCCTTGCTGATGAGCGGAGCGGCCACTTCCAGGCCGATGAAGGGCTTCAGCACGGGCGACGGAAGGGCGTAGCCCGCGTTCACCCGCGCCCAGGGGCGCGTGAACGACTGGGTGGACGAATAGACATTCGCCTTGGTGGCCTTCTCGAACCGGCAATCCAGGCCCGCCCCGACGCTGACGACGGCCTTGAACTGGAACATGGCGCCCAGGGCCCAGTACTCAGAACCGAGCCTGGTGGGCATGGTGATCCCGTTCGGCTTCAGGTCGGTGTCCACCTTGGGCTGGTAGGCCGCCGTGACCTGGAACAGCGCGGGGCCAAAGTCCACGAACGCATACCCGGCCCGGAGGGCCACGACGGTCTTCGCGTCGTAGTCGAAGACCGTCGTCGTTCCCGTCACGGTGCTGCGGGTGTACGTCTGTCGGGAGACATTCAGGCCTAGTTCGTAGGTCTGGGCGGCGAGCGGGGCCGCCAGCATCAGGGGAACAAACAATCGCTTCATGGGGGCTCCAGGTCCGATTGCCGATTGGCACGGGACAGCCGGACACGGCCGGCGCGTTGAGGATGGCAGGGACGGAATCGCCTTCCGGAATGGCCCCGCGAACGGTATCGGATCCGGGGGCGAACGGCGGGGATCGCGCGAGGGGCCGGAGGTTCAGGAACCTGGCCCCAGGAGTCTAGCCCCAGGAACCCGGCCCTGACCGTCCTTGAAGGTGTCGAAGCGGTGTAGCAGGGTCTTGAAGGTGCGCTGGTGATCCATCTCGTCGAACTCGCCGAACATGGTCGAAAGTCGCATGGGGCACCTGGGAAGGAAGTCCGAGAGCGGGCCTGGCGAATAGGCCCATCTCGAGAGGAATTAGAAACGCACACCCGCGTAAATCCCGACCTGATACCTGGGAGCCATCGCCCGGCGCCGATCTGCCTCGCTCCAGGCTGATCCGAGGCTGTGGTGTGTCAGGGCGTAGGCGGCCTCCAGGCGGACGAAGGGGGTCAAGCCCGGGGATGGGAACGAGTATCCGACCCCCGCGCTGGCCCAGGGGCGGGTCTGGATGGTGGTTCCGGTGATCAGCCCTTCTGCGAGGTCGGACCTGAGGCGTTCGCGCCGTACATCTAGCCCCGCCTGGACGTCCACCAGCCGTTTCCATTCCAGCTGGCCGCCTAGAGCGACATATTCAAAGTCGTACTTGCCAAATTTCTGGGGCGGATAAGGGTAGACATCCACGATGAAATCACCCGTGACCTTCGAATGGTAGGTTGCGGACACCGAGAATTCGGCCGCCCACAGGTCCATCACGGTATAGGCGCCGCGAATGGCGAATCCGTTGCCCTTCACGGCCTCCTGCTTGGTTGGGAAACCGGGCGCGGAAGGGCCGAGCGGGTGGATGTACCCCACCACCTGGGTCGTTCCCATCTGTCGATCGAAGAGGATCCCGAGCTCTGATGCGCGGGCTGGCGAACAGGCCAGCGCGACGAAGGCGGATCCGGCGAGCAGGGTGCGTTTCATGGCGTTCTCCAAGGGATCGAAGGGCGATTCGACAGGGCGGCCCGGTTCAGGGTCAGGCGTGGAGGTAGGTCGAACCGTGGGTGTGGCCTGAGCGTGGGGGCAAGGCGCCGCCCGCTAAAACCGGATGCCGCCATACAGCGCGACTTGATAAGTCGGCGCGAGCCGCCTTCTGAAGTCGTCTCCATTGGCGTTTTGGTATGGGGAGAGCTCCGAGAATGTTTTCAGGGCGTAGGCGAATTCGAATCGAATGAATGGGGTGATCACGGGAGAAGGCGTTGAAATCCCAACCCCAACGGTGGCCCACGGACGAACGAAGGTCGTGCGGCCCGGTTCGGCGCGCAGGAAGAGCGTTTGAGGCGGTACGATGGAGCTGACGATCAGCGGACCGTCATCCATGGAAACCGTCTCCTGGCGTGCTTCTATTCCAAGTTGCAAGTCCAGAATGTCCTTCAAGTTTGCCTGGAACCCGACTGCAGCATATTTCGTGCGGATCTTTGGCGTGCCGAGCCATAAGGAATTCGAGCCCACAAGGAGATCTGTATTCCCTTTTGCTGAGGGGTGATAGGTGGCTGTCATGCCCAGTTCCACACCCTTCAAGTCGAACCATGTGAACGCCCCGCGGACGGCAAAGCCGTTGGTACGAAACGCGGTGGTATGAAGATCGGAATAGAGAACAGGCTGGCTGAATTGTTTGTCAATCAGAATGCCAAGTTCTGAAGCCGTCGCGGGAAGGCAGGTGGCGGCGATCAATACCGCAAGTCGAGACGTGTTGTGCATTCCTGTTCTCCTGGTTGAGTCGGCATGATCGCTGTGGGAGGGCGTTGATCCCCGGGGAAGGTGTCGAGGACTATTCAATGACCTCGGCGAGCAGGTGCTGGTCATAGAACATCCGGGCCGGCAGATGCACGCCCGCCGACAGGTTGTACTTCGTCGTGAAGCGGCCACCCTGCGCGATCTGGGTTTCGGAAGGGGGCTTGTGTTCCCCGAGGAACTGCTCCTTGGCGAGGGTGGCCTGGTTGCCGTCGCGTCCCAGGATGATCAGCTTGGCCGGCGGAAAAACCATGAAAGTGCTGGATTTATTTTCAACTTGAAGGGTGATGCCGCCGACGCCCGGTGTGAGGTACGTGCTGAAGGCCCAGACAATGTGGGTTTTCTTGCTGAAATCCAGAACAGTGAGGGTGAGCCCCGCGACGTCAAAGGGATGGCGCTTCAAATCCGACGCCACGCACTGGACGGGTGCTGACGGGGGCGCCACCTCCGCGGCGCCGGAGCGTGCCTCCGGATGGAGCTGGGTGCCAGGCGGGCTCGCCTCCTGCGCGAAGAGGACGGCGCCCATGACGAGGGACATGACGAAGCATCTCTGTGTCATCGGCATAGCCACTCCTGGGTAGGTTATTCTGGGAGCATGGTATGCAAAATGGAGACCATGCTAAAAATAAAGAAATGATTTGATTAATGAAATGACGTGGCGATGAATATGCAACCGGCGTGGTAGGACGCAACGCGAATATCCTCACCACTCCCAAGGGCAGCCGACCGCCACCGCCGGCGCCGGACCCGGGTACGGGAAGGCGCGGAATCCGGGGGATGGCCTGGGCAAGGCTCCAGTCGGGTGCCTGGCTGGCACCAGGCCTTGGGATGGGGCGGCGGTCGAGGTGCGGCGGGCCGCCCACCGGGGACTCACCGGAAGCGGGGGAATCGTATTTCAAGGCCGACAGTGGCGTAATTCATTTGGCGAATGCTGTTGTCGGCGCCGTACGCGAAATAGTAGTTCTTCTCGTTGGTGGCGTTGATGGGGAAGGCGTAGCGGGCTTCAACGGCGATGAATCGGCTGGCGCGGAACTGGATGCCGAGGGTCGGGACCACGGCGAATCCGGACCTGTTTCCGCCGTAGCTTTTGTAGCCGAGGTTGTAGAGGTGCACCTCCTGCGTCCAGGACATGACGCCCGCGCCGAGGACTGCGCGAACCCTCTCGTTTCCCGGTGTCCAGTCGTAGCCCAGGGTCCACGCGGTTCCTTCGCTCTCGAGGACGCCAAAGGGGTTGCTCTCCGACTTCTTGCCGAACGCCACGGCCTCGAGGCGGATGCGCCCTCCACGCGGGGACTGCTGGTTCACATAGATGTTGAATCCGAGGTTGACGCCGGATTCCGCTTTGAGTTCCTGCGGCATGGAAGCGCCGATGGCGACGGCATAGCGGGAGACGGGTTCCTGGGCGTAGGCGCTTGTCGCGATCAGAGCGGCACAGGATAGGGCCAACAGTCTGGGGGTCATGCGGGATCTCCTTGGGTGGTGGATGGCGGGCGGCGGGTGGCAGGAAGGGCTGAACCACAAAGAGACCAACCTTCAGGAACGCGGGGCGGGCGAATGAAGCTGAGCGGACCCGCCTGCACCGGGGCCATGAGCTGGGCCGAGGACACGGGGGGGTGAGGGAACGCGGAAGGCCAGGCCGGTGGGGATCGCGTGGCGTAATGGGGTGGTGGGCGCTCGGGGGAGCCTCATTTCCTTGACCACGAACCATCCTCAGCCCTGGTGAACACGAAACCGAACTGGTTCTTGGTCTGGATGAAGGTTCCTTTCGGGGCTTCGTTGGCTCGGATGACGCCCGACTTCACATTCGCCTTCTCGACGTCGTTCTTGAAGGCGGACCAGATGTCATCGACTTCCTTGTTGAGCGCGGCCTTGTCCGTGAACGGGATGTCGGTCTGATAGTCCAGAATCAAGGCCGTATCGCCTTTCGAGAAAAACATCTTCGTCACGTTGATGACCTTCACCTGCTTCCCGGAGGAAAGCGTCGAGACCCGATAACCAGGGCCGCTTGAACCGCAGGCGAAGAGGGCCAGGATGCCTGTGAGCGCGAGAAGACGCATGGGTTCTCCTGAGGCTTGACGAAGGAAGCGAGCCGACCAGACAACCTGCCGGACGGTGGTGACTGGCGAAACTTCCGAGTGATCGGAGGGGAAGCCTTGAACTGGGCGTTGGGTCAAGGTTGAGCGCCTGGTCGGAACAATGGGGAGGATGGTCGACTGTTTGGGAACGGGTTATCCCTGAGCCTGAACGGCATGGTCAGTTTGAATCGGGCCATTTGAGGGATGCCATTGAGCATGGCGGGTTCAAACTCCCATTTGAGGGCGTAGCGGATGGCGGTCATCAGCAGCTCCGGCGGCCCGCTCACGGCTTCCGCCCGGCGCGGCAGGCCGGTCGTGTCGATCATGAGGTTGATGACAACCACTCCCTGGATGTTTCGCTCCTTGGCCCCCTGCGGATAGGGTGGCGGGGCCGGTTGCTTTCGGACTTTGATCTGCCTGAAGTCAAACGGAACGTAGGTCGCTGCCTTCGCCTCGACCGGGACATCTCGACCCGCTTCCGCCTGCGGCTTCTGTTGAAGTTCCTGGGGCGCAGGGTTCTGGACGAGCAGGTCACCCAGCGTTTGGTGAAGGGTGATGAACAGGTTTTCCTGGAACCCGGCCTCTCCCTTTTGCCCCGCAACCCGTTGGACGTACCAGACCCGTTGGGGGCTTCCGGGCGTGTTCCCGGTGAGGTGTTTGTCCGAAAGCAGGGAGAAACGCTCGGCCACGGCGTAGCAGTACAGGTGGTCCACGGTGCGGAGCGCATCGATTTCAAGCCTGAGATGGTACGTGCTCTCGGTGGCCGCGGTGGGTTCGATCAGGGTTAGCCCTCTTCGGGTGAGCCAGTTGCGGGCCTCCTGCTCCACAGCTTTAAGATCGACCTGGACGGATCTGGCCGAAGGGGGTGTTGTCCCTACCTCAAGAACGATTTGTTCGACTTTATGGGCCCTGCCGGTCTGAGCGGGGAGGGTGGTTGCAATCAGTAGGGCTGATAGGGTGGCAATTAGATGGATTTTTTTCATGGTGTGGTCCAACGAGTGAGACTAGCCAGATCCAACTGCACCGAGACGATGAGCGAAGGCAATGCAGACGGGGTCCGATTTGAGCGCCGGGTCAGATGCGCATTGCACGGCCTACGGGTTTGTCTGAATGAAGTCGCGCATTGCCCTGATTGATTGCCGTAATTCCTGATCGGTGAAACGACGGTTGGTTTCATTTTCAGGATGATGAATTTGATGTCTTATGTATTCAGTCAAGACGATCTGCTGCGGTGTCATTGTGCCGTCTCTATTGATTTTGCTATAGGGTATCGTAGGCTGGCTCGTTTTAAATGTCGCGAGTTTACCCTCGGCCTCTATAAAACCGTACAGTTCATTGTGGTACTCAAATGATGATTCGTCGAAGGCAGAAAAATTGATCTCGTTTAAGCTGGGATATGGAAGCTCACTGACTTGAACATTACGAATATCGTTCGGCTGCTGACCTGCAATCAAGACGATATTTTCAAAATTAAGTCTCTTCACGATCTCAGGACTGTGGGTCGTGAGTAGGATTTGCGTCTTCACCGCTTTTGATAGTTCAACTAATGCTGAAGTAAGCGCACGCTGATGTTCAGGGTGCTGGGATGTTTCGGGCTCTTCAATTGCATAGACGACGCTCGGAAGGCCAGCTTCGCGTTGCCGTCGTTCCGCCTCCGCACGAAAAAAGCTGATCAGGATGAGGCGCTTTACACCGCTACCGCGCTTGTTGATCGGAATTTCTTCGTCTCCTGCAATAGCAACATTCTTGAATACGTCGATCCACTTCAGAGAGGAAGTTTCCGGAATTTTTGGGTTCAACGACGACGCGATTTCAGGATTCAGTTCATTCAATTTAGCTAGGGTCTGAGCCGCGACTTCATCTAGACGTGTTTTGACACTCTCTGCCACTTTTGCCAGTTCTGCCTGAATGGTGGGGTCTCCAAGTATTTCTCTGACAGCCAGGCGCATCGGGTCTTGTACTTCACTATCCTCATCAGTATTTTTTCGATCAGCCTGGAACAGTGAATAGAGAGGCATATAAGACTTCAATTGGTCCCAAATATTCTTTGCATCAATCTTGGCAACTTCGATCTCTACTTCCCGAAGTTCCAACGCATCTTGACCGTTCCAGATCGCCTTCCGCAGTTCTGAGTTTTTTGTTTTGTCTTGGCACTCGAGACCTTGATCCTCGAGAAGCTTTTTTAGATCAGAATTCTTCTTCAGGAGAAGTTCGGTGCATCCTGGCGATGTGGGATGGTAAGCGGAAATGAATACTTTTTCCTTCCCGGCCTTTGGATATCGCTTTATGACCTTAAGCGTGCCAGCCTCGGTGAGGAGATGTTCATCTGCAAGTGTGGTTTCATTTGTGGAATCAATGACTATCGAAGTCGGTAATTCTTCGAATTCAACATAAATTTCGATGCAGTCATCACCCGCTGCAAGATTAGCCTTGTTTATATCTTCCTTGTCGAGCTTTACACTTCCTTTCCCATCATTGAAGAAGATATCCAATGCCTCTAGCACGGTAGATTTACCAATGTCGTTCTTTCCAACAAGCACCAGCAAATCGCTTACGTCTATCTGAATCAGATTTGAGTACCCGCGAAACCCCCTGATTCCAATCGTCCGTATTTTCATTGACAATTCCTATGACAGAGGCCGCAATATTGAGACACGCCTAACTATGAATTGTGCGAATTGTATTGGTGGCTTTGAACTTCAAGGTAATTGCCTCGATTCAAAATTGCAAGTCCATAAGTTGTTGACAATGTTTAAAATGAGCTACCTATTTCGGAGTGCTGCCCTGGTGCTGCGTCAAAGACCGCTTTGAAGTTCTGTTCACCGGCGCGCCAGGCCGTGGCGCATCTCCTGTCCTTCAGGTTTCGACCGCACCTCATGGCAACTCCAGGCGGGGCCAGCGTACCCGGGGCCGGGCGGAGGATTCGCCGGAGCCCCCGAACCGCCCCGAATACACCCCTGAACGGTGAGACAGTGTCGCTGCGGGCGCCGCCTGGCCTCGGCCGGTCCAGCTTGGTCTTGGTTGGCCATGGAGCCCGTCCTCGGCGCCGGACTCCGCGCCCACCTCCGGATCACCGCTCGGTCCGCCCCGCCCTCAGTCCTGGACCTTGGCTTGGGCCTTCAGTTCGTCCAGGCGGCGGTTGGCGGCGTCGAGGGTGGGCACTTGTTCGCTTTCGAAGCCGGCTTCTTCGCTGACGCGCTGCATCTGGATGGCACTGAGGGGGATCTTCACCACGCGGACGATGTGGCCGACGCCCCGCAGCTTCAGGGCGGCGCGCAGGCGCAGCAGGTCCTTGACGCCCTCCTTGTTGGTGGCGTGGAGGCCGCGGATGTCGGTGACGACGTCGAAGCCCGCCTCGAGCTTGGCGGCCTCGGCCATGATCTGCTTGGTGGCCTCCTGGCGCTCGGCGGCTTCCAGGTACCCGATGAGGGTGATGTAGAGCCGGTTTCGGGCGGGATCGGAGTTGACGAGGAACATGGGCCGGTTCAGCGGAGGAAGGGCGGGGGCGGCTGGCTTTCCCAGGCGCCGCCCAGCAGCGTGGTCCGCACCGGCACGCCGGGGGTCTTCACGCCGCGGTGGCCCATGCAGGTGTGCATGGCCACCAGGTGCACGCCCCAGGCGGCGGGGCGCAGGTGGTCGCGCAGGGCGTCGGCGATCTGCCTCGCCATGCGCTCCTGCACCTGCAGGCGCCACGCGTAGGCCTGCACCACGCGCACGAGCTTGCTGAGGCCCACAGTGCCGCCTTCCCCCGGCAGGTAGCCGAGGGTGGCGTGGCCTTCGAAGGGGGCCAGGTGGTGCTCGCAGGTGCTCACGAAGGGGATGCGCTCGAGGATGACGGGCACGGGGGCCAGGTCGCCGGGCAGGGGTTTCAGCTCGGCGGCCAGGTCGATGGCGTAGCCCGCCAGCCGCTCGGCCCAGAACTCGGCCACCCGCCCCGGGGTGTCGGCCAGCTCCGGCGCGGCGGGATCCAGCCCGAAGCTCTGCAGCAGCGCCCGCACGGCGGCCTCCGAAGCGGCGCGGTCCTGGGGGGCGGCAGGTTGGGGATTCATGACCTCCCAGTCTAGCGATCTTGTCGAGCTTGGGTCGTGGACGATCACTGGGCTGTGCCCGGAGGCCCGGCTTTCCCCAGACGCGTTTCCCAAGCTGGCTCAGGCCAGGAGGTCGAGGCCCGTGGCCAGCAGCGCCTTCCGGCCCGTCGCGGTGAGCTGGGCGAGGGCCTGCTGGGGATCCTCGCTCTGCCCATAGGCGTAGGCGGCCAGGGCCGTGGCCGTGGGCAGGGGGAGCGTCGTTGTCGACGGAAAGAGCAGCGAGGTGCTGCCGCCGCCGAGGGTGGCGAGGAGCGAGGCCAGGGCCTCGGGGCCCTGGCCGGTGGCGGCGGAGGCCGTATAGGCGAGGGCCCCCAGGTCCTCGCTGCCCGCCTGGCCCGCCAGATTCGCCAGGGGGGAGATGGCCGTGGCGCTGCCCAGCACACCCGCCACCTCGGCGGCCTGGGGCTGGCCCGCCGCCAGGGCCTGGAGCAGGGCTTGGTTCCGGTCGCCGCCCTGGGCGAGGGTGGTCAGGTAGCGGTAGGTGCGGAAGGCGCTGATGCTGCTGATGTCCATCGCTGCCCTCCTTTCTCCGGCCCGCTCAGGCCAGCAGGTCCAGGCCGGGCGGGGTCGTGGCGGCTGGCAGGGCCTGGTAGCTGCGGATCACCTGCGCCGCGGCGACCTGGGGCCGGGTGTAGGCCTCGGGGCCGGGCCCGCCGGCATGGGGCTGCAGGTTGCCCACCCGCAGCACGGAGGTGGCGTCGCGCACCAGGCCCTGGCCCAACGGGGCGCCGAGTTCGCCCACCGGCTGGGTGGGCGCGCCCAGGGCCTGCACCCCGGCCCCGAACCGCAGGGCGGTCTCCATGGCCAGGTCGAGGCTGGTGTTGAGGGCGTCGGGCGGAGCCGTCAGGTCGGGCGTGAGGGCGGCGGCGGTGGTGGTGGTCGCGGTGGTGGTGGCGGTGGTGTCTGGGGTGGCCGGCGCCTGGATGGCGGTCGGGGTGGCAGGCACGGCTGAGGCGGCCTGGGTGGTGGCATCGGCCACGGTGCCTGTCGCGGCGCTGGCCTGCGGGGGATTCAGGGCGGCCAGCAGGGAGGCGGCCGCCTCCTGGGGGAGCCCCAGCCCGCCGGGGGCGGGGGTGGCCACCGGGAAGAGGGCCGCGGCCTGGAGGTTGCTCTGGAAGAGGGTCTGGGCCACATCCTGGAGGCCCAGGGTGGTGACGCCCGCAGCCCGGTCGTCCTGGGCGGGGGCCTGCACCGGCACCGCCGCCACGGCCTGGACCGGCCGTACCGCGCTCAAAGCGCTGAGGTTGGCGGGTCCGAGGGGGTTGATGACGAGGGCATCCATGGCGCACCCGTACAGGGTCACTCCCAAAGATAGGCCGTTATGCCCGGGAGGTTCGGCCCGAGGTTTGACATCGGCGCGAAAAGCCCTCTGTGGGATCATGGGGGATTCGGGAGGGGCGATGAGCCAGAAGGTCAGTTACGCGTCCAGCGGCGTGGACATCAACCGCCAGGACGAGGCGCTGAGGCGCATCAAGCCCCACGTGAAGGCCACCAAGACCCCCGGGGTGCGCAGCGACATCGGCCTCTTCGGCGGCCTGTACGACGCCCGGTTCCCCGAGGCCAAGCCCATTCTCGTCAGCAGCATGGATGGCGTGGGCACCAAGATGAAGGTGGCCCGCCGGGCCGGCATCTGGGACACGGTGGGCCAGGATCTGGTGAACCACTGCATCAACGACATCCTGGTGCAGGGCGCCCGGCCCCTCTTCTTCCTCGACTACATCGCCGCCCAGCAGCTGGAGCCCGAGGTCATCGAGCAGATCGTCAAGGGCATGGCCACCG
>Ga0316605_10000358_pt1 | contig 35294 bp, 29 predicted proteins | sample OWC_soil_day20_n_FD_207666 | JGI IMG/M metagenome (GOLD analysis project Ga0316605, IMG submission 207666) | Wetland soil microbial communities from Old Woman Creek delta, Ohio, United States - OWC_soil_day20_noCT | ecosystem: Environmental > Terrestrial > Soil > Wetlands | place: USA: Ohio...
GCTCCACTGCTCAGATAATCCTCGATTATCTCTATACGAATTGCATCCGTAATCTTGCCTCTTTTCTCCATTTTTGTTACACTTTTTTTGTATAAAAAGTGTCAACTTTTTTCAGTACAAGACATTAATTAGTTTTATTTCTTGTTTCTCTATCTTTATAAAAGAGTTTTGCATTTTTTTAAACTCTTTTTCTTCTATAATTAAGTCAATTTTTATCGAATAATAATGATAAGGAGATAGAAAAATAAAAACTTGTTTCAGTAAATTAAAACCAAGAGTTAGAAATTTATTATCAAATAATATTTTTTCAATTAAAGTTCTTATCTTTGAAACTTGAAATTAAGAGTATGAAAAAACTTATTACAATTTTATTTTTATTTGTTTCTGCATTAACTTATGCTGAACAAAAACCCTTAAATCCAAATTCTCCAACCAATGAGCAAAAAATTGATCTTTTAGAGAAACAGGTTTATAATTTAGAATATAATGTCAAAGAAAATAATGATAATATAAAAGAATATAAAGAGAATGTATCTTTTATGATTGGTTGGATAGGAGTGTTAGCAACAATATTTACTATATCAAATATTTTTGTTCCCATTATATTAACAAGAAGAAGAGAACAAAATGTTAATAATCAAATTAAAGAATTAAATGATCAAATATTAGATGTTGGTGAAAAGGTAAAAAGTATTGAAAAATCAGAAAAAAGAGTAAAAGAAGTAGAAGGTATTGTTACAAAAGCAGAACAAGAAGCTAAAGCCTCTGCTCAAGAATCTTTGATAAATAAACTATTTACAGAAGCATCTAATGAAAAAGATAATCAAAAAAAAATTGATTTATATTCTCAAATTATAGAATTAGATCCTAACAATATATCTGCTTATGATGAAAGAGGTAATTTATATTCTTATTTAAAAGATTATGATAAAGCATTATTAGACTATAATAAAAAAATTGAATTAGCTCCTAATGAAAGTATTTTTTATAATGAAAGATATTTTTTTAATATATTCTATGAAAAATATGATAAAGCTTTAATAGATAGTAATAAGTTAATAGAATTAAAACCAAATTTTAGAAATTATTTTAATAGAGCAATTTTATACGATTGCTTCTTAAAAGATTATGATAAAGCTATATTAGATTATAATAAGTTAATAGAATTAGATCCTAAAGCATGGGATATTTATTATAAACGAGGCTTAGCTTTTCAAGAACTTGCAAAGATTATACCTGAAAAGGAACAAGAATATAATGAACAAGCAAAGAAAAATATAGATATTGCAATAAAAAATGGTTTTGATCCTAAGAGTATATAATAATTAATGAAGAAATAAAGAATAATATATTATGAATACAACATTAAGTGATATTATTAAGGAAGGGTATGATATTCAAAAGGGTATTTATCCTGATAATGGTGGTGGGCTTTACGCTACGTTTTCGTTTAAAGACCAAAACAAGTATTTGAAATGGGCAATAAATGCTACAAAATTTATTGAGAGTAACTTTTCTAAGGATGAAATATACGATAGATTTAAAGAAACTCTTTTTTTAATTGAAAAAGAACTTTCAATTAAGGAGTTTAATAAGTTAATGTTTATTTTGGAGTCTTATAATTCTTCACTTCAAAACAATAATAATAAGTTTAATAGCAATCAAAATAGAAATATAGCTGATATGTTAATTAAGTATTTTGCTGAAGATGAAATGCAAAAACTTACTTCTATTCTTAATGAAGGAAGAAAGGTGGAGGATTTAAAACCATTTATTGATAAATTAAGTCCTAATCAGCTTAAAGAAATTATATTTGAAATGATTAACAGTACCTATTCTAAAGACTAATAACCTGAATTAAATTACTTAAATCACAATACTTTATATATACTTACTAATCCGAAGATATAGATAAAATGCTACAAAATTTAAAAATAGAAAACTACGCTCTAATAAGAAAAATGGATATTCCCTTTAATAGGGGTTTTATTGCTATAACAGGAGAAACAGGAGCAGGAAAGTCTATAATGCTTGGAGCTTTAGGCTTAATTTTAGGTCAAAGAGCTGATTCAAATGTGCTTTGGGATAAGGAAAAGAAATGTATTGTTGAGGCTGTTTTTGAATTAGATGATTCATTCAATGCTTTCTTTGAGGCAAATGATTTGGATTATTCTTTTCAAACAACAATTAGAAGAGAAATTACTTCAAATGGGAAATCAAGAGCTTTTATAAATGATACTCCCGTTCAGCTAAATACAATGAAAGAATTGGGAGAGAGATTAATTGATATTCATTCTCAACATAACACCTTAACCCTTAAAAACTCATCATTCCAATTTTCAATTATTGATTCATATATTGATAATCAAACTTTATTTACTAACTATCAATCTCTTTATTCTCAATGGAGAAAATTAACTAATGAAATTTCTGATTTGGAAACAAAAGAGGCTGAATTTCAAAAAGAAGCTTCATATTACCAATTTTTGAGTGATGAATTTGAAAGTGCAAATTTAATTCTTGGAGAAAAGGAAGAGTTGGAACAGGAAATTGATTTATTGACCAATGCAGAACAGATTAAAACAAATATAATTGAATCAATTAATTATTTAGAAGCAGAAGAAGCTCTTGGAGCAATAAATCTTATTCAATTAACACGTCAAAACATTTCAAAAATTGCTTCTCATCACAAATCATTGGAAGAAATATTTAAAAGATTAGATTCTTCTTACATTGAATTAAAAGATATTCTTTCTGAACTTATTATTTTGGGTGATTCAATTAATATAAATTCTGAAAGACTTTTGCTTTTGCAAGAACGTTTAGAGATAATTTATAAATTAGAAAAAAAACACGCTGTCAATTCTTTAGAAGAATTACTTAAGGTAAGAGATGATATTGATGAAAAGCTTTTACTTTCATCCAATTTATCAGATAAGATTGAAAAATTAAAGAAAGAAGAAAAGAAAGTTTTCTCAAAACTTAACCTTTTGGCAAAAGATATTACCAAAGAAAGAAAACTTTCTTCTCAAAGTATAGAAAAAGAAATTCTTCCTTTACTTTTGGATATGGGGATGAAGGATGCAGTTTTGAAAATAAAAATAACTGAAAACTCTACTTTATCTTCAAATGGTGAAAACGATATTGAGTTTTTGTTTAATGCAAATAAAGGAGGGGAGTTGCAACCTATTTCAAAGGTAATTTCAGGAGGAGAGCTTTCTCGTTTAATGCTCGCTTTAAAAGCAGTTATGAATAATAAAGGAGATATGCCTACAATTATCTTTGATGAAATTGATACTGGTGTCAGTGGAGATATTGCTTCAAAGGTTGGTAATATAATGAAACAAATTAGCCAAAACCATCAAGTTATTGCAATTACGCATTTACCACAAATAGCTGCAAAAGCAGATTCTCATTTTAAAGTATATAAGAATAATACTGAGGAATCAACATATTCAGAAATGAAAATCCTTTCTCAAGAAGAAAGGATAGAGGAAATTGCTACAATAATATCTGATGGTAAAATAACTCCTTCAGCAAAAGCTCTTGCAAAAGAACTTCTATTCTGAACGAGCTTCAGTTTCTTGTTGGAATTTTAAATTTGCTGGTGGTACTTCTTGAACTTTAATAACTTTCTTTTGGTCAGCATCCTTTAAGTCATCATAGAAATGATCCTTCTTTGAATAATTGAACTCTCTTGTTTCAATATATTTAGGTTCCCAACCATCATAAGTTGTTTTCTTTGTCCAATTGAAGAATTTATCCTTTTCATACTTATAGTAATACTCAATTGCCCATCTTTCTTTTTCATCTTTAGCAATTTCAGATAACATATAATTATGTTCATCATAAGTATAGGTATAAGTAAGGGTTAATTTGTTTTTTCCATTATATACTTTCTTACCAATAACTTGGTATTGATCGTTCAAATCGTAAGTTTCTCTTCTTGTTTGAATATCATTACGAAACATTGTCATTTCAATTAGATAATGAGCAAAGTTCCTTTTATAAGTTGTTTTTTCAATGTTTTTATTATATCCGTAAGTAGTTAAAGTATAAATTAAACTGTCTTGAGGACCATAGAAATATTGAATTGTTTTTTGTCTTGAAGCATCATCTCCATAAATAGAATATTCTGAAAGTTGACCTTTTGGATTCCATTTATATGTTTGGCGAGATACCATTTTATTTGCTCCACCCAAAGAAGCTGGATAATTTACTTCCACAACTTCTTCCAAGCGTCCAAGATATCCATATTTATGAGTAATTGTAGAAACAATCTTTTTATTTGCTTCAAACAACTCTTCCTTTAATAAATCACGAGTTACATCATCATAAGTAAAAACAGAAAATCTATCTTTGTTTCCTCCAATATAATGTTGTCTTTCAATCAATCGTCTGTTATCATTAAAAGTCATTTGATAATCATCAATAAAACTTGTTCTTTTATCTTTTTGTTTATAATTAGTATCAGTTTCATATTTTTGATAGCGAACACTAAGAGGATAGCCCAACAGGCCATAATCGGAAGTTGTAACTGGAACTATCTGTGCTTTAGACACAAAAACACTGCAAAATAACAAAGCTATTAATAAATATGTTCTATTTTTCAACATCTTTTAATGATATTAGATTGATAAATAATTCATTTATATGAAAAGCAAAGATACAAATAAAATTATATTTTATAGGTCAATGCTATTAAATTTTACATTCTTAATGCAATAATACTTTCAAAAATAGCAATAATACATTTGTTTATCCAAATATATTATCAATTTCTTGTGCATCTAATTTATGAAGTATCTTCTTTCCAAAAGGACTTATTTCGCAATTGGAAGAAGAAAACAATTGACCGACAATTCCCAACATTTCTTCATCCTGAAGTTGTTTACCTTCCTTTATAGATAATCTTTTAGACATGGTTAAAGCTATTTTCTGACTTTTAGGAGAAGGAGAGTTGAAGTTTGTTTGATTTAATTCAAACAATAAATCTTCCAATATAATTTGAGCATCATCGGAATTCATTTCATTGGGAGTGGCAGTAATATTGAAACTTCCATCTTTTTGATATTCTATTGCAAAACCATATTTTCTTATATCTGGCAATAGTTCCAAAAGTTGAGTGGTGTGAGTTGGAGAAAAGAAATGATTGTAAGGGAAAAGAAGTTGTTGACAAGAAATATCTGCAAAATCCATTGAAGAAAACTTATCATAAAGTATTCTTTGTGAAGCTCTCTCTTGATTGATGATTAATATATTGTTTTTAGTTTTTGTTATAATATATTTATTCAAAAATTGAATTACTTCTGGATTATTATTTGAATAGTTTGTATTAAAACTTTCCTCAACAGTAAATATGTTTACTCCCTTATCTTCAAAAATATCTTCTTGCTTATGATATGAAATATTATTAGTTGTTTCTTTTTCAAAAGGATTATAGTCTGGATTAAAATTAGTTCTTGGCATAGTAGGCATTTCTCCTTTTTTCAATGGAGTAAACTCAAAACTACTATCTAAAGAAAAATCTAATTGATTTATTAGAGTGAATTGTCCTAAACTTTTCTTTGCTGCTGCATATAAAACAGCATAAATAACTTTATCATCCAAAAATTTTATTTCGGTTTTTGTTGGATGAATATTTACATCAATATTTTCTGGATTTACATTCAAATGAATAAAGAAAGCAGGGTAGGTCTTCTCCTGAATCATACCTTGATAGGCTCTATCTATGCTGTTTGCAAGATAGGTATTACGCATATACCTATTATTTACAAAAAAATACTGTTCCGATTTATTTTTCTTTACATATTCAGCCTTAATAATAAAACCACTTATCTTAACTGCATCAATTTCTTCCTCAATTGGCAAAAGTCTTTCATTGTATGCCTTACCGAAAAGGTCAATTATTCTCTTTTTTAGATTTTGTTTGTCAAGTTTATGAATTAACTTACCATTATTATAATATGTAAAAGCAATATCATTATTAATAAGTGCGGTGCGAATAAACTCTTCAAGAATATGATTGTTTTCAATTTGTTCAGTTTTTAGAAAATTTCTTCTTGCAGGAACATTATAAAAAAGATTCTTAACTGAAATTGAAGTTCCTTTTTCGCAAGCAATTGGAGTTTTATTCTTACAAACATTTCCTTCCATCTCCACAAGAGTACCCAATTCCTGATTCTCCTGTTTGGTTCTCATTTCAACATGAGCAATGGCAGCAATAGAAGCAAGGGCTTCTCCACGAAAACCCATTGTTGTAAGATGAAAAAGATCTTCCGATGTTTTTATTTTTGATGTTGCATGGCGTTCAAAAGAAATTAAGGCATCTTCTTCATTCATGCCAGTTCCATTATCAATTACTTGAATAAGAGTTTTTCCTCCGTCCTTTATATTTAATTGTATATGGGTAGCTTTAGCATCAATTGCATTTTCAATTAATTCTTTTACAACTGAAGCTGGTCTTTGAACAACTTCACCTGCAGCAATTTGATTAGAAATATTGGGAGGGAGAATTTTAATTAAATTAGGCATATTACCATCTTTCAACGAATGTTAGAAGAAAATACAGTGCAATTAATAGCAAAGATGCAATTAAAATAATTCTTAAAACAGGAATTGGTTTTTTAATTTTTTCATCCTTTTTCTCATGCATTGCTTGACGGAAATTAATTCTCCTTTTAAATGATTCTCCTTCAATTGGACCATATTTAGCTTTTAATTGTTCCAATTCTTCTTTCTTTGGATCATAAAAGCGTGGTTTATATTCAAATTTGCGAGGTTTTTTTGGAGTGAAAAATGCCATAATATTATTATTTTTTCAATTTTGGGTTCTTTTATTATTGCAAAATTAGTGTTTTTTCTTCTTTAATGAAAATATCCCGCATTTTTTCACTAATTTTGCAGGCTCATTAAGTTTAAGGCAAATTTATATAACCTTCTAAAACAAGTATTTTTATGACAAGTAATGAAATCCGTACTGCATTTTTAGACTTTTTTGCTTCCAAAGAACATTCAATTGTACCTTCTGCTTCTATGGTTGTGAAGAATGACCCAACTCTTATGTTTACTAATGCTGGTATGAATCAGTTTAAAGAAATATTCTTGGGAAACAGTCCAAAGATTTCTCCTCGTATTGCTGACACACAAAAATGTTTACGTGTTTCAGGAAAACATAATGATTTGGAAGAAGTAGGACACGATACTTATCATCATACAATGTTTGAAATGTTGGGTAACTGGTCTTTTGGCAATTATTTTAAAAAGGATGCAATTGCTTGGGCTTGGGAGTTTTTAACTAAGGTTGTTAAACTAAACCCTGAAGATTTATATGTAACAGTTTTTGAAGGTGATGAAAAAGACAACCAACCAAAAGATATTGAAAGCTATAATTATTGGAAAGAAATAATTAGTGAAGATAGGATTTTGGAAGGAAACAAAAAAGATAATTTTTGGGAAATGGGCGATCAAGGTCCTTGTGGTCCTTGTTCTGAAATACATGTTGACTTAAGAGATGAAAATCAGAAGAAAGAAATTAGCGGAAAAGATTTAGTGAATAAGGATCATCCATTAGTTGTTGAAATATGGAACTTGGTTTTTATTCAATTTAATCGTTTGGCAAATGGAAGTTTGGAACCTTTAAAAGAAAAGCATGTTGATACAGGAATGGGATTTGAACGTCTTTGTATGGCTATTCAAAAGAAGAAATCAAACTACGAAACAGATATTTTTCAAACATATATTCAATTCTTAGCTAAGGAGTCCAACAAGGTTTATGGTCAAGACAAAATGGCTGATGTTGCAATGAGAGTTTGTGCTGATCATATTCGTGCTGTTGCTTTTGCAATTGCCGATGGACAGCTTCCTTCCAATGCAAAACAAGGATATGTTATTCGTAGAATTCTTCGTCGTGCTATTCGTTACGGCTATACTTTCTTAGAATTTAAGGAACCATTTATGTATAAAATTGTTCCTTTATTAGTAGAAAAAATGGGAGGACAATTTGAAGAGTTGAAACGAAATGAATCCTTAATTTCAAAAGTTATTAAAGAAGAGGAACAAGCTTTCTTAAGAACATTATCTAATGGTATTATTAAATTTGAAAAATACACTGAAAGTTTAACAAATAAAACTATTGACGGAAATTTTGCTTTTGAACTTTTTGATACTTATGGTTTCCCAATTGACCTTACTTGTTTAATGGCTAAGGAAAAAGAATTGGAAGTTGATATGAATGGATTTGAGCAAAATCTTCAACAACAAAAAGAACGCTCAAGAAATGCTGCTCATATTGACACTGATGATTGGGTGGAAATTAAAGGAGGAGAGAAGACTAAGTTTTTAGGATACGATAGTTTAAATGATGAAGTTGAAATTCTTCGTTACAGAAAAATTAAACAAAAAGATAAGACATTCTATCAATTAGTTTTCAACCAAACTCCTTTCTATGCTGAACTTGGAGGTCAAATAGGAGATAGCGGTTACATTGAAAATGATGAAGAAAAGATTAATGTTATAAATACCAAAACTGAAAACGGATTGGCAGTTCATTTAGTTAATTCTCTTCCTAAAAATGTAAATTCATCTTTCAATGCTTATGTTAATGTTGAAAGAAGACATAAAATTGAAGCAAATCACTCAGCAACACATCTTCTTCATTATGCTTTAAAAGAAGTTTTGGGTTCACATATTGAACAAAAAGGTTCTATGGTTGATGATGAAAGATTACGTTTTGACTTTTCTCATTTTGCTAAGCTAACAAATGAAGAAATTCAAAAAGTGGAGATGAAAGTAAATGCTATGATTCGTCAAAATATAATTGCTAATGATAGGAGAGAAGTGCCAATTGATGATGCTCGCAAATTAGGAGCAGTTGCTTTGTTTGGTGAAAAATATGGAGATAAGGTTAGAGTGATGCAATTTGGTGATTCAATTGAATTATGTGGAGGAACTCACGTTAGCGCTACTGGAAACATAGGTATGTTTAAGATAGTTTCTGAATCAGCAATTGCTGCATCTGTTAGAAGAATTGAAGCAATCACTGGAACTAAGGTAGAGGAACTTATATACGATTATTCTTCAATGGTTGATAATGTTCGTTTTACTCTTAAACAAGCAAATATTCAACAAGCAATTCAAAAATTAGTTAGTGAAAACGATAGTCTAAAAGAATCTATTGAGAATTTCCAAAAGGAAAAAACCGATTCTCTTTTTGACCAATTAAAGAATAAAACAGAACTATTTGAAGGCGTAAACTATATTGAATTGAATCTTGCAATTTCTCCAAACATAATAAAAGACATTGCTTATAGATTCAAAAATCATTTTAATGATAATAATTTTGTATTTATTGCTGGAAGTGTATTCGACAGCAAACCAACACTTATAATAATGTTATCTCAAGATCTTGTTAAGAAAGGAAAAAATGCTGGTTCAATTGTTAGAGAAGCATCCAAACTTATTCAAGGTTCAGGAGGTGGACAACCTTTCTTTGCAACAGCAGGAGGAAAAAATACTGAAGCGATTCAAGACGCAATCCTTAAAGCGAAGGAATTAATTTTTGCATAACACTTAAAAATAATAGATGAAAAAAATCAGAAACATTGCCATTATTGCGCACGTTGACCATGGCAAAACAACTTTAGTGGATAGAATGCTTTATCAAGCAAAACTATTTCGCGACAATCAAGAAACAAAAGAATTAATACTTGACAATAATGACCTTGAAAGAGAAAGAGGCATTACAATTTTATCAAAAAACGTATCTATACAATACAAAGACTTTAAGATAAACATTATTGATACTCCGGGCCACAGTGATTTTGGAGGTGAAGTAGAAAGAGTTTTAAATATGGCAGATGGAGTTTTACTTTTAGTTGATGCCTTTGAAGGGCCTATGCCTCAAACTCGTTTTGTATTGCAAAAAGCAATTGATTTGAACTTAAAACCAATTGTTGTTATAAATAAAGTAGATAAACCTAACTGTAATCCTGAACATACTCAAGAAAAAGTTTTTGACCTTATGTTTAATTTAGGAGCAACTCAAGATCAATTGGATTTTCCAACTGTCTTTGGTTCTTCAAAAGAAGGATGGATGAGTGAAGACTTTAGAAATCAAACCGAAGATATTTCTTATCTTTTAGATAAAATAATTGAAGTTATTCCAGAACCAAAATATGAAGAAGGTACAACACAATTAATGATTTCTTCTTTAGATTATTCTTCTTATGTTGGAAGAATTGCTGTGGGAAGACTATCTCGTGGTACTTTGCAAGCTGGTATGGATGTTTTGTTATGTAAGGCTAACGGAGATAATATTCGTTCAAGAGTTAAAGAACTTTACACTTTTGAAGGTTTAGCTAAAGAAAAAACTAAGAACGTTATTGAAGCAGGTGAGATTTGTGCTGTTTTGGGAATGGATAATTTTGATATTGGTGATTCAATTTGCGATCTTGAAAACCCTGAACCACTAACTCCAATTAAGATTGACGAACCAACAATGAGTATGCTTTTCACAATCAACAATTCTCCATTCTTTGGAAAAGAAGGAAAGTTTGTTACTTCTCGACATTTGAGAGACAGACTTTATGCTGAATTGGAAAAGAACTTAGCACTAAAAGTTAAGGAAACAGAATCTCCAGACTCATATATTGTTTACGGAAGAGGTATATTACACCTTTCAATTTTGATTGAAACAATGCGTAGAGAAGGTTATGAGCTTCAACTTGGACAACCAAAAGTAATTATAAAAGAAATTGACGGAAAAAAATGCGAACCAATGGAACAGTTAACAATTGTTGTTCCTGAAGCATTTGCTGGAAAGGTTATTGAATTAGTAACTCTTCGAAAGGGTGAAATTATTTCAATTGAACCAAAAGGAGACCGTTCTCAATTAGACTTTTCAATTCCTTCAAGAGGTATTATTGGTTTAAGAAACAATATTCTTACAGTTTCTGAAGGAGAAGCAATTATTGCTCATCGCCTTGTTGGGTTTGAACCTTGGAAAGGAGAGATTGGAGGAAGAAGAATGGGTTCACTTATTGCTAAAGAAACAGGAACTGCTATTGAATATTCAATAAATAAACTTCAGGATAGAGGAAGATTTTTCGTTGATCCAGGTGAAGAAGTTTATACTGGAATGGTTATTGGAGAAAACAATCGTCCTGATGATATTGTTGTTAATGTTGCAGTTACCAAAAAACTTTCTAATATGAGAGCTTCAGGAAGTGATGATAAAGTATCAATTGCACCAGCAGTTCATTTCTCATTAGAAGAATCAATGGAGTATATTGCTGATGATGAATATTTGGAAGTAACTCCAAAAAATCTTCGTATAAGAAAGATTTTACTTAACGAAACAGACCGCAAAAGAGCATCTAAGTAAATGCCGTTAAAATAAATTTAGACGCCGTTTGATTTTAATTAGACGGCGTCTAAGCTTATTTAGACGGTGTCTAAATAAGACAGGATTCTATCTAAAAACACTGGGATGCCGTCTAATTTTTTGCCCCTTTTCTCTAATGATAATATCTTAGTAATTAATAATATAGAGCCTCTGAAAAACCATTCTCAAACACCGAAAACCAATAAAAAAACGCCTCTAACGTTGTAAAATGCGTTTTTAGACGGCGTCTAAGCAAATTTTTAAGCCATTAAAATAAATTCTACTGAGAGGTGCTTGGGCAAAACATAATCTTATTTTCTTCAAATTAATACTACTACGACCTTTTGTGAGGATATAATTAAAGGTACTTGGACTCTGCTTAATTTTCTACGAATTGTATTCTTACTTATTTTATATTTTGTAGATAATTGCTCTATAGTTTGTTTATCATATATATAGTCTTCTAAAATAAGTTCACTATCAATATGTTTTATATCTCTAAACTGTTTGCCACATGTATTACATTTATAAAGTTGAATACTTCCTATTTTACCATTCTTTTTGGTATGTTTTGAGCTACAATAAAAGCAAATTTTTTACTCATAATTTTAAATGCTTGCAAAGATAATAAATTCAATCTTTTATAGCGTTTTTAGCCTACTTTTTGAGAATTACACCTAGTTGTATGTTGTTTTGCAATATGTCAAGTGCAGAAGATGGTTCTTTATAGATATTGCATTTATGCTATTATTACCTTATGATAATAAGTGCTATCTTTATATTTTATTTGTCAATTTTTTTGTTTTTTCATTTATTATTGTATGTTTGCAGTGTTCAAAAAATTTGTTTTGGATCAAATAAACAATAATTTATAACCTTAAAAAAATTACAAATTATGAACCCAAAAGTACAAGAACTCTTAGATAAAAAAATAGGAGAGATACAAAAAAAGAATCTTAAATTAAGAAATGAACATTTAATTAATCTTGGATTGATTGATGAAAGTAAAATTGAAAGAAAGTATCTTGATTCGTATAAAAGCGATTCAACTTATGATCCTGAAAAGAAAAAATATTTCTTTGAAAAACACTTTGCTTTGGATGTTTCTGATGAAGAATATGAAGAGATTTGTAAGTATTACCCAATTAAAGATAAGGAATCTTATAACAAATATTCAGAATTAAAACTTAGAAAAGATGTTCGCTTAATTAAGTATTGGGTTATTTTTGGGAGTATTGCTACAATTATTTCCTTTATTGCCTTTATAAGTGTAATTATTCTCTTATTTTTTGATTTAATATAAAGGTTTAAACTTATTGAAAATAAGTTTAAGATTTCTCCCACATCTAAACCCCTAATCTACATCTTCAATTATTATTCCAAAGGGTATTAACAGTCCTGAGAGGCCATATTTTGAGAATCGGGCTTTTCTTATGGTGTTATTGTTTGGATCTATTATGTAGTTGTAGGATGTTGTGAGGTCGGCTTTTTCTAAATTGGTGTTGGAGAAGACTGTTCTTAGCATATCGCAATCTTTGAATATTGACATTGTTAAATCGGCTTGGCTAAAGTCTACTTCTTGAAGGTTGCAACTGGTGAATTTGCTGCATTTCAGTTTGGTTTTTACAAATATGGCATACTGCAGGTTGGACTGCTGAAAGCTAAAGGTGGAGAATTTATTTATTTTGGTGAAATTGGCTCCAGTGAGTTTGCATTCTTTAAATTGAACATCTCTCCAAAAGGCATCCATTTTGGCAAGACTGAAATTACACAATTCAAATTTACAGTCTTCAAATACTACTTCTTTTATTTGCATTTCTGAAAAGTTGCAGTTGATGAATGTGCAGTTATTGTATTCATCTTCCAGTGCTTGCTGTCTGAAATCTATATTGCTTATCTTCTTGTCTTCAATCATTTTTCAGTTATTCTTTTTGCTGATTTTTATTTCTTGCTTTTGTTCCTAAATTGTGGGTAGGGGGTTTGCTTTTGTGTTATGTGGTTTATTTAGCTTTAAAAGGTGTTTGGGGTGGCTAAATTACATTTTTTCTTATAAGTGTCTGTTTTTTTATTGTTTTTTATCAAATAATTTCTTTTTTATACATTAATTATTGTAAGTTTGCAGTGTTGAAAAATAATTTCTTAGCTTGTTTAATTAAGAATTTGATTAACTGCAAAATCAATCTATTATGAAGAAGTTATTATTAGTTTTTATTGCCATAATTTTTGCATTTAGCTTTAATGCTAAGGCTGAAGACTTTTTTTCTGTTTATAATGGTGATACTATCTATTATAAAATAACTTCTTTAACTTATCCTTATAAGGTTTCGGTTACCTGCAAGGGGATTTCTTCTTACTCTTATGCTAATGAATATAGTGGGAGTGTGTATATTCCTTATTCGGTTTTTTATGATGGCAAATTCTTTTTGGTTAGTTCAATTGATGAAAATGCTTTTGAGAGTTGTTATAATTTAATTTCGGTTAAAATTCCTTCTTCTGTTGTTATTATTGGGGCAAGAGCTTTTTTTGATTGTACTGAATTGAGTGCGATTGATATTCCAAGTTCGGTTACCACAATTGGTATGGGTGCATTTTATTATACTCCCTGGTATGATGCTATTCCTGATGGGGAGGTGTATATAAATAATTTCTTGTATGAATATAAAACCTCCAGTACTGAGTATTTATATATTAATGTTCGTGAGGGTACTGTCAGTGTTTCTGAATATGCTTTCTACTGGGCTACTGGTTTGATTACAATTAGCTTTCCTAATTCGCTTACTTCAATTGGCAGGTTTGCTTTTCAAAATTGTAGTTTGTTAAGTTCAATTACTTGTTCGGCTACAAGACCTCCAAGTTTGGGACAAGATGTTTTTAAAAATGTTAACAAGTCAATTCCTCTTTATGTTACTGCATCTTCCATTGCTTTTTATCAAGCAACTAATGGGTGGAAAGATTTTAATATTCAAACAATAGGATTGGATGATATTGAAGATGATAATAATTTTAATATTGTAATTTCTCCAAACACTGCAAAAGACAAGACTAAAATTGAGTTTAAGGTTTTAAACTCTAAAGCTGATATTATTATCTATGATGTTTTAGGCAAGGAAATTAAAAGAGAACCTGTTTCAAAAGGAACAAAAGAATTAGAGCTTGATATTAAAGATTTAAACAGGGGAGTTTATAATATTAGAATTGTAAATGAGTCAATTGATATTACTAAAAAACTAATCGTTCAATAAAAAACAAACAAACAAATATTTATATGAAAAAACACATTTATTCTATTTTATACTTCTTAAGTATTGGTTTAGTTATTTTTGCTCAAAATCCTGATAAGATGAAATTAGATAGCATATCTGCTGAAGGTATTGCTTACCATACTTTTGGATATGACGATAGAGGCAATATGCTTTACTATTATTCAACTGTGGATACTAATATCTATACTTATGATGATAATAATAATATTTTAAGTGATACTTATATTGGTTTTGCCCAAGATACAAGATATGTTTATACTTATGATGCAAACAACAATGTTTTAAGTTCAACTCGTTATCATCATTATACTGGCACTTGGGATGAGGAGTCAAGGATGGAGAAAACTTATAATGCAAATAATAAGGTGGTTGATCAAATTGAATATAGATATCAAGGTCAATGGCAACCCTTAAATAAATTAACTCATATTTATGATTCTTTAAATTATCTTGTTAAAGTTATAAGATATAATTTTAGTAATTCATCTTGGAGTCATTATGCTAATTCAACTAATTTATACGATAATAATTATAACCTTGTTCTTACTCTTGACAGTAGCAATTATGGTCCTTCTGGTAAAACAGAATACACTTATGATGAAAGAAACAATAATTTAAGTAAGATTATTTATGCAAGAAACAGTGTAACTGAATGGAAGTATAAAAATAAAATTGAATCAACTTATGATATGAATAATAATACTTTAAGCACCATTTCTTTTGTTTACGAAAATGATGCTTGGGAGGAAGTTTATAGAACTGAATATACTTTTGATGCAAATAGTAACTGCACCAGCATTACTAAACCAACCAGAAAAGAAGAGTATACCTTTGATGGCAATAATAATTGCTTATCTGAGACATATTCTACTAAGGAACTGACTGATACTGCATGGACTTACCAGGTAAGACATAGCTACACTTATGATGAGAATAACAACAAGACTGTTGATTTGATGACTCAGTTTTATGATGACCAATGGAATAATAATTCAAAAAATGATTATATCTATGATTATTCTTATGATAGAGAGGATTTAATTTTGCCTTTGGATTATTATAAGATGAATAATATGCTAACTATAGTTAATTCTTATACATGGACTGATTATGATTGGAGGCTACCATTTCTAAGCACCTTTCATTATTCTCTAAACACTATATCATTAAATGACATATCTGTTGATAATTCAATTGCTGTCTATCCAAATCCTGCACAAGACTACATTAGCTTTAAATTAAAAGACAATAATCTATATATAATTGAGCTTTATAATTCAAATGGTGTATTAGTGTTGAGCGAAACTACAAGGAGAAATTGCAGATTGGATGTTTTCTCTTTGAAAAGAGGTGTTTATTTCTATAAAGTTATTGATAAAAATAAGACTGCTTTCTCTGGGAAAATCATCAAATTATAATCTTATTTTTTTTTTGCTTTTGTCTTCGATGCACTCGAATTACGTTATTAAGTTCACTTTTCAATGAAATGTACAGACATAAAAAATAAAACAATTATAAAATGAAAAAATCAATCAAAATCTTACTTGCAATTGTTTTTGCAATTAGCTTTAACACCCAAGCACAAGATTTTACATCTGTTTATAATGGGAAAACAATTAATTATCATATTACTTCTTATACTACTCCACGTACTGTTGAAGTGATTTTTTTAGATACCAGTGAATATAGTGGGAGTGTGATAATTCCTGATAATGTTCAATATAATGGCAATAGCTATAATGTTACTTCAATTGGTTATTTTGCTTTTATGTATTGTCATGGATTAACTTCAGTAACTATTCCAAACTCTGTTATTACAATTGATGATGGTGCTTTTTATGATTGTAGTGGTTTAAATTCAGTTACTATTGGAAACTCTGTTACTTCAATTGGTGAAAGAGCATTTTTTAATTGCAGTGGTTTAACTTCAATAAATATTGGGGATGCTTTTACTACAATAGGTAATAATGCTTTTGAAGATTGTAGTGGTATAAATTCTGTAACAATTGGGAAATCTGTTACTTCAATTGGTAATGGTGCTTTTGAAAATAATTCTTCTTTAAACACTGTGTACTTTAATCCTATTAATTGTAATTTGATGGGTGGTGATGCTTTTTTTGATCGTGTTTTTAAAGGTTGTAATAATTTTTCACTATTGATTATTGGCGATTCTGTTCAAAATATTCCAAATAATGCTTTTGAAGATTGTAGTGGGTTAACCTCGATAGTTATTCCTAACTCTGTTGTTTCATTAGGCAGTTTTGCTTTTCGTAATTGCACAAGTTTATCCTCAGTTATTATTGGAAACTCTGTTAATTCTGTTGGTTATGCTGTTTTTGATAATACTCCTTGGTATATGTCCCAACCTGTTGGAGTTTTTTATATTAATAATGTTTTATATACATATAAAGGCACTATGCCACCAAATACAACTATTAATGTTAGAGAAGGTACTTCTATCATTTATGATAATGCTTTTTATGGTTGTAGTGGTTTGACTTCTATAACATTTCCCAACTCCGTTACTTCAATTGGTAATCAAGCATTTTATCTATGTGTTAATTTAAACTCAATTATTATTCCTGACTCTGTTACTTCTATTGCTTATGGTACTTTTGCAGGATGTGATAGTTTAACTTCTGTAACAATTCCAAACTCAGTAACTAAAATTTATGCTAATGCTTTTGAAGGTTGTAGATTTACTACAATCACAATTCCAAACTCTGTTATTTCTATTGATAATTATGCTTTTAAGGGTTGCAATAAATTAACCTCAATAATGTTTTCTAATTCACTTAATAGTATTGGAGATTTTGCTTTTGATGGTTGTGTTTTATTAGCCTCAGCAACAATTCCAAACTCTGTTACTTCAATTGGGGATTGGGCTTTTAATAATTGTACTGCTTTGTCTTCAGTAACACTTCCAAACTCTATTACTTCAATTGGGGGAGATGTTTTTTTTAATTGTACAAGTTTATATTCAATAGAAATACCAAATTCTGTTACATCTATTGGTAATCATGCTTTTGCTGGTTGTAGTAGATTATATTCAATCACAATTCCAAACTCTGTTACTTCAATTGGTGGGTATGCTTTTAGTCATTGTACAAGTTTGACCTCAGCAACAATTCCAAACTCCATTAGTTCAATTAGTAGTGGTTTGTTTTATAATTGTAGTAGATTATCCTCTATCTCAATTCCCCAAACTGTAACTTCAATTGCTAATGGTGCTTTTGTATATTGTGGTTTAAAGTCAATAAATTGTTCTGCTGTAACTCCTCCTGAATTAGGTTCAAATGTATTTTATCATGTTGATAAATCAATTCCTCTTTATGTACCAGAAGCTTCTTTTGGCTTATATCAAGCAGCTTTTCAATGGAAAGATTTCTACAATATTCAAATTGGTTTAGATGATATTAATGTTGCTAATAATATTAATGTTTTAATTTATCCAAATCCAGCAAAAGATAAGGCTAAAATAAGTATTGATAATTTAAACTCTAAGGCAGATATTATTATTCATAATATTATGGGTAAGGAAGTTAAAAGAGAAGTTATTTCAAAAGGAATAAAAGAATTGAAGCTAAATATTAGCAATTTAAACAGGGGAGTTTATAATGTTAGAATTTGTAGTAAAGGAATTGATTTAACTAAGAAACTTGTTGTGGAATAGTGTTGAGTTGTAATTGTAGATTTTAATTTGTCTGAATCAGGATTTTCTTGATTAAAGGATTTATAGGATTATTAACCAACTGACCTTTTACAAATAAGCGTAAAGAAAATTGGAGTTTTGAACGTGAAGAAAGTTTATTTGTTTGAGCGAAGCGAGTTTATAAACTTTTAGTGAAAAGCTGCGATTTTTAGCTTATTTGTGAACAGTCTTGATTTTTTGCTACTTTTTTATCAAGAAAAAAGTAAGTAAGAAAAAGAAAAATAATATATTATGAAGAAGTTATTACTGGTTTTAATTGCATTTATTTTAGGATTAAGCATAAACACTCAAGCACATGACTTTTATGCATTAAACAATGAAGGATATACTATTTATTATAATATAATTTCTTCTGTTTCTCCTTATACAGTTGAAGTAACTTATAAAGGTGTTTATTTTTATGATGATTATAATGAATATAGAGGTAGTGTGACTATTCCTGATTCAGTTTTTTATAATAACAATTACTATAAAGTTATTTCAATTGGAAATGGTGCTTTTTATGAATGTTATGAATTAACCTCTGTTTCAATTCCAAACACTATTTTATATATTGGTTACAGTGCTTTTTATGGTTGTAACGGATTAACTTCCATAACAATTCCAAACTCTGTTACTTCATTTGGCAATAGTGTTTTTAGACATTGCTTTGGACTGACTTCAATTACTATCCCTAACTCTGTGACGGATATGGGTATTGAAACTTTTGCCGATTGCGTTGAATTAACTTCAATAACTCTTTCTGATTCTATAACTTCAATTGGTTTAAATTGTTTTTATAATTGCAGTAGATTAGATTCAATTACTATTCCGTCTTCTGTTACTTTAATTGATATTTGTGCTTTTTATGAATGTAGTGCTTTAACATCAGTAAACATTCCTAACTCTGTAACTTCTATTGGTATGGGTGCTTTTTGGAATTGCGGTTCTTTAGCCTCAATTTCAATTCCTGCCTCAATTACTTCAATTGCTCCTTTTGCTTTTGAAGGTACTCCATTTTATAACAATATGCCTGATGGTGTGGTGTATTTTAATAATATCCTGTATAGTTATAAAGGCATTATGCCAGAAAATACTTCTATTACTGTTCAAGAAGGAACAAAAAGTATTTGTACAAATGCTTTCAGGTTTAAGTCTAATTTAACTTCTATTACCATTCCTAATTCTGTTACTTCGATTGGTAATAATGCTTTTGAGGATTGTAGTGGCTTAACTTCAATAACTATTCCCAATTCTGTTACTACTATTGAATTTTCTACTTTTTACAATTGCACTGGATTATCTTCAATAACCATTCCTAATTCTGTTACCTGTATTAAAGATAGAGCTTTTTTTGGATGTACTGGATTAACTTCACTAACTATAGGAAACTCTGTTACTGAAATTGATTACAATGCTTTTGGTAATTGTAGTGGATTAACATCAATAACTTCTTTAGCTGAAACTCCTCCAAGTTTAGGCGTTTTAGTATTTGATTATGTTAACAAAACAATTCCTCTTTATGTTCCTGAGGCTTCTATTCCTTTATATCAAACAGTTGATGGGTGGCAAGACTTCTTTAATATTCAATCTTTAGAAATAGATGATATTAGAAGTGAAAATAATGTTGATATATTAATTTATCCTAATCCAGCTCAAGATATAGCAAAAATAAGTATTGATAATTTAAACTCTAAGGCTGAGATTATTATTTATGATATTATGGGTAAAGAGGTTAAAAGAGAATTCATTTCAAAAGGTACAAAAGAATTAATGCTTGATGTTAGCGATTTAAATAGGGGAGTTTATAATATTAGAATTGTAAGCGAAACAATTAATCAAACTAAGAAACTTATTGTTCAATAAAAAAATAAATAAAACTATTATTAAATGAAGAAATCAATCCTTATTTTACTTGCAATTGTATTTGCAATTAACCTTAATTCCAAAGCTGAAGACTTTTCAGCTATTAATGATGGTGATACTATTTATTATAAAATAATATCTTCAACTTCTCCTTATACTGTTGCAGTAATCTTTAAGGGTGATTATAATGAGTCTTATGATAATGAATATAGTGGTAGTATTGTAATTCCTGATTCTGTTTTTTATAATGGTAATTACTATAATGTTACTTCAATTGGGGATACTGCTTTTTTTGATTGTAATGGATTAACTTCAATAACAATTCCTAACTCAGTTATTACAATTGGTAATAATGCTTTTGCTTATTGTAATGAATTAACATCAATAATAATTCCAAACTCAGTTACTTCAATTGGTAGTAATGTTTTTAGAGAATGTATTGCTTTAACCTCAATTTCAATTCCAAACTCAGTTAATTCAATAGGAGATTACGCTTTTTATGGTTGTTCTAATTTAGGCTCAATAACTATTCCTAATTCAGTTACTTTAATTGGGGGTAAAGCATTTCATAATACATCATATTATAATAATATGCCTATTGGTTTAGTGTATATTAATAATGTTTTATACTCCTATAAAGGCACAATGCCTGCAAATACTTCAATAAATATCCAAAGTGGTACAATTAGTATAGCAGGAAATGCTTTTGAAAATTGTAGTGGACTAACTTCAATTTCGATTTCTAACTCAGTTACTTCAATAGGTGAATATGCTTTTTTTAGTTGTAGTGGATTGACTTCAATTACAATACCAAACTCTATTACTAGAATTGCTGGTAGAACATTTTTTAATTGTAGTGGATTAACCTCAGTAATTATTCCTAACTCAGTTACTTCAATTGGAGAAAGTGCTTTTTTTGATTGTAATGGATTAACTTCAATAACCATTGGAAGTTCTGTTGATTCAATTGGCGGAGGTGCTTTTTGGAATTGTACTGGATTAACTTCAATAAACTCTTTAGCAATTAATCCTCCAATAATTAAATCCTCCTCTTTCTTTGGAGTTAATAGAGCAATACCAGTTTTTATTCCTTGTAATACTATTTCAAGTTATCAATCTGCATCATATTGGAGTACGTTTACAAATTATATTGAAAAGACTCTCCATTTTATTGATACTTCAATTTGCCAAGGTAGTACCTATGCTGGTTTTGGAGTAATTTTAGATTCTTCTGGTGTTTATTCTTTTGTTAGTGGTTGTGATAGTATTATATTGACTTTAAATGTTAATCCAATACCTAATATTCCTCTAAATTTGAATGCTCAAATAATGTCTGATTATATTGAATTAACTTGGCAGGATGATAGTTGTACTTATATTATTTATCGTAATGATGATTCTCTAACAACTACAACAACACCAATGTATTTAGATTATGATGTAATTAAAGGTCAATCTTATTGCTATAGACTAAAATCAATAAGTAGTGATTGTGAAAGTGAATTTAGTGATACTATTTGTAAAACTTATCTTGGATTAGAAGAAATTTCATTTAGCAATATCTCCACAAATATTTATCCAAATCCAACAGCAGGTAAAACAAGATTGGAAGTTGAAGGCTTAACTTCTGAGGCTGATGTTTTGGTTTATGATATGGTTGGAAGACTTATTCAAAAGCATAAGATTAATCAAGGCACAAAAGAATTGGATATTGATTTAAGTGAAAATGCTAAGGGCGTTTATTCAATCAGAATTGTAAACGAAAGCATAAATCAAACAAAGAAACTTATTGTTCAGTAAAGGAAGAATTAAATTATGAAGAAGGTAATATTTATTTTTATTGCAGTTTTATATGCATTTGATTTAAATGCTCAAACTAATGATAGCATATTGAATAAGAAAATTGGTGATGTGGGATTTGAGGGTTTTACTGAACTTAAGAATAAGGGTATTTTATCAGAAAAAGAATATGAATTATTTTCTAAAAATTTTTCAATATTAGAAGAATCAGGTTTAGATATAAACAATCTAACTTTTGGGCAGTTAATGGATAGTTTGAATTTAGCCAAAAAGCAAATGTTGATTACTGAGTTAGTTAATACTGGAAATGATTCTATATTTATAAGAATTCCTTTAGGAATAAAAGTTTTTATTGGTAAGGGTGAGATGAGTTTAGAGAAAATTACTGAAAGAGAGTCAAGGAATTTGCCTAAAGAATACGAGATTAAAAAATTAAATGAAAGTATTAATGATTATGATGAACCTCTCGAAACTATTTTAAATGAAAAAATTGATGATCTTACTATAAATATATTTAATAATACTATATTTATACTTTCAGAAAAGGAAAATAATATATCTAAATAATAGAATAGGTGACATATTGGAAATAGCCAAAAGAACTATAAATTCTAAGGAGTTTCAATCATTTCTTAAAAATGCAGATGAAATATTAATTCAAAATTATATGTTAGATTAAGAATAAGTTTTACTTTTTGAGATACTTTTCATTTGTTTTTTTTGTATTTGTTATTTAAAAGAGGTTTTACATATACAACTCTTAAATTAGGAGTTAGAAATGTGTTAAAGCCTCTTTTCCTTTTATATTGTTTTTTTCTTTATTTTTGCTCCAATAATAATTTATTTTTGGTTTATGAAAAAATATGACTTTGATGAGTTGATTGAGCGTAGGGGTACTGATTCTTTGAAATGGGGTATTTGTGATGAGATTTTTGGTACTTCTGATCTTATGCCTTTGTGGGTGGCTGATATGGATTTTAAAACTCCTGATTTTATTATTGAGGCTGTTGAGAAAAGATTGAAGCATCCTATTCTTGGTTATTATGAGTATTGGGATGGTTATTATGATTCAATAAAGTGGTGGATGAAGACAAGACATAACTGGAGCGTTGAGAAGGATTGGATTATTTTTTCTCCTGGCATTGTTCCTGCTTTGGGAATGTATGTTATGGCTTACACTGAAAAGGGGGATGATATTTTGGTTCAATCGCCTGTTTATCATCCTTTCTACTATGCTATTGAGTCGCAAGAGAGAAACATTGTTTATAATCCTTTGATTGAAAAGGAAGACAGGTTTGAAATGGACTTTGAAGATTTGGAGAATAAACTTAAGAAGGGTGTTAAACTTATGCTTTTATGCAATCCTCATAATCCTGTGGGTAGGTGTTGGGAAAAGGATGTTTTGATGAAGGTTTCTTTTCTTTGCAAGAAGTATAATTGTATTTTGGTTTCTGATGAAATTCATGCTGATTTGACTATGCCTTCTTTTAAACATAATCCAACTCATTTATGTGCTGAAACGGATGAAGAGAAAGCAAATATTATTACTCTTATGGCTCCTTCAAAAACTTTCAATATGGCTGGATTGGCTACTTCGGAAGTTATAATTTCTGATTTGGCACTTAGAAAAAGGTTTATTCATGTTGTTCAACATATTCTTCATATGTTTAATGGTAATGTGCTTGGTGCGTATGCTTTAGAGGCTGCTTATTCTGAAAGGGGTGCTGAGTGGGTTGATGAGTTGAGGGATTATATTTGGGATAATATTTGCTCTATGAATGTTTTCTTGAAGGAGAATTTCCCTAAGATAAAAACTTATAAGCATGAGGCTACTTATTTGCCTTGGCTTGATTTTTCTGCTTATGGTTATTCTCATAAAGATTTGATGCACAAACTTGCATATGATTGTAAGATTGGATTTAATGATGGTATGATTTTTGGGAAAGAGGGAGATAATAAGATGAGAGTTAACGTTGCTTTGCCAAAAAAACAACTTCTTTTGGCTTTGGAGGGCTTAAAATATTTGTAGTTTGTGGTAGAAAATAAGTTATTTTTTAAAAGATATATTTGATTTTCTTTGCTTATACTATAAACTATTAGTAATTTTGTTGCTCAAATTCTATAATTCAAATAATTTATAGATTCTTATTTATTAATGTTTGCGAAATGAATAAAGATAACTATTGTATAATTATGGCTGGTGGTATTGGTACAAGATTTTGGCCACTTAGCAAGACTTCAAGACCTAAGCAATTTATTGATATTTTGGGCATGGGGGAAAGTATGATTCAAACTACTTTTACTCGTTTTGAAAAAATTTGTCCAAGAGAGAATATATTTATTGTTACCAGTAGCATTTACGTTGATTTGGTTAATAAGCAAATTCCTAAATTGAATCCAAATCAAATTATTGCTGAGCCTACTCGTAGAAATACTGCTCCTTGTATTGCTTATGCAAATTTCAAGATTGCTCAAATGAATCCTAAGGCAAATATTATTGTAACTCCTTCCGATCATTTTATTGTTAATGAGGAAAAGTTTATCGAAACTATTCAATTGGGACTCAAGGCAAGCAGGGAGAGTAATGCATTAATTACTTTAGGGATTAAACCTACTTATCCTAACACTGGTTATGGTTATATTCAATATAAAACAAATGAGTATTTGCATAACTACTCTGATCAAATAAATAAGGTTAAACTTTTTACTGAAAAGCCTAACTATGAAATGGCTGTTCAATTTATTGCAAGTGGCGACTTCCTTTGGAACAGTGGTATGTTTATTTGGTCGTTGAATAGCATTGATAGTGCTATGAAAACTTATTTGAAAGATGTTTATTCAATTTTTGATGGCATTAAAGAACATTTAAACACTCCAAAAGAGGATGCTATTATTAAGAATGCTTATTCTTCTTGTCCTTCCATTTCAATTGATTATGGTGTTATGGAAAAGGCCGACAATGTTTATGTTATTCCTGCTGATTTTGGTTGGAGTGATGTTGGAACATGGGGAGCTATTTATGAGGTAAGGGATAAGGATTTGAAAGGAAACAGTGTGGTTGGTAAGAATATTATGCTTTACGATACTGATAAATGTGTTATTAATAACTCTTCAAGTAAGTTGATGGTTTTGCAGGGTTTGGAAGATTATATTGTTGTTAATACTGATGATGTTTTGATGGTTTGCAAAAAAGATCAAGAACAGAGAATAAAACAGTTTGTTACTGACGTTGAAGTTGAAAAAGGAAACGAATATCTATAAAATACGATACAATAAAACAAAAGAATAAATAAATAATAATGAAAGATATTAAGAGAATTGAGATTATTGACCTTTTGAAAGGCAATAAAAATGAAGAGATTGGTAAAGAAATCTGCGTTAAAGGATGGGTTAGAACCAAAAGAGGTAACAAGAATATTGCTTTTGTTGCTTTAAATGATGGTACTATAATACATAATATTCAAATTGTTGTTGAATTAGGTAATTTTGAAGAAGATTTAATTAGAAGAATAACTACTGGTGCTTGTTTGAGAGTTAATGGAAAGCTTGTTGAATCTGTTGGTCAAGGACAACATGTGGAAATTCAAGCAACAGAGATTGAAATTTATGGTGAGGCTGATGTTGAAACTTATCCTTTACAAAAGAAAGGTCATACTTTAGAGTTTTTACGTGAGATTGCTCATTTAAGACCTCGTACAAATACTTTTGGTGCTATTTTTAGAATGCGTCATGCTATGGCTTATGCTATTCATAAGTTCTATAACGATAAAGGATTTTTCTATTGGCACAGTCCATTAATTACTGCTTCTGATGCTGAAGGTGCTGGAGAAATGTTTCAGGTTACAACATTGGATTTGAGTAATTTACCAAAGACACCTGAAGGAAAGGTTGATTACTCTCAAGACTTCTATTCAAGACAAACTTCACTTACTGTTTCTGGTCAATTGGAAGGTGAACTTGGTGCTTTGTCATTAGGAAAGATTTACACTTTTGGACCTACATTCAGAGCTGAAAATTCAAACACACCAAGACATTTGTCTGAGTTTTGGATGATTGAACCTGAAATGGCTTTCTATGAATTGGAAGATAATATGAATTTGGCTGAAGAGTTCATTAAATATTTGGTTAATTATGCTTTGGAAAACTGCAAAGATGATTTGGAATTTCTTCAAAACATGTATGACAAGGAATTGATTGAAAGATTGCAGTTTGTTGTAAATAATGACTTTGTTAGATTAAAATATACTGAAGCTATTGAGATTTTGGAAAAGGCAGATCAAAAATTTGAATTCCCAGTGGGTTGGGGTATTGATTTGCAAAGTGAACATGAAAGATATTTGGTTGAAAAACATTTCAAAAAACCAGTAATCTTAATTGACTATCCAAAAGAAATTAAGGCTTTCTATATGAAACAAAATGAAGATGGAAAGACTGTTGGAGCTATGGATGTTTTATTCCCTAAGATTGGTGAAATTATTGGAGGAAGCCAAAGAGAAGAAAACATGGATAAATTGATTTCAAGAATGAATGAGGTTGGTATTGAACCTGAAGATATGAAATGGTATTTGGATACTCGTCGTTTTGGTTCAGCTCCTCACAGTGGTTTTGGTTTGGGATTTGAACGTTTGCTTTTGTTTGTTACTGGAATGTCAAATATTAGAGATGTTATTCCTTTCCCTCGTACTCCTAATAATGCAGAATTTTAATAATTTATAGGTTTAAATGATTTCAAATAGGATTCTTCAACGACTACAACAAAAACTCTCTCCGCAACAAATTCAGTTGATGAAGTTGTTGCAACTTCCAACTATTGCTCTTGAACAAAGAATTAAAAATGAAATTGAACAAAACCCAACTTTGGAGGAAGATGACTCTCAGGTTGAAGATGAATCAATAGACAATATTGAAGATAATCAAGAGGGTGATGATGAGGAAAATGATGTATTTGGCGATGAGGATATGTTCCCTAATGATGATGATATTGTTTCATATAAGAATAATGATGGAAGTGAGAAAACGGATAAGAACCAATTATTTGTTTCTGAAACAACCTTCCATGAAGATTTAATTTCTCAACTTCAACTTAAGCCTTTAAGCGAATTGGAAATGATTATTGGCTTGGAGATTATTGGGAATATTGATGAATCGGGTTATCTGAGTAGGAGCATTGAATCTATTGTTGATGATTTTCTTTTTAGACATAATATTGAAGTAGAGGCTAAGCAGATTGAAGATGTTTTGGCTATTATACAAACTTTCGATCCAATTGGTGTTGGTGCAAGAGATTTGCAGGAATGTTTGTTAATTCAGCTAAATAAGGAGGAGAAAACAAAAACAATTTCTTTGGCTAAGAAGGTTATTAAAAAATGTTTTGAGTATTTTAAGAAGAAACAATATAATTTTATTGCTCAAAGACTCAATTGCTCAGAGGAAGAGCTTCAAGAGGCTATTGATGAAATAATTAAACTTAATCCTAAGCCAGGAAATTCTCTTTCAACTGATGTGGATAGTTCCATCCCAATTATTCCAGATTTTATTGTTTGGATGCAAAATCAAAAGGTAGATTTTCAAGTTAACAGTTATGGTAATCACAAGCTTAAAACAAGTAATTACTATGAAAATTTACTTAAAACTGTTTCTCAAAGCAATTCGCCTTCAGATAAAGAAACGGCTGCTTTTTTAAGAGAGAAACTTGAATCTGCAAATATATTTATTGATGCTTTAAATAGGAGGAATGATACTCTTTATTTAATAATGAAAGCTATTATTAAGTATCAGTACGAATATTTTCTTGAAGGAGATATCCAAAAGCTTAAGCCTATGCGTTTGGTTGATATCGCTGAAATGGTTGATTTGGATATTTCCACAATTTCAAGAGTTGTTTGTAATAAGTATGCTCAAACTCATTTTGGAATTTATAAGTTAAAGGATTTCTTTTCCAATTTTATGCTTAATGAGGCTGGTGAACAGATTTCAACTGATAAGATTAAGGATGAAATTGTAAGTATAATTAAAAATGAAGATAAGTCTAATCCATTGACTGATGATAAATTGGTTGAGATGCTTAAGGAAAAAGGCTATTCAATTGCAAGGAGAACGGTCTCAAAATATAGGGAGACATTAAACATCCCTGTTGCTCGTTTAAGAAAATAAGTGTTAAACAAAATGAATAAAGAACAAATTATAGCCAAGAAAGTATTATTTTTATTAAATCCTTTGTTTTTGGCAGTTTATGCCTTTGTTTATTATTTATTGCTTTTAATTCTTTTTAGTGGGTATCAGGATTCTCTTACTTTGGTGTTAAAGTCTTTTACTCTTTATGTTTTGGTTTCTTGTTTGGCTCCAATTCTAATTCTTTATTTGCTTAATGGGAGCAGCTTTGAAAATTTCAAAGAGAAATCCTATGACTCTAATGTGTCTTATATTGTTGTTGCTACAACATATTTTATTTCATATATTTATTTTTCTATTCTTAATGTTTCCATTTGGTTTGAAATGGGATTGCTTATTCCTGTTTACACTTCAATTGCTCAAATGGTTTTAAGAAAAAAAATAAAGGTTTCTTTAGATATTCTATTAATGGGAGCAGTTACATTTTATGTTTTTTTGCTCACTATACAGTTCTATTATGTTTTGTCGATATTTCCTCTTTTAATCGCAATTGCTTTTTCTGGGATATTGGCTTATTCATATATGATTCAAGATTTGTTGACCAGTAAGGATATAATAAAGAATTATATTATTGGTGGTATTTTATCAGTTTTGATAATTTTATTCGTTTTAATTATATAGATTGTGTTGTCTTAACTCTCTAAAAAGCATAAAACTCTAGAGAAAAAACATATCACTTTTTTAATTAATTGACTTCATATTAAATATTATTATTATTTTTGCACGTTATTATTGAAGAGTTGACTTTATTTTAATGAATAAACAAATTACATTACTAACAATTTTATTGTTTACTTTGAGTTTAGTTTCTTTTGCTCAAAATGATAATTGTATTGATGCAAGAAGTGCAAATAGAAGGTTTGCAGATTCAATGTATGCTGTTCATAATAGCATGAAAACCATTCAAACTCCAATTGTACCTAAAGATACTATTATTGAAATAAAAAAAGTAATTAAAGTTAAAGCAAATTCTCCATCAGCAAACTCTCAAACTGAAGAAAAAAAGATTGATAATTCTGTTTCAAAGGTTATTGAAGAAAGTCAAGATAAGGAAGAGGTTAGAGAGAATTTAAAAGCTCCATGCAAAACTTTATATAATAATACTTGGTGCACCAATAAGGTTAAAATGCCTTCATTTAAGTTTGGTGAATTTCCCGATGAATTTAAAATTAAATTGGTTGATGATAAGAAAAACCAAGGTTTTCATTTTCCATGTAAGAAAGGGGTGAAATCTTCTTCTTATGGATGGCGTTGGGAAAGACCTCATGGGGGTATTGATTTTGCTGTAAATATTGGTGAGCCTATTTATGCTGTTTTTGATGGTGTGATTAGAGTTGCTCAGGTTAATGGTGGTTATGGTAAAATGATTTTAATTCGCCACTATAATAATCTTGAAACTCTTTATGGACACTTGGATAGAATAATGGTCAAGGTTGGTCAGGAAGTTAAGGCAGGAGATATTATTGGATATAGTGGAAATACAGGTTTCTCAACAGGTCCACACTTACATTTTGAAAGTAGATGTTTGTATCAAACTTTTGACCCAGAATGGATTCTTGATGTTGAAAAAAAAGAGCTAAGAACAAAGAAGATAAATATTGAAAAAACTTTCTTTGGAATTGAAAGAGCAGAAAAACAATTGAATAAGAAAAATACTGTTACTAATTTAGTTAAGGTTAATAAAACTTTTGAAGGAAAGCCTTATTATTCTTTTAAAGAAAAGTATTCAAAGAAAAGTAATACTAAATTTTTAGCAAAAGGTGGAGATCAACCTGTTGAAAAATTCATTGAAATAAATAATGATGATAAATCAAAATGGAGATATTGGAGGGTTAGAGAAGGTGATACAATTACTAAGATTTCTCAAAAATTTAACATTTCTCCAAGTCAAATTATGGAGATGAATAAATTAAAATCTGAAACTTTAATTCCTAATACAAAGATTAGAGTTAGGTAGAATTTTTTCTTGTTTCGCTTATTACAAATCAAATATATTTTACAAATTATAAATACGTATAGAAATGTCAACAGCATTAAAAAATCTTTCATCATTTAATAAAGATGAAGTCCCCTCGGCCAAAGATGGTATTTTTGGAATAGTTGTTTCTGAATGGAACTCTGAAATTACTGATGCGCTATTACAAGGAGCCATTGAAACTCTTAAAGATAATGGTGTAGATGAAAAAGATATCTACATTCAGTATGTACCAGGAAGTTATGAGCTTCCACTTGGAGCATCTAAATTGGTTGAAAAGAAAAGATTTGATGCAGTTATATGTCTTGGATGTGTTATTCAAGGAGAAACAAGGCATTTTGACTTCATCTGTGATGCAGTAGCTCATGGCTTAATGGAAGTTAGTTTAAGAAAAGATATTCCTATTATTTTTGGTCTTTTAACCACTAATACATTACAACAAGCAAAAGACCGTTCAGGTGGAAAGCATGGTAATAAGGGAGTAGAAGCTGCAATTACAGCAATAAAAATGTCAAATTTATAATCCACATTAATTTATATGAGAATAGTTTTTCTTGGAACTCCAGAATTTGCTGTAGCTTCCTTAGATGCTTTAGTTAAGCAGGGATATGATGTTGTGGGTGTAGTTACTATGCCCGATAAACCAGCAAATAGAGGTCATAGAATAACTTATTCTGCAGTAAAACAATATGCCTTAGATAATAATCTTAGGTTGCTTCAACCTGCAAATTTAAAAGATAAAGCTTTCCTTGAAGAATTAAAATCATTGGAAGCCGATTTGCAGATTGTTGTTGCTTTTAGAATGTTACCTAAGGTAGTATATTCAATGCCTAAACTTGGAACTTTTAATCTTCATGGTTCTTTGTTACCAAAATATAGAGGTGCTGCTCCAATTCATTGGGCTGTTATTAATGGTGAAACTCAAACTGGGCTTACAACCTTTCTTTTAAATGATAAAATTGATGAAGGTGAAATAATCTTTCAAGAAAAAATTGATATTCATGAAGAGGATACAACAGGAGAGTTGCACGACAGAATGATGATTGAAGGAGGTAAACTTGTTGTTAAAACTGTTCTGGTTATTGAAAGTGGAAATTTCTCGACAATTTCTCAACAAAAAACTCTCGTAGAACCGAGTCTCGCTCCAAAAATATTTAAGGAAACAACGTTTATTTCATGGGATAAAAAAGGGAAAGAAATAGAGAATTTTGTTCGTGGAATGAGTCCTTTTCCTTGTGCAACAACTGTTTTTTGTGATAAAAATATCAATTTTGAACTGTTTTTGAAGGTATATAAGGTAAAATTTAATCCTTTTTCGCATAAAAAAAATATTGGCGAAATTGAAATAAATACAAGGCTCGGATTTAGAGTATATTGCTTAGATGGATTTGTGGAAATACTTGATTTACAACAGTCAGGGAAAAAGAGAATGAAAGTCGATGAGTTTCTAAGAGGTACAAGGCTGGAAGGCAATTTTATGATAAAAAAATAAAAATATAATTTTTTTTGATGAAAAGTATACAAGTTAAATAAAAATTATATACATTTGCAGCACTAACCATTTAAATTTTTATTGACATGACAAAAAAAGATTTTATTCATTTAATGTCTGCAAAAGCAGATTTGAATTTAAAACAATCAGGTGCAGCTTATGACGCTTTCCTAAAAGTTGTTGAAGAAAAATTGAAAGCAGGTGAAAAAGTTAGTTTCATCGGTTTTGGATCTTTCAACGTAGTTGATAAACCAGCTCGTACAGCACGCAATCCAAGAACAGGAAAAGCAATTAAAGTTGCAGCTAAAAAAGTTGTTAAGTTTAGACCTGGTTCAGGATTAAAAACCCTTAAAAAAGGTAAAAAATAATATTTAAATATTATTTATCATCAAGCATCTTGCATCTTATGGTGTAAGGTGCTTTTTTTATTTCTAAATTTTCTGCCATTCAATTTAGATTGATTAATTTTGCAATATATTTTCAATTTTAGAGTTTTTGTATGTGAATTGATAATTCCAAATTATATAAATTTATTTACTAGTTGATTTTTAGTATGAATAAAAGGATGTTTAGGCTTTTTGCTATAGGTTTTTTCTTAATTGCTGTAGGAATTTCTGCCAATGCTCAAATTTTTAAAGGAATGGTTATTGCTGGAGCAAATTTTGCTCAAATGAATGGTGACCAAACTTATGGTTTTAATAAAATTGGATTAAATGTTGGAGCAGGAGTTATGGCACCACTTAATAAACAACGTAATTTTTTAATGAGTTTAGAGGTTCTATACAATGAACTTGGTGCAAGAGAAAGTAAAGACCCTTTTAAATATAACACTAAACTCCAATATGTATCTATTCCTGTTATTGCTCATTTTGAAGATAGAAGAGGAGGATTGACTTTTGGATTAGGTCTTCAATATTCAAGACTGTTTCAAGTAAATGAAGATTGGGGATTGCCTGTAAAACCTATTCAATATATGGATAGACCTATTTTCCCTGTAAATGATTTTAAACGTGATGATATTTCTTTAATTCTTGATTTTAGGTTTAGAGTTTGGGAAAAATTGAAATTGAACTTCCGTTACCAATATTCAATTATTCCTATTAGAGAAGATGTTGCATATAATAATAGTTTTGCTCCAGAACATATGGATTATTTTACATGGAAAAGAGATTTTTATCATAGTGTTCTTTCTTTAAGATTGATTTATGTTATTAACGAACGTTCTTCAAGGGAATTAGATAAAAACATTAATAGAGATTCATATTAAAATATATTGTTATGAATAGTAAACATATTGCTGTTTTCCCAGGTTCTTTTGATCCAATTACCAAGGGTCATGAGTCTGTTGTTCTTAGAGCTCTACCTCTTTTTGATGAAATAATTGTTGCAATTGGCGAGAACACTGCTAAAAAAGAATTTTTCCCTTTGCAGCAACGTTTGGAATGGATTTCTAAGACTTTTGAAAATAATCCAAAGGTGAAAGTTGAATCTTTTTCTTCTTTATTGGTTGATTTTTGTAAAGAAAAGAATGCAAAATATGTTTTAAGAGGATTAAGAAATTCTGTTGACTTTCAGTACGAAAGAAATATTGCATTAATTAATCAAGAACTTTATCACGATATAGAAACAATTTTTATTTTAACAAAACCTGAAGACACAGCAATAAGTTCATCATTTGTTAGAGAAATTCTTTCTTTTGGGGGTGATATTAAGAAATTTATTCCCTCAAATATTGAAATTAAACCTATTAAGTAATTATTTTACCTATGTCTAAAATTAGCTTTAAGCCAGGAACAATGATTTATCCCTTACCTGCAGTAATGGTAAGTTGTGGAGAAACTCCAGAGGAATATAATATTCTCACAATTGGATGGGTTGGAACAATATGTTCAGAACCTCCAATGTGTTATATATCTGTTAGAAAATCAAGACATTCTCATGAAATTATTTCAAGAACTAAATCATTTGTTATTAATCTTACCACAAAAGAATTAGCAAAAGCAACAGACTGGTGTGGAGTTAAATCGGGAAGAGATTTTGACAAGTTTAAGGAAATGAAGTTAACTCCAATTAAAGCATCGGTTGTTAATGCTCCAATGATAATGGAAAGTCCTTTAAATATTGAATGTGAGGTTGTGGAAATAAAAGAATTGGGTTCACACGATATGTTTATTGCTAAGGTTGTAAATATTAATGCTGACGAAAAACTAATTAATCCTAAAACAAATTCCTTTGAACTTGAAAAGGCAAATCTTTTGGCCTATTCGCATGGAAAATACTACACCATTGGTGAAAAGCTTGGTTTCTTTGGCTATTCTGTTCAGAAGAAAAAGAAGAAAAAATAGACAATTTGTTTTTGAATGTGGAGAACTTATTTAAAGGGATTTAAGTCTTATTTGGTTTTAGAAAGAGGATTTTCTCAAAACACTAAAGATGCATATTTAAGAGATTGTGAGAGACTTTTCTCTTTTTTAGAAGAATATGATCCTTCAATAACTCCAAAAACCCTAACTTATAAACATCTTCAAGTTTTTCTTAAAAAAATTCAAACTCCCGATAAAGATGAGGAAAGTAGATTGCTAAAAATTAGTACTCAAAAACGATTGATTTCTGGAATTAGAGCTTTCTATAAATATCTTTTAATTGAAAATATTGTTGATTTTGATCCAACAGAACTTATTGAGCTTCCTCGATTAGATATGCGTCTTCCAGTTGTTTTGACAAATGAAGAAATCATTAAAATGATTAATCCCATTGATAAATCAACTTACAGGGGTGCTTGGACTAATCTTATGCTGGAAATTCTTTATGGAGCTGGATTAAGAATTTCTGAACTCTTAAATCTAAAGCTGGATGATATTTATCCAAAGCAAGAACTAATTAAGGTTATTGGGAAAGGAGATAAGGAAAGATGGGTGCCTTTAAATAAAATTGCCTTTAAACAATTAAATCTTTTTTTGGAGAATAGTCGTACTCAAATTAAAGTAAAACAAGGTTGTGAAAAATTTATCTTTCTAAATCAAAGAGGAGGGAAGTTAACGAGAATTGCAGCCTATCAAGCCATAAAAGAAATTGCAGAAAAAGCAGGAATAGAAAAAAGTATTCATCCTCACACTTTTCGTCATAGTTTTGCAACAGAGTTAATGTTGGCAGGTGCAGATATAATGGTTGTTAGAGAATTGATGGGGCATGCCAGTGTTCGCTCAACAGAAATTTACACCCACTTAAACACAAAACATTTAAAAGAAACCCTATTGCTCTATCATCCACTTTACAACAAACATTAATCTGAGTGTATTATTTATAAAGGGAAGTTGTAAATTATACCCTATTTTTTGAATATCTAAAAGCGTAGATTAGTTCAAAATAATCCTTATTTAAAATAGCTTAAATCAAGTATATAACTATAAAAATCCTATATGAAACTTTTTATATAAGGTTTTAATCTCCAATTCATGCCATGATATTCTCTAATTCATGGCATGATTCCACCCAATTCATGGCATAAATTGGAGAATATCATGGCATGATGACCCGTCCTGAATAAGGTTGACAAATTATTAATTTGTACTAAATGATATTTACACTTTTGATTTATCGTCCTATTTTTAGTTTACACCTTATATAAAATAGTTGATAAAGCATCAAAGATA